>Ga0335397_10002263_pt1 | contig 26232 bp, 23 predicted proteins | sample MAT04_FD_205740 | JGI IMG/M metagenome (GOLD analysis project Ga0335397, IMG submission 205740) | Freshwater microbial communities from Lake Fryxell liftoff mats and glacier meltwater in Antarctica - MAT-04 (spades assembly) (version 2) ... | reverse complement strand
CCGCGAGGTTGGTGAGATCATTCGGGTCGGCATTCAAGTCATAGAGTTCTGGTTTGGCGGTGCGGATGTATCGATAACGATCCGTCGTCACACTCCGCAACGGCGACCAGCCGTTCTGCAAAAACGGATCATCGGTCGTGCCGTAGCAGATTCGTGGTTCAAGAGGCTGCCCTTGCAGCGCCCCGGCGAAACTCCGCCCGCTGATTCCTTTCGGCACGGGCAATTGCAGTAGTTCCAGCATGGTAGGGAAGGCATCGACCAGCGACACGGGGGCCGCAAGACGCGGGCCGGGTGGCGTTCCATTCTCGCCGCGCCCATTGATACCGCGGATGATCAGCGGCACCTGCTGCGTCGCATTGTACAACGTGTAACCATGCTGGATTTCATCATGCTCGCCCAGCGATTCGCCGTGATCTCCCACGAGAACAACCAGCGTATTCGGGTGCTGTTTGAGGAAATCGAGCAGGCGGCCGACCAACGCATCGGTGTAGGCGATCTCGCCATCGTAGGGGGAATCGTCGAAGGCCTTGTTAAACTGTTCCGAGTGGGCATCGTAAGGCGAGTGGGGATCGTAGAGATGGACCCAACAGAAGAACGGCTTGGTACGCGGCTTTTGGAGCCATGCGAGAGCCGAATCAACGACCAGCTTCCCGTCGCGAAAGCGGTGGATGGCATCCTGCGTGGGAGCCGCGCCGACCAGATTGTCGTCGTATTCGCTGAAGCCCTGGTTCAATCCAAATTTGCCGTCGAGGACGAACGAGGCGACGAATGCCCCGGTTTCATAGCCGGCATTGCTCAAGATTTCGCTGAGTGTCGTGCGGTCCGTCGGCAGACTCCCCAAGCCGTTCGTTCGCAAACCATGCTCGGGGGGATAGAGTCCCGTCATCAGGCTGGCATGCACGGGCAAGGTCAAAGGGGCCGGCGAGTACGCCCGCTCGAAGAGGACACCCTCGGCGGCCAATTGATCCAGAATCGGCGTGCGGGCTTTTGCGTATCCATACGCGCCGATTCGGTCCGCACGCGTGGTATCGAGCGTGATCAGCAGTAGATTGGGTTTTTGAGGACCGGCACTCGACCAGCACCCCGGCACGCAGAGCAGCGAGACGCAAATCAGGCACCAGAAGCCCAGGCGCGATCGGAACAAATGACCCAGGGATATAGAAATTGTCACGAAATCGTTGCTTTCAGAATCCGCAGAGATTTAAGGCATCAACTGACTATTGCACCGTGAACCACGAAGATCAACCGTGGCCTCTGTCTCGGTACCTGGCCATTATTTCCATGATGGTGAGCCTCGCGAAACGCTCGACCGCACCCTACGGCTTCCTGAACATCATCAATACGTCGCTGTTTCCAATCCCGCGCTGCGGAGTGCGGCGTGATAGTCTTCCGGCGTGTTGAGATTCCGCAAGGTGTCGAGCCGCGGATCGACCTCGCACAACTCTTCGACCAGTACGTTCCGCGTGCGAACTTCGTCAAACAAAAATCGCAATCGCAGGCGGTCGGCTGCCAAAAGCGCTTCAACATGCGCCAACACCGAGCGGCGATACGCGGCCGCCAAAGGGTGATAATGCGTTCCATCCCAAGGCACGGCGATTTGAGACAAGCCCATCGAAATCTTTGCGTCTTGCTTCTGTGAGATGCCGTGCGAGGGGAGGGGCGGTGCTGCCAGCAGTTTGAACATCCGGCGTACAAACGCTGGCACCAACAGCGGAACATCGCAACTCGTGGCATAAACCGCGTCAATGTGCTCGGGCATGGCCCGCAATCCCGCTGCCAGTCCTTCCAGCGGTCCGCGTTCCGGCCGCAAATCCTGCGCGAACGTGATCTCTGGAGGCAGCGTCGGCAAAACTTGATCAGCCGCGGACACGACGATGATGTTCCGCGCGGGAACAGCCTCACTCAACAAGCGGATCACGCGTTGCAGCATCGATTCCGAGCCAAACGGTAAGAGCGCTTTGTCACGCCCTATCCGGGTCGATTTCCCGCCACACACTACAACCGCGCCGGTTTCCATAAATCGATTTACACAGGACTGTGCTGGCTGATACCCGCCGAGATCGCCGTCAGAATTTCATCATCGGAGGGCAAGTGGGACGTTAAAATTGGCCGCAGCGGAATCGGGACTTCATCCATCCGATAGGCCGTGCCGGCACGATGCAGACCATAGACCGCGGTTGTGAAACGCACTGTTGCGTTAATCGCAGGAGTAATGTGCGGATAGTCGAGGACAATCGTCGGCAGTTTGCGTAAATTCTCCCGAGCCGCGGCCGACAGATCGCTCATTGGTTCACTGCCAACCAGCACGCAGGCATCGACTTCCTGGCGTTCCAGCAATTCATTGGCGGTGTACTCGCCGGGATTGTAGCGTGGAAAACCGCGCGCGAGATTCACGGCGAAGGGGAAGCCGGTCTGCCAACAGAGAACGGCATCCGCCCCGCTGACATCGCCAGGAATCCGCAAGCGCCGGGCTGCGAAACGCGTATAAGCATTCAATTCCTGGACCAGTCGCAATAACGCCTCGACGTTGGCATGCCCGACGCCGCGTCGAGCCAGTCCCAATCCGAAAAATACGACGCCATAGCGGCAGCTTTTCAGCAGCTCGACCAGTTTTTGCAGCGATTCGAGCGGGATCGGCGGATCGAAGTCGCTGGGCAATGGTTTGCCTTGCAATAATTGTCGCAGCACCCAGATCAATTCAAAATCGCGATTCTCCGGGACTTGCAGGAATACATCAGCCAGTTCGCTGGTCGCCGTCGGTTCGGAATCGATCACCACCAGCGTGCGGTCTGCGCGACCGCGCGGCACGAATTGGCCAATCGGGTCGAGGCTGTATCGTTCCAGATGCCGCGGATGACTCACGACGGGATTCGCGCCCCAGAAAATCACCAGATCGGCTCGATGACGGACTTCACCCAGCGAACAGGTTGATTCGCCGACCTGCTGAATCGCCATGATTGACGGCCCGTGGCAGACGGACGCCGTGGTGTCGATCGTCGCGCCGATCTGATCCGCCAATCGGACCGCGGCCCGCTGGCCGGGCGTGCTGCTGCGAGCCAACCCCCAAATGAGCGGCGCACGGCTGCGAGACAGAATCTCCACGGCCCGCGCGACCGCTGCCTGCTGTTGAACCGGACGATCGTCGATGAATGCCGAATGGGCGTCTGCTGATTCGGCCGCTCGAAACGATCTGAACCAGGGTTCCGCCAGCCGGCATGCCCCCTGCATGGCCAGCAATTGATTACCGGCCACGGTTGCCTGCAAGTCATCGCAGACACACCCGCAAACCGTGCAGGCGACATCGGTGACAAGCTGCGAAGTTGGGACCGTGGACGCGGAGTTTGACATGATCGCTTGAGTATAACAGGTTGAATCGCATGTTTCCCGTTGGAAACTCTCACCCAAACAACGCCATCGCCGGTTCGTTCAGTTTGAATTGATCAGAAGATCCATACTTCAAGCGAAGTGAACAGGCGGTGACGATCGCATCGATTTCTCCCAGTTCGACGGAATTGAATTTCGCACGAAATGAAATCGCGGCGTATTCAGGGAAAGATCACTTTGCATTCGAGATCACCGAAGGTTCGGTCGAGTGCTCGACCCCACCGACTTCGTTTCACCCCTGCTTGACCGACTGCGCCGGGGAATCGTAGGATGCCCTTTTCCAATTCAGCCACCGATTCGGGAAGTTTCCCCCCGAGCTTTTGAAATTCCTCATCCTCATGACTACACCCGCGGTACCGGACGGCGACGAACGGGCTGATGCCTCTGACAACCCCGCAGCGAGCAGAATTCCGCCTGCGACCAGCGAGTCGCCAGTCCCCCCACCGGACGATTTACCGGAGTGGGAGCCGTTATCGCCGGAACTGGTCGAGGACGAAGCGATCCGGGGCGATTTCGTGATGCGGTGGGCCGTCGTCGGCCTGGCGCTGCTGCTCGGGTGTTCGCAAATCGCCGAAACGAAATCGCTCGTTCACATTCGCACAGGCGAATATCTCGCAGGGCATGGATTTCTGCCGCCGGCGAACGATGTCTTCGCCTACACACGGGCCGATCAGCCGTGGATCAATCTGTCGTGGTTGTTCGATCTGCTCGCTGCGGGAATTCACGGTTTGGGCGGCGGAATCGCGTTGTCGATCTTTCAGGCGGTGATCGCGGTTGCCGCGTTCAGTCTGCTGGTCCACACCACACGGCCCGGTATCCGCACCTGGTGGGGTTCAATCTGCGCGGCCTTGGCGCTGCTGGCCTGTTTCCGACAGTTCACGATTCAACCCGAATTGATCACGCTGCTCGGCGTGACACTCACGCTGTGGTTGTTGGTTCGCACGCAGGAAGGAGTCGCTTCCACCGGAATCTGGGCCTTGGTCCCCCTGCTATGGCTCTGGAGCCAGCTCGATTCGCGCGCGTATCTCGGGATCGGTTTGTTGCTGGCCTATGGCAGCGGGGAACTGATCGGGGCCGCGGTCGGGCGGCCGGGGTTGCGTGATGCGACGCGTCGCCGGCAATTCTGGATTGTGACAGTCGTCGCGGTTCTCGCCGCCGGATTGCACCCGTTCACCTGGCACGTCTGGGCATCGCCGTGGACCGTATATGGAGTGGAATATCCCGCCTGGCGTGCCGCCTATCCGGTTCCAACGCGGATGGAACTCGGTGCCTATCCGCTGTGGAGCGAGAAATTCTGGATCGCCTTGAATTACGAAGGGGTGGCGGGGCTGTACCTGATGGTTGCGGCTTTGGTCACGATGCTGCTCAATTTTCGCCGAACTCCAATCGCCCATGTCGCCATCTTTCTCTTGATCAACATCGCCGCGTTGCCGGCCGGGCATGGTCTGGCGGCGGCGAGTCTCGTGAACTGCGTGCTGGCCACGCTGAACGCGCAGGACTGGTACGTCACCCGCTATGGGCAGACGTATTCGATCCAGTGGAGCTTCCTGCTGTTCTCGCGCGGCGGGCGGGCCATCACGGTCCTTGGCATGTTCGCGATTGCCTACCTCGTGATCAGCGGGCGGATCGATGGTCCCAACGGCAAACGGACCGGTATTGGTTTTGATAATTCCCTGCTCACGATGATGGACGGTTATCAAGGGGCACTCGCCGACAGTTATGACGACCGGCCGTTTCCCTTCGTGATCCGCCAAGGTGACCTGATCATCTGGGCCGGCCGCAGAACGTTCATCGACAGCCGCCTGGAACTCTTTGCCCCGGGCGGCGCGGACAGCCTGCTCGCGCTCCACTCGAAGACCCGATCCGCCTTGCGGCGCAAAAACCCCGACCTACCGGGCAGCGGAGACCGCAGCCATTGGCGGAAGGTGTTCGATCAGTACGAGGTGACCCATGTTGTCCCGCGACTCAGCGGTTTAACCATCGCCCCAAATTATCGCACGTTTGATGACTTGCTGCGTTCGCTCGATTGGAAATTGACCCGTCTTTCACCCGCGATTGCCGTGTTTTACCGGACCGATCTCCGACAGGATCGGGCGCTGCGTGCCTATGTGGAAGAACATTTGTTCGACCCGGTGCGACTTGCGTTTGAGCAAGAATCGACACCGGTGACCGATCCACATGTCTGGCCGTTGCCGACGACGGCTTATCAACAAATGTTGTCGCTCTCACCGCCGTCGGTTCCCGGCCCCGTGGCGGAAGCGGGCCATAATCTCAACTACGCCATTCAGGACAGTGTCAAGCTGCCACAGCGGTTGGGGGCGATTGAACTGGCGGTCCGCAATGGGCGGGCGGGCTTGCGGATCGACCCGAATTCTTCGAGCGCGTACCGCACTTTGGGGACCGCCTATTCCGTGCTGGATCAGATCGAGAACGGCGAACTCCGGCGCTACGGCATCCAGGTGCCGCATTTACTGCGCTACTATCAGATCGTCTCGGCGTATCAATCGGCGTTGCTGCTGCAACCGGACGACCCGGCGTTGCATCAGGAACTGGCGGGGCTTTACATGCGCGTCGAAAAGCGTGATCTGGCGCTAACGCACTTTCACCGCTGGCTCGAACTGCAACCCCCGCCGACCACGGGGCTTGATGAAGCCACAACGAAACAACTGGCGGAATTGCAGAAGCTGCTTGGTCAATTGGAAGAGCGTGTCGCGGCGATTGAGAAGGAGATCGCAGCGCAACTGGCGAAGGGGACGCCCCGGCCGAACCTGGCGATGTTCGCTTATCAAAATGGAGCCGTGCTGACCGCGATCCGCATTCTGGAAGAGGATCAGGTCGGGCTGATGCAGGTGGTTCAGACGCAGGTGATGCTCGCCGGCTGGCTGATGGAAGCAGGGCGTGTGGAAGATGCGGACCGGATGTTGCGGCTCGTCGAGCAGCGGGGACCGGGCGTCGAGCAGATTCCTGGATTTGTCGAACACGCCGCCTACGCCGCCTGGGCGCAAGGCGACTATGCCCGCACAGCGAAATTGTACGAAGAGGCGATCACGCGGTACGAACAGCAGCAACTCGCGACGGCACTCACCTCCGGCCCACTGACCTCAGCGACATCCATTCCGCTGCCGGGCGAGCGTTACCCCGCGTTGCATGTCGCCGCACTGGCGGAAATGGAGGGCCGTCGGGGCGGGGAACTAGCCACGCTGTACTGGCAACTGGCAATGTCCCGCCTTGAACAAGGGGATCTCCCCGCCGCAAAAGCCGCGCTGCAGGACGGCTTGAAGAAGGCACCTGATAACGCCTATCGGCCACTGTATTTGTGGTACTGGTTCTGCATGACGGGTGAGGAACTCGACCTGGAACCCCCCGCGGACTGGATTCCCATCTCGCCGGACATGTTCTCGGACGAGGGTTAGCCGCGCCGCGGAGGGTTTCCGCAGCGAAGCGCTCCGCTCCGAAGACTCCGCGTCGCGGCTAACCTCGGAGATTACTCAGTCACTTCCTGCCCGAACGACAGCCGCTTTTGCAGGTCTTTCTGCGGTGATTGCAGTTCTTTGAACAGCATGCTGGGCTGGATGTCGCGGTTGTCTTGGTACTTGCCGTTGCGGTACTCGGTGATGTCCCCTTCCAGCGTGTGATAGAAAATCTGGCAGATCGGCACACCGGGATAAACGCGAATCGGATGGACGGCGAACATCTCCAGCGTCCAATAGCCTTTGAAGCCGACATCGCCGAAGCCCGCGGTCACATGCACGAACAGCCCCAGCCGGCCGATGGACGATCTCCCTTCCAGCATGGGCACCAGATTGTGCGTCTCGGTCCGCTCCATCGTGCGGCCGAGGTACAACTGGTTCGGCTGTAAGACGAGTCCTTCCGGCGGAATGACATACCGCCGATAACGATTCGGCCGTTTCAAATCGAGGACGATTTCCTCGTAGACGAGCAGTTCATCATGCAGCCGCAAGTTGTAGCTATTCGGATTGAGCAGCTTCTCATCGAACGGGTCAAGGACGATATCCTCACCCAGCCGCCGTCGAATTTCGCTGCCCGTCAGGATCATCGTCAGTCCTCAAGTCAAATGCTGAACTCGGAATCCACACGGCGTTCACAGGGTATCATTCAGACTTCCTCCAGCGGTGGCAACCCGACCCGTGGGCAAAGGCTCAGCAACGGGCAATCGGGGCACTTCGGACGACGGGCGATGCAGATTTTGCGGCCGTGGTGAATCAGTCGATGCGAAAAATTCACCCATTCTTTGCTGGGTAACAGTTCGATCAAATCACGCTCGATCTGCTCGGCGTTGGCGCTCTGTGTCAAACCGAGCAGGTTCGTGATCCGTTTGACATGCGTATCGACCACCACGCCGCTGGCGATGCCGAAAGCCGTGCCAAGCAGCACGTTGGCCGTTTTACGGCCGACCCCCGGCAGTTGGATCAGTTCGTCAATCGTCCGGGGAAATTCGCCCGCGTGGTTTGTAACAATTCCCTGCGCCATACCGATCAGGTTCGCCGCCTTGGCTCGATAAAATCCCGTGGAACGGACAATCTGCTCAACATCCGCCTGTTGACCCTCCGCCAAGTCCTGCACCGTGGGGTAACGCTGAAACAACGCGGGCGTCACCAGATTGACCCGCTGATCAGTGCATTGGGCGGACAAAATGGTCGCCGCGAGTAGTTGATACGGGGACTCATGCCGCAGGGCACACTCGGCGACGGCATACGATTTTGCCAGTTGCCGCGCGATCTTCCCCGCGCGGGCTTTCTTATCCGCCATCGTTTCACGAAATCGGGCAACGCGTTTGGCCATGACGTGTGGGGATTTCTCAAAGTCGGCGAGGACATCTCTGAGATGCACAGGGCCTACGGTTTTCATAAATGTAGGGTTTGCCGAGGGCTTTGACGAGGCGAACCAGATTTTAAGTTACGGTGAAGAATGGTTCGCCTCGATGACTCGGCAAACCCTACTTGAAACAAGGCACTCGCGATTGCGAGATGCGGCGCGAACCTTGTTTCTTGGGACTTCTTACTTGATGATGCATCGTCAGCGGTGATTTTCGTGCGTGCGAGGCCGATGTGTCTGAGTATCCCGAACAATATCGTGAAGGCATCCGCCTTTTCAATGAGGAGGAGTTCTTCGAGTGCCACGATGTGCTCGAAGAACTCTGGTCCGCGGCGGAAGGCGAGCAGAAGAAATACCTGCAAGGGCTGATTCAGGCCTCGGTTGCCTTATTCCATTTCGGTAATGAAAACTTCGGCGGGGCGAAGAAGCTGTATCTCTCCGCGCGGAAGAATCTCGACCCCTACGGTTCCGAGTTCATGGGTGTCGACCTGCATCGTTTTTCGACCGATGTCCAAGCCTGTTTTCAGGAATTGCTCGACAATACCGAGGATTATCCGACCACCGTGTCGCTGCAGGATGACCTGGTGCCTAAGATTCATTTCAACGACCTCGCCTGATCCGTCCGTAGTGTGAATGACATTCAGAAAGTGATTGGCCCGTGACTGCCGACCAGCATCAACCTGTGGATTTGCCCCGCATCGAAAAAGCCGTGCGTGAGATTTTGTCCGCCGTCGGGGAAGACCCGGATCGCGAGGGGCTTCGAGAAACACCCGCCCGCGTAGCCCGCATGTACGCCGAACTGTTTTCCGGTCTGCGCGCGGAACCGGGCCGGCATCTGAAGAAAACCTTCAACGAAGGTTACGACGAACTTGTCCTCGTCCGAGACATCACGTTTTGCAGCATGTGCGAACATCATCTGCTGCCGTTTCTCGGGAAGGCTCACATTGGTTACTTGCCCCGCGGTAAAGTGGCCGGCCTGAGCAAATTGGCCCGCATTGTCGAAGAGATTTCGCACAAACCGCAGGTTCAGGAACGGATGACGCATCAAATCGCCGACCTGATGCAGACGGAACTCGACGCCAAGGGTGTGATTGTCGTCCTGGAAGCGGAACACACCTGCATGAGCATCCGGGGCATTAAGAAGCCCGGCGCGGTCACCATCACCAGCGCCGTGCGTGGGCTGTTCAAGACGAACGAATCGAGCCGCGCGGAAGCGATGGCTTTGATTCGAGGGAGTTAGTGGGTGGGATGTTGGAGGTTGGGAAAAGACAGTTGATGCAATTGCATGGCCGCGATATGGTTCACTGCTTGGCAAGCTGTCATTGACTGACTCAACCAACAACGCACCACTTACAACCCACAAGGATTTCCCGATGGGCCTCGTCGCCGGCAAAAAAGGACTCGTGTTCGGCATCGCCAATGATCATTCGATCGCCTGGGCCATTACCGAGCAGTTGCACAAGGAAGGTGCCGAGATCGGCTTCACCCATCTGCCGGACAAAGACCCGGCCAGCCCGAAGATGGAACGCCGCGTCCGCAAGCTGGTCGACCCGCTCGGCACCAAGATGGTCGTCCCCTGCAACGTGCAGGACGATGCCGACCTGGACCGCACATTCGCCAAGGCCAAAGAAATCTACGGCGAACTCGATTTCGTCGTCCATTCGATTGCCTATGCTTCGCTGGAAGACTTGAAAGGCCCGGTCTACAACGTCAGCCGCGAGGGCTTCAAACTCGCGATGGACATCAGCGTTTTCAGCCTGATGGCCATCGCCAAGCGGGCCAGAGATTTGATGCCCAACGGCGGCAGCATCATCACGCTGACTTACCTCGGCGGCGAAAAAGTGATCCCCGGCTACAACGTGATGGGCCTGTGCAAATCGGCTCTCGAATCAGCGACGGAATATCTGGCCCACGAACTGGGGCCGCAAAAAATTCGGGTCAACGCCCTGAGTGCCGGACCAATCAAGACGCTGAGCATCAGCGCGGTGAAGGACTCCGACAAGATGTTCCAGTTCTATGAGGCCTTTTCGCCGTTGCGTCGTAACGTCGACGTGGAAGAAGTCGGCAAGTCGGGCTTGTACCTGATCAGTGATTTGTCGAGCGGCGTGACGGGTGAAACACTGCACGTTGACTCGGGTTACCACATCATGGGTGCCCCGCCGTCCGACGCGAAACTGGGGTAATTTTAAAGCCCGCCAACGGTGTCGGCGGGACCGGTCCCGGCGATGCCATCGCCGGGCTTTGCGGTTATGAAATTGTGCGCCGGCTGATGGCGGTTCGGCGGTTCCCGCTCGTGCGACGGGGATCATCGAACACGTCGATCACCTCGAACCCGGCCTTGCGCATCATGCCGGCGGAACCGGGGTTCTCATCGTGCCGGCCGACGTAAACCTCCCGGCAGCCGAGTTCGCCGATTTTCTGCACCGCCGCGGTGAGCAATTGCGAGCCGATCCCTTGCCCGGCGCAGTCGCGATGGACGACGGCTTCATGAATGATGCCATGCATGTCCGCTTCGCGCCCCTGCGGTTGATAGCGGGCCATGTCGCGTCCGAGATCGAAGCTCACAAAGCCGACGATTTTGTCCGTCTGCTCCGCGACGACGGCGTACGTCCGACTGGTCGCAATCCCATCGAGATGAGCGCGGATCGGTCCCGGCGGCAAATGATTCCATTCGTTCACGCCGTGGGCGTAGAGGAAATCAAGCAGCGCGTCGATGTCGGCGGCGGTCGCATTGCGGATGATGAGATTTGTCATGCCATCACTTCCGCCAGCGTCACCAGCCGGCCTTTCTCGGTGAGCGATTTCGCCCCGGCATGAACGATGGCGGTGACTTCCAGAATCTCCTGATGCGGCACCGGTTCCTTCTTCGTCAGGCACATTTCGCGGAATGTCGCCGCCATGCGGAACATTTCGTAGTTGTGTCCATATTCAAAGTTTCCTTCAATCGACGGCGTGAACCGATACAGCTTCTTCTGAAAATAAACATCGACATGATTATACTCAAATCGCTCGGTCGGCCTGCCGTACCACGCATGAGCCGGGTAGCGGTCCGGCCAGGTGATCAAAGCATGGCAGGTGTCCTTGTACTCGTACATGCTGACGGCTTCGACCCCAGGTCCGCACAGCGTCATGATCGACCAGACCGGGTGCTGGCCGTAGATCATCCAACTGGGCAGCGCATAGCGGGAATCGAGAGCTGCGGAGACATACTCGATTTTCCCGAACTCGCCGGAATCGCGCATCCGCAGTGCCGCCTCCATCCCAAATTGATGCCGGAACAGGCTCGATGACATGATCGGCGCGTTGTGCTGTTTGGCGAAGTCGAGAATTTTTTTCGTCCCGGCCGGCGTGCCCCCGATGGGCTTGTCGCAAAACGTCGGCAGCCCTTTCGCCAACGCCGGGGCCACGAGGTCGAAATGATCCTCACCAAAGCCCGAGGCGTCACCCATCCACACGGCATCGCATTCCTGCGCGAGTTGTTCGGGTGACGTCGCCACCTGCACGCCGGGGAACACTTTGCAGAAATCGGCCGCAGCCGTCGGATCGGCGTCGAAATAATGGGTGATCATCGTGTCCGGAAACGGCAGGCAGTCGAATGTGACTTTGGGATTCCGATATACACGGAGGAACGGCTCATAAAACGTGGGATAAACCGTCTTCATCGCCTCCAGGTCGATGGTCGGGTGCAGGTACTGGCAGAAGTGCCAAGTGTGTCCGTTGCGGGTTTGCGGCTTGCCGTGAATCGCGGCGGAGAGCAGCCCGATTCGCAGCGGCTTGCTGGTCGGTTCCGCGCTACCAGCCGTGCGACTCGCCAACGTCCCCAAACCAGCCGCACCGGCCAACAGCGCGTCCCGACGATTCAATCCCATTACATCACTCCCGATGTCAAAACAGTGATTGTTGATCCGATGGGAGCATAGCGACTTCAGCGTCGATTGGCTGCTTCACCACGAAACCTCAAGTGCATCTCGACGCGTTTAACGAATTTCCTTCAACCGGTCGATGGTGGTGATTTCGTGCGTGCTGGGGACGTAATCGCCGTCCAGTTTCGCCGGTGGCGTGGGACGCGAATAGACGCCGACGACTTCGCCCCGGCTGTTCACCACCGGGCTGCCGGACCAGTTGTCGGTCGGTTTCGCCTCGCGGAATTTGACGAGCCACCGCAGGACCGACTGATCTTCCGCCGCGACTTTCGCCTGCACCTGTCCGGCGACGGTGGTTGTGGACAAGGAGGCTTCGGGATCGACCAGAAACTCCTCGACCGGAAACGGCATGCCGATCAGCTTGACCGACGCACCAGGCCGGATGGCGGCGGTATCGGTTGTTTCCGTCAACGATGTCGGCAGATCGCGATCCACTTCCAATACCGCGAGATCGAAGTCTAATTGCTGTTGCAACAATTCCAACAGTTTTTCCTTCGCCGCGGCCAGCTTGGCGACCTCGGCATCCCGCGCCGGCGCGTCAACGGTTGAATCCTCGGCATCCGAAAGGCCGGACTGGATGTCATCCAGTTCGCCTTGGGCAACGGCGACCGATTCCGCAATCTGGCGATATTCGGGATGAACGATGACCCGCGCAATCTCGACAGCCGTGCCATCGCCGCTGCTCCGCACCACGATGCGCGGCAACTGCTCCTGGAGTTGCTGAATTCCCTGGCCCACCGCGGCACTGGTAACAAGCCGCCGTTTGCCGACCGCCCAGGCCGTTCCCAAGCGGTACGTCTGATCGCGGTCCGGTGCGCTAAGTAGCACGAGATACACGCCGCCCGACAATTCCTGGGCCGTCGGTGCGGTCGCAACGGCTGGCGCACTTGGCCGTTCCGGCGGGATCTCAGGCCGAGCCGGGGCCACACCGCTGGGGACGGCTGCGGGGATGGCGGGCGTCACTACGACATTTCGCGGCGGCTGCCACATCGCCTTTATCGCGACCACAATCACAAACACGGCTACCGCGCCGGTCACGAGCGGCTTCCACTGGAACGGTTGCGAGTTGCTGGCCACCGGCACGATTTGCACTTCCGGCTGCGCGGCAGGCAATCGTGTGCGCGGCAAGGGCTTGTCCGGCAGATCAAATTCTACCTGTAATTCCGGCGGAATGATCAGCGGCTCGTTCTCCAGCGGAAGCGACGTTTTCGGGACCGTCGGAATCGGCGCGGCCAGACGAATCGGGCCGGAATCGTCGGTCGAAACGCTCGCACCAACCGGTGGATCGAATGTGATGGCGGGGCCGGTTGCCGACAGATGGATGACGTCCCCCGGATTCAGCCAGGCGACTTTGGTGGGCCGGCCGTCGCCGACACGCAGCGTTTCCGTTCCCTGACTTTCGATCAGCCAGCGACCGGCGACGCGCCGCAAGATCGCATGTCGTTCGGCCAGATGAGCGACTTCCGGTAACGAGAGCTGCGCCGAGGGGCTGCGGCCGATGACGATTTCCTCGCCCGCGAATTCCCGCCGGCCCGAATCCAGTCCGATCACGATGCCCATGTCGACTTCTTTAATTCGCGGAGCAGAGAAAGTTATGAGCCGACGAAAATCGTAAGCCTCACTTCCCCGATTTGCCGTCCTCGGCCACGGCGACCAGTAAATCGCGCATCATGTGGAAGACCTGATGATAGGCGGGTTCTTCTCCGGGTAAGGCCGGGGCGAACTCGAGGCCGTTGCGTGACATGTGTGTCAGCAGGGCGATCATGTTGTTGCCACCGAACCGGAGCGAATCGTCCTTCAATGCCTTCGGGCCGACGCTGCGGATGCGGTACAGTTCCCCGGCGATGCTTTGGAGGAACCGTTTCGCCAGGCCGTATTCGCGGTGATCATGCACCGACTTGAGCCGCACCGCCCGCGTGTGATGCTGATGAAACGCTTCCACGAGCTGGTCATAGGTCTGGAACACGACTTTCAGATTGTTTTCCACACTTTCATCGGTTTCGGAGATCAACAGCAGGGCGCGGGCTTGTTCAAACTGGGTGCGCTCCGTTTTGAAATTGGCCCCCCGCAGCGCGGCCGGCCACCATTCGACATTGAGCGGCTTACCGTCCTGCAACCGGAAGACGGTGCGTCCGCCGCCGGGCAAATCCTGCCGGACACGCAGTTGCCCCATCACCTCGGGTGACAACTCCAACTGCTGCAGCATGGCGAGCGACCCTTCGTTCTCCCCGGCGGAGAACTGATAGGCCAACACCCCGCCGGCGAGCCGATCCAGCAGGAAATTGAGCGCCGTGCCGTTGGGAATCGCCGCGACGGACAAGTCAGGATGATTCTTAAGCTGATTCCAGATGTGGCTGTCACGGACCGAATGCTTCTGGGCAATTGTTACATGCCGTTTGAGCCGTTCGGCTTCGTTGACCGACCGGCGTTCCCAATACGCCTTGGTGTAATCGACCGAGTTCTGAATCTCGAGTGAAACCGCCTGCGCCCGATATCCCCGCGCCACTTCCAGATCGACTGCGGCTTCTCCATACGCCCGCAGATAATTCGATTCGGCCTGAATCTGGCAGGAAATCGACGTCGCGGGGCTGTACGCCGGGACGGAGAGCGTCCGCGTGAATCGCACATCCTGGCCGACCGCGACGCCGCAGATCAAACATCCGGCCAGGCACAGACCCCACGCAACACGGCGTCGATTGTTCAAGGTTCGGCCCTTCGGAGACACGCGTTCATTCTTGCCATCATCATACCGCCGGACCAACCGGCAGGAAGCCCACACCGGTAGATTCCCATCGGCAGCGGTTTCCCGACAGAAAATCCCTCTGACAAGCAAAAAATGGCAACTTCGCACCCCGCATCAACGCAATCTGCCCAATGTGCGGTTCCTGTCTGGGCCACAGCCTTTTTCAACAAGACACGTTTCGCATCGGGTGGCCGGGGCTGGAGCGCTTCGCGAAGCCCCGGTCTTCATACTACAGACACGGCGGGCTTACGCCGCGCCGCTCGCCGAACCGGGGCTTCCTTCGCAAAGCCTCAGTCCAGCCCCGGCCACCCGACCTCAAACAGGCGTTGAACCTGCGGAGCCTGCCCCTGTTTCTTGCAGTGACGGCTCGATTTGCTAACATGCCGACAATCGCGTTCGACCTTCATGAAACTCCGGGATGAGCCGATGCTGATTGCCTGTGTGATCCTCTACATGGCGGCAACCGTCGCCGTGGGAATGTACGCTTCCAGCCGGGTGAAGGACTCGAAGGATTTCATGGTCGCGGGGCGGTCGCTGCCCCTGTACATGAATTTCGCCTGCGTGTTCGCCACCTGGTTCGGTGCCGAAACGGTCCTCTCGGTCTCCGCGACGTTCGCCCATAAAGGGATGGGCTTCGTATCCGGCGATCCGTTCGGCGCGTCGATGTGCCTGATCCTCGTAGCATTCTTCTTCGCCCGCACCTTCTACCGCCTCGAACTGCTCACCATCGGCGATTACTACCATGTGCGGTATGGCAAGTTCGTGGAAGTCGTCACCTCACTGGGAATCGCCAGCTCCTATCTCGGCTGGACCAGCGCCCAGTTGTCGGCTCTGGGGCTGGTGACGAACGTCTTGTTCCCGCAGTTTTCGCTCAACGAGTCGATTCTGATCGGGGCCGTCATTGTCACCGTTTACACCTTGTTTGGTGGGATGTGGTCAATTGCGCTGACCGATGTGATTCAGACCGCGGCCATCGTCATCGGCCTGATCCTTGTGGCCGTGCTGCTCGGCTACAAAGCCGGCGGGTTCGATGTCGTCATCGCGGCGGCACAGCGGGAAGGGAAGCTCGATCTCTTTCCGCATGTCACCACGGCGGCATGGCTGACGTTCATCGGCCAGTTCATCACCATGTCGCTCGGGTCGATTCCGCAGCAGGATGTCTTCCAGCGTGTGACCAGTGCCAAAAACGAGCGAACAGCCTTCATCGGCACCCTTGCCGGCGGAATCTTTTACTTCGCGTTCGCGTTCGTGCCGATGTTCATCGCCTTTGCCGCGACGGTGATCAACGCTAAATATACCGCGTTGTTCCAGTCGGAAGATGCCCGTGAAATTCAGAAAATTCTGCCAACGCTGATCTTGAACGACACCCCCATCTGGTGCCAGGTGCTGTTCTTCGGCGCGGTGTTATCGGCGATTCTCTCGACCGCGAGCGGCACGCTGCTCGCCCCGGCGAGCGTGCTCACCGAAAACGTGCTGCAACCGTTCATCAAGCATCTCAGCGACCAGACGAGACTCTTCTTATTGCGGGCGATCCTCATTCTGGTCGCCATCACCGCCACGTCGATCGCCATGAATACGGAAAGCACGATGTATGAAATGGTGGAAAGCGGCTACAGCGTCACGCTGGTCGTCGCCTTCATCCCGCTGGTCTTCGGCATCTATTGGTCGCGTGCGAGTACCCAGGGAGCCGTGTTTTCGATTCTAATGGGCGTGCCCGTGTGGCTGGGTGCGGAGTATCTCTGCGGGCATGAAGGCGAAGAACTCTGGCGTGTCGTGCCGCCGCAACTCTACGGCCTAGCTGCCTCGTTCATTGGCATGCTGCTCGGTTCGTCCATGCCCAATTGGATCAAACACCGCCAAGCCGACCCGGCTGAACTGGCTAACCGCCAAGCAGTGGCGACGGGGCATTGATACGTCCGGCGAAATTCTCTTCATAATGGAATTGTCACGGCTTGCCGTGAACATCGGCGATGTGAATAATCGCCCGTCGCTACGCGGCTGACCGACTGTGGTCTCGGCCGCATTTCTGTCCACTCAAGGGATCGCACCATGCAATGCTTGACGAAACTGACGCTGTTCCGCTACGGGATGTTCAGCACGCTGATGGTGGTCGCGGCATCGGCCCACGCGCAAGAGGTGCCGCAGCCGTCGCCAGAACACAAAATGCTGGCCAAGGAAGTTGGTGTATGGGATGCGGACGTCTCGATGTGGTTGAAGCCCGATGCGGAGCCGATGAAAAGCAAAGCCGTTGAAACCAACGCACTGCTCGGCTCGATGTGGTTGGCCAGCAAATTTGAAGGCGACTTCGGCGGCGAGAAATTCACCGGACACGGACAAAACGGCTACGACCCGATCAAGAAAAAATACGTCGGCACCTGGATCGACTCCATGAGTCCGTTCCTGATGGTCCTGGAAGGCGACTTCGACGAGAAAGCCAAGACACTCACGATGACGGGCGCGGGTATCGACCACGAGACGGGCCAGGAATGCACCATGAAAATGGTCACCCACTACAAGAGTGACAACTCAAAAGTCTTTGAAATGTTCAAGCAAGCCGAGGGTGATAAGGACGAATGGCAGAAGACCATGCAGATCAGTTACACGCGTCGAAAGTAATCCACGCCATTGAGGATGGTACATCCCCAGGATAAGACTCGGCATACACGGAGAGAATGCAATGGTCTGCCAGAGATTTCGTGCGTGGTTCGGGATTCGCGTTCTGGGAAAGTTACTTCTGCTCGGCAGTACGATGTTCGTGACGAACGTCGTGTCAGCGGAGGTTCTGATCAAACCGGAGCATCGAGCGTCTTTGCTCCGGGGCCTGAAGTTTATTGACTGCGTGGATGGTCACGCCCGGTTTGAGGCGGCAGAAGCGGGGCAATCGCGCGTGGCTGTCCGATCCGATGGGCCACTACGAATTCTCAGGGAACGAGGAGCCAAAGCGAAATTATCAATCGGTTGGAATGGAACCGTCGAATACAGTCATTATCTACTTGAATTGGACGTGGCTGAACCCGGTGCCATCGAAATTCAACTGGACATCGTGCCCGTCCCCTCGGCACCTATTCCCACGACCGCTGAAGACTCGTTACTGTTCACCGCACGCATGCAAGAGCGGTCGTCGAAGTTTCCTGATGATCTTGAACATTTTCGAGAGTGGCAGATTCAGCACAGGAAGTTACTGGTGGAACGATTGATGGCGGGCGAGCTTCCCGCGCGTGTCGAACTGGCAATTCGGCATTTGGATACGAAAGACTTTCCTCGTTTCACCCTGCATCGAATTGAGTATCAATCGCGGAAGGACCGTCGGAACGAGATGCTGGTCTCGATACCCAAGGATGTTATGAAGGCTCCCATTCTACTCGCCCTGCATGGCCATGAGGCGAACTGGGGAAGCGCGGATGAACAAGCTTTCAAATCTGGTCACGCAGACGACTTCATGGCCTATTTCGCGGAACGCGGGTGGGTGGTCGTTCAACCCGCCACCATGAAACACGAACTGCAAACGACTGGATGGACCTTGCAAGGCGAATGGACTTGGGATTCTCTGGTAGCGCTCGATCATGTGCTCAGTCTGACCGAGGTCGATGCAAGTCGAGTCGCAGTGTGCGGATTGTCCACCGGAGCTCATCTGGCTATGAACGTTCTGGCGCTTGATGATCGCGTGGGCGCGGGAGTTGTCGGATGTATTCTGAGTTCATGGCATCATCAAGAGCGTCGGTGCCGCTTGCCGCCTCATTGTGACTGCGGGATTGGTGAACAACTGGGAGGATGCCTCGAGCAATGCGACTGGGCCGCGTTGGCGGCTCCAAAGCCCGTGCAATTCCAGCACGGCCGGCAAGACTCGTCCAGCCCTGGCGCTGACGAGAAACTCCTCGACTTGAATTGGAATACGGGTGTCATGCCTGCCGCCGAATTCGACCTGATTCTGGGAGAAGTTCGTCGTGCGTATCGCCTCTTCGACTGTCCGCAATCGAGCGAATACATACTGCACAGCGGGGCGCATCAGGTGGATAACGAGGCTGCTTACCGCTGGCTTAACACGTGGGCCAAGTAGCCATTCCTGTAGCGTGAGGACATTTGCGAGTGCTGGTCAAGTTTGGTGGCACCGCTGTCAACTTTTGACATGTGATTCAGCACGCCATCGGAGCGGTTACTGGAACAGACTTAACTTCGCCGCAATTGCTTTTGGAGCGTGCAAAGCATGTCATGAAGTCCTTGGAGATGTAGAAATCCACAGCTCATTAAACCCCGCGGCAGGGTAGGAACCAGCCTGCCGTGTCTCTTCTGTTGCGCGGCACGGTCTCCCACTCACCAAGTTTCACTGCTTTGGAGTCTTCGCGGAAGCAGTGTCGACGAGTCACTCGCACTCTCCATCCCAAAGCGGCCACGCAGTGGCACATTTGGGAGGTGACGGGGCAAATCAAGTTGTACTTCCTCGCCATCGAGCCGCGCCTAGATTGACGGACGCTAACGGCCACACCAGAAACCCGTTGAGGGGCGTGTGTCTCCGCGCGGGGTGAGGAACTCCGCCGCCCCATGGAGAGTGTGACCTGCTGATTCAGTTTACGGTCACGGGGGAGGGTCGAGAGCGGGATTTCGAGGTCAGCGGTCGAGATCGAGGAGCGCATTCGGTCGAGACATCATGGCCGGACCGAGCGACCATCTCAACGATCTCGCAGCAACAGCCAATTGCAATCCTTCCGGAATACCCTGTTGCTATCCGCATCATCCCCGTGAATCTGTGACGACATACTCATCCGGGCAAAACCACTCTCGCAGTGATGCCATTCGATTTGCATCGTCTTAAGCCGTTGCGGTATAACCATCTGCTGACGGTATTTCGGGTGTCAGGCCCGCATTTCGCTCCAGGCGGATCACCATGTCGGACGGCGAGTCACCAGCCCAGGCCTCGGCCAATGTGACGGGGATGTTTCGCGACTATCGCTCCGGCGACCCAGCCGCCTTTGCCGAGTTGTGGAGTCATTTTCGGTCGCGACTGCTTGGGCTGGCTCGCAAAACCCTCTCGGGACGGCTGCAACCCGTTACGGACGCGGAAGACGCGTTGCAAAGTGCGTTCGTCAGTTTTTGGCAGCGGTCGGAACGGGGCGAGTTTGGTGACGATCTTGACCGCGACGATTTATGGAATCTCCTTGGTCTGATCACCGTGCGTAAGGCCCTGAAGCATCAGCGGAAGCAAGGGACGCAGAAGCGGGGCGGCGGTTCATCGCATCTCGCGATCCCTGTGGAGGCCATCCCCGCCCCCGAGCAAAATCCGGATTTCGCCATGACGTGCGAAGAGTTGATGGCACAACTCGACGAGGAACTGCGAACCTTCGCCATGCTCCGGATGATGGGGGAGAAAAACCGCGAAATCGCCCAGCAACTCGGCTGTACAGAACGCAAAGTCGAACGCAAACTGAACCTGATTCGAGCCACCTGGGAGGCGGAAATCTCCGGTTGGACGGAATAAATCCCGGATTTCGTGTCGGCTCGCCATGAGATTTGGGAATCTACAATGAAGTCCGTGATTTATTGATCGTATAAGGAACTTCCCCGTGCCCGGAACCTTGCCCCCGATCGCCAGCATGCGACAGATCGATCAAATCTGCGACCGGTTTGAACAGGCCTGGCTGGCGGGCGAACAGCCGCGCATTGAGACGTATCTCCGGGAGATCTCTGAACCGCAACGCGTGAATCTGTTTCTCCAACTGCTGTCAGTCGAACTGGAATTGCGGCGGGGCGAGCAACCTTTGCCGGATCGTAGCGAGTATCTGCGACGGTTTCCGGGACAAAGCCAGGCGGTGATCGACGCTTTCGGCGGATCAACTCCCGCGAAAGACGCCGATGAACATTTTGCCGAGGCTCCTGGCGCTCCCCCGCCGTCCGCGCCGGGGGAAGAGATTGTCATGCAGGTCATTGCTGGGCCGCATGCCGGGCAGAAATTCACGTTCGATCAGCACGATGTGTTCCTTGTCGGCCGGTCGACACGTGCTCATTTGCAACTGGCGGGCGATCCCCACTTTTCGCGATTCCATTTTCGCCTGGAAGTCAATCCTCCGCTGTGTTTCCTGATGGATCTCGGCAGCCGCAATGGCACTTTTGTGAACGGCGAACCGGTCCGCGAGTGTCATCTCCAAAGCGGCGACATCATCTCCGGCGGCGTCACGGAACTGAAGATCATCGCGAACTCGGCGCAACAAACACTCGCATTGCCCCCGAAATTCCCCCTGCCGAAACCACGTGCGGAACCACAGGTCAAACGTCCTGACCCAATTGTCATGACGCCCTTTCTGGAAGAGACGGCAGCCATGCCGCCGGCAGTCGACGTGACGGCACCCATGCCGATCATTCCGCCGATTGTCACGCAGCGGCCGACGCCGACGAACGATCCCGGCGACGGCCTGGTGCCGGGTTACGATCTCGGCGCGGAGATCGGGCGCGGCGAGTTGGGCGTGGTCTACAAAGCTGTGCAGCGGTCGCTGGGGCGGACGGTGGCACTCAAGGTGATGACGCCGGCGGTGTCTGTCGCCGACAAAACGCTGCAATTATTCGTACGGGAATGCAGCATTCTCGGCCAGTTGAATCATCCCCATATCATCCGCCTGCTGGATCAGGGGACATCGAACGGACAACTCTTTTTAGCGACCGAATATGTGCCGGCCGTTTCCCTGGAAGAGCAACTGCGCGGACGGTCCATCGCGCAGCGGGTTCGCATCTGTGGGAGCTTGATGCTGCAAGTCTTGAGTGCGTTGCAGTACGCCCATAATCGTTCGCTCGTCCATCGCGATATTAAGCCGGGCAATATTCTGATTGCCCGCGAAGAGAAAACCCTGTCCGCCAAGCTGGCGGATTTCGGCGTGGCCAAGCAATACGCGAATGCCGGCTTCAGTCAGATCACGCGGTCGGGCGATGTGATCGGATCGCTCCCCTACATGCCGCCGGAACAGTTTCTCAACTCGCGCGAGGCGAAGCCGTCGTATGACTTGTACGCCGCCGGAGCCACGCTTTATCACTGGTTGTCGGGCCATACGCCGCACGATTTTCCCGACGGCCGCAATCAGTTTCTGGTGATTCTCGAAGACGCCGCCATCCCGCTGGCTCAGCGTGTACCGGACATGCCCCGCCCGATCGCCGCTGTTGTCGACCGGGCCTTGTCGCGCGTGCCGGAACAGCGGTACACCTCGGCGAATGAACTGCGGCATGCCATCAAGGAAGCGTTACAGGGTTGAGACGCGGTTGCGAATCGATGAATTGTGGTAGCAATCCGCAAGCTGATCTTAACAGACCGTTGAATAACTCGTGGCACACGTTTTTGACGTGTGAGTTACTCGATTTTCTCGCTGTTTTCGATCAGTTTCTGTCACGTTGGAAACGTGACCCACGTTTTTCAACAGCCTGTTAAGCCAGCGGCAAAAACAATTCCGGAGCGGCGGCCGAGCGGCTGCCGGGCAGAGGCGGGTTGTCGGCGTTGCGAAAGGTGAATACGACCGAGAATTTCGTCTCGGTGGTGTGATTTCGCGAGGCCGCGTGCAAGGTCAGCGCATGGAAAAACAGCACGTCGCCCGGTTCCAGTTCCACGTGGCGACGCTGAGCGATCAGCGTCTGATTCTCAGCGAGGTCGCCGCGGAAGAACGATGCGGCGTCCAATTGATCCGGCCGGATGACCCAGCGGTGAGAACCGGGCAGCACTTGCAGACAACCGTTTTGTTCCGTCTCCGGCACCAGCGCCAGCCAGACGCTGATGAGATCGGGGCGTTGATAGGCCCAGTAGCGTATGTCCTGATGCCAGCCGGTGTCGCTGCTGAACTGCGGCTGCTTGGTCATGATGCAGTTGTGATGTGCCAGCGGACAAACGATCCGCGGCCCCAGCAATTGCCGCAAACGGCCTTGCAGCTCGGCCGCGACTAGCCATTCGGTAAAGACATAGTCGCGGCTCAAAGCCTGTTTGAGCCGGCGAATGGTTTGTCCGCCTGTGCCGGTTCTGGAGAGAGGTGCACCGGGATACTGCAAATCGGCTTCGTACTCGACTGGGCCGATTTCGTCGTGTAAACCGCGTTCCGTCACGGCGCGCATCTGCCGAACAAGATCAGCGTTTGCCAAACCGCGAGCGATCACATAGCCGTCGCGTTGAAAGTTGGCGAGATCCAACGCGGAGAACGCGGTCGCAGTCATCGGCACGGTCATGGAAGCAAAAATCCGGAAGCACGAATCTCGGCGTCGGGAACAGTTCCGCCGATGTCATCAACAAGCGTGAGTTTACAGCTTTCCTTCAACACCAAGCTGGTGGTAGAAGTGCGTCACTTCGGCTTGATGCTTAAGGAGCCAGTCGATGGAAGGTTCGCCCTGAATCGCCTTCTGGATCACTTTTTTGGTGGCCTGGCGATGCGCGTCAAACAGAAGTTGATGATCGACTTCAACATCGACCACGCTGGGGTCGAGCCAGACCGCCATGATGATGCCGAGCGATTCCGCGCGATTTTTGGGAATAATCCCTTCGCGAACGGCATCCAGCACACCATTCGCGATGCCGGCCTGCACGGTCCCCATCAGAATGTTTGTGTACTTCGAATTGTTGACCGTGACTTTGCTGACCATCAGGGTCGCCGGTTTAACCTGATAATCGGAATTCAGGATCGCAAAGACCTTGGTGTGTCCCTTCGTCTGATCGCCGATCAAGGTCGCCATCGCGGTGCCGACCGGGCCATCCAGTTCGCCAATCACGATTTCCGGCTCGGCACAGGCGTAATCGGGGCCGACTTCGACGAGGGCTTCCGCCGTGCGCATGCCAAGCCGTTTGGGAAATGGAGCTTTCTTCGGTGCGATTTTCTTCTTGGGCATTGCAGATCCTTATCGAACGATTTGTCAAAAAGAGCGAGTATTCAACAGCATCCGAGCAGGAGGCATCGGTCCCCTGATCACGGTTCGCCTTCCGCGCGATTCGACCACCACGGCAGACTGACGCCGCCGTCAATCGTCAGGGTGCTGCCGGTCATGTAGTCGGCATCCGGGCTGCTGAGATACACGGCGGCCTTGCCGATTTCATCAATCCGACCGAGGCGTTTCCAAGGGAGCGACTTTGCACCGGCTTCGAGCTGCTCTTCCGAGAAGAATTTCCGCTCGCCGGGGGTATCGATCCAGCCGGGGTGAATGATATTCACACGAATCTTGTGGGGGGCCAGTTCGATGGCGGCGGTGCGGGCCATATGGTCGATGGCGGCTTTCGCCATGTTGTAGGCCATTGAAGTCGGAATGGCGAGGACGGCGTGCGGCGAACTGATGACCACGATGGAGCCGCCCGTTTTCTGCTGCACCATTTGCATCGCCGCGGCACGGGTGCCGTAAAAAGCCCCCCACATCCCGACGTTGATCGTCCGCTCGAAACCGGCGAGATCCGCCTCGATCATCAATTTCCGGTCGCTATAAACGGCATTCGAGACGAATAAGTCAATACTCCCGAAGGCTTTCGCCGTTTCCGAGACCATCCCCTCCACGCGAACGCGGTCGGCGACATCACCTTGCAGGATGATCGCCTTCACGCCATAGCCGCGGGCTTCTTCCGCCACGGCTTCCGCTTCGTCGGCATGTGAGTAGTAGTTGATTGCAACGTTCGCCCCGGCTTTTGCCATTTCGAGGACGCAGCCTTTGCCGATTCCTCGCGAGGCCCCCGTAACCAGTGCGTTCTTACCTTGCAGTTTCATCCTGGATTTCCGTCAACAAATGACTCTGTCGCGAACAAACCAACGGGGCACGTCCGGTTGGCTTCCGGCGGATCATGGACGATCCAAACGGCCACGCCAGCGTAACAGTTGGCGACGTGAAAGAAAAACGACCATGAGTGAGAACTCATGGTCGCGAAATGCACTGAGTGGGGTCGAGATTGGTCGCCGTGACGTTAGGCGGAGAAACTACTGCCACACCCGCACGACTTCACCACGTTCGGATTGTTGAACGTAAAGCCGCGGCGTTCGAGACCGTCGTAGAAGTCGAGCGTTGTGCCGTCGAGGTACAACGCGCTCTTCTTGTCGACAGCGACTTTCAGCCCGTGCTGCTCTTCAACCTGATCCTTGGTTTCGTCGGTATTGCTGTCGAAACCGAGGGCATACTGGAATCCGCTGCAACCGCCGGCGGAGACACCCACGCGGAGGATGGTCGAGTCGGGCAATGACTGCTCACTGATCACCCGCCTGATTTCCCCAACCGCTTTTTCAGTGAGCATGAGAGCCATGACATTGATCCTTAACCGCAAGAATTTGAGAACATTACACCAAAAGACGACTTACTGGTTCCGCATATCAATTATAGCCATGCTTCTCCGCGAATAGAAGTGGTCTTTGTCAGGAAATCTTCGGGGTGCCAAGGCTCTGAGAGTCTTTCCGGAAACGATACGTTGATTTTTCAGGCATTTCATGCCGCGAGTCGGTAATTAAATTTCGGCGTGGGGGACGGCGACAGGCGGCGAAGGAGCAGATGCGTGTGGCTGAGTTGGATCATCGCGGCACTCGATGCGGGTCGCCGCTCGTAGTCTTTGCTGTTCCGTCGGCATTTGCAGTTCCAGGCGTTGGTCCGCTCGACGACCCACCGTTTGTGGAGTGGCGAAAAACCTTTCGTGCCTTCCGGCCGAGATTTGACTTCGATGTGCCACGCGGGTCGGTGCTGTTTCAACCAGGCGTTCAAGGCATGATTGTGATACTTGTTGTCGCCGAAGATGGTTTGCAGTCGCGGGACGTGTTGCGGATCGACTTGAGCCAGCAGTTGCGGAGCCGCCGCTCCGTCGTCGGTTCCCGCGCTGGTGATGATCACCGCGATCAACAGGCCGAGCGTATCGACCAGCAAATGTCGCTTGCGCCCCTTGATTTTCTTGCCCCCGTCGTAGCCGCGCTCCGCGCCGCCGACCTCGGTGGTCTTCGTCGTTTGGCTGTCGATGCACGCGGCGCTGGGCGTCGGTTCGCGACCGGCTTCGACGCGGACTCGCGCTCGCAACGCGTCCATCATCGACTGCCACATGCCATCGTCGCGCCACTGGGCGAAGTAGTCGTAGACCGTGCTCTTCGGCAACAGGTCGTGCGGCAACATGTCCCACTGGCAGCCCGTGCGATTGAGGTACAGCAGAGTGTTCATCACTTCCCGCATGTCGGTGGCTCGCGGACGCCCGCCGTGAACCGTCCGGGGAGCGGGAATCAACGGCTCCAAGATGGCCCATTGTTCGTCAGTCAGATCCGTGGCATAGGCCTTCCGAGGGTTCGTGGTGGTCGACATCCAGCGCACTCCTTTGCGTGAGAGGAAAACGCCAACCATCGCCGAAATCAGGAATTACGACCAGATCAGTTTCCGGATAGACTCTGA
>Ga0335397_10002260_pt1 | contig 26239 bp, 25 predicted proteins | sample MAT04_FD_205740 | JGI IMG/M metagenome (GOLD analysis project Ga0335397, IMG submission 205740) | Freshwater microbial communities from Lake Fryxell liftoff mats and glacier meltwater in Antarctica - MAT-04 (spades assembly) (version 2) ... | reverse complement strand
ACCAAAGTACAAGAGCTGTGGCTCGCAATGACGTAACTCACTCTTCCACAACGAAATCAAATACCATAAATGCCACAGCGATGAAGACAACATCATAAACAATGAGGATGTTAAGCGGTATCAGGATCTCTGCAAATTCTGCGCCTGCCAATAAGCCGTTACTGGCTTTGACCGCTGCCAGCAGAACGGGGATGGCAATCGGGAATAAGAGGATCGGCAGCAGCACTTCGCGGGTACGTGTCTGCACAGACATGGTCGAGAGCAGCGTGCCGACGGCGACATATCCAATCGAGCCGAGCAGGATGATGCCAAGCAGGTCAAGGCGGAAAAGGTTTACGTTATACAAAACGCTATATACCGGCAGGACGATCGCTTCGACGATCAGCATGAAAGCCAGGTTGCTGATGGCTTTGCCAAAGTAAATGGCGGAGCGGTCCACGGGCGCAAGCAGAAGACCGTCCAGGCAACCGCGATCTTTTTCGGTGGACATGGAGCGGTTAAGTCCGAGCGTGCCTGCAAAAGCGAAGGTCGTCCACAATACACCTGCGGTGACAGATTGGCGCACCTTCACATCCAACTCCAGTGCGAAGTTGAAGATGATGATGACCAAAAGCGAAAAGACCAACATGGCGGAAACCAGTTCAAAAGAGCGTAATTCAGCAGCGAGGTCTTTTTGCACAATGGCAAAGGTGGCTTTCAAGAGCGAAGGATGACGGATCAAAGATGAAGAATGAATAGGGGCTGCTTCCAGCATTTCTTTTGTTGTTGATTTCATATTCATGGTTAATCTGCCAATGCCTGTTTGTAGAATGTGAGCAAGTTTGAGTTTTGTAAATCATTTTGTGTGGCAGAAGCCGCGATCACGCCGCGTGAGAGAATGTCAAAGCGGGTGGCGAGTTCTTCGGCGCGGACGAGGTCGTGCGAGGTCATCACAACGGTGCGTCCTTCAGCGGCGACGGAGCGCAGTACATCATCCAACATTTCGGATGCGTCCTGGTCCAAGCCAGTGTAGGGTTCGTCGAACAACATCACTTCGGGGTCGTGGATCACGGCGCGCCCAATGGCGAGACGTTGCTGCATTCCGCGTGAGAAAGTGCGGACCAAGTCCTTGCGGCGATTTTCCAAGCCGACCATGTTCAGAACTTCGGTGATTCGTAATTGGTAATTGGTAATTCCATACATGCGCGCATAGAATTGCAAGTTTTCCTCCGCTGTGAGATCGGGATACAGCAACGGCATGTGCGAGACAACGCCCAATTTCGCGCGGACTTGCGCCGCCTCATGCGGCAGGTGATGACCTGCGACCTTCACCAGTCCCATGGACGGGCGCGATAGCGTTGCGAGGATGCGCAGGAAGGTCGTTTTGCCTGCTCCGTTCGGACCAAGCAATGCCACAAACTCACCTGACTCAACTGAAAAATCCAGTCCGCGCAGGATGGTTTTTAGCCCAAAGCGTTTAACGAGTTTTTTGACTTCGATCATTGAATTTCCGTCTGTTATTGCGAGAAGGGCGCTCTCCCTGGCACCGCCCGCCAGGGCAGGTGTCCCGCCGAAGCAACCTCCTCGTTATGGTGGAGATTGCTTCGGGCAAAGTGCAAGTACGCCCTCGCAATGACATTGTTTATTTCCTTTTCTTCAACGCGTCCTTCAATTCACCGCGTCGTTGTTGATAGGCTTCGTCAGAGAGTTTGCCTGCGCGGTGCAGGTCATCGAGTGCGATGATGGCATCCATCAGCGATTCGGGATCTTCAAATTCATCGCTCTCTTCCTCGTCCACTTCTTCCTTGCCCTTGCGGTCACGCAAGAACAACCATCCGCCAGCGAGAATAAGCGCCACACCGAACGCACCGAGTCCGATCAGTAGGTTTTTATTCTGCATAATATCAGGTTTGACCGCCGTGTTCGGCAGTTTGCCGGTGACTGTGAATTTAAGACTCTCGTCTTTCTTCAAGTTGGTTGCAGAATAAACATGGTAGTTCGTGTTCTGCTGTGCTTGAATCCCTTCATCAGTCAGCGTGTCACCCTTGGCTTCCATGCCTTCCGGCAGGAATAAGTTGATTTTATCAATCGGCAGGAGCGCAGCTTGAGAGACGCTGACTTTGTCTGCCTTAGGGAAAGATGCGACAGCGATCAAGCCGTAAGGGATTTTGGCGGGTGGCATGGCAAAGCCATCTGTAGTTTGACCAAAGGGCGCTGAGTCCTGCGAGGCTTGAAAGCCGCTTACTTCCATGCCGTCTGGGAATGCAATGAAAGGTATGTCAGTTGGGCTTGCCATCTTCACTGTGACCGTTTTGTCGGTTGCATTTGTGATCGTGTAGACCGAGAATACCTGGGCATTCCCTTCGGCGGCAAAGTCAAAGTAGACCTGCAAAGAGTCGATCTTCAAGGTGGAGAAATCTGTTGTGCCGGCGAATACGGTGATGGGCGGGATGGTCAGTTCTGTCATGCCTGCTTCTACAACGGTAAACCCAGATTGATAAACTGAACCGTTCACATCCACATCCGCGATGAAGATGCGGTTTTCAGGCATCTCAACATTCTCGAACAGGAATGTCCCGTCCGCATTCAGCACACCGTCAAGCGTGAATATCTCCTTCGCGCCAGCGCTCATATCACCGCTGTGTTCGTAGCCGTGCAATATCACCTTGACGCCAGATGGCAAATCTTTGCCGGTTTGATTTTCGATTGAACCGCTGACATTGCCCACGCCCGCAACTGTTGTCACTGCGACGGTGGTCGCTTCTGGCGTCACCCCGGCTTGGGGCGTGCCTTCGGCGAGAGGCGTTGTTTCCGCTGACGGAGTTCCTGCATCAGCGTTGACGGCTGCCACAGTCGCAGGGACAACTGTCAGGGCAGCAAGCGCGGCGGTAGTTGTCAATGTGCGGATGTAAGCCGCAACTGCCAGGGTTTCATCATCTGTAAATTTACTTCCAAAAGCGGGGATGCCGCCCGCGCCTTCCTTGATGATCTGGACGATGTCGTTTTCAGAAAGAGCAGACATCATTTTTACGTTGTTGAAATCTTTGACGCAGTCGGCGCAATTGGCTTCAAAAAGCGATTTGCCTTTTTCAATTTGAGCGGACGTGGTGTGCAGGCTGAGCGCGTACGCAACCACATCCCAGCGCTGCTGTTCGCTCAAACTTGCAAAGGGAGGCATGAAGCGGTCGAGATTGCCTTGTGTAACCATGGCATACCAGGCAGATGGAGAAGCCTTTTGCGCGATGGCGGGCAACCCAAGCGCGGCAACCGGGACGGGTAATTGTTTGCCCTGTTCACCGTCGCCCAGTCCGGTTTTACCGTGGCAAGCCGCGCATTTCTCGGTGAAAATCGCCGCGCCGTTCGCAACATCCGGCGCGCTTGCAGGGTAAAGCGGACCCATGGTCGGCGCGGGGGTCGGCGGCACATAGTCTGGCGGCGGGGTAACATCTTGTGCAAGGGTGAAGTTACAGGCGGCAAGAAAAACTGCGATGATTGCTAAAAGTATTGTGTGACGTAGTTTCATTAATTTCCTCAATTAGATATTCGTAATTTGTGATTCGAAAATTTTACGAATCACAGGTTTGCATCAGTTTACAGATTTCCCACATGCCGGGCAGAACTTATCGGCTACAAGAATGGGCTTGCCGCATTTCGGGCAAAATCCCGCAGACTTGCTTTTGTGTTCCTTGCGCCGCGTCGCGATCAAGGATTCAAGATCGTCGTCATTGTCTGCAAGGATGGGAGTCTGTGCGCCTGCGTCTGCGCGTCCGGCGGCGGTGGCTTTTTCGATGCGCGCTTCGGCGTTGATGGCTGAAGAAGATACCGGCACGAGTTCATCGAGTTTGCGCAGGATGTTTGCCCCTTTTTGCAGGAGAGCGGCACGCTGGTCTGGATACTCTCCCTCGGGGATTTTTCCGAGGTTGAAGTCAAAATCCAATTCCTGCAAAGAGTTGATCACACGGTCGCGTTCCGCTTTGAGCGTGGAGACTTCTTGAGATTCGTTGATGCGGGCACGGCGCGCGCGGGTTGTGAAAGGCGCATATATATATAAACCTGCCAATAGTATTACGGCGAGTATAAAAAAGATTGAGCTTATTTCCATTTTGAATGCCTATTGGATGCTTTGTATCATGGTTTGGATCTCATTCACCGACTCGAAGGGACCAATTTTGATCTGGCGCAAAATTCCTTTGCGGTCAATGAGATAAGTTTCAGGCACACCCATCTGGCGGTTCAGGATGCTCGAAATATTTGATTTCAGGTCGGGCGCATTGGGAAAGGTGATGTTGAATTTCGTCAGGTATTCATTTGCGCCCGCGGGGGTATCCACATAATCCACGCCGATGAAAACTACATCAGTGCTGTCCTTGTAAAGCTGCCAGGCTGCCTCCAGGTCAGGCGCTTCCTGTTCGCAGGGTTTGCACCACGAAGCCCAAATGTTGATCACCACGATCTTGCCTTGCAGGTCAGAGAGTTTCATCTCTTTGTTGCCAGCATATTCATAGCCGGGATAAAAAACAAGGTTGAACTCAGGCACGGGATCGCCGATCACCGCCATTGGGTTGCGCGCGCGGTTCAAGCCAAACCCCACCAGCGCCAGCAAGCCCACCAGAAATGCCCAAATGGCGATCTGGGCTGTAACTGAAACGCCGCGTTTTGTATCTGTTTTTTCTTCGGTCATAACATTCTCCGTATTAAGACCTGACAGGTTTTAGGGAAACCTGTCAGATCTGGATGATCTATTTTTGTTTCTTCAATTCTTCTTCGAAACGCGCCAGATAAGAATCTTTTTCAGGCGACGATTCGCTGCCTGCCCCGCCCAAAACAGATGCGGCGGCTTTGGGCTTTGTCCACTCTTTGAGCGAGCGGAAGAGGAAGAACGCTCCCACAAGGATGATGGCAGGCGGCAGGAGATAGATCAGCCAGTAGAATCCCTCTTTCGGGGGTTCAGCCAGCACGCGCGCGCCATATTGTTCTTGAAAATGTTGCAGGATCTGCGCTTCTGTTTTGCCATCCGCAAGCATGGTGCGGATCAACTCGCGCCAGTCTTTGCAGGCATCAGTCGGACACACATCCAACGGCGTGCTTTCGCAAACAGGACAATATAACTTATGCGCGACCGCGTTCACTTCATCATCAGTCGGCGGAGTATTACTCTGCGCGAGCGCAACGCCCGTGAATAGGACGCTTAGTAAAAATGTAAAAATAAGAGTGTGTAAAACTTTTTTCATCGGTAGCTCCAGAATGTCTAAGGTCAAAAGTCGAAAGTCATACGACCTTCGACTTTTGACTTTCAACCTTTTCTTATCAATCTGCTGCGCTGGTTTGACTTGCTTTTCGCACAGCACGCGCAGGCTCCTCGGCTGGATCGCGGTCTGGCCACGCAGCAAAGATGATGCCAACCAGGAAAAGCAGACTGCCGATCCATAACCAGTTGACCAGCGGGTTTACAAATATCTTGAAGGTCGCGCCCATTGAAGATACAGGCTGCCAGTCCACCAACAGGACGTACAGGTCATCTCTAAACGTGGAACGGTTTCCAGGGATGGTCATGTTTTGCTGCGAGTCAAAATAATAGTCAATGCGCGGGTTAAGTACGCCGAGATAGATGCCGTTTTTATAAACATCAACTGTCGCACGGGTAAAGTTCACGCCTTTGCCCTTGTCATCCCATGAAGCCAGTTCGCGGTATTTTACAGTGTAGCCTGAGATATTTAATGCTTCGCCTTGTTTCAGCGAGCCTTGTGTGGATGTCTGGAATGATTCCATGCCGAGAATACCAATCGCCATCAACATCATGCTGATGTGGATGATGTATCCGCCATAACGGCGGCGGTTGCGTCCTATCAGGCGTGAGAGGGCGGTGAAGAAATTTTCACTCTGACCTTTTTGGCGTGCGCGTGCGCCGCGCAGGAATTCCTGCACAGTCACCAACAGCACGAGTGCGATGAGGAAGAAGCCGATCAGCGCAATGATGTTCTGGGTGTAGGTTGCAAACAAAATTGCGGTTATCACAAGCGCCGCAACTGCCGATTTCCAAATAGCGCGCCCGAGAGTCTGAATAGTGGAATGTCCCCAGGCAGAAAGCGGAGCGACACCCATCAGGAACATCAATGCCGCAAAGAGCGGCGCAGTAGCACGCTCATAGAATGGCGGTCCGACGGTCACTTTTTGACCGGTGAATAATTCAGAAACGAGCGGGAAGATCACGCCCCAGAAACAGATCACCAAAACGCTCATGAAAAGCAGGTTGTTCAGCAGGAACAGGGCTTCACGCGAGAGCATGGACTTCATCTCGGTTTCGCCGCGCAACATTGGCCAGCGCCAGATCACCAAAGCAATGGATGTCACCAGCGAGAGCGACACGAATCCCATAAAGAAGGGACCGATCGGGCTGTTTGCAAATGCGTGAACCGATGAAAGCACGCCAGAACGTGTGAGGAAGGTTCCAAAGATCACGAGCGCGTAGGTGAGAATAACGAGGATCATGTTCCAGTGTTTGAGTAAGCCACGCTTTTCCTGGATCATCACGGAATGTAAAAAGGCGGTGCCTGTCAACCAAGGCATGAATGCCGCAATTTCAACCGGATCCCAGCCCCAGTAGCCGCCCCAGCCAAGCACATCGTATGCCCAGCGTCCGCCAAGCACGAGACCGAAGGAGAGGAAGAGCCAGGCCCACAAAGACCAGCGGCGGGTGAGTCGGATCCAGCGGTCATCGGTGCGGCCAGTAATTAATGCGGCCATGGCGAAGGCGTACGGGATGACGTAGGAGACGAAGCCAAGATAAAGCATGGGCGGATGAATGACCATGCCCGGGTGGCGCAGGAGCGGGTTCAATCCATTTCCATCAGCGGCAGTGAAGAGAGTCGCGTTTAAGGGTGCGAACATGTGAGGTTCCACATTTCCAGCTACCAGCCAAAAGCGTGTGAATGGATTTTCGAAGACGACCACCATGCCGAGGAAGAAGATGAGCGTGACCGAACAGACCACGATCACCCACGGCAAAAATTCAATATCGCGCTCCCATTTGCGGATGGTGACCGCGGAGGCGAATCCTGCGAGAAGCCAGGACCAAAAAACCAGCGAACCGGCTTGTCCGCCCCACCAGGCGGTCACTTTGAGATAGGTGGGCATACTGCGGCTGGTCACTTCGTAAACGAAGGCAACTTCAAAATGATTGGTGACCAGTAAATAGATCAACGCCGCCGCTGAAAGCGAGATGAGCGGGAACATGAGCAACATGGAGCGGCGCGCGCTCTCGACCATGGCGGCGGATTTATTGGTTGCGCCATAGACTGCCGCAACTACGCTATAAATCGCGACAAGAAAACTTACCACTAAAATGCCATATCCAAATTCTGCGAACATAGGGTTTCCTCTTTTAGGTAGTCTCTAAAGGGTTTCTTCTTCGAAGTGATTCTTATTTCGCAGCAGCTTGTTCAGGGACCGCTTCTTCGTATTTTGTGGGGCATTTAAGCAATAATTCGTCAGCGTAGAAAACGCCATCAGCGCCGATTTTGCCGGTCATGATGGCTTGTGCATCACCGCGGAGCAGGTCTGGCTTGGCTCCGACATAACTAATGCTGATGCGCTGGCGGGTTGGGTCGTTCACGGCTGCGGTTAAAACCTTGGCTAAGCCGCCCTGGGCTTCGATCTCGGCATTATCGCCGGAGACATGAGCCACGTCAAAGGTCAGGGTCAGCGTGTCGGAATCATATTTGATCGTATCGCCGAGCACTGCGCCGGAGAGCCGTAAACTCTTGCCAACAACAGAAGAGCCTTCGGCTTTGACTTCGTCCACGGTCATGAAATATTCAGCGCTCGCCTGTGTGGATGAGAAAATAAGATAGACCACTGCCGCCAGAATCAGTGCGCCGCCGAGAAAGAATTTAGTACGTTGCATGGGTTCCTCCAAATGAATTTGTATAAAAGACCTTAAAGGTTTCCCTTTGATCAAAAACCTTGTAATCATAAAAACCTTAGGGTCTGCCAACTAAATATAGAAAATATTACAATATATATCCATTTTACATGGCGAGATTAATTGTCCCTTAGTTTTGAGGACGGATGTATGTCACTAAAACTCCCCGATTTTGTCTTATTTATTTATGATAAATTTATTTGATGATATAGTAGGCGTAATTAGATAGGAGGTTTGTTTTATGCGAACGAAATTAATCCCATTCCTTTTAGCGTTCGGTCTGCTCCTTCTTCCCGCGCAGTCCGCTTTCGCCGCCGCGCGTGCAGATGTGACGAATGACCAGGTCACATTTTCATTTCCCAATACAGCCACCTTCTCTGCCACATTGAGCGCCGCCGCAAACATCACTTCGGTCACTTTGGAATATGGCAATAAGCAACAGACCTGCGGCGAAGTGGTCGCCAAGGCTTATCCAGAAATCACGCCGGGCAAAACTGTCCAAACCGAGTGGACGTGGGACATGCGTCAGAGCAACTCGCTTCCGCCCGGCGCAAGCATTTGGTGGCGCTGGCTTTACACTGACGAAACTGGCGCAGAGTTTTCCAGTGAAATCCAAACCGCCACATGGATTGACCATGTCCACGATTGGCAAACCATTTCAAGCGGAGACTTGCGCCTGCATTGGTATGGAAATGATAAGTCCTTTGCGCAAACCATGCTGGATGCTGGCATCGAAGGTCTGCGCCGCAACAAGGAACAGGCTGGTCTGGGCACCGATGCGCCCATTGATCTTTATGTCTATCCAAATTACACCGACATGAAAGACGCCATTCTCTATGAACCCTCATGGACAGGCGGCATGGCTTTCCCTGAACACAATATTTTCATCATGGGCATCTCGGCTTCAGATTCTACATGGGATCAAAATACTGTCATCCATGAATTGACCCACATTCTGATCGGGCATTTTACATTTTCCTGCATCGGCGATGTCCCCACCTGGTTGAATGAAGGTCTCGCCATGTTCAGCGAAGGCAAGCTGGATTCCAATATGCAAGCGCAACTTGAACAAGCTATTAAAAGCAATACCCTGATCACTGTCCGCTCGTTGAATGGTGGTTTTTCCGAGCTTCCCGACAAAGCCAATCTTTCCTACAGCCAGTCGCAAAGCATTGTCAGTTTTTTGATCGAAACTTATGGACAGGAAAAATTAACCGAACTGCTCAGCGCCTTGCGGGATGCCAAACCGATTGACGATGGCCTGCTCGAAGTCTATGGATTTGACACCGACGGATTGGAAGACGCCTGGAGACAATCGGTCGGTGCCGCGCCTCGGGCTGTTTCTGCCCAAGCGACAGCGCAGCCAACCCCGACATTTGTCCCCACTTACGTGCCGGTCTCAGGCGTGCCGCTGGCTGTGACTCCCACGCCATATGCAGTGCCTACGTCATCATTCAGCAATCAACAAGAACCCGCCACATCCTCAACCCCGTTTATCGCGTTGACCATTGCATTGGTCTGTATCTGCCTGGTTATATTAATCATCTTCGGCGTGGTGGTTCTGGGATTAATTGTCCGCTCAAAAAATCAAAAGGCAGGCAAAAATGAATAACCTTTTCAAAAATAAATTCCATGTCGTTGCGAGGGCGATGCTCTTTCGCCCGAAGCAATCTCCAGTTATTAGGAGATTGCTTCGTCGGAAAAAACAAGAACCCTCCTCGCAACGACATAAATTGACATCCGCTCTTTTTATTCTCACGCTCGTGTTTTCTCTCGTACTTTCCACCAGCGCTAAAAAAGCATCTGCCTTGCAAATTGATATTCCGCTTGATCAGGCGATAGTTTACAGCGGCGGAGAATCCACCAACCTGCGTGATTACGATCCCGCCACAACCTACAGCGCAGGCAATAAACTGGTCTTCAGCGGACTGGTCTCCTTCGACCCGCATTTGAATCTCACTCCCGACCTTGCCGAAACCTGGGAAGTCAGCGGCGACGGCATGGTCTACACCTTCCACTTGCGCGAGAATACCCGCTTCCACGACGGCAGGTTTGTCACTGCCCAGGATGTAATCTATTCCTGGGAACGGGCTGCCAGCCCACAGCTTAAGTCAGACACGGTGTTGACCTATCTCGGCGACATCGTCGGCGTGCGTGAAATGGTCGCGGGGCAGGCGGAGCACATCAGCGGCTTGCAGGCGGTCAATGATCTCACCTTGCAAGTCACGATTGACGCGCCCAAACCTTACTTCCTTTTGAAGCTGACCTTCCCGACTGCTTTTGTGGTGGATAAGAAAAATGTGGAAACTGGCGAAGAGTGGGTGCGCGCGCCGAACGGGACGGGTCCCTACCGATTGAAAGAGTGGAAGCCCAATGAATATATTACTTACGAAGCCAATCAGGATTTTTACCTCGGCGTGCCTTCCATTCCGTATGTCGTTGTAAAACTCTTTGCCGGTGATGACCTGCGCTTGTTTGAAACTGGAGACGTGGATGTAGCAGGCGTGAGCCTTTATGACGTAGACCGTATGCTTGACCCCGCAGAGCCGCTGCACAGCCAGCTTGTTACGGGCGTTGACCTATGCACGAGCTTTGTCGTGTTTGACGCCACAAAACCACCTTTTGATGATGTCAACGTCCGCAAGGCGTTTTCGATGGCATTCGACCGCCAGCGTTATATTGATGTCGTCCTGCGTGGACAGGCTTTGCCTGCTATCGGACCATATCCGCCTGGCTTGCCTGGGTTTAGTTATGATCTCCAAGGCTTGCCTTATGACCCTGCGCAGGCGCGTGAGTTGCTCAAAAAATCCAAATACGGCGGCGCGCAGGGCTTGCCTCCCATCGTCTATACCAACGGCGGCATTGGCAGTTACGTCAGCTCAGATGTAGCCGCGATGGTGGAGATGTGGGAACAGAATCTTGGGGTTACACTCAAGATCGAGAATATTGACTACAATTATTATTACCAGCAAATTTATTCGGGCAACCACGGACAGATATTCAGCGGCGGCTGGTGTGCCGATTATCCCGACCCCGAAAACTTTGCGGATGTTCTTTTCCACAGCGGCTCAAGTCAAAATAACGGCGGCTACTCCAACCCTGAGTTGGACACGCTCCTCGAACAAGCCCGCGTGGAGCAGGATGTTACGAAGCGCATCTCCATGTATCAACAAGCCGAGAAGATCATCGTCAACGATGCGCCCGTGTTGTTCACCACGCACTCGCTTTCCTATCAACTGGTGAAACCTTACGTGAAGGGATTTGTCTTCACCCCGATCACTGTTCCGCTCGAAAGATATATGTGGCTGGATGGGAAATGAGGTGCTGACTAAATAGACCTTGAACAAAAATCTTCTACCACTGAGACGCTAAATCGCGGAATTTCCACCTTTTTTTCAGCGTCTCAGTGGTTCAAAAAATGCACGACCCGCTCCTGGCAATTACATATGGTGGAAAATGGACCTGCTTAAGTCAGTAAAAAAAACAGATATCTTTTGGTGGTGCTGCATCAGCGCAGGCGCTTTACTGCGGCTGTATCAATATTCACTCAGCCGCTCCTTCTGGGCAGACGAGGCAAGCCTGGCGTTTAATCTGGTCACGCGCACGTTTGGTCAACTTACTCAGCCGCTGGATTACCAGCAGGGCGCGCCGATCGGTTTTCTGTTTATCGAAAAGTTTTTCCTGACTTTGCTGGGGAACAACGAATACGCACTGCGTCTGTTCCCGTTGATCGCTGGGATTCTGGCGGTTTACCTGTTGTATCGAATCGCGAAAGAGCATTTTGGAACGAGCGGCTTGTTTGCCGTAATCGTGTTTTCCATCGGCTGGAATATGATCTATTTTTCCTCTGAACTCAAGCAATATTCCAGTGATGCCGCAATGCTCCTGCTCTTGGTCTATCTTGCCATTCGCCTGCTCCATGCCGAAACGGTGTCGGCACGGAGCTTTATCCTGTTGGGGGCTGTTGGCGCCGTCGCCATCTGGATTTCCCATCCTTCTTTTTTCGTGCTTGCGGGAATTGGGATTACGCTTCTGCTCGAAAAAATCTCACGCAGGAAGTATGCGCCGCTCGCATGGATACTTGCCTTGGGCGTTGTATGGCTGATATCCTTTGGCATTCAGTATTATGTGTCTCTGCAAAACCTCGCGGCAGATGAGTTCTTGCAATATTATTGGGCCAAGGCTTTTATGCCGATGCCGCCCTGGCGCAATTGGAGTTGGTTTTACACTACCTACATTTCGATGATGAACATCAGCCTCAGCACCGAACAGATCGCGATCTATCTCGTCCCGGTGTTGGCCTTGATCGGCGTTGTATCGCTCTTTATCCGCAAACGAAATCTCGCTCTGATCCTCGTGCTGACTGCGTGCATGGCATTGGCGGCATCTGCCATGCAAAAATATCCGCTCAAAGGCAGGTTTATGCTCTTCCTCATTCCACCCTTCCTATTGATTCTGTCGGAAGGGCTTGGGCGCGTGTATGAACTTGTTGTGAAAAAGAACCACACTCTTGCTCTTATCCTGTTTGGATTGCCGGCGCTCTGGCTTATTTTTTTCCCCGTCATGGTTACTTTCAACGAAACCCGCTTCTCGAACCGCGGCGTGGGCGTCCGCCCGATGGTTGAGTATGTTGCAAAGAACAGAATGCCCGACGATCTGATCTACGCCTATCACGGCGCCGAACCATCCTTCCTTTACTATGCGCCACTTTTTGGTATTGATACAAAAGATAAGAATGTCATCGTTGGCAAAAGTCTTGTGCTAAAAAAACGCGCGCTTAATAATTTCTTCAAAGATGTAAATGCGCTCCAGGGCCGGGGGAGGGTTTGGTTTGTCTTCACAGATATTGTAGATTGTGGCGGCTGCGATGGCGACATGCAGTCCTTTTTTGTTGGAGAACTGGACAAGCGCGGAACACTGCTCGACCAGTCAAATGGGATCGGGGCAAACGCCTATCTTTACGATATGAACAGGTGACGTTTTTTTACTGCGCCTCGACTACAAACTCCACTGCATCAATCGCCGCCCCGAGGCTGGATACTAAAAAGCTGAAAGGAATACTCCCCCCAGGCTGAATCGCTTCGCCTTCCCAGCGTTTGACTCCGACTACGCGCCCATCTTTATCGTACGCCACCGCCGCGACCCAGACCTGCGTTGCGGCGGTTGATTCTGCTGGCAGGGAAATCTGTCCGCTGACTTGGGCGGTGCGCCCGTTCCAGTCAATTTGAACGATGGTGTTGTGCAGTGTTGCTGGAAGATAGCGCAAACTATTGGATTGAATGGCGCTCAACACTTGAACTTGTATGTCTGCGCTTGCGGGTGTATTCGGAAAGAAAACATAAACAGGCAGAGAAGCATTTGGCAGAATAATATCCAACGGGGTGAATGCAGTTTGGCTTGCGAGCGCGTTGTTATTTTCATCCAGCAATGTGATCTGCGCCGAGACGTTTTCGAGAATATCAGGCGTGTTATTTTGGATCAGCGCGAAACACCACAGACCATCATCCGCTGTCGGGTGGCAAACGGTTTGGGTGACAGGAACAGGCGCGGGGGTAGGACTGGAAGCGGCGGCGAAAGGGGAGGAACTGTCTGGGATGAGCAGAGTCGTCCCGACCGACATGCTGTTCGGTGAGACATCTGGATTCGCCGCTCTTAATTTATCCTGTGAAATTTTGAATTGCTCGGCAAGTTCGCTGAATGTGTCGCCTGATTTAATGGTGTACACAAAAGGCGTGGAAGTTGGGATCGGCGTTTCGATGATGACCAACACATTGGGCGCAAGCGTCAGGCTGGGTGTGGCAGTCAGATACGGCTCAAGCGAATTGTTGAATGTATTTTGCGCAGGCGCGGACGCGGGTGCGCAGGCAGAAATAAGAAATATAAAAACGAATAATAAATTACGCATTCGATGATTATAATCAGTGCGGTACGATTCTGGAGTCGGACAGCTTGCTGCCCGCATTTGCAGGAGCAAGCTCCTGCACTCCAGAATAAAACAAAAAATCTCTGGAGGCAACAATGAAATATCGTCATCTCGGCAAGACTGGCATTCAAGTAAGCGAGTTATCGTTTGGCTCGTGGGTCACGTTTCATAATCAGGCGGGTGTCAAATCTGCGGTGGACATGATGTCTGCGGCGTATGATGCTGGCGTGAATTTTTTTGACAACGCGGAAGTGTACGCGAACGGCAAATCAGAAACGGTGATGGGTGAGGCGCTCAAGGAGTTGAAGTGGCGCCGCGGCAGTTATTTAATCTCGACCAAATTCTTTTGGGGCATCAACGACGGTGTGAATCAAAAGAACACGCTCAACCGCAAATATCTTGTTGAAGGGATTACCAACTCACTCGAACGTCTGCAACTTGATTATGTAGATTTGATCTACTGCCACCGCCCCGATAAAACCACGCCAATTGAAGAGACCGTCTGGGCGATGCACAATATTATCGAATGGGGACAGGCTTTATATTGGGGAACTTCGGAGTGGGCGGCTTCTGAAATCACCGAAGCGATTCAGATCGCCGAACGCCATCACCTGCATAAGCCGGTTGTTGAACAGCCGCAATATAACCTGTTCGAGCAGGGACGAATGAATGGCGACTATGTCCGCTTTTACAAGGATTATGGCTACGGCACAACTATTTGGAGTCCGCTGGCTTCTGGTTTGCTGACCGGTAAATATCAGGGCGGCATTCCCACGGACAGCCGCGGCGCGCTCAAAGGTTATGAGTGGTTGAATAACCTGTTGACTGATGAGCAGAAACTCGCCAAGGTTACGGCATTGGAACCCATTGCAAAAGAACTCGGCTGTTCACTTCCGCAACTGGCAATTGCCTGGTGTTTGAAGAATCCATTTGTCAGCACGGTCATCACGGGTGCAAGCCGTGTGGAACAGGTGCATGAAAATATGAAAGCGGCGGATGTGGTGGACAACATCACGCCTGAGATCATGGAAAGAATTGATGTGATCTTTGGGGTGAAGAAGGAAGAAGAATAATAAAAAAAGTAGGGGCGGATCGCGATCCGCCCCTACAACATTTATACCTTGGTGAAATAATTTTCTTCCACGCCCTGCCAGGTTTCATCGTGCAGTTTCATGTACTTCGTCAACAGCGGATGCACGCGCGCCATTTCCTCATACATTTTTTGTGCCACCCTGCGGATCGAGAAATGCGCGTTCGCCGCAGTGCGTAATTGACAGAACGCGAAGGCTTCACGCAAATTGAATTGAGCCAGCACGCGGCGATTAAATCCATTGGGGACAATATATTGCGCGACATTCGGATTGAACTCAATCAGCTTTTCATACATCTTCATCGCGGATTCCATCGCCGCTTCATATTTGGACCCGAAGCCTGCTTCTGTTACGAGTAGCGGAATCGCGTACCCAAGCCGAGTCGTCAACCGCTGCGGTGTCTGAGTCATCATGCGGTGACGTTTGAACTCGGCAAACGCGCCCTGATCCATGACGAGGTCAAAGGTGTAGGTGGAATATTCCATTTCGCGCAATGGGGTGTCGTAGCGGCTTAATCGTTTGAGCAAAGTGTCAGCCAGTTCGACGCGTTCCTTCTTCTTCATTGATTTGACATATGCCAGCGCATCCGCAAAAGGCATTTCGTTGAAACGATATAAAGCGGCAGCAAGGACTTTCTTTTCGCCGTCTTTGTCGTAGTCAATTAAGGCGCACCATTCCGATTTACGATTTACGATTTGCGATTTCCCAATTTCCCAATTTCCCAATTTCCCAATTTCCGCAACCGTTTCCACCACATATGGCACAGCATCCGCATACTTGACCAGTGTTGGCGTTTCGGCTTTTGCCACTTCCTTCATCGTCTCGCCGATCTGGCGCACTTCGGCAAGCGGGTGGGAGAGCATTTTGCGGATGATCAGTTCGATCACGCGCGCGTTGGCGGTCATGCCGACGTTGGCGTTGGCGGCGGCTGGCAGGATGAAGCGGCAGCTATCCACATACTGCGAGCGGATGCGGCGGTCATAGCCTTCGTCGCTTTCGTTCTCACGGCGCGGCGAGCGGCTGAGGATTAGATTTTTCACAGGGTCGAGCGACCCAGCATAGGTGGAGAAAAGGAAGCGCACGGTTTCAATAAATTCGTCGCACAGGGGATGTCCATCAAGTTCGGGCGGAATCGTGAAGTCAGCCTGTCCCCATTTTTGGTAGCGCGTGGATTTTTCAGTGTAGGATGCGAGGCGGCTGCTTTCAATGGTTTCGATGGCAATGCGCGAGACGTTCTCGAAAGCAAAATGCAAAACCGCATGTTCCGCAACCGAGGCATGACCATAGCCCACGACCCATTTTTCATGGAACTTTGCAGACTGCTCATCACTTAATTCCGCGGCAATTTCGCGAAAGGATTCAGGCGCGCGCGATGTTTTTGCAAAGGCAACCGCGATGGTTTCAGGGCTGAGGGCACGCGGGGAAAGCAGGTAGATTTCTCGTTCGGGCATGGGGTCTCCAGTTTTCAGTGATTAGTTTTCAGTGAACAGTAATCAGTGATTACTGTTCACTGAAAACTGGCTTAACCCATCGGGTGTTTCATGGGAGCGCCGCCCAAAAGATGCAGGTGGATGTGGAAGACGGTCTGCCCGGCATCTGCATTGGTGTTGATGATGAGGCGATAGCCGCCTTCGGCAATTCCCTCCTGCGCAGCAATTTGTTTGGCGGCAGTGAAAAGGTGTCCGATTAATTGCTCATCGTCATTGGTGAGTGTGTTGACCGAGTCAATATGTTTGTTTGGCACAAGCAGGATGTGAGTTGGCGCGGCAGGGTTTAGGTCGCGGAAGGCTGTCACTTGCTCGTCACGAAATACGTTGGTGCTTGGGATGTCGCCTGTGATGATTTTGCAAAAAATACAATCTGTCATTTTCACTCCTTGTAATGGAGGTGACAGTCACTTTTAAAGTGACTGTCACCTTTTTTATGGCGTTGGCATACGTCCGTAAATGGGTTCGCAGACGGCATTGTAATATTCAAACTCTGCGACTTTATTAGCTTTTGCAAATTTTGCCGCTTCGTTGCCGGTGAGGCGCACCTGGTCAATTGCATCAAGAATCTGGTCTTGCGAGTAGCGCGGAAGCGTCATTAAAGGGTCGTGGATGGTTTCTTCTGGGATATAGGTTGGGCGCGCAGGGTCAAATTCACCGGCAAGCGGAACCCAGTTATACATTACGGGTCCGCGCGAGTTGGATGTGAAGCCAAGCTGGTATCCCAATTGGCGCGCCGCTTCCACCGGGCGTTGTCCAAATCCGCCGCCTGCCCAGATGAATGCGATGGGCGTTTTGGCATATCGGTTTGCAAACGCAGTGATCGGTCCTTTAAGTTCACGCGAGATCACGACCTTGGATGAGTCGTCTGATAAAAACGTCCCGGGAATTATGCCTTGTGCCTGATGATCCACCCAGCCTTCATTTTCCAGTGCGATATTTTCACGCCACATATTCTCAGAGGTGTCAGGCTCGCTGACCCAGCCATTGACTACGGGCCATTTCCATAGGTCCCAATACTCGCGGAATTTTCTGTTTAAGTCATCTGCTGAATGGCTGTTGTCCTGGATGATCAATACCGAGCGTGATGGGATTCTGACGTTGCGTTCCATGAACGCGAGAAACTGCTGCGTGTTGATCGCTGTAAAACCCTGGTTGTTAAGCTGCTCCATGATCTGACCAAAATTATATATGAGGTCCTCGTTGAATGCGACAATCAGCACCACTGTCCCGGGTTTGGCATTGAATCGATTCCATCTGTTGATTAAATATAAGCAGGAATCCTGGATATAGGTGCGCGGGGTGTCGAGTGGATTTAAGTAACTGGATTGAAATACGGCAAGCGATGGGTATGGCGTGGCTTGCGCCAGTTCGTTTGTTGGTGTGATGGCTGTCTCTGGTGCGGTGGTCGTGAATGGCTCACAGGAGATCAGGATAAAAATGATTACGAGAAGGGGGGCAAGGCGATACAGGATATGCTTGTTTGAGTCTACTTGCTTTTTCATGGGTTTATTGTAAACGAAATTTGGGCCGAAAAAAACAGGGCTGAAATTGACCTGTTTTTCTGGAGTACGGAAGTTCTACTTCCGAATTTCAAAAACTCCGAAATGCGGAAGCAGAGCAGTCATTTACGGCGCGGCTGAGATCGGTCCATAAGTGGGCGCGCAAACAATATCGTAGTATTCAAGTTCGATGGCTTTATTTTGTTCGGCGTAGGCGGCGGCTTCGTCACCAATTGCGCGGACATTATCAAGCTGGTTGCGCGCATCTGTATCCCAATAGCGGGGGATGGTCATCAGCGGGTTGCCTGCCGGGGTTTCAGGGATCGCCATCGGGTTGGATTGGTTGACTGTATCTGCCTGGGGAATCCAGTTATACATCACCGGTCCGCGCGGATTGACGGTGAATCCAAGTTTATATCCCAACTGTATGCCGATTTCTGCCGCGCGCGCTGAGAAACCTCCGCCGGGCCAGATGTACGCGATGGGGGTTTTGTTCATATATTTTTGCAGGGAAGTAATCGCGCCGCCCATCTCGCCCATAATGAAATCGTCAGTGGATGCGTTCGAAATTGGGATGTTGTGGATATAACCGTGCGCCTGATAATCGACCCAGCCTTCGGCGGAAAGCGCGGCATTCTCTGCCCATAAGTCGGGACGTTCATCAATGCCGATATATGCATTGACTACAGGCCAGCCCCATTCTTCATAGTACGGGCGGAAGTGATCGTTAAAAGATTCTGCAAAGTGACGGTCATCTACAATAAGTAAGGCGGAGCGCTGCGGAATTTTCGCATTGCCATACATGAAGTCCACCATCTGCTGCATGTTGATGGCTTGAAATCCCATTTCGTGTAGATCGTTCATCAACTTTTTGAAATTCTGCACGGAGATCTGGTTTACACTGGTTGCGGCATCTTTTGAAATGCCGTGGAACATGATCACCATGACCGATGTGCCGGGTGCGGAGTTATTCGCGTTCCATTTATTTTGCAAATACTGACAACTGTCGGCAACGTACGTGCGTGGAATATCTTCCGCTTTTAGCAGGGATGTTTGATACGCTGCGGGCAATGCGGGTGGTGTGTGGACAATTGTCGCTGTAGGGACGGGTGTCTCAGTGGGCACGGGCGTTTCGGTTGGCTGGCTCACTTGTGCGAATGCCGTTTCAAATGCCGCAGTCATGACGATGCCTGGGTCGACGGTAACAGGCTGAGGCTGGCAGCCTGCCAATAGTCCAGCAACCAGGCTAAAGGTTAGGATATGATGCGTTGCTTTTAATCCAAAATATGTTTTCATGCGTCGAATTCTACCTGAAAAAAGTGGGACGTCTGCGTTTCGCAAACGTCCCACTGATTACTGATTACTGTCTACTCATCACTTCTTCCCGAAATAAATTCTTCCACTTTGTCGCGGCAGACATCATCGCGGAATTGTTTGGGCGGGCTCTTGAAGAAGTAGGAGGAGGGTCCGACGATGGGCCCTGCAAGTTCGCGGTCAAGCGCGATCTTCGCACAACGGACTGCGTCGATCATGACGCCTGCAGAGTTGGGGCTGTCCCATACTTCGAGTTTGAGTTCCATGTTGAGCGGAACGTTGCCGAAGGTTGTGCCTTCCATGCGGATGTAGCACCACTTGCGGTCGGTCAGCCAGGGGACGTGGTCGCTGGGTCCCACGTGGATGTTGTCTTTGCCCATGTCGTAGGGAACCATGCTGGTCACGGCGTTGGTCTTGGAAATCTTCTTGCTTTCAAGGCGTTCGCGTTCGAGCATGTTGAGGAAGTCTGTGTTGCCGCCGAAGTTGAGTTGGTAGGTGCGGTCAATTTTTACACCGCGATCCACGAACAGACTGGTCAGCACGCGATGGACAATCGTCGCGCCGACCTGACTTTTAATGTCATCGCCGAGGATCGGTAAGCCCGCGTCACGGAAACGCTTTCCCCAATATTCAGAAGATGCAATGAAAACAGGGATCGCATTCACGAACGCACAACCTGCTTCAAGCGCCTGCTCTACATACCATTTGGTTGCCATCTCGGAACCCACAGGCAGGAAGTTGATAATCACATCGGTCTTTGTGTCTTTGAGCAGTTTGACAATATCTGCTGTGGGACCGGGCGCTTTGGTGATGATCTCGCTCAAATATTTACCAAGACCGTCATGCGTCATGCCGCGTACGACAGGCACATTCAGGTTGGGGACATCTGAAAACTTGTAGGTGTTATTTGGCTCGGCAAATATCGCCTCAGAAAGGTCTTTGCCCACCTTGTTGACGTTCACGTCAATGCCGATGGTGAACTCAATGTCGCGGACGTGGTAATCGCCAAGCTGGGTGTGCATGATACCGGGGATGGCTTCATCTGCTTTTGCATCCTTGTAGAACTGAACACCCTGCACTAGCGATGAAGCGCAATTCCCAACGCCTATAATTGCGACGCGTACTTTTTTACTTGCCATGAATTTTTTCTCCTTTGAATCTAATTGCTTGCAATTTCCTTGTGCCTTGTTTCTCTTTGATTTCAGATAGACCAGTGAAGTATAATCTTACTATAGGCAAAATATGGCAGTAGATCAGGCAAAACTCCTTGCACGTCTTCTGGAAGTCACACGCAACCTCGGCACGCTGGTTGACCTTGAGACCTATTTGCAATCCATTCTCTCAGCCGCCACCGAACTAACCGACAGCGAAACGGCTTCTTTAATGGAATACGACGACGCCACACAGGAACTTCGCTTTAAGTATGTGCCGTGGTTTCATCGCGAGGCGATCAGCTCGGCCAAAATCCCGTTGAACGCCAGCGCTGCCGGGTGGATCTTCCTGCACGTCAAGCCGCTTGTGATCGATGATGTAAAAAATGACCCGCGTCATTACGGAAAAATCGACGACCTAGCCAGCTTCACCACCCGTTCCCTTTTGGGTGTGCCGCTCATATTACACGGCAGACCCATGGGCGTATTTGAAGTTTTTAATAAGGCAGGCGATTCTCATTATACCGAGGAGGATATCCTTATTCTTGAGACCCTGGCGTCACTTGCAATGACCGCCCTGCAAAATGAAGCGCTTGAAAGTAATGTGATTTCATCTCAAAACGAAGCGCGTGATCTTGACCGATTAAAAAGCGAATTTATCGCCATAACCTCTCATGAGCTTCGCACACCGCTTGGGCTGATCCTCGGTCATTCCACTTTTTTGCGTGAACTGGTCGGTAATGAATATCAGGAACAAGTGGATGCCATTATCCGCAGCGCAACCAAACTGAAAGAGATCATTGAAAGTCTTTCGAGTGTGGATAATTATCAAACGGGCGGCGCAAGCCTCCGCTCGCGCAAGGTTTCTGTTTCACGAATTATCGAAGACGTTTCCGCTTCCTTCCGTGACATGGCTGTGCAAAAAGGGATCACGCTCAAAGTCGAAGTCGAACGCGATCAAGACCTGCTTGTCGATGCGGATGGAAGCAAGATCGCAATCGTAATGAGCAATCTTGTGAAAAACGCGCTCACTTTCACCAATGACAGTGGGCACGTTACAATTCGCACTGGGCTCGAATCTGGTTTTGTAAAAGTTGTGGTGAAAGATAACGGCGTGGGGATTCCAGCCAAAGATCTGTCGCACATCTTTGAACGTTTCTATCAGGTTGAATCTCATCTCACGCGCAGGCATGGCGGCATGGGACTGGGACTTTCCGTCGCAAAGGTCATGATCGAAATGCACGGCGGCCGCATTTGGGCTGAAAGCACCGAAGGTTTGGGCAGCACGTTCACTTTTCTCCTGCCGCTTGAGAAAAAAAAATAAGGCGCCTGATCCCGCACAACCATTTGCTGAATAATATTCATCCAAAATAATTCATCCCGTCAAATCGTTGACGGGATTTTTGTTTCTTTGATACACTCACTTTCATGCCAAACATCAACACACAACTTGACCTCATTCGCCAATCTGCAACTGTCGCCATGGCCGACCGCATCCTCGCGCTCAAAGCCAGCGGACAAAATATCGTCGGCTTGCAAGTGGGCGACCCGGATTTTGGAACTCCGCCCACTGTGGCGGATGTTGCATTCAAGGCGATGCAGGACGGGCTGACTCACTACGGGCCTTCTCGCGGCTACCCTGACCTGAGAACTGCTGTGGCATCCAAGCTGACTCGTGACGAAGGGGTTTTTTACGATCCTGCCTCCGAAATTTTGATCTCACACGGCGGCATCCACGCCTATTATCTTGCCATGCAATCCGTTTTGAATCCAGGCGACGATGTGCTGGTTCCAGACCCGTCGTGGGCAACCCACTCCAATATGGCGATCATGCTCAGGGGAAATGTGATCCGCGTCCCTGCTCCAGCTGAGAATGGTTTCATCCCATTTTTTGAGTCCTGGGAAAAAGCATTAACTCCAAAGACGCGCGTCATCGTTTTGAACTATCCATCGAACCCAACGGGCGCATATCCCACACGCGAGTATTTGCAGAAGTTGCAAGACTTTGCCGCGAAACATAACTTGTGGATCATCAGCGATGAAGTGTATGGAAGTTTATATTATGAAGAACGCCCCACCTGTGCGGCGGCGTTTGAAGGTGCAAAAGAAAGAACTTTGCTCGTTAATAGTTTGTCCAAATCCTACGCTATGACGGGCTGGCGCGTTGGCTATCTTGCCGCTCCTGCGCGCGTGATTGAGAATGCTTTGAAGGCGGGGCAAAATTCCATTACCTGTGTCGCGCCCTTTATTCAGAAAGCCGCCGCCTTCGCCTTGACCGACCCTGCAATTCAGGAAGTCACTGCAACCATGCGCGCCGCCTACGGCCGCCGCCGCGATTTGGTCATTCGATTGTCGCATGAATTGGAAAGCGACAAAGTGAAAGTCATTCCACCGCAAGGTGCATTCTATTTTTTCCTTGATCTGCGCGCTTTGAACATGTCATCGGTTGAAATGTGCGAAAAGATTTTGGATGAGGTTGGCGTGGGGCTTGTCCCTGGCTCGGCATTCGGCGAACAAGGCGAAGGCTTCATCCGCATGACCATAGCGGCATCCGATGAAGATGTGGAAGCGGGGTTTAGGAAGATCGTAGAGTGGGTAGAGAAGCAGTGATTAGAGATTAGTAATTGGAGATTGGAGAATTACCAATTACCATTTATGAGGAGCAACCATGAAAGTATCTTTCCAGGGCGAACCCGGTGCATACAGCGAGCAAGCCGTATTTGATTATTTTGGACAGGTCGATACTATGCCCTGTGAGTCTTTTGATGCGGTATTCGATGCGGTCAATTCAGGCGAATGCGAGTCTGCTTTAGTTCCGATTGAAAATTCTTTGGCAGGCAGTATTCATCAGAATTATGACTTGCTGTTGCGGAACAACTTATTTATCAATGGCGAATATCCATTGCGTGTGCGTCATTGCTTGATCGCAAATGTAGGGGTTGCAAAAGCAGACATCAAAAAAGCGATCAGCCATCCGCAGGCATTAGGTCAGTGCGCCAGCTATTTGCGGACTCACGGCATCAAACCTGAGCAGGTTTATGACACGGCTGGAAGTGTGAAGATGCTCAAAGAATCAGGCGAACGTGATGTAGCCGCAATCGCCTCCCGCCGCGCCGCGGAATTGTACGGAATGCAAATCCTGGAAGAGGGGATCGAAGATAACCTTGAAAACTACACTCGTTTTCTGGCTATTTCAAATCATGCCACAATACCCGAAGGCGAGTCGAAAACTTCCATCGTGTTCACCCTCAAAAATGTGCCGGGCGCATTGTTCAAAGCCTTGAGCGTTTTTGCCCTGCGCGACATTGACCTGACCAAGATCGAATCGCGCCCGCTGGCGGGGAGTCCGTGGGAATATTTGTTTTATATAGATTTCATCGGCGCAACACATGAAGCCCATGTTGAAAAAGCGCTTGATCATTTGGGGGAATATGCCATGATGCTGCGTGTGCTGGGATCGTACCCAAGATTTAAGAGATGACCTTACGGAATGTCGTTCTGAGCGGAGCGAAGAACCTCACGCACTGGCGTGCAGTGTAGCATTGCTTTGCTCATATCGTCCCAATGCTCTTTCGGGGGGAATCAGGTCGATTGCGTTAAGAGATAGATCGCTGAAAGGGCGTCATAAATCAGCTAAATCAGACCATTTTTATCTTGACAATTCAGAATGCATGTTCTAAAATCCTGCCTAAATAAGTAGCCGAACGGTTACATGTAGGAGCGTATGAGAAGAGATGTTTTTCAGGCAATCGCCGACCCAAACCGCAGAGCGATTTTGGGACTATTGGCAAACCAAAGGCTCACCCTCAATGGCGTTGCGGATAACTTCCGCATCAGCAGGCCGGCGGTTTCACGGCACATCAAGATTCTTGCCGAATGCGGATTGGTCTACGTCAGCCAGCAAGGTCGCGAGCGATATTGTGAAGTCCGTTTGGATAAATTGCGTGAAGTATCAGATTGGGTCGAACAGTATCGTCAGATTTGGGAACAGAAATTTGATCGTCTGGACGATATTTTAGAAAAGATGCAAAAGGAGAAATGACATGCCCTCAAAAAATAAAGTGACTATCACCGCCGAGCCCGGCAAACAGGAGCTTTTTATAATCCGTGAATTCGATGCTCCGCGCGAATTGGTATTCAAGGCTCACATCGATCCGAAATTATACGTGCAATGGTTGGGTCCGCACGGCTATGAAATGATCCTCGAAACTTTTGAACCCGTCAGCGGCGGCAAGTATCGCTACATTCATAAGGACACGCATGGGAACGAATTTGGTTTCCACGGCACATTCCATGAAATGTCTGAGGAATTGATGATCCAGACCTTTGAGTTCGAAGGCATGCCCGAGCGCGGACATGTCGTTCTCGATACCATGCGGCTGGAAGAATTGCCGGGCAACCGTACCCGAGTCACGATCCAATCGGTTTATCAATCGGTGGAAGATCGGGATGGCATGGTGCAATCGGGCATGGAAAAAGGCGTGCGTGAAGGGTACGAACGTCTTGATGATATTTTGAAAAAGCTGTAAAACATAAATTCAATTTAGAAGTAAAAAGGAGAAACCATGAGAAAACTTATTGTTGCGGAGTTCGTTACCCTTGATGGCGTGATACAAGCACCGGGCGATTCGAAAGAAGATACCGATGCCGGTTTTGCCCACGGCGGTTGGACGCATCCCTACTGGCACGATGACATTGGCGCGCACTTCTTTCAGGCCATGAATGAATCGGATGCGTTGCTGTTGGGGCGGATAACGTGGCAGGGGCACGGCGCTGCGTTCGACCCAATGCCAGAGGGCGACCCATTTGGTGATTTGATGAAAAGCAAGAAAAAGTACGTTGTGTCCACCACCTTGAAAGATGCATCACTCTGGCGAAATTCAACCATCATCAGCAAGAATGTGGTCGACGAAGTTCGCAAGCTCAAAGAACAAGCGGGTATGAACATTGTATTGGATGGCAGCAGCGTCCTCGTACACACCTTGATCGAGAATGACCTTGTGGATGAATATGCTTTGCATGTTTATCCACTTGTATTGGGCGGCGGCAAGAAATTGTTCCCGGAAGGAAGCCGCGTGAATTTGAAACTCATTGAAGCAACGGCTCTTCCAACCGGTGTGGTGTATCAACGATATCAACCTGTGCGATAAATAAAAGACCAAATAGGAGAGAGTATGAGCCACGGATATTTATTTTTTGAGATCCAAGCCAATGACGTCAAACGAGCCGTTGGGTTTTATCAAAATGTCTTCGATTGGAAGTTCAACCTTCAACCGAATCTGCCCATTGAGTATTGGGATATCGAAACGGGCGGCTCACGCGGCGGCTTGCTCCAACGACCCGCCAAAACTCCGCCTCCTGAACATGGGACGAATGCCTTTGTCTGCTCAATGGAAGTGGAAAACTTTGACGAGATCGCAAGCAAGGTTATGTCTAATGGCGGACAGGTGGCGCTGGAGAAATTCCCCGTCCCTGGCAGGTGCTGGCAGGGATATTTCATCGACACCGAAGGCAACACCTTTGGCATCTTTGAAGTGGATGAAAAGGCTGGCTAAAAGGAATTGACCATGAAATTCACATCCATCAATGAGTATGTTTCGACCCTCCCTGAAAACGCGCAGAAGGCAATGAGCGAGATCATTGCGACGATCAAGGACAATGTCCCTGATGCGGAGGAACACATCAGTTACAACATGCCCGCCTTCAAGGTGAACGGCGAGTACTTCATCCATTTTTCAGCGTGGAAAAATCACATTGGAATGTATCCTATTCCGGCGGGGAACGAAGCGTTCCAAAAGCAGATCGAGCCATATCGCTCGGCAAAGAGTTCGCTTAATTTCCCTTTTGATAAGCCGATGCCAATCAAATTGA
>Ga0335397_10002258_pt1 | contig 26245 bp, 20 predicted proteins | sample MAT04_FD_205740 | JGI IMG/M metagenome (GOLD analysis project Ga0335397, IMG submission 205740) | Freshwater microbial communities from Lake Fryxell liftoff mats and glacier meltwater in Antarctica - MAT-04 (spades assembly) (version 2) ... | reverse complement strand
ATCTTCCCTGCCAACACATCATCCCAAATCTTATTAAACCGCTGCAAATGCGACTTCGTGCGCCGCACTGCATAAGGCACCATTGTCCCCGTCCGCATAATAAACGCCCAATCTGAAGACTGCGCTAATAGCAATTCTCGTGCCGCCTGATTCAGTGCCCGCCACTCCAACTCATCCTCTGCCTCCCGCTTAGAAAGCTCAATCATCCGCTCTGCTGCTTTGTGTAAATGCGGATAAATCCAAGCATTCGTCTCATTCAGCCAATATTCGTGAAAGCCTCGGAAACCCCAGCTCGATTGTGAAGGGCGACAAACTTGCTGGGTCGGATGAGCTTGCAGATAATCGGCTAAATGGGTCATGGCATAGGTATTCTGGTCATGCCAGGTTTTGCGGAACAGATAATCGATGAACCAAGGGCCCTCATACCACCAATGCCCAAACAGTTCAGCATCATAAGGCGACACAATAATCGGTGGACGCTGCATCACATTATGTAAATGTTCCACCTGCTGCACTCGGTTGTACATAAAATTGCCTGCGTGTTCCGCCGCCTTTTCCTTTGCCCAATAAGGGTCATATAGGCTCTTTTCGCTGAGTCCTAGCCCTTTTCCAGTAATTTTATGATATTTTACGCCCGTGTTTTTCCTCTGACCATTGGGCATGATATAGGGGCGAATATACTCATATTCTGCATCCCAGCCCAAATCCCTGTAAAACTCTCGGTACTCCGACGCGCCAGGGTAACCCACCTCAGAAGACCACACCTGTTGTGAAGATTCATGATCTCTACCGAACGCAGCCACGCCACACTCTGTATAAATGGGGGCATAACTACCAAAACGTGGACGCGGACGGGCATAGAGGATACCATGTCCGTCGGTAAGGAAGTAGCGGAGACCTGCATCTGCTAACATGCGTTCTAATCCCTCGAAGTAGGCGCATTCGGGTAACCAAATCCCTTTAGGAGGACGACCAAAGTTTTGCTCGTAATGCTCACACGCCACCTGAATCTGTGCCCACACTGCTTGTGGATACATTTTCATTAAGGGCAAATACCCATGAGTTGCCCCACACGTAATAATTTCTAAGTTATTACTGTCGAGGAATTGCTTAAAAGCTGCTACTAAATCATGGTCATAATGCTCCCAAGTTTGGCGAACCTTGTTAAACTCTGTTGCGTAATACTCAGAAAGATACCGGAGATGATCATTTTGACTATTATGTTCTACCTCAAGCTCCATTAGTTTTTGTAGTTGAGTGAGGTGATGATCGTAGCGTTCTTGTAGTAAGGGGTCTCGCAGCATCGACACCAACGGCGGTGTCATACTCATGGTCATCTTGAAATCAATCCCATCCCGCTTTAGTCCCTCAAAGACCTGAAGCAAAGGGATATACGTTTCTGTAATTGCCTCAAACAGCCACTCCTCTTCTAAAACGAAATCACTCTCCGGATGCCTGACAAAGGGCAAGTGGGCGTGTAGTACCAGGGCAAGATATCCAATACTCATAGGGTTGAGGTATAACGTGAGGGGCGTGAGGGGCTGTTGAGGGGAAATTGATCAGCGGGATCAGAGTTAAGTTATTGCCAAATTGTAAAGCAAAAGTTAAGCCAAAAGATTGATGCACCAAATTGAGTTATGACACAGCCAAACCTTCTTGAACAGGCACAACAGGGTGATCCGCAGGCGATCGCCGCCTTAATGAATCAGTCGCTCCAACCTCGGGGCATGACTGCTACTGTCGAACGAGCGGGAGACAGCCTCAGTGTACTGCTAGAGGCAGATCAAGTTCCCAATCGTCAAACGTTGACGGCTTTTGTCCGGCGGGGCATTAGCAACTTGGGCATTGAGTCAATTCGTTCGGTCAAAGTTTTGGGTCAACAAACGGGCACAAATCTTCCGGTTTGGACTCAAGATTTAACACTTGAGTTGCCGACTACAGCCGCCGAGGCGATCGACGCTGTTGATTTATCCCCCACAGCCGATTCTATGGCGGATCTATCCCTGACAGATCTATCCCTGACAAATGACAACGACGTCACTAATCTCAACCCATATCTATCGGATGTAGACGCCTATCCACCAGCCCTAGACGAGATGGAACTAACGTTCTCAGAATTACCCGAGTTTTCATCAGAAGATTCGTCTGATGAGCTAGAAGCTCTGTGGGTTGCACCTTCTGACGAGCAATCCCAAGATTCTCTGGCAGATCTAGATCTGCTAGCAGAAGAACCCGCCGCTGATCTCCAAGGCTTGTTTGATGAACAGCCCGAAGAATTTGAGGCAGGGGAAGGTGTCGATAACCCGTTAGAAGATTTGCGCAGCCTGTTTGGCGAGCAGTCGGAAGCAGATTTTCCGCCCTTAGAAGAGTCCTCTTTTAAGGGGGCAAATCTAAACAGCATGGGCGAACTTGAGGCTGACAGTTTGCAAGATTTATTTGGGGAAGACCTTGAAGAAGACCCCTCATCTGAACTTGATGGGATGTTCAGTGAGCCGACGTTGATTGAATCGAACCTGGGCTTGAGCAATGATCTGGGTTTGGAGTCGAGTGATTCTGATAGCCTGGCAGAACTATTTGGCGATCGCGCCGCCAGTGATCTGGGTTTAGAGTCGAGTGAATCTGATGACCTGGCAGAACTATTTGGCGATCGCACCGTAGAGGAAGACTTAGGCATATTTGAAGAAACCCCTCCTGACGAAGAAGAGTTTCAAGACCTGTTTGGTGAAACGGCTCTAAGTACACCGTCTGAAGAGACAGAGCTTGAGGGTCTTTTAGAACCATCTTCGCCTGAAGTAAGAGCACCTGAAACTTGGTCGCTGCTAGATGACGAGATTTCCTCTGAACCCAACGAAGAGTCGGAGTCTGGCGATCAGCTCTTGAACCTCTCGAATGAAGAGCCTCAGTCTGACGAGCAGCTTTTGGACTTCTCGAATGAAGAGCTTTTACCAGAGTTATCTTTTCTGGAAGAGTCTCCTCACGAGGAAACTCTTCTGAGCGAACTACCTGGAGAAGGTTCCCGGCGAGATTTCTTTGCTCAAGAGCCTGAGCAGTCTGAAGATCTGACGGGTGGACTATTTGCAGAAGTTGAGGAAGAGGTTTCTGAACCGCTGTTGTTTAATGAGCCTCTTGATCAGCCAGTGTCTTTTAATGATTTGGAATTAGCTGACTTGGAATTAGCTGACTTGGAATTAGCTGATCAGCCTCTGTCTACCTTGGAAGCGGAACAACCCCTTGCCAATATCTCAAGCAGCTCATCCAAGAGTTTCCAAGAGCAGCAAGCCCTTGCTGATTTCTTTGCCGATGATCCATTGGCAGATTTTCTAGCTCAACCCGTTCAGCCCTCTAGAGAAGAATTTCTTGAAGAAGGATTATCTGAACCAATGGCGGCAGCAACGGCTCAGGGTTATTTCAACGCAGCAGATCCAGTCATTGACTTCCAGACCGGATTGAATTCTGTGTCCCAGTTACAACCTGAACTGGAAGACGATCAAGACTTCCTAAACGAAAGATTTCAACCCGAAGCAGAGCCAGCCGATCTATTTTCAGAGCGGATGGACAGACTAGAAGCCGAGTTTCCTCAAGATTTTCAAGCGGGTTCTTCGGATCAGCCCGATCGCGATTTCTCGGACAATGATGCGATTGTGGATTCTTTAGACAATTGGGATGGAGCGCTCGAAAACCCGCTTCCTGACGTTGAGATCAATCAGGCTGATACTATTTCATCGCTGGAAAACCTCACGGATGACTCAGACCTTCCTAATCTGCGAACCGAGGCTTTGTTTAAAGAATCATCCTTCGATCGCCACCCTGAAACAGAACCCGATATGCTGCAATCTCAGCCCAACCGCTGGGATCTCGACCCGGATGAAGAACCGACGGCGATCGAAAATCTGTTGCCGCCTGCGATCGGGGCATCGGGAGGAAGGTTATTAGGAGCAGGCGCTTTAGAAGACCTGACGGTCAGCTTGCCCAATCTACCGGATGACGGCTACGAGCAGGTAGCCTATCCGTCTTTGAATGACCCAACCCAAGCGCCGCCCCAACCTAAAGGATCGCCCTGGGTTTTTCCCTTGGTGCTTTTTGGCTTAGCCGGATGGATACTAGCGTTGATTGGGTTCTCCTACTGGCTAAAAGACCGAGACACAACGCCGCCGCCGATCGTCCAGCCATCATCAGGTTCTCCAGCGCCTTCAATTCCTCCGGTTCCAGCTTCGCCCTCTTCAGCGTTGCCTGGCTCTGAAGATTCTGCGGCAGCATTGCCCGAAACGTCAGACTGGATGGCAGTTAATTAGTTCTTAATTTATCTGTCGGCGTAGGTTTTACGGTAAATTGCTACTGTGAAATCTACGCCGTTTTTTTATGGTTTAATTTTCAAGCATCCGCTAACCTTTTAATTCTTAACGCGAGGCTTCCATAAAAAATAGGCTAAAAGACTTCCGTTTTTTCAGATTTGTTGTATCGTTAGCACTCAATCTCACACGTTCAACTTCATCACTGTCAGGACTGTATAATCGGCATATCTTTTCAGTACGTTGATGCAGTCAGGGTTAATTAAGCCACTTTACTACCATTATGATGTTGCAAAAAAAAGATGCTCCGGTAGTTGCGATCGCACTACTGCTTGCCCTCACTAACGCCCCCAAAACCTTCGCGGCATCTTGGAATCTTCAGTGGGCAGGCACAAGCGCCAATCTTGCGACGTTTCCGCTGCCAACCAATGTGCCCAATGGTACCGCTGTTAAAATTGCGGGTTCAAGCAGCATGGCAGCTATTAGCCAAGCGCTGAAGCAAGGGTTTGAAGGGAAGTTTCCGGGTTCGGCGATCGCCTCTGAAACCAGTGATACCAACACTGCTATTAAACAATTGCTCGATGGCAAGGTTGATTTAGCGGCAATTAGTCGCCCCCTGACTGCCGACGAAAAAGCGGCGGGCTTAGTCGATGTGCCCATTAGCCGCGACAAAATTGCGGTTGTCGTTAATGCCAACAATCGTTTTACTGGAGAGTTGACTGACGAACAATTTGCCAAAATTTTTCGGGGTGAAATCACCGATTGGTCGCAAGTTGGCGGTCAATCGGGTGCCATTCGTGTCATCGATCGCCCCGAAACCAGCGATTTACGTCAGTCTTTCAAAGGCTATCCCATCTTTGCTGGCAACTTTGTCACTGGTGCGACTGCGGTCACACTTCCGCAAGATAGTACTGAAGAAATGCTAAAGGCTCTAGATGCTAATAGCATTGGCTACGCCACCGCCAAGCAAGTTTTAGATAAACCAGGTGTTCGCGTCATCTCTATGTGGGGTACTCCACCCACCGATCCACGCTATCCCTTCTCTCAACCTTTTACCTACGTTTATAAAGGTCAAAACCCAAGCCCAGCAGTGCAAGCCTTCCTCGGCTATGCTTCTGCCCCTGAAGTCCAACCAGCAATTGACCAGGCGAAAGCCGTAGCGATCCCACCTATGGTCATCGCTTCGCCCACGCCCGCTGCCAGTGTGATAGCGAGTCCTTCTCCCACTGCGGCAACTGCGGCAGTTTCTCCTAGTGCAGGCGTTTCTCCAACGGTTAAGCCTTCAGCTACAGACCCCGGTGCAACGGCACTTGTCCCTAGCGCTGAACCCGCCGCCGATACAGGCTGGAGTATGCCCTCTTGGATTTGGTGGCTATTGCCTCTCGGTTTGCTGGCACTGTTGCTAGGCTGGTTATTTGGCGATCGCCGTACTGAAGAAGACCCCGAACTTACCGCAGAGGGTGGCAGACTGCCAGACATTGAAGACTTGGGCGGCATGGCAACAACCGGACTCGAAGGCAGTGCTTTGGGTGCTGATAGTGCAGCTTTAGATTTCTCTAGAAACACCACTGCAACCAACATGGGCGGTTTCTCTGACCTGGACACAACGGGCAGAGCCAGCAACGCTGAAACAGACGACAATAGGTTCTCCGGGGTATGGGGAGGAGAGACTGGTCTATCAGAAGACGCTGCTGGCAACGCTGCTGAATTGAGTGGTGACTTCTCTGGATTGTTTGGCGATACCTCTGACATGACGGGCAATGCCTTAGAATCACAAAATGATGCTCTCCCCAATTCGTTTGGGTCGTCGGATAGAGCTGATGATGTGATGAATGCTGGGGGAGGGGCGATCGCGGGTGGCGCGGCAATGGCTGCGGGTGCGGCTGCCGCCGCTGGCTCGGCGTTTTCAGGGGATGCTGACTTTGCGCCTACAGTCTCTACTTCCACAACAGGGACTAATCGCATCGTGCTGGTTCCCCGTGACCCGCATCGTGCCCATGTTTATTGGGAAATTCCCAATGCTTACAAAGAAGCCATCCGCCAACGGGGCGGCGAGAAGCTGGCTCTGCGGCTGTATGAAGTGACGGGTTTAGATTTGAGCTATCAAACGCCCCGTAGCGTTCAGCAGTTTGATTGTGGTGAGCTAGCGCGTGATCAAGATATCCCAGTGAATGAGAGCGATCGCGATTATATTGCTGAGATTGGTTACCTGACGGCTGACCAACGCTGGTTAAGAATGGCGCGATCGGCAGTCGTCAGGGTGCCTTCGGTCGAGGGCTACTAATTACCTCACTTACCAAAAAATGAAATCCTCCAACTTTTCAGAGTCGGGGGATTTTTTATAGAACCCATTTGACATCTAATCAGCGGTAGGGGCGAAGCATTTGCATCAATATTCTGGGAACGGTGCCTATTCTGGAAACGCAGCCTAAATCCAAGTGCAAATGCTTCGCCCCTACAGAATATTCGCTTTTACAAAACAGGCGTCTTCTTATGCCACTCTGTTGCTTGCTCATAGGCATACGCCGCTTGCAGAACCAGGTCTTCCCGCAGCACATTACCAATAATTTGCAATCCTATGGGCAACCCCTGCTGATCAAATCCGCAAGGTAGGCTTAACCCCGGCAAGCCCGCCAGGTTAACTGGAATCGTCATTAGGTCAGACAGATACATACTTAACGGATCGTTGGCCTTTTCACCCGCCTTAAATGCTGTGGTTGGGGTGGTAGGACAGACCAACACATCTACCTGAGCAAACGCCTGCTCAAAGTCTTGCTTAATCAGCGTTCGCACCTTCTGCGCTTTAATATAGTAGGCATCGTAGTAGCCTGCAGACAAGGTATAGGTGCCAATCATGATGCGGCGCTTCACCTCCGCGCCAAAGCCCTGGGCACGAGTTTGGGTGTACATCGACATCAAATCATCGGGGTTTTCAGCTCGGAAGCCGTATTTCACACCGTCATATCGAGCCAGGTTTGCTGAGGCTTCGGAAGGGGCAATGATGTAGTAGGTGGGCAAGCCGTAGCGAAACTTAGGGCAAGAAATTTCGATAATTTCTGCACCCATTGCTTCGTATTGCGCGATCGCCGCCATCACTGCTTCGCTCACTACTGCATCTAGTCCCTCTCCAAACGTTTCTTTAATCACGCCTACTTGAAACTTAGGACGGAGTTCGGGAGACAGCAGGCTCGCATAATCTGGCACGTCAACTTTGAGGCTAGTGGAATCTTTGGGATCATATCCCGCGATCGCCCCTAGTAGAATCGCCGCATCTTCCACCGATCGCCCAAACGGTCCAATTTGATCCAACGAAGACGCATACGCCACCAGTCCATAGCGGGAAACCAAGCCATAGGTTGGTTTCATCCCCACCACACCACACAACGCCGCTGGCTGCCGAATCGATCCGCCCGTATCAGAACCGAGCGAAACCGTACATTCGCCGCCCGCCACTGCCGCCGCCGATCCTCCCGACGAGCCCCCAGGCACGCGCTCTAGATCCCAGGGATTGGCTGTCACCTGGTACGCCGAATTTTCTGTTGAGCTGCCCATCGCAAACTCATCCAGGTTAGTTTTGCCTACCATGACCGCGCCAGCCGCTGCCAGCCGTCCGGTTACAGTCGATTCGTAGGGCGGCACAAAGTTTTGCAAAATTTTGGAACCGCAGGTGGTGGGGATGCCCTGGGTACACATGTTGTCCTTAATGCCAGTGGGAATACCTGCAAGCCAGCCAATTTCTTCACCAGCGGCTATTTGGGCATCGACCTGCTCTGCCTGCTCTAGCGCTTGGTCTGCGGTGACACACAAAAAGCTGTGCAGCTTTGGCTCTAGAGCCTGAATGCGATCTAAGGATTCTTGGGCAATTTCGACAGCAGAACGTTCTTTGGTGATGAGTTGCTGGTGCAACTCGCGGATGGATGCCATGCACTGACCTCGTTACGGGGCAACTATCAAGTGTATCGTCAATCCGCTACGGCTGATCAGGATCAATCCCAGCGGCACGGAGCCGTTCAGCCAGTCGGACGGCTTGTTGCTCGGCTTGTTCGGTGCGTTGGCGTTCTTAGGAAAGCAGATCTTCGGCGCGATCGGCACGTTGGCGCTCTTGCTCTGCCCTAAGACGCTCTTGCTCTAAGCTTTGGGAAATTTCGACATAGGTGAAGAAGCGATCGCCATTCGGTCGATAAATTTGCAGCTCATCTCCCGACAAATCAAACCGAATCTCTAATCTTGGGCTGACCCAATCTTGAATAGCATCAATGACTTCAAAATGCTCGTGCGATCGCATACAGCCCACAAACTCCCGATCTTCAGGATCATATAGATAATATTCTTCAACCCCATGACGCTCGTAAAATGATTGCTTCTTAGTCATTTCAGCCGTCGTATTGCTGGGCGAAAGAATCTCAAACATCACTTGGGGCGCGATATTGTCCTCTTGCCACTGTTGGTAGGAACCGCGCTTACCCTTGGGTCTGCCGATCGCCACCCATACATCAGGCGCTTGGCAAACCCCATTGCTGCCCTCAACCGGATACCAAAGCAAATCCCCCGCTACCAATACACTGGGATCATCGGCAAATAGCCACTCTAAATTTTGCTGAATCATCACAACCCAGCGGAATTGCTCGGTATCGTCCGCCGTGGGTTTGCCATCGCTCTTGGGGTAGTCCATTTCAGGCTGAGATTGCAGTTGCGTTACCATCTGCTTACCCTCAAAAAGGATCTTCTTCAAAATCTAGCGTATCTTTATCTATGACCAGACTCGCGTTTGATCTTAACGTCCAAGTTCAGGGAACCGGATTCCCAGTGCTGTGCCTCCACGGGCATCCCGGCTCCGGCAGCAGCATGTCAGTGTTTACAAACCACTTATCCCAGCGGTTTAGGACGATCGCGCCTGATTTGCGGGGCTATGGCAAAAGCCAGACCCGACATGATTTTGCCATGATCGATCATTTAACCGACTTAGAAGCACTGTGCGATCGCCTCCAGCTTGACTCATTTATTCTTTTAGGCTGGTCGCTCGGGGGCATCTTGGCACTAGAACTGGCACTCAAGTTTCCTCAACGAGTCAAAGGGATGATCCTCATTGCTACTGCTGCCAGACCGTTTGGCAACCATCCGCCTATTACTTGGCAAGATAATCTGTTCACTGGGATCGCGGCTTTGATCAATCAGGTGCAGCCCGGATGGAATTGGAATATTGAAACTTTCGGCAAGCGATCGCTGTATCGCCATTTGATTCAACAGCATACGGCGATCGCTTACCAATATCTTGCCGACGAAGCTACTGCGGCATTCTTGCAAACTTCAGGTGCCGCCAACCGCGCCCTCAATACTGCCCTCAGTCAGCGCTATAACCGCTTGCCAGAAATCAACCAAATTCAGTGCCCGACCCTTGTGCTTGCCGGAGATTGCGATCGTCACATTACTTCCCAATCCAGCCTAGAAACTGCCCAGCATCTCCCTAATTGCCAGACGTACTGCTACCCTGGCGTCGCCCATCTGTTCCCGTGGGAAATTCCAGAGCAAGTATTGACAGATATTGATCAGTGGCTGGAGAAGAATTTTGGGTAAAAGCAAAAGTTAGAATACTTTCCCTAGAGCTAACTGCTGAAGCTCGGAGAAATGCGCTGAAGTTGGCTCTTTTCATTTTCATCAAAAATCGTGAGCTTAGGAGGCTTGCAACGCTTAACCATTACTTTAAGCTCCTGCGCACCTTCCTCGTCCAAATCCTGAATGTATCCAGGCTTGAGGGCTTCAGCATCTTGAGCGTTAGAAAAAGGTCCAAAGTAGTAAGTACAAGCAGGGGTATTAGTTACAATCTCCACCCACCAAGCCAAGCCAACAGTTTCAAGAACACTGATCCAAACTTCATTCATAAAACTCTACCTGTCTGATGGAACGTTACGAGTGCTCAATGGCATATCGTGGCGATCGACACAAGGATGAACATATTTTACATCCTGGTTATACTCCGTTAGACCTGCTTTTGCAAAGCATCTTTTGCAGGAGTTTCTAGATGATGAACGCGGGATCGCCGTTGACGTGACACTTCATACAGCGCCATCCCAGCAGCCACTGAGGCATTAAGACTAGGCGTTTTGCCTCGAAGCGGAATCGAAACCAAAACGTCACATCGCTGTTGCGTCAACAAACTTAGCCCGTCGCCCTCAGATCCCACTACTAAAACGGTCGCCGAATGAAACTTAACGGTATCGATCGGTTCAGCCGCAGTTGCTGCTGCTCCATAGATCCAAAAGCCTGCATTTTTCAAGTCTTCCATGGCTCGGTTAATGTTGATTACCCTCGACACTGGCAGACTTTCTAATGCCCCTGCCGCCACCTTTACTACAGTAGAGGTAATCCCAGAGGCGCGTCGCTGCGGGATCACTAATCCTTGTGCTCCCAGCGCTTCCGCCGTTCTGATAATCGCACCTAGATTGTGGGGATCGGTAATACCATCGGCAATAATTAAAACCGGTTGATCGGTCGCCGCCTTTGCCTGTTCAATCAGGTCACCGAGGTCAACATATTCATAAGGAGTAACTTGAGCTGCAATACCTTGATGATTAGCACCTTGGGTAATTTGATCTAACCTACGGGGTTCAACTTCATCAACCACAATACCGTTGGCTTTTGCCTTCGATAAAAGTGAATGAAACCGGGGGTCGTAACGCAATTTGGTAGCAATCCAAATACGATTTAGATGACGCACACCCTCGATCGCCGCTAAAACACTGTGACGACCATAGATCAAATCGACATCTGGCTCAGTATCAGGGGTAACTTCTAGAACATCAGATTCATCGTAATCAGGACGAAATGATTTGGGCTTAAACGTTCTCTCTCTCTCAGAACCGCCCCACTGCTCACCGCGATCATTCCGCCGATCGGAGCCGCTGCCAGAACGAGAACCTCGATCATTCTTCCACTCTGAACGATCAGGGCGAGCAGACCGCACTGGACGATCGCCGGGTGCTGAACGATCAGACCGCACGGGGCGAACTGTCTGGTAGTCGCGATCGCCTTGATCGTTGCGTCGATCAGGATTTTCAGGACGATCGGCACGCAGCGGACGATCAGACCGCACTGGGCGATCAGACCGCGCTGGACGATCGCCCAGTGCGTGCCGTCGATTCGGGCTTTCAGGGCGCTCACCACGATTCTTCCATTCCGAACGCTCAGGTCGTTCGGAGCGCACTGGACGATCGGCGCGATCAGGGCGATCACCCCGCTCATTCCGCCGCTCCGTTCCTTCTGCTGAGTATGGCTTTTTCACACCGGGGCGATCGTCTCTAGAGCTTCTGACCTTAATGACTCTAACCTTGGAACCATCGGCTTTTCTAGGCGGCGCAACAGCACGACCTTCCGATTTAAAGTCTTCATTACGGTTAGCTCTGGGCTTGCGATCCCCTCTAAAGGCAGGTTTGTCAGATGGGCTATCTCCACGTTTGGGCGCACTTTTGCGACGAGGCTGATCTGAAGAATTTGAGCTACGAAATTTACCAGGCATATCTTGATTTCTCCCTAAAGTTTAGACAATATCAACCGTCCTGCAATGGCTCAATCTTGGGTGTCTAGCCGTTAATTTTTGCAGGTTCTTCAAACTGGAGTTGTGCTAAGAGATCCATTAATCTTTGCGGGTCAGCGAGATATAAATACCCCAGCAGGGTTTCCAAACTTGTTGCCTGCTGGTAAATTTCTGGATTAAGTCGCTTTGGACCTTTTGAGGAGGCATTCCTGCCCCGCTTAAGGATTTCTAGCTCAATGCTGGTGAGGTGGGGCTGGAGCGATCGCAAATGCTGCGCCTGACTCTCGGCTCTCACTTGAGCCACTACTTGCTCATGATAGACCTGCACACGTTTGGGCGGAAAGAGATAGTGCGTCCGAATATACAATTCGTACACCGCATCGCCTACGTAAGCCAAAGCAGCAGGTGAAATCTGGTTTAGTTGTGGAGATCCTAAAACCTGAAATTCATCGTTACTGAGCGATATCAACGATGCCAGTAACCCAGTTGGAGAAAAGCTTAAGGTTTGTTCTTCACTTGGCTCCACTCTGACCCAACCTCGCTAATGTGATGACTTCGTAATGCTTTTACATGACATTTGCGAGGGTCGCGCCAAGTGAATGAATCCTAAGTCGTAAAAATCAGCTCTTCTTGATACTTTCAAGCGCTACATCAACCGAAGTCTGTAGAGATAAGAACTGCTCTAGGCGAACAAGTTTGACGGTCTGAGTCACTCGTGGATTCGACACGATTTGGAGAGTTCCTCCGACCCCTTGAACCTTCTTAACTAGCTGAACTAAGGCACCTAGCCCAGAGCTATCGACAAAATCGATTTGGGAAAGGTCAAGAATAAAATTCTTGGGTCCTTCATCCACGAACTTGTCGAGAACCTTGCGAAATGTTGGCTCAGAAAAGGCGTCGAACAGCCCTGCAAGGCGGAATAGTTGGCAGTTGTCCCTAACTTCGCGTGTGCCTCTTAAACTAACGGTTAGGGTGAGTGTTTCAGGAATAGAATCCTCCTGCGTGGGTGCTTTCTTAGGGTTTTCAATATTGAGATTTGAGGTTCAAGTATAGAGCAGGATGGTTGATGATGCAACCAAAATTGCCTAACCTTGTGACCTGACCCAGTATAGCGAAGGATCGACAGACTGACCGGAATCTCAATGCCCCGGAATCTCAAGGACTAGCAATATGCCTAATAATCGGCTCAGTAATTTAAAGACTAGAACCCTCCGTTTTCTCCATTCTCAACCTCTTGCCATAACGCCGTAGTCTGCCGCAAGCTACAGTGAGTCCCGTTCCCTAGAATCAAATGATCGAGCAATGGGATTCCTAGAAGCTGACCGCCGGATAAGAGCTGTCGCGTTAGCGCTAAATCTTCAGGACTCGGGTCGAGGATACCAGAGGGATGATTGTGTGCCACGATGACGCGGACTGCGCCTTGCCGAATCACTTCCCGAAAAATATCTCGCGGGTGGGCAATGGTTTCGGTTGCAGTACCCATGCTGATAATTTGAGTGCCCACCAGTCGATGTTTAATGTCTAACAGCAGCACCGCAAACTTTTCCTGAGGTTGCCACATCAGGTCTTGGCTCAGGACAGCAGCAGCGATCGCCGGATCATCCACCACGGTTTTCTCTGCCGGACGAGAATGAAGCACCCGCTTACCCAGCTCGATCGCCGCCAAAATTGCCGTTGCCTTGGCGGGCCCTACCCCCAAAATCTGCGTCAATTCCCCGACGCTGACATCTCGCATCACCGCCAACGGATCGCGCTGGTTGGCACTCAGGGTATGCAGAATATGCTGCCCTAACCCCACTGCCGACAGTTTCCCTGCCCCTTGCCCCGTTCCTAGCAAAATTGCGATCAATTCTGCCGTAGATAGACTCCTCGCTCCCTGCGATTGAAGCCGCTCGCGAGGTCGTTCGTTAGCAGGCAAGTCGGCAACCCGGACAGAATAGGTCATGGCAAGAAAAAATCAGTGATATAGACAAATCTAGGCAAATCGCTCCATCCTATTCAGTTATCCCAAATCCCTCCCTCTGATACACTCGTCTACAGTCCAATGCAGCGACCTTACCCAGCAGTCAGATATGCAGTTAGAATTTATCCCCGTTGAAGAATTTTATTTTGCCTTGACGTTATCAGTGAAAACGTTAGACGAGACGGCAAGCCCTGAGTTGCTAGAGCAGGTGCGATCGCGCCTATCGGAAAAATTTGGTCAGCCTTCAACGATCGCCCCGACTCGGCAAAATTTCAATTACGTGTTTCGGGTCTCTGATTCTGGCAATAGTCCAGCAGATCAACTCATCGTTTCGATTTCAGACTGGCAGGATAAACTGCGGTTGAGCAGTGATTATGGCTGGGTTTTAGATGCAGAACGAAAGCCAATTCGGTCTGAACAATTTGAGAAGCGGGATGAGTTTGCCCAGGAATTGCGATCGCATTTACAGGATTGGCTAGGTGTGCAGTTTTGATGTTTTGGCTCTTCATCTTTAATCCCTGCCCATGACGGCACCTCTGTTTCATATCGATAGCCTTCGCGTTTCTTATCCCAACAGTGCGGGATGGGCAGTTGATGACGTGTCGATAACGCTGCAACCCGGTGAACGGATTGGGCTGGTAGGTGAGTCGGGCTGTGGCAAATCTACTCTAGGACGGGCGGCAATGCGATTGCTACCTAACTCTACCCAAATTGAAGGACGGGTGACGTTCAAAGGCGAGTCTGTGTTTGACTTTTCGCCAGAGGAACTGCGGCGGTTTCGGGGAGAAGCGGTGGCGCTGATTTTTCAAGACCCCATGACTCGGCTTGACCCGTTGATGACCATTGGCGAGCATTGTGTAGAAACCTTGCAGGCGCATCGCCCCTTATCACGGCAAGCTGCTAAAGAACGGGCGATCGCCACATTAGAAGCCGTCAAAATCCCAGCCAGCCGTTGGGCACAGTATCCTCATGAGTTCAGCGGCGGCATGAGGCAGCGCGTGGCGATCGCCCTGGCGCTTTTGCTCGAACCCAAGCTGATCGTTGCCGACGAACCTACGACTAGCCTGGATGTCACCGTCTCAGCCCAAATTTTGCAAGAGTTAACCCGCCTCTGCAAAGAACGTCAGATGGGGCTAATGCTAATTTCCCATGATTTGGCAATGGTCGGAGAATATTGCGATCGCATTGCCGTCATGTACCAGGGCAAAGTGGTGGAAACTGGAGGGGCGATCGAAGTCCTCACCCATCCCCAGCACCCCTATACTCAATCTCTTCTGCAAGCTGCCCTCCACATTCAAGCCACTCCTCCCCCCGTTCCTGAAAGCCTCTTCACAGAGCCGCCCCTGCTCCGTCTGCAACACCTGCAACAGCACTACTCCCTCGAAGAAAACTTTTTCTCCCGCTTCTTCTCCAAGCCCCAAGACAAAACTATCCGAGCGGTCGATGATATTGATCTAGACCTTTACCCTGGCGAAATCTTGGGCTTAGTCGGAGAATCTGGCTGCGGCAAGAGCACCCTGTCTCGGACGATCTTGCAACTCATTCGCCCGACATCTGGCAAAGTCGAGTTTTTGGGGCAAGAGCTAACAACGCTCTCTCGGCATGACTTGCAGCAGCAGCGGCGACAAATGCAAATGATATTTCAAGATCCCCATGCCTGTCTCAACCCTTTAATGACAGTGGGAGAGAGCATTGCCGATCCGGTGCTGATTCATAATCTGGCAACGGTAACAGAAGCTAAGGCGCAAACCCACCAAATGCTAGAGCGTGTAGGTTTGACCCCGACGGCAGAGTTTTACGATCGCTATCCCAAAGATTTATCGGGCGGTCAGCAGCAGCGAGTGGCGATCGCCCGTGCCCTGATTACTCGCCCCAAACTGCTTATTTGCGATGAACCCGTCAGCATGTTAGACGCCAGCGTTCAGTCGCAGGTGCTGGAACTCATGCTAGAGCTTAAGGAAGAGTTTGATTTGACCTACCTGTTCATTACCCATGATTTATGGGTAGCCAGATTTCTGTGCGATCGCATCGCGGTAATGAGTGCAGGCAAAATAGTCGAATTAGGCAAAACTGAGACAATCTTCACCCATCCCCAGCACCCTTACACTCAAACCCTGTTAAGGGCAGCGCCACTCCTCTCTCGCTTATCTTCAACCAACGGTTAATATTTGACCGCCAATTTTATGTAGTATCCTTGACAGGGTACTTCGATCTTATTTTCATTAATTCCTTCGTTGTTTTCTCACCCTCCACGCCAACCTAGAGCTTGTCCATGTTTGGTCTAATTGGTCATCTTACGAGTTTGGAACACGCCCAGTCGGTAGCCAAAGAATTAGGCTACCCGGAATATGCTGATCAAGGGCTAGATTTTTGGTGCAGCGCCCCACCGCAAATTGTAGACACTATTAAAGTCACCAGCATTACCGGGCAACAAATCGAAGGGCGCTATCTGGAATCTTGCTTTTTACCCGAAATGCTAGCAGCACGGCGCATCAAGGCTGCCACCCGCAAGATTATTAACGCTATGGCACACGCCCAGAAGCATGGCATCGATATCACGGCATTGGGCGGTTTTTCATCCATCATTTTTGAAAACTTCAACCTCAATCAAATTCGCCAAGTTCGCAACATTCACTTAGAGTTCAATCGCTTCACCACAGGCAACACCCACACCGCTTACATCATTTGCCGCCAGGTCGAGCAGTCTGCTCAGCAGTTGAATATTGATCTCTCTAAAGCTACCGTCGCGGTCTGTGGCGCCACCGGAGACATTGGCAGCGCTGTTTGCCGCTGGCTCAACACCCGTTCTGATGTAGCAGAACTGCTGCTAGTCGCCCGCAACCCAGAGCGGCTTCAGGCGTTGCAAGATGAACTGGGGCGGGGCAAAATTATGGCGCTAGAAGAAGCACTGCCCCAAGCCGATATTGTGGTCTGGGTTGCCAGTATGCCTAAAGGAGTCGAGATTGATCCAACCACGTTAAGGCAGCCTTGCATCTTGATCGATGGTGGCTATCCCAAAAACTTAGGGACAAAGGTGAAGCATCCAGGAGTCTATGTCCTCAACGGTGGCATTGTCGAGCATTCCTTAGACATCGACTGGAAGATTATGTCGATCGTCAACATGGATATCCCGGCGCGCCAGCTCTTTGCCTGCTTTGCTGAGTCGATGCTATTAGAGTTTGAAAAACTGTACACCAATTTTTCTTGGGGGCGCAACCAAATTACCCTTGAGAAAATGGATTTAATTGGACAGGTTTCGGTGAAGCACGGCTTTCGACCGTTGATGGATTTGACGAGTTAGCCTATCCCCATTCAAGCCTCTAAATACCCTGCCGCCACACAGTCCTCGATCGCCTCTTCCACCATCGACCATAGAGCCGGCGCACCCGCTTTCACCGGACGCATTCGTTCGACCACGCGATCGCTCGTAATTCCATACTTACGCCAAGTGCCACCCTGGTTTTGTTGATTCAAGAAGAAAGGCTGAATCCGATCGAGGGCTGCTGCAAATTGGGCAGTTGGGGTTTGTTGAGCTTCAAATTCATTCCAGAGCGATCGCAATTCACGACCTTGATTGGGGGGAAGTAAGCCAAATAACCTTTCAGCGGCTTGTTCTTCTCGCTCTGCTTTGTTCTGATTGCCCAATTCGTCGAACGCGAATGTGTCACCCGCATCAATTTCGACAATATCGTGAATCAGCAGCATTTTGGTGGCGTGGAGCAAGTCGGTTCCGGGTGGAGCGTACTCAATTAGCACGGTTGCCATGAGGGCAATGTGCCAAGAATGTTCGGCGGTGTTTTCAGGACGCGATTGATCGGAAATATAAGTTTGGCGGAGGATTTGTTTAAGGCGATCGATTTCAATAATGAAGGCGATTTGTTGCGTGAGGCGGTTGGTTTGTCCCATGATCTGCTGATTTTAGTATGGGGGAAGCGTATCAGAATAGCGCCTCCCCTTCATGGGCAAAATCTACGCTAGTAGTTTAAAAATAAGGTGTCGAAGTCAGCATTGGTCAGCTTTGCAGACTTATGGACTGGGGGCAACCACGCTGGTGTTGGAGAGTTAGCTGAAGTAGCTGGATTGGTCGAATTCGCTTCTGCATCTCGAACTTGGTGTGCTGTCTTTTCTAGGGCGGTGATGTGCTGTTCGAGAATGACGAGGCGATCGACAATTTGTTGATGGCGATCGTCCATGCCTTCTAGCTCTTGCCGGAGCCGTTTTTTCTCAATAACCAATTTGTAGATATCTAGATAAGCCGCTGCCTCGGTTTGTTGGCGGGGCATGGTGCTAATTTTGGGACGAATTTGACCTTTAGGAATGCGCAGCATGGGAGGGAACCTAATTTTGTTCTATTGTGCCCTCGCTCTGAAAATTCCCATCGCCGTTAATTTCTAAACTTTTGCAACGTCGTACTCCGAGCTACAGTTTGAAAGTCTGGAGTAGCTGACAATAAAACACTACTCTGCATAGTTCCTCTGCCATGAAGTCTTTCGCCATGAAATCCTTTGCCATGAAGCCCCGAATTATTGTTTGTGGTTTAGGTCGAACGGGTTATCAAGTTTTCCGCTTGCTTAAGCAGCAGGGAGCATCGGTAGTCGGGATACATGCTCAACCGCTGCCTGCTCACGAGCAAGATGAAAACATTGTGCTAGGAGAATTATCGGCGGCAACAACGCTGATTGCAGCGGGAATTCGGGAGGCAGATACGTTAGTGATTGTGCATGATGATGATGCAGTGAATTTGGCGGTGTTGACTCAGGCTCGGTTTTTAAACCCTCACATTCGTGTTGTTAATCGGCTGTTTAATGCGAGTTTGGGCGATCGCCTTGACCATTCGTTATCTGATCATTTCAGCATGAGTGTATCGGCGCTTTCGGCTCCTATTTTTGCATTTGCGGCTTTGGGAAATCGAGCGATTGGGCAGTTGCAATTGTTCAATCAAACCTGGGCAATTCGAGAGGAGTATATTGATGAGGAACATCCTTGGCTAGGGCGAAAACTAAGCGAACTTTGGGAAGACCGATCGCGGATGTTGATTTATTATTTGCCAGCCTATAGCCAGATGGATTTAATCGCGGCGGTAGTGGGCGGACAGTCGTTGCAAGTGGGCGATCGCTTGATTATTGCCACCCAACCGAAAGCGCAAACGGTTCAACGAACTTTGAGGCAGAAGTTTTTAGGATTACTGACAGGTCTGCAAACGTTTCATACTCACATTAAACCGACTATTCTAGTTTCGTTAACGCTACTGGTCACAATTTTTATCGCTACGCTGACTTATACCGTGACTAACTTTCATGTTTCGGCGATCGATGCGCTTTACTTTTCAGTCGGCATGATTACGGGAGCAGGCGGTGGCGAGCGTGTAGCAGAGCAAGCGCCCGATGGCATTAAACTCTTTACCGTTGTGATGATGTTGGTCGGTGCGGCGGTGGTTGGAATTTTCTATGCCTTACTCAATGATTTTGTCTTAGGAACCCGCTTCCATCAGCTTTGGAACACGGCTCAGCTTCCCCACCGGGGACATTATATTGTGTGTGGGTTAGGAGGAACAGGCATGAACGTCATGACCCAGCTTTGTGCTAATGGGTGCAATGTGGTGGTGATCGAGCGAGATGCCAATAACCGTTTTTTAAATGCGGCGCGATCGCTGAAGGTTCCGGTTATTCATAGCGATGCTAATTTACTGCCGACGCTTCAATTGGTTCGTTTGGCAGATGCAGCGGCGGTTTTAGTGACTACAAGTAATGATGTAACTAACTTAGAGATTGCGCTGACGGTGAAAGGAATTGCGCCCAAGGTGCCAGTGATTGTGCGCAACCAAAACCCTCAGTTTGCACCTTTAGCCCAGCAGGTCTTCGATTTTGAGGCAGTGTTAAGTCCGGCTGAGTTGGCAGCTCCTTCGTTTGCGGCGGCGGCTTTAGGCGGGCGGATTTTAGGGACGGGGGTGACGGCAGATATTCTTTGGGTGGCGTTGGCGACGATGATTACTCCGGCTCACCCATTTTGTGGCAAGCGGGTACAGGATGTAGCGATGGATGCTGATTTGGTGCCGTTGTACTTAGAAACGCAGCGACAAACGATGCATGGGTGGAATTTATTAGAAATGGAGTTATCGGCGGGAGATGTATTGTATTTAACGATTCCGGCAATGCATCTTGATCGGTTATGGCGGGGGGCACGACAGAAGCTAAATTTGGGGTGAGATTTAATTGCTATTGCTTCGGAATTTTCATCTTTACAACAGTTCCAATCAGAACATTTGATTCGATTTCTAACGTACCGCCATGCGCTTCAATAATGCGTTTGACGATCGCCAACCCTAACCCGTTCCCAGTCGATTTAGTAGTAAAAAAAGGTTGAGTAATCTGTTCAATTTTATCGACAGGAATTAGTTCACCCCCATTGTGAATTTTAACACTAACTTCTTTTGCCATTTGGTGAACACTCCAGTCAATGATCTCGTTATCATTCACTGCTTCACAAGCATTACAAATTAAATTAATGAACACCTGCTTCAGCTTATCCTTGTCTCCCAGAATGACAGCAGGCGTGTCAGCAGGCATAAACTCAATGTGTTTCCTTTGGGCGATCGGCATTTCTCGGATCGTCTCTAACATTTCGCTAATCAGCGTGTTGAGATCTAGCTCAATGACGTTTAAAGTTTGGCACTTCGTGTAGTTAAGAATTTCGTTGAGCAAACGCTGGAGGCGATCGGCTTCCTCAAGGGCAAGATCAAGACGCAATTGGGGCGCAGCGGGTAAGTTCATCTTTTGAAAAGATCGAAGTCCCATTAAGACCGTCGTGAGAGGGTTGCGAACTTCGTGAACAATCATGGCAGAAAGTTCGCCGACTTCGGCAAGGCTAGCGAGGGCGCTTTCGGCTTGTTTGCGCTGGGCGATCGCTTCTGAGACTTGCCGATACATTTGGCTAAAGGCAGCAATCACATCTCCGAGTTCATCCTGCCGCTGGGTTTGCAGAGATTCAAAAGGTGGCGGTGTTTTATCTTGCAGAATGGCGGCTCCTGCGTTTAACAAGTCTTTCCGCAACAGCATAATGGGCGTGATCAGCAACGGCTCCAGAGCAATCAGCGTGGCGACGGTGACAAAGATGGAAATGATCAGGACAAGCCCGGTAATGCGTCCAATAAAGGCGATGATTTCGGCTTGGACGGAGGTCGCGTTGTGACGAATGATCAACACGTATTGCCCTTTGAGGGGGGCGATCGCCCAAGCGGCATCATATTGATCTTGCCGATATAGAGTAGCTTGAGGATTAGATTGAACAGCGGCAAAACTAAGCTGCGGCACTTTACCAAAGGTGCCGACCCGACTGCCGTTAGGAAGATACAGTGCGCCTCCCAAAATTTTGGGGTTAAGGATGCTTTGCTGGAGCCGAGACAGAACTTGTTGATCGGTCGTTCCGGCTGGCAGCATTCTCAGGGCACCTGAAGTTTCGGCAGCAGAAATTTCTTTGAGCTGCGACAATAGCTCTTGCTGACGACGGTAAATGGAGGGCAGCAAAATCAACGCTTCAATCAATAGAATGCTGGCAAATACCGACAATACAATTCGTCGGGATAAGCGCGCCCGAAATAGATGCCGTAATGCCAGTCGTCGAGAAGCCAATTCTTTTACCTCTTACCCTCATCTGAAAGGCTGATCATAGCAAAGCGGGTTGCAGGGCATCTTAATTTTGCATGACAACAGCAACTTTCAACTGGGTGATCGTTGTGATCGATTCCTCCGGGGATTGAGCCTACTGGCAATGGATTGTAAACTTTCATCAAAGCCTGTTCAAAATTTCAGATCCCCATCATCTCATTATGATTCCACCCACCCCCAAATCTATCGTTAAGCGCGGACCTGGTAGCTTTATAGCAGGCACGACCTATCCGTTACGGGCACTGCGCTTGTTTATGAAAACTCCTCGCTTGCGGAGATATGTTTTATTTCCGATTGTGGTCAACCTGTTCGTGGGCGGCACAATTTATGCGGCATTGCTATTTGCCGGGTTGCGGGCGATCGATACCATCATTGCCGATGTGCCGAATTGGACGGGCAATTTGGCGCATTTATCTCCCAATCTTCCTCCAGTGCCGCCAATCAGCTTGCCCCAAGTTAGCCTTCCTGATTGGCAGGTTAGCCTTCCTGATTGGCTGCCTCACTGGACTATTGCGTTGCCTCACTGGACTATTGCGTTGCCTGACTGGACTATTGCACTTCCCAATTGGAAACTCCCTAGTCTGCCAGGCTGGAATTCTGGCGTGTCGGATTGGGCGATCGCCATTGCCAACACTCTAGGAGCCTCATTCCTATGGATCTTGCGCTTGCTGCTGGTGCTACTCTTGTTGCTGGTCACAGGATTTATTTTCCTTCAATTTGGTGTACTGCTGGGTTCGCCCTGGTATGGCAAGCTGTCGGAGGAATTGGAACTGCTGAAGCTCGGTAAGCTACCGCCAATGGAGCCAAGCTTGGGCAGAACGGTTGAGGATGTGGGACGGGCAATCTTGTATGAATTGAAAAAGCTGTTGCTGTTGGCTTTCTTTGGACTGCCGTTACTGCTGTTTAATTTTTTGCCAGGAATTGGTACAGCGATCGCTTCCATCGGCTACATTACCCTTACCGCTACCATTGTTTGCCTCGACTTCTTTGACTCTGCCCTAGAGCGGCGGCGGCTGGGTTTTCGGCAAAAGCTAGGCGTGGTGCTGAAAAGCTTGCCTGCGAGTGCGGCGTTTGGGTTGGTCTGTTTAGCGTTAGTGAGTGTACCATTGATTAATTTGCTGGCAATTCCAGTCTGTGTTGCCGGAGGAACCTTATTTTTCTGCGATCGCATTCAGCCTTGGCTCGATCAATAAAGCTTGTCCTTTAAGCCACTTTTTTGGTATGAGAAATAGAACGTCTTATCATTCCTAACGCTCATGGTCTACGCTATCGACTTCGGTACGAGTAATACCGTCATTACCCGCTGGAATACAGCAACTCAACAGCCAGAAACCCTTACGCTTTCTGGGTTCTCGCTTAAACTGGCGCAAAATCCGCCGTTGATACCAAGCTTGCTGTATGTGGAGGATGGCAGCACAGGCAAGGTCGTTGTCGGGCAGATGGTGCGCGATCGAGGGTTTGATTTGAGTAGCGATCGACGGTTTTTTCGCAACTTCAAGCGGGGTATTGGAGCAGAAATCCAGGGCTTCTTGCCAGAGTTAGATGGCGCTACCATCAGCTTTGAGCAAGCCGGCACCTGGTTTTTAATCACTCTCCTCCAACAGCTCCAAGCCACCGATCCAGCCCTTGACTCGCTCGTTTTCACGGTTCCAGTCGATAGCTTTGAGGCGTATCGCAATTGGCTAACTCAAGTTTGCAAATTGCTGCAAGTGAGTCAGGTAAGGCTGCTTGATGAACCGACAGCAGCAGCTTTAGGGTATGGGCTGGCAGAACAAAGGACTGTGCTAGTGGTTGATTTTGGCGGCGGCACGTTAGATTTATCGTTGGTGAAACTGGAGGGTAGACCGGAGCAGAAGCCTGTAGGATTTTTGTTGAAGTGGGGGCAGAAAGTGCTGGAGGAATCAGCGCAGCGCCCTAAGACTGCACGTGTTTTGGCAAAGGCAGGACAGAACTTAGGTGGGGCAGATATTGATCAATGGTTGGTGAATTATTTTGCAACGACTCAAGGATTGGCAGTGACACCGCTGACGCTACGATTGGCAGAACGTCTTAAAATACAGCTCTCGCAACAGACTGAGGCAACTGAAGTTTACTTTAATGACGAAACATTTGAAAGCTATGAATTACAAATAGATCAAGAGCGTTTTAATACGTTACTAACAGAGAATGATTTTTTTAAACGCCTTGATGAATCGATGAGCCAGGTGTTACAACAGGCTCGTCGTCAAGGTTTGGAACCTACGGATATTGACGCAGTTCTCTTGGTGGGTGGCACTTCTCAAATTCCGGCAGTTAAGGCTTGCATTGAACAGTATTTTCCACCCGAAAAGATTCGTTCAGAGCGACCCTTTGAGGCGATCGCCCAGGGTGCCCTGCAAATTTCTCAAGGCATGGAGGTGAAGGATTATCTTTACCATAGTTACGGCATTCGCTACTGGGATAAACGCAACAACTGCCACGCTTGGCATCCCTTGATTAACGAGGGACAGCCCTACCCAATGCCGCAGCCTGTAGAACTTTTTCTAGGGGCATCGGTAGAAACCCAACCCAGCATTGAATTAATTATGGGTGAATTAGGCACACAAATGAGCGGTACAGAAGTGTTTTACGATGGCGATCGCCTCATCACCCGTTCCTCATCTGGCGCCTCCCTGGCAAAGCCACTGAATGATAATGCCGAAGCGCGAACCATTGCCCAACTCACTCCCCCTGGCTATCCGGGAAGCGATCGCATTAAGGTACTATTTTGGGTTGATGAATCCCGGTTTTTACGAATGACGGTTGAGGATTTATTAACCGCAGAGACGCTATTAGAGAACCAGGCAGTAGTGCAGTTGAGTTAACGCGGCATTCGGATAGCACATCGACGATTTTTTAGGGACGCTGTTTTAAAATGGCGTTGCTGAATCGCAGTATGATCTACCCTCATCCCCAACCCTTCTCCCCAAGAAGAAGGGCGCTAGAATTCAAAGTCCCTCGCCCCTAGGGAGAGGGATTTAGGGTGAGGGCGGATTTTGCAATTCATATCATCATTCAGCAACGCCTTTTAAAATTAGAGTGCCTTGTTCATTGACCTGATATTCTTCTCCTACATAGCCTGTACGGTTATAAAAAACTTGATGAATATACTGGTCTAGTTTGACCTCATCAGAAATTTGAGGGCGGTAGTAAGCCTTAATTTGTTCTTCAATTCCTAGCTCATTGAGGCGATCGTGAAGTGCCTGATTATCTTTCTCAAAATACGCCGTTAGAGCGGGTTGGTCTTGCAAAAAGGTCAAGATAATTGACGAAGGCACACCGCCAATTAACAACTGCCCTGAAAAAAACCAGATTGTAAACAGCCCCAAGCAACTTACGATGATGAGCGTCACAATCCGCTTTAGAATGGCTGATGTTTGAGAGGGGTTTTTCTGATTGCGCGATCGCTCTGATTGTTCAAGCTGTGTCATCCGTTCCTCCCGCTAAATCATTTCTAACCTTACCTTAGCTATGCTCCCATCGAAACGCTTACAGGCTGTGCAAACGCCCATGATTCCCATCGTCGGGGAAATGATTCGCAACTCGCCCGGAACGATTTCTTTGGGACAGGGCGTCGTGTCCTATCCGCCACCGCCCCAAGCGATCGCCCAAATTACTCAATTTCTAGCCCAGCCCAAAAACCATCAGTACCATCCTGTTCAGGGCATTCCTGCATTACAAGAGGCGATCGCCACCAAGCTTCTGGCAGAAAACGGCATTTCTATTGGAGTAGAACATTGCGTTGTCGTAACCGCAGGCAGCAATATGGGCTTTTTAAATGCGGTGCTGGCGATCGCTGATCCGGGTGATGAAATTATCTTGCAAACGCCTTACTACTTTAATCATGAAATGGCGACCCTGATGGTAAACTGTCGCCCTGTTCTAGTCAACACAAACGAAAACTATCAACTTAATCCCGACGCCATCCGCCAAGCGATTACGCCGAGAACCAAAGCTATCGTCACCGTTTCACCGAACAACCCCACCGGAGTTGTCTATCCCAAAGCCGCCCTCAAAGAAGTTAATGAAATCTGTCGAGAGCATGGCATTTATCACATTACCGATGAAACCTACGAGTACTTTACTTACGATGGGGCTTCTCACTTTTCAGCCGGATCGGTTCCTGGGAACCACACCATTTCGCTCTTTAGCTTGTCAAAAGCTTACGGCTTCGCGAGCTGGCGAATTGGCTACATGGTCGTTCCGGCACACCTGATGTCGGCAGTTATAAAAATTCAGGATACTAACTTAATTTGCGCAGCGGGGATATCGCAGTATGCCGCATTAGGGGCGTTGCAGGCAGGCAAACAGTTTTGCGCAGAGAAGGTGGAGGCGATCGCCCAAGTCCGGCAAATCGCCCTTCAAAAACTTACTGCAATCCCCGACCTTTGCACCATTCCCCCCACTCAAGGCGCGTTCTATTTCTTCCTCAAAGTCGAGACAGGTTTAGACTCTTTAGAACTGGTCAAACAATTAATTCAAGATCATAAAGTTGCGGTTCTTCCGGGCACTACTTTTGGCATGGCAGGCTGTTATTTAAGAGTTGCCTATGGCGCTCTGGATCAAGAAACAGCGGCAGTAGGGATAAATCGATTAGTGCAAGGTTTACAGCAGATCATTAAAAAAAGGCGATAACGACTCGCCTTTTTCAGGTAACGCCCGATCGCTCTAAAATGGTAACTACTCAGGCACTAGACTTGGAATTCTGAAGACTTTAGCCGCTATCCATAGCGTTCAAGAATATTTTTCCAAACTCTAGAAAATCACTGATTCTCAATAA
>Ga0335397_10002254_pt1 | contig 26271 bp, 25 predicted proteins | sample MAT04_FD_205740 | JGI IMG/M metagenome (GOLD analysis project Ga0335397, IMG submission 205740) | Freshwater microbial communities from Lake Fryxell liftoff mats and glacier meltwater in Antarctica - MAT-04 (spades assembly) (version 2) ... | reverse complement strand
GACCCCGACCCTCTCCTTCCTCCCGGGCCCCGACGCAGAGCCCGCGCTGCTCGAGGCGATCTCCCGCGCGACGTTCACGATCGGCCCCCACTCCGACCGGATCGGCACGCGCCTCGACGGCCCCGCGCTCCCGCCGCATTCGATGCAGAATGCACACGATCGCCGCTCCAGCCCGATGGTCCGCGGTGCCATCGAGGTCACCCCCACGGGCCTGGTCGTCCTCGGCCCCGACCACCCGACCACGGGCGGATACCCCGTCGTGGCGGTCGTCCGGGCCGATGCCCTGGGCGCCCTCCTGGCCCTCCCGGACGGCGCCCCGGCCCGTTTCGCCATTACACCGTAAAATTACAACGTAGGCAGCATGACCACACTGTCGTTTTACCGCAAAAGACCTACGGAGACTTGCCACGACCCGGTTCCCCCCGTAAGCCCATCCGCGTATGAGAACGACCGTCTTTTCGCTCGCCTCCGTGGCCCTCGGCGGTCTGCTCCTGATCGCCTGTAACGGGAACACATCTGCGACGCGCACCGACGAGCACGCACCCGCGGTCTCGACGAGCTCGGTCGTCCTCCGCCCGACCGTCGCGTGGCCCGCGGCCTCGAGCATCGACGACGGCGCTCTCCTCTCTCTCGCGCGCAACGGCGACAAGACCGACCGCGAGATCCGCGCGCTCGTGACGCGCTCGCCGGTCCCCGTCCTCGCGCCGAAGGAGCTGCGCTTCGCCACCCCGACGCTCGTCGTCGAGGGCGAATACTTCGCGCTCACCGGTCGCGTCGACCAGGGCACATCCCGCGCGACGATCAGCATCCAGGGCACGCGCGCTGCGCATCGGTACGAGAGCATCGACCCGGTGAGCGGCACTCGCGACCTCGGGCGCGGCGCGAGCATCCGCGGCTTCGTCTCGATCAACGAGGGCATCCGCAACGCGTCGTGGGTCGAGAACGGCGCCGCCTATAGCGTCGAGGTCGAGTGCAGCGAGAGCGCGGACGCGCGCTGCCAGAGCGAGGACTTCCTCCTCTCCGTCGTCGCCCAGCTCACCTTCGTCGGAGGCTCCGGCCGATGAGCACCTCCAAGGTCTCCGCGGTCGTCGCCGCCGCATTCGTCGCCGCTTCGCTTGCGACCAGCACGCTCGCCATCGCCGCCGACGCAGGCGCCACCGACGCGGGCACCGACGCCGCCGCGGCCGACGCGGGAACGTTCTCCTACGCTCCGCCCGGTCAGCTCGTCGCCGGCTCCGGCAAGGGCCGCGTCGACATGAACGTGTACGCGCCCGGCATCCGCTTCCCCATCGAGAAGGGCCCGGCCTTCGCGAACTCTCAGGTCTGGGGCCACGGCGGCAACGAGGGCACCGGCGGCCAGTGCGACAAGGAGAACTTCTCCTATCCGTGGCACGACAACTACTGCGAGACCCGCGACTGGAACATGCCGCTCTGCCCCGGCGGCGTCGGCCATCAGGGCCAGGACATCCGCGCGGCGTCATGCAAGGCGGGCGTCCACCCGACGGTCGCCGTCGCCGACGGCACCATCACGAGCATCGGTAGCTACTCCGTCTACCTCACCACCGCCGACGGCACGCGCTTCGACTACCTCCACATGCAGGACGTCGTCGTGAAAGAAGGCCAGAAGGTGAAGCGTGGAGACCCGATGGGGAAGGTCTCGAACCAGTTCGGCGGCAGCGCGACCACGGTTCACCTGCACTTCAACATCAGGCAGAACGTCGCGGGCGTGGGCTCGGTCTACGTGCCGGGCTACCTCTCGCTGGTGAAGTCGTACGAGACGCTCCTCGGCCTCGACGCGCCGGACGCCGCCGTTCCCGACGCCGCGCCGCCTCCGGCGAAGGCGGCCCCGTTCCAGGAGGCGCCGCTCCCGAGCGAGCCCGAGCCGGCGCCCGCCCCCGAAGAGGACGGCGGTTGTACGTTCGCGCCCTCCGCCGCCGGCGGCTCGCAGAACGCGGCCTCGTTCGGTGCGGCGCTCGCGCTCGTCGCGCTCGGCATGGTGGCCGCTCGCCGTCACAAGCGGCGCGCTCCCTGAAGCGCGGGCTGTTACCCTTCGGCCGTGGATAAGCGGCAGTTCGGACCGCTCGGACGCCGCGTGCCCGTCGTCGGGCTCGGCACGTGGCAGATGGAGGGAAACGATCGCGAGAGCGCGATCGTCGCCATCCGTCGCGCCATCGACCTCGGGCTCGTCCACATCGACACGGCCGAGCTCTACGGGCGCGGCCTCGTCGAGGAGCTCGTCGGTGAGGCCATCGCGGGCTACCGCGGCGACGTCTTCCTCGCCTCGAAGATTCACCCCGACCACGCGACGTACGCGGGAACGCTCCTGGCGTGCGAGAAGAGCCTGCGTCGACTCCGCACCGATCGCCTCGATCTCTTCCTGCTCCACTGGCGGGGGATCCAGCCGCTCGAGGAGACCTTCCGCGCCTTCGAGGAGCTGAAGAAGGAGGGAAAGATCCTCGCGTGGGGTCTCTCCAACTTCGACGTCGCCGACGTGGAGCGCGCCGTCGAGCTCGCGGGCGACGGGGTCATCGCCTGCAATCAGGTGCTCTACAACCTCACCGAGCGCGACGTGGAGCACGTGCTCCAGCCCGTGTGCGAGCGGCACGGCATCGCCCTCGTCGCGTACAGCCCGCTCGGCTCCGGCCAGTTCCCGAGCCGCGGCAGCTGGAGGGGGGACGTGCTCGAAGGCGTCGCGCAGGCGCACGGCGTCACGTCGCGCGCCGTCGCGCTCGCGTTCCTCGCGCGGCGTCCCTCGGCCTTCGTCATCCCGAAGTCCGCGCGCGCCGACCACGTCGCCGAGCTCGCGCCCGCCGGAGACCTCGTGCTCACACGCACGGAGGTCGACACCATCGACGCAGCGTTCCCGCTCGGACCACCGAAGTCGAAGATGCCCTTCCTGTAGTCGAGCGGCGCGCGGTCGTTCAGCGAGACTCGCGCACGGTGTTGAGGGCCTTGCGGCGCGTCGAGGGCGGCGCGTGGCGGGCGGCGATCGCGCCCTGCACGACGTTGCATCCGGCCGAAAGGAGCGCCTCGCGCTCCTCGGCGGTCGAGACGCCTTCGGCGATCGACACGGCATCGAGCGAGCGGCACATCGAGACGAGCGCGCTCACGAGACGGCGACGACCGAGCGAGCCGTCGAGGCCCTTCACGAGACGCGCGTCGATCTTCACGAACTCGGGGGCAAGGTCGGCGATCTGCGCGAGGCATGCCTGCCCTGCATCGAGGTCGGCGATGGCGAGGCGGAAGCCCACGAACCGGAGCACGCTGGCGCGCGCGCTGAGGTCGGCCATGGCGAGGCCACGTGCACGGACCTGGAGCACGACGCGCTCGGCGATGCGCGCGAGCGGCGGCTCGGGCGAGTAGAGATCACCGTCGAGGAGATCGCTCGGGTGGACGTCGACGAAGAGGAGCGCGTCCTGCGGCGCCGTCGCGAATGCGAGGACGGCGAGGTCGCGCACGCGACGCCGCAGCTCTTCGAGCCGGTCGAGCCGCGTCGCCATCACGACGAGCGCAGCGTCGGTCGTCAGCGTGTCCTCCTCGGAGCGCATGCGCGCAGCGAAGCCGAGGAGCTTCTTCGACTTGGCGTCGGCGATGGGCTCGAGGTCGACCTCGAGCGTCGCCATCGCGCGGTCGAACAACGCGCGCGCAGCGCCGTTCGTCTCGCCGGAGATGGTGCGCTCCATGCCGGGAAACGGCTTGGTCGGGCGCGGCTCGAGCTTGACCGGCGCGACCTTTCCCGACACGGCCGCAAGCGGCACCTCGATGAACGGCATCTCGATCTTCGAGTTCTCGACCCGCTCGCTGTCCTCGATCGGCATCCTCGGCTGGAGCGTCCCGGTCTTGACGACCTCGTAGTCGAGGGAAGCGGCGCCCGCCTTCGGAGCCTCGACCTTCGCCTTCGCCTCCGCCTCCGCCGCTGCGAGCTCGAGTGCGGCCATGTCGACCGCCGCCATCTGCACGGTCGGCGCTTCGATGAGGAGCACCGGGCTCGCCTGGGAGGGCGCTCTGTCGTTGAGGATGGCGAGCGTGTGGACGAGCGACTTCACGCCCGACGCCGGACACGGGGCCGGCATCGTCGCGACCGCGGCGAGGTTCACCGTCGGACGAACGGTCGGCGCTTCCGACCGAGCCGCCGCCTGGGCGGCATCCGCGTCGGCGTCCTCGGCTTGCTCCGAGTCACTCGCCTCGCGCTTGTGCAGCGCCGAACGGCGCGCCTTCGTCGCGCGACCGAGGACGCGCACGAGCTGTTCGCGCGGCGTCGGCTTGACGAGGTACTCGAGGACGCCGAGGTTGCACGCCTCGATCGCCGTATCGACGGTCGGCGTGCCCGTCATCAAGACGAGCGGCACGTCGGGGTCGAACGCGCGCACGAGATTGAGCACGTCGACCCCGGACGCTCCCGGCAGGTTGAGGTCCGACAGGACGACGTCGAACGAGCCGCTCTTCACGAGATCGACCGCGGCCGCGGCCGTCCCGACGTGCACGACGTCGTACCCCTCGGATTTGATCATACGAACGAGACTGCGCGCGAGCGGCGCGTCGTCCTCGATGAGCAGAACGGCCCCCTTGTGGGTCGGTGACGGGAAGCGGACGGTCGCGTGCTGGAGCAAGGCCATCGACATGATGCAGTGGTGGACTGCAACGGGCGGTCCATCCGCAACCCCATGGAATCACGCCGCGACGGGTCCCCGAAGAGCGGGTCAGTCACGACCCGGTGTCAGCTCCGACCCGGCGACCTAACTCTGGTCGCTGCGCGTTCCAGAGAGGGCGCAAGCAAGCGCAGCGACGAGCGGATCTCCTCGATCGAGCGCGCGAACCGCGTCGTCGAAGCTGACCCCGGTGCTGCCACGTACGAACGTCCGCGCGAACGCCTTCTTCAGTCGCGCGATCGATTCAGGCGCGACGCCGCGTCGTTCGAGACCCACCACGTTGAGGGCACGCACGCGCGCGCGGTCGCCCTGCACGATCACGAACGGAGGAACGTCACGCTCGCACATCGCCCCCGCTGCAACGAAGGCGCTCTGCCCGACGCGAATGTACTGCGCGACGCCCGAGAGGCCTCCGAACGTGACCCAGTCCTCGACGATCACGTGGCCGGCGAGCTGCACGGCGTTCGCGACGACACAGTGAGAGCCGACGACGACGTCGTGCGCAACGTGTGCGCCGGCCATGAAGAGGTTCTTGGCGCCGATGGTGGTGGGTGTGTCACCGCTCGAGCGGTTGACCGTGACGTGCTCGCGAAAGACGTTGTCGGCGCCGATGACCAGCGAGGAGCGACCGTCGCGTTCGTCCTGCCCCGCCGCCACCTTGCGGATCTGCGGCTCGCCTCCGATGACGGAGAACGGGTGGAACACGTTGTTCGTACCGATGAGTGTGGGCCCGGTGACCACGACGTGGCCGAGCAGGCGCGTGCCCTCGGCAATGCGTACACCCGGCCCGACCAGGCAATAGGGGCCGACCTCGACGTCGGACGCGAGCTCGGCGCGTGAATCGACGACCGCGGTCGCGTGAATCCGTGGGTCGGGGCGCGCGCGCGTGCTCACTCGGTCAGCCCTCCCGATCGACAACGCTCGCGAGCAGCTCTCCCTGCGCGCAAAGCGTGCCGTCGACGCTCGCCTCCCCCTTCAACTTCCACACGTTCATCCTGTGATGGAGCACCGTGACCTCGAGGTCGAGGCGATCGCCCGGCACCACGGGCCGGCGGAACTTCGCTTTGTCGATCCCGAGGAAGTAGAGGAGGCTCTTCGCCTCGTCGAACGGCTCGCTCGCGTACGCGAGGATGCCGCCGATCTGTGCAAGCGCCTCGATGACGAGGACGCCGGGCATGATCGGATTGCGCGGGAAGTGGCCGAGGAACCACGGCTCGTTGAAGCTCACGCTCTTGTGCCCGCGGATGAGCTCGTTCGGAACGACCTCGGTGACGCGGTCGACCATCACGAACGGCCAGCGGTGCGGCAGGATCTGGAGGATCCGGTCGATATCGAGCTCGTTCTTGACGGGCCGGCTGGGCTTCATCGGCGATCGACCTTCGGCGGGCCGGGGCTCACCACGGGGGCGCCGGGGGAAGCCGTCGGCGGCTCGGAGCGACGGATGATGGCCTCGGGCCGCACCGAGCCGGGCGCGCGCTCCGACATGAGCGGCGGGGGCGCCGACGACGTCGGCACGCGCATGCGGCCGCTCGACGGGGGCATGGTGCTGCCTCGACCGGCCGCGAGCTTGTAGAGCTCCGCGAGCCCGCGGAGCCAGCGCTGTCGCTCGACGGCCGGGTAGCCCGCGACCGTGGCGTTCATGGCGACGTCGCCGATGACGCCGCTCTTCGCCGCGACGCGAGCCTGGTCGCCGATGGTCACGTGGTCCGCGATGCCGACCTGGCCGCCCATCAGCACGTTGCGCCCGACGATGACCGACCCGGCGAGCCCGCTCTGCGCGGCGATGATGGTGCCCTCACCGATCTCGCAGTTGTGACCGATGTGGACCTGCGCGTCGAGCTTGGCGCCCCTGCGGAGGATCGTCGGCCCGAGCGTACCCGCAGAAACCGTGCAGAGTGCACCGATGTGGACGTCATCCTCGATGACGACCCCGCCGAGGTGCGGGATGGATCGCATCGCGCCGCCGGGCCCGGGCGCGAACCCGAAGCCCGCCTCGCCGATGACCGCACCGGCTCCGATCGTGACACGTGCACCGAGCCGCACGCGCGGGAGCAGCAGGACCCCGGGGCCGATGTTGCAGCCGTCGCCGATGACGGGAGCGTCGGCCGGCGAGTCGCCGAGGTCGAGCAGCTCGGCAAGTGCCCACGCCGCGTAGGGATGGAACCACCCCGGAAGCGCCGCGACATCGTCGCGCCCTTCGAGCGCGGCGTCGACGAGGAGAAACGCGCCGCGCGCAACGGCCTCGGTCGCGGCCTCGATGTACCGGGAGCTGAGGAGCGGAGCGAGGTCGCCCGGACCTGCCTTGCTGACCGGTACCAGCCGACGCACGACGCCGTGCGCGCCGTGCTTCGTGACGCCGCCGTGGCGCTCGACGAAGTCCTTGAGGGAGCGCGGCGAGAGCGGGATACCGCTCGGGGTCATCAGGCCTTACTTCTTCGGGGCGGGCGCCGGGCCAGCGCCGCCACCGGCGCCGCTGTTGTACATCTGGATCGCCTTGTCCGTCAGATCGAGGTCCGTGCGCACGTAGGCGACGGTGGCCTTGTCGAGGACGAGGTCGATGTTCTCGCTGCTGGCGATACGCTTCACGATCTCGAGGATCTTACCGAAGACCGGATCGGTGAGCTCCTTCTGCTTCTTCTCGAGCTCCTTGTTGTACTCGAGGAAGATCGCCTGGAGATCCATCATCTGCTTCTGCCACTCGTCGATGCGCTTCGTGAGCGCGTCCTTCGGCAGAACCTTCGCCTGCTTGTCGATGTCCTCGCGCTGGCGCTGGAGATCCGTCTGCTTCTTGTTGAGCTCCTGCTGGCGGCTGTCGAAGAGCTTCTTCAGCGTGGCCTGAGCGCGGAGCCCGTCCTCCGTGCTCGCAACGGCGCGCTGGACGTCGATGACGCCCACCTTGGTCTGCGCCGACGCGACGCCGGACCAGAGGAGGCACGCGACGGCGATTGCGGCGGGCATCAGGACTTTGACGAAGGAGACGAAAGCCGTGACCAAACGGTGGCGAGTCATGGGGGCGAGGTACCGAATGCGGCTCCCAGGGTCAAGGTCCGCGCCTCGCCCCCTCCCCCGTACCCCTCCCCCGCCGCCGTCCGCCGCGGCCAGGTTCCGGCGCCGCCCGGGCCCGAACGAGAACGTCGGTTTACACCCGACCCGGCAATGCAGTCCTACGGTTCACGGGCCCAGCCGCCGCAGCCCCCCAATTATTCGGTGAAAAGGGCCTGTCGCCGGCGTGGACCCGATGGCACGCGACGTGGATACTGTGGCCGCCGTAGCGGTAGCCGTCGCCGTACCTCGGAGGTCCTCGATCATGATGTCTCGCTTCCTCGCCACCCCCCTCCGCTCCCTCGACCGACTCATCACCAAGCGGGCGGCGGTCGTCGCCGTGCTCACGGCGGTCGGAGCGGTCGGCTGGGCCGGCTGCGGCTCGGGCAGCGAGGACCGCTACTACTGCGACGGCGCCGGCTGCTACCAGTGCGATGCCTACGGCTGCTCGAGCGTCGCGCCGCCCACCCACGCGGCGTGCACCGGCGCAGCGAGCTGCCCGGCCGGCTCGGTCTGCACCGCGACCGGCTGCACGACGGCGTGCTCCGACGCCGTCCCGTGCGCCAAGGGCGAGGTCTGCAAGGCGGGCCTCTGCTCGGCGCCCGGCGTCGACCCGGGAGCAAAGAAGGACTGCACGACGAAGAGCGACTGCGGTGACGGCAAGGCGTGCGTCGCCGGCTCGTGCGAAGCGTGTGGTGGCTCGGCGGGGCCGTGTCCCTGCACGACCGCGACCGCGGCGACCGACTGCGCGTCGGGCCAGGCGTGCGTCGCCGGCTCGTGCACCGCTCCCGCCAACACCTGCAAATTCTCGAGCGAGTGCGACAGCGGAAAGGTCTGCGCCGACGGCCAGTGCCTCACGAGCTGCGAGGCGACTCCCTGCGGCGCGGGCTTCACTTGCGACAAGACCGTGTGCAAGCCGACCGGCACCGGCACCGGTTGCGCGACCGATCAGCAATGCGGTGGCGACACCCCGCAGTGCGTGGCCGGAAGCTGTGCGAAGGCGTGCGCCGCCGACCCCGAGTGCGGAGACGGAAAGTTCTGCGACCAGGGCGCGTGCGTCGTCGACACGAGGCCGAAGCCGAACTGCACGGACGACACGCAGTGCGGAGGCGCGGGCGCGCCGAGGAAGTGCCTCGGCGGGTTCTGCAAGTACACGTGCACGGCGGCGCAGGGCGATGCGTACTGCCGGACGATCGACAACCGCATCGGCTACTGCGCGAAGGACCTCGTCTGCCGCACGGCGGCCGAGGCGAGCGCGCAGTGCGTTCAGCCTGCCGACTGCAGCGGCGGTCTCAGCTGCGTCGACAACAGCTGCAAGTGAGCGATCGCCGGGCGATAGCCGCGTGAGGCTAGTCGGCTCGGTGATCTCGCGACCTTGCGCTCCGCACTACCTGACCCGGCCACTGCTGGCCTGGCCCTGGCCACTTCGGGGGAGAACACCCCGCGACTCCGCGGCCACTGAACGTCCACGTCCAGCCGACCGGCTCAGGGGCTCGGGGCGAGCGAGGGCTTGCGGGCGTCGGCGCGCTCGACCTGCACCGTCACGTACTCGGCGGCGAACTTCGTGCGCAGCACGTCGCCGAGACGCGTGCCGAGATCCGGGTCGGCGCTCTCGGTGCTGACGTGGACCGTCACGGCATCGTGGCCCGTGCCCAGCGACCACACATGCAGCGCATGGATGTCCTTCACGCCCGGGTACGCGAGCACGATCTTCCGCACTCGCGCAACCGGCAGACGCGGCGGCGCGGCGTCGAGGAGCACGAGCCCCGCATCACGCACGAGGCGGAACGCACCCACCACGAGGATCGCCACCACCAGGAAGCTCGCCAGCGGATCGATGATCGGCGACGCCCCGTAGCGGATGGCGACGCCGGCGATGAAGGCTGCGCACGAGCCGAGGGCATCGCCGAGGAGATGGAGCCACGCGCCGCGGAGGTTCAGATGGTGAGCATGCGCGGCGGCATGGTGCCCTTCGTCCTCGTCCGGCTCCGCGTGCGCGTGGTCCGCGTGCGCGTGGTCCGCGTGCGCGTGGTCCGCGTGCGCGTGGTCCGCGTGCGCGTGGTCCGCGTGCGAGTGCCCTGCGTGCGAGTGGCCCGCGTGCATCGCGCCGTGGAGCACCCAGGCGCTGAAGCCGTTCACGACGAGCGCCGCGCTCGCCACGATGAGCATGAGGCCCGGCCGGGGCATCGTCGGGTTCGCGAGGTGCGCTGCCGCGTCGCGAACGAGCTCGATGGCCACGCCGAAGACGAGCGCGCCGTTCACCAGCGCCGCGAGCGGCTCGACGCGGCGTAGCCCGTACGTGAAGCGCGAGCTCGGACGCGTCGTCGCGATGCGCATCGCCGCGAGGCTGATCGCGAGCGCGAAGACGTCCATCAGGAGGTGGTAGGCGTCCGCCTCGAGGACGTCGCTCCGCGCCGCTTTCGCGCCGATCAGCTCGACGACGAAGAACCCGGCGATGACGCAGCAGACGAGGAGCAGGCGTCGCGCCTGCCGCTTCTCGGTCGCCGCGGTGACCTGCTCCTCGTCGCTCTTGGCGGCCGCAGCGGCCGTGCGGGACGCAGGCCCGGGAGCGCGGTCGTGATCGTGATCGTGATCGTGATCGTGATCGTGATCGTGATCGTGATCGTGATCGTGATCGTGCCCGACCGCGCCGCTCTCCGCCTTCTCCTTCGCCATCAGACGAGGATGAAGTCGTCGGCGACCGACGTGGTCGAGCCCGCGAGCACGCTCGTGGTCTCCTCGTCGCGTTCGACCGCCGCCAGGTAGAGCCCCGACAAGATCGCGGGATGGTCGCGCACCAGATCGAGGAACTCCCCACGCGGAAGATGCAGCGTCACAGTCGGGTGTACCGCGACCACGTCGGCGTTCGCCTTCCGACGCAGCACGAGCGCGACCTCGCCGACCGTCTCGCCGACGGGCAGCGTCGCGATGACGAAGGACTCGCCGCCCTCCTCGTGACCCACCACCGCGACCTCGCCCGAGGCGATGAGATGAAGGCCGGTCGTGTCCTTGCCCTCCTCGATGAGCTTGTCGCCCTTCTCGAACACGCAGGTCTCGAAGCGCTCGACCAGCGCCGGCCGCTCCTGCGGGGAGACCGCGAGCAGCAGCTTCGACGTGCGCACCAGGTTGGCGACCATGCGCCGCCGGCAGTGGGCCGCGAGCTCGATGCCGATGTCCGGGCGCTTCTCCGCCACCGCCTCGAGCGCGTCGCGCCGCGCCACGAGGAGGATCGACGGACGGCACGCCACCACGCTCGCGGCGCGAGGCGCGCGAGACAGGAGCGCCATCTCTCCGAAGAGCGCGCCGTTGTTGAGGCGGGCCAGCGTGACGAGGTTCCCCTCCTCGTTCGTTCGCCGGACCTCGAGCTCGCCGCGTGCGACGATGTACGCCTCGGCGCCCTCGTCCCCCTCGGAGATGACGGCGTTGCCTGCCGGCACGGTGAACATCTCGAAGCACCCGATGAGGGCGCGGAGGCCGTCCTTCTCGAGCGCGCTGAACAGCGGGAGCGGCGAGATGAGCGGAGGCTCGGACTCGGAGACCGAGTCGTACTCGATCGACGCGTCGTGGATGATCCCGGTGGCCTTCGAGAGGAGCGCGGGCCCGGTGAGGAACGAGCTCAGCGGCTGGAAGCTCGCGTCGTGCGGGAGCGGAGGAGGAGGCGGAGCCACGTCCTCGGAGAGGCGCGGCGAGCCCGCGCAGAAGGCGGCGGCGATCTCGTCCATCAACGGGTCGACGTCGACGGCGAGGGCCCGAAGGTCGCCGAGCGCGGCGACGGCCAGCGGGAGGTTGCCGGTGTCGATGGCGCGCTTCACGCCGAGCTCGAAGCCCTCGATCGCCGCCTCGGTGCGCCCGGCGTCCGCGAGCAGCCGGCAGGTCAGGATGAGCGCGCTCGAGACCGAAGCGTCCTGCTGGACGACCGCCGCGCTCCAGCGAAGCGCGGCCTCACGCTCTCCCGCGAGGAGCAGCGCGAGCGCGCGGTCGAGCGGCGAGTCCTCGCCACGCGAGTTCGCTCCAGGCAGGTCCGGCGGCGCCGTGCGCATCATCCGCTCCTATACTACAGGACCTTCAATCAGTCGTCGGAGTCATCCTTGGAGTCCGAGCGCCGCTCGATGAGCGAGCTCATCGCATTGGCGCTCGCCGTCACGAGGGGCACGACCGTGGGGTAATCCATGCGCGTGGGGCCGATGATCCCGATGGAACCGGCGCTCCGCCCCTGGGTCGCATAGGAGGCCCCGACGATCGAGAGCTGACCGCCGGCGAGGTCGCCCGCCTCGCGCCCGACCACGACGGAGGTGCCCTTCGCCGCGAGCGTGGCGTCGAGGAGCCGGACGATGCTCTGGGCCTCGTCGAGGGCGTTGACGATCTCCTTCAGCCCCTCGCCCCCCGCGAACTCGGGAAGGTTGAGGAGCTTCGAGCGGCCCTCGATCACGACGTCGGCGCCGGCGTCGGCGGCGTCGGCGAGCGCGGCCTCGCCGAGCTCGAACGCGCGCTTCCGGACCGCGTCGTTCTGAACCTTGTCGCTCTGGAGGCGGCGCGCGAAGAGCTCGCGGAGCTCGCCGAGCGACCGGCCCTCGATGACGTCGTCGAGGAGGTTGTGCACCTTGAGGAGCTCGTTCTCCTCGACGGTCGCCTTGAAGAAGACGTTCTGCACCGAGCCGTTCGTCATGACGAGGACGGCCAGGACCTCACCGGGCAGCGTGCGGATGAACCGCAGGTGCTTCAGCGTCATCGACTCGGCCTTGGGGGAGACGACGACCGCGGCCGTGCCCGCGAGCTCCGAGAGGAGGCGCCCCGTCTCGCGGAGGAAGTTGGGCCCCGGCTCGATCTCGGAGAAGCGCTGGACGAGGTTGGTGTTCTCCGCATCCGAGAGCACGCGCACCTCCATCATCGCATCGATGAAGAGGCGGAACGCACGGTCGGTCGGCACGCGGCCCGCGCTCGTGTGCGGCTGGACGAGGTAGCCCATCTCCTCGAGATCGGAGAGCACGTTGCGAATGCTCGCGGCCGAGAGGGCGATGCCCTTCTTCGACAGCGTCCGGGACCCCACCGGCTCACCGGTGGCGACGAACTCGGTGATGCACGCGTAGAGGATCTGTCTTGCGCGCTGCGACAGCTCCGACATGGTCCTGGCAATCCTATCATTTTGCGGCTCGTTTTCCCTGCCGGCCGAGGTCGGGCTAGACTGCGGCCGATGCGCGCCCGCAGCTTTCCCGGCCTCACGACCCTCGTGGCGCCCATCGTGCTCGTCTCGGGCGTGATGGGGTGCGGCCCCGGGATGTCGGTGCGGGCGCACGGGACGGTGCCGATCCGCTCGACCGGAACGGGGAGCGGCACGGGCGTCGGGTCGAGCACGGGCCCGAGCACGGCCGCGCTCGCAGGTCCCGCTACGGCAGAGGTCCCCGACCACGAGGAGGAGCTTCCCCAGCTTCCGCCCGCCATCTCGGTCGACGACGAGCCGGACCAGGGGCCGTCGCCGGCCTCCCTGCGCGGCGGCGCGCCGGCGATGCGGTATGCGTCGCTCGACCGCGGGGCGTGCGAGGCCGAGCTCGGCAAGCGGCACATCGCCTTCGAGCGCGTCGGCGAGGCGCGCGGCGTCATCGCGCCGCTTCGCTTGAAGGGGCCGATCGCGGGCGTCGACTTCCACTCGATGCTGCCGCTGGTGCAGCGCCGGACGTCCCCCTACGAGATCTACGATTGCCGCCTCGTTCTCGCCCTCGACGACTGGGCGCGCGTCCTCGCGCGCTACGACGTGGTCGAGGTCGTCCACTACTCGGTCTACCGTCCGCCGCCCGCGAAGCAGGTGCTGAACGGTGCCGGCCGGCGGCACAGCGGCGCGCTCGCGATCGACGCGGCGATCTTCAAGACGCGCGACGGCCAGACGATCAGCGTCGAGAAGGATTTTCACGGGCGCATCGGCAGCAAGCCTTGTGGGGCAAACGCGGCGTCGACCGTGGGTCTCCCGGCTTCGGCCGTGACGCTCCGCAAGATCGTGTGCGAGGCGGCCGACGCGCAGATGTTCAACGTGATGCTGACGCCGGACTACAACTGGCCGCACCGGAACCACTTCCATCTCGAGGTGACGGCCGGCGCGCGCTGGGTGCTCGTCCGCTGAGCGGTGCCCTGATCGGCGTTATGCCTCAGCTGTGGCTTCAAGGCGCCGCGGGCGCCCCGCCCCTGGGGCATTTCCGCGTGTTTGTGGATGGCACGAGTTCCGCACGTGGCGTCCCGCATGACGACCACACGACTTCTCCTCGGCTCCGGCCTCTTCACGTTGGGCCTCCTCGCGTGCGCCGGCGATCCGAACAAGCAGGCGAACGACGCGCACGATAGCGAACTGAAGTCGGAGCGAAAGACGATCGAGAACACGGCGGACAGCCGAAACGACACGCGCGTGACGGCCGCCGAGACGAAGCGCGACACCACCGAAGCGAACGCCAGCGGCAGCCCTGCGACGCAGGACCGTGTGGCCGCCGACGCGAAGCTCACCGAGGCGCGCGAAATCTTCCGCGCGAAGGCCACCGGACGCCTCGAGAAGCTCGACGCGCGCACCTCCGAGCTACGGCAGCTCGTCGACCGCGCCGGCGGCAAGGCGACGACAGCGTCGCGAGATGCGCTGAAGACCGTCGACACACAGCGTGGGCTCGTCGTGCGCGAGCTCGAGCTGCTCCCGAAGCAAGCGAACGACGACTGGGATCACGCGAAGACCAGCCTCGAGACGCAGCTCGACAACCTCGAAGGCCTCGTGAAGAAGGCCGCCACCGAGACCAGCAAGTTCAAGAAGTGAGCGCGCGCTCGGCGACGCGGCCTCATGGCGACCCAACCCTCGCGCGCCTCCACCGGACGACGAGGATCGCGGATGTGACGAGCGCGTACGTCGCCAGCGCGATCGCGCCGAAGAACGGGAAGTACCTGGCCGCCTGCGACGGCAGCGGGAAGCCGAGCGGCCAGCCGTAGACGTACACGTGGCCGAGGTTCATCGCGAGCAAGAGGCCGATGAGCAGGAGGAGGTCGCCGACGAGACGCGGCCTGTCGCCCACGATGCGCACGTGCGCGACGACGGTAGCGAGCGCCGAGACGATGGCGACCGCGACCGCCCGAGGGATGAACCGCTCGCGCAGGTTGATCACCGTGAAGTCGAAGTCGCCGAGCACCGCGTGGTGAACGCACCAGACGGTGAGCGCGCTGAACGCGAGCCATGTCGTCGTCGAGAGGGCTGCCGGAGCGCTCATTCGCCGGGCGCGGAACGAGAGCGCCGCGCAGACCATCACGAGGAGTGCGACGGCGCCGAGGCGCAGGTCCTGTGCGCGCGCCTCGCGCGCGTAGAGGCGAGGCCACGTGCCGGGTCCGCCTCCGAGCCACCCCTCGAGGGCGACGCGATTCTCGTCGCGGAAGCGTGCGACCGATGCTCGCCGACCTTCGAGGTAGGCGGCGTTCGTCGAGTCGGCGCGGGCGATCTCCCAGAGCACGTCGAGCCCGTCGTCGCCTGCGCGCATGTTGCGCGGGAAGCGGAGACCGAGGAGCATTGCGAGCGCGGGCGCGGTGCTCCGCCCGTCGAACGCCGTACGGTCCGCGCGCTGCGCGACACCTCGGCCCGCGAAGCAGAGGAGCACGTTCGCGATCTCGGGCTGCGCGCCGCCGTGACCTCCCGCATTGCGATGGCCGTGGTCCGCGGTCATGACGACGAGGTCCTGCGAGAGGTCCATGCGCGCGAGGAGGCCTGCGATCTCGCCGTCCACGCGGGCGACCGCGGCGGCAACCTCGGGCGAGGCCGCTCCGTGCTGGTGCGCGGTCTCGTCGACGTAGAGCGGATGGAACACGTTCACGTCGAGCAGCTCGCCGGTCTCGGGAGCGAACACGTTCTCCGCGTGGCTCTTCAGGTGTGCGAAGCGGTCGAACCCTTCGGGGAAGAGCTGGGCGAACCAGCGCAGGTGACTGCTGCCCGAGACGTTGAGCCCGCTCGCGCGCGCCACCTGCCAGATCGACTCGGCGGCGAGCGGCGCGGTGAGGTCGTTGTTGCGCGAGCCCGTTCGGTCGACCTCGAGCCCCGTCGAGAGGAGCGCGTACTCCGGGCGCGAGACCGTGAACGATCCCTGATCGGAGACGCGGCACTGCCCTGCCCGCGCGAGCTCCTGCGTGACCCGCATCGTCTCCGCGGCATCGCGACGAAGGCCGTCGACCACGATGAAGGCGGTGTGGCGAGGCCGCACGGGGATCGGCACGCGGACGGCGTCGTCGACGGCGACGAGGAAGTACCCCGCATGCCGGGGCAGCCGATCGATGTAGCTCTCACCGAGGAAGAAGCCGACCAGGAGGCTGACGACGCAGAAGGCGAGCGCCGCGAGCCGCCTTCTGTCGTGCGCTTGCCTCACGCCCGCAGGCTAGCGCGCTCTCGCTCGACGTCCCGCGCTATCATGCGCTCATGTCTTCGGCCGAGAAGCCCTCGCAGAGATCGCCCTTGTTGATCGTCGCGCTCGTCGTGGCGGCCGTCATCGGCATCGTGCTCGTCCTCCGGCGTAGCGCCGACGAGACGCCGCCACGCGTCACGAGCGCTCCGGTGCCGAGCACGACGGCGTCCGGCACCCCGACCGTCGATCTCGCAACCGCGCGGAAGCAGCTCTCGCTGTTCGTCCACGAGGCCGACGCCGCTCACACGACCGATCTCGTCGACGCCGCGGGCCAGCTCGAGACGGCGCTCTCGAAGGACGACTGCATCGCCGCACGCAAACCCTACGACGTGATCAAGGAGCGGAAGGTCGACCTCACCACGCACACCACGCTGGTGCTCTCGCAGATCCGCATGCTCACGAGCGTCGCCGCCTACTGCAACGTGTGGACGAGCGAGAGCGGCAAGCGCTGGTAGTCGCTCAGGCGCGCTCGGCGCGGCGCCGCTTGACGAGCCACACGGTCACCCCGACCACGATCATGGAGGCGACGATGCCGCCCCAGACGGCGGGCGGCGCGTTCTTCATCGCGTCGAAGAGGCGCGGACCGAAGAAGCTCACGAGGAACAGCGGGGCGATGTACCCCGCGAACGAGCCCCAGAAGTGCGTCGAGAAGCGGACCTTCGACACGCCGAAGAACGCGTGCAGCAGCGGTGGCATCCAGAAGATGAGCCGCAGGAGGAAGACGGTCCTGAACGCGCGGCGCGCGAGCGCGTCGTCGTACTTGCGGAACCGTTGCGGGATCTTCGTGGAGATCCATTGGCGCGCGACGAATCGCGAGAACGAGAATCCGACCACGCTCGCGGCCATCGTCCCCGCCATCGAGAGCGCGAACGCGACAGGCCACGGCCAGATGAGGGGCGCGGCCATGATGAAGACCGTTCCAGGAACGCCGAAGGGCTGGAGCGCGGCGTACGCCAGGACGAACGAGAGGTAGCCCCACGGCCCCAGCTCCACCAGCGTCTGCCGCACGCGCTCGGGGTCGCCGAACTGCTGGAAGACGCCGAACCGCTGCGCGACCACGAGGAGCGCGACCACGAGCAGGACGACACCGAGCTTGAGCGCGCGTGTCGACCGCTGCCCTTCCGGCGCTTCCTGCTCTTCCTCGGCGAGGCTCATGGTGGACGTCGGCTCGACAGGGTCCGATGATCGTACGCCAGAGAAGGGGTCGGCGGAGCAGGCGGTTCTCGGCTGCTCCGGCGCTCAGTAAGAGGCGCCGAGCGTGACCACACCCGTGTAGCGCGCGCCGAGCGCGAGGCGAACCGGACGGTCGGCTGCACGTGCGACGGGCATCGACACCGCCGCGATCGCCCTCGCTCCCGCGGAGGGGAGCACCGCGCTCGCGCCGCGGTCGCTGCCGAGCCCCGCGCCGACGCCGGCATACGCACGCGCCGAACGTTCCGGCCAGTCCGAGCTCGAGCCACGGCGGCGTCGGTGCGAACACGCCGACCGACGGACCGACGTACGCGTAGTGATCGGAGAGCAGCCTCGTGCCGAGCTGGAACGTCCCGCCGACGCCGACCGCTCCGAACCTCGCCTGCGCGAGGACATCCATCACGCCGCCCTCGTGCCGTGCCTCGTCGACCGTCACGCCGAGCCCCGCGGGCATCTCGAACACCGGCGACGGCGGCTCCGCCTTCGAGGCGATGCTCGCCGGCTCCGCGGCCCGGGCGCTCCCCGCACACGCGAGCAGCAGGAAAAGGGCGACAGTGGAGCGAAGCAGCGACTTCATGCGCAACCGTCGAGCAGCTCATGTGCCATCGCGACCGGCCGCACGGGCCTTCCGGAGAGCGACTGCATTTCCGCTCGGGCTTCACGGAAAGCGCCTTAGGGCAACGGATCCTCCGTCGATCGCGAAGTGTACCACCCAGTTGTGAAGGAGTGTGAAGCCGCGTGCGCGTGAACCGACGCTCGAACCGCACAGCCTTGTCGTTCACACCTTCGCGCGCTCAACGGCAGTGATTGCGCGGTCGCATGACTGCGGCATGACACGCCGACCCCTTTCGACTGCTACGTTCGTGTCTCGGCGCGAGGGGTTCGCCGTCTGACTGCTCCGTTCGCGGAGCGCGTTCGTCCAGGCCTGCCGGGGCAACGAACGTCCAAAAAGAACGGAAGCTCGTCGTGCAAATTTCCCAGATTCCGCCGTCGCGGACCGATCGCGCGATGGCAAAGCTGTCTGTCGTCCTCTTCGTACTGATGCACCTGTCGTGCCTGTTCGTGCTCGCCGTGCCGTTCTCGATGAAGATGCTGGCGCTCGCGGGCTTCGGCTACGTGCTCCGCATGTGGGCCATCACCGCCGGCTACCACCGCTACTTCTCGCACCGGTCGTTCAAGACGAGCCGCGCGTTCCAGTTCGTGCTCGCGTTCATCGGCACGACCGCGATGCAGAACGGGCCGCTCTGGTGGGCGAGCTGGCATCGCCGCCATCACAAGTACTCCGATACGCCGCTCGACGCGCACTCACCCCGGCACGGCGGCTTCTGGCACTCGCACGTCGGCTGGTTCCTCGACGGCAGCCACGACCGTCCCGACCTCGGCAACGTGAAGGACCTCGCGCGCTACCCCGAGCTGCGCTTCCTCGAGCGTCACAAATGGATGCCGATCGTCGCTTACGCGGTGGTCTGCTTCGCCGTCGGCGGCGCCCCCGGGCTCGTCTGGGGCTTCGTGGTCAGCACGATCACCGTGCTCCATGCGACGGCGCTCATCAACTCGCTCGCCCACGTCTGGGGCTCGCGCCGGTACGACACGAAGGACGACTCGCGTAACAACGCGGCGCTCGCCGTGATCACGCTCGGTGAAGGCTGGCACAACAACCACCACGATCAGATGAACGTCGCGCGTCAGGGCGTGCGCTGGTGGGAGATCGATCTCACCTACTATTCACTGTGCGCGCTCTCCGCGATCGGCGTGGTGTGGGACATCCGCAAGCGACGGGTCGCGCAGCCCGTGACGATGGCCGTGAAGGCCGCCGTCAGACCGCCCCGCGCGACCGCTCCGGCACCGGCCCCGGTCTAGACTCGGCGTCACCCGCTCGTCGGACGCCGTGACGAGCAGGGCGGACACGACCAGCGCCCTTCGCTCTCCTCCGACCAGCCCGCGTCGGTGGCTGCAGCGCGCGCGTCCGCGTGGGGCATGTAGTGAGGGGCGAGGTCATCCGGGTCGCTCTCCCGGTGGCGCTTGGGCGCGACCGTCCCCGTCCGGTCCATGCGCGCCGCGGTGGTGCAACGCGTGTGCCCCCTTTTTTTGCGGCAATTCGTGCCTCGAGGCGGAACGCATTTGCCCGTTCGTGTGGCTGTACGCCACGCGCGAATGCCGCACCTTCGCGCGCCGCGTGCGCCTCGTGGCCGGGCGAAGGGCCTCCGCGTTGCGGCGCGGGGGTGCCCGTGCAACGGTCGGTCCACCCTGAAGGAAAGAATCGAAAAGAACCCGGGCGCGCTCAAGATCACGCACCAGGCGCGTGGCCGAAGCGGCATGGTCTACGACCTCAGCGCTGACGGGCATCGCCTCACGGTGAGCATCTTCCAGCGGGAGAACGAGCAGGAGCCCGGCGACTGGCGCATCGAAGCGCGTTCGAGCCGAGCCGACGAGGCCATCGTCGTCTCGCAGTGGGCAGCCTCGCGGCCCGCGGCTCTGAAGGCGGTAGGCACGGCGTGGAACGACCGTGCCGTGGCGGACAGCCTGCCGACCTTCGACTGGGAGGCCGTCGCGAAGCTCCTCGACTCCGTACGGGCGCTCTGACCCACGTATGAAGAAGAAGGAACGTCAGGTCGTCCTCGAGAAGGTCCGGATCGCCTCGAAGGAGGTCGCGGACGCTGCCTCCGACCTTTCGAAGCTCCTCTCCGAGCTGAAGTCCGCGCCCCGCGCGCAGAAGACGACCGTGAGCAAGGTCGTCGACGCCGCGTTCGCTCGCCTCAAGGCCGCGCGCGTCGCACTCTCGGACATCGAGAAGATCCTGACGAAGCACGACGACTGACACCGTCTCCGTCGTAACGGACTAGAGCGTCCGGACGCCGACCGACTTCAGCCAGCCGCCGACGCCGTGCTTCGACGCGGCGTCGAGGCGCGTGTGCCAGTTGGTGATCGGGAGGCCGACCTTGTCGTTCGCCTCCGGGCCGAGCGTGTAGTTCGAGCTCACGCCGACGACGACGAGCTGACCGTCGCGCTTCTTGTAGAGCGCAGCGCCCGAGTCGCCCGGGCACAGCCCCGCGCGAGCCTTCGCGGCACCAGGGCCCGACGTGAGCGAATAGATGCCCGCGACCTGCGGAACGTCGGCGGCGAGCACGGCGCTTCCGTCGTGGACGGCGCGCTCGGCAGCCACGAGCCGCGTCTCGGCGTACTTCAGCGTGAGGCTCTCGCGCGCATCAGGGACGAGCACGCCGGCCGTGCAGCCGAAGCCGAGCAGCGTCACGCGATCGCCCGTGGCGAGCGCCTCGGTATCGATCGACGCGGAGGGGACGCCCGCGAGGTCCGTGGCGAGCTCGATGACCGCGACGTCCGGAGCGTCGAGCCGAGCCGTCACCGAGGAGGCCGCGCAGTAGGCGTCCTCGCAAGCCTTCGTCCATGCAGGATGCACGTGAACCGCGGCGACCTCGACGTCGGCGTAGCCCTTCGACGGGTCGTGCGCGACCGAGAGGTGCGAGCCGGCGGGGTAGCGAATGCTGACCGTCGCGGGGTCGAGCACGCAGTGCGCCGCGGTGAGCAGGAGCTTCGGACCGACCTTCGTCGCGGTGCACTCGCCCTTCAGCGTGACGGTCGCCGGAAACTGACCTGCCCTCGCCGCGCGCCCGCCGATGAGCGCGTCGTTGCTCTCGGCGGCGTCGGCGTCGTCTGCGCCCGCGTCGGCCGGCGCCGCGCACGCTGCGCTGCCCAGCATGGCGAGGGCCAGGCCGGCGAGCAGCAGCGGTAGGGGCGCACGCTTCATGATCACTGCTCTTCGTCGTGCGCCGCGGCGAGGTCACCGACGAGGCCTTCGGCCTCGAACTGCTCGGCCGGGACGGCCGGCTCGACCGGTCCAGGCTGCGCCGCTCCGGGCGGACGCGGCAGCGGCGTGAAGCTGCCGGCCTGGTAGCGCGCGCGGTCTCCCGCGTGCTCCTCCATGAACTTCACGAGCTCGTTGTACGTGACGCACTTCACCTCGGGCAGACCGCAGACGCGCTTGGTGAAGGCCTGCATCGCCTCCCAGTACGCGCCGCCGTTCCACTTCGAGAAGTGGTGGCCGATGTGCACGGGCGCTCGGTTGCCGAAGTAGTTGTCCTGGAAGTACTTCATGTACGTATCCAGCATCTCCTTCTTGTAGAGCTCCTTGTTCTCCGGCTTGGACTCGCCGTTCGAGTGCGCGAAGTAGAAGTTGTAGTCCATCGACAGCGTGCGCTTGCCGGAGCCGACGATGCGCACCTGCGCGAGCGGGAAGTTCCAGATGCCGCCGAGCTTCTCGGGCCAGTAGTTCGCGGGGCCGCTCTTGCTCGTGTCGTACGTGAAGTCGTTCTTCGCGAGCGTCTTGAAGAGGCCGGGGCTGTGACCGAGCAGCGGTGCGCGGAAGCCCTTCACGTCCTGGGGGCCGAAGCCGAGGTCGAGGTTCGCGACGCCGGCCGTCTCCGCCGCCTTGAAGATGAGCGGGTTGAACTGTGCGAACTCGGCGTCCCAGTCCTCCTCGACCCACGCGGAGCCGTCGAAGTGACCGTTCGCGTGCGAGCCCATCTCGTGACCTTCGTCGTGGGCCTTCTTCACCTGCTGGAGGCGGAGCTCGATGTTCGCGGCCGGACCGCCGAAGCCGATGTCCGACTTGCCCGCGGCGTGATGCGGACCGTGGTAGCTCGCCTTCTTCGCGTCGGGGAGAAAGTACGTCCCGCTCATGAAGTACGTGTACTTTGCACCCGTCGTCTGGGCGAACGCGCGCGACTCCTCCCAGAAGTCGAGGTTCAGCGAGCCGTCGAACGCGAGGAGCACGAACTGCGGCGGGCGCTCCGAGCTCTGCGCGCTACCGGCCGACGCGGGGGCGTCGGTCCCCTCCTCGGAGGCGGCGCCACTGCAGCCGACGGCCGTGGTGACGAGGGCGAGAGCGGCGAGCGAGGAGGCAAATCGACGAAGGGACATGAGGTGCTCCAGAAGGGGCGCGGGCAGCGCTACCCCCAGCTGGAGCACGGTGTGCGCCACGGTAGGCACACAATGAATTCAGCTACTTGAGCGGTGGCCCGGACTGGAATAATCCACCCTGGCTAGAACGATTGATCCACCCTCAGGCCTTGCCGTGCATCCACTTCTTGAGGAGCGGCGTCAGCGCCAGGAGGAGGACGGCGGGGCCGACCGAGCTCACGATCAGGAACCCGTAGATCGGGACGTTCACCTTCGTGAGGAGCGACTCGAGGATGCCGGCGAGGTAGTTCGCGACGGCCGACGAGAAGAGCCAGAGCCCCATCGCAAGCGACGTCACGCGCGGCGGCGCGAGCTTGGTGACCATCGACAGGCCGATGGGCGAGAGACACAGCTCGCCGAGCGTGTGGATGAAGTAGACGGCGGTGAGCCAGCCGGCGCTTGCGCTCACCTTGGGGAAGGTGCCCGACGCAACGGCCGACGCAATCGCGAGCTTCTGGCCGACGTAGAGGACGCCGAAGCCGAGGCCGAGGAGGATCATGCCGATCGCCATCTTCGTCGGCGTCGAGCTCTTGTACTTCCCGGAGTCGAGCTTCGACCACATGTTCGAGAACGTCGGCGCCAGCGCCACGATGAGCAGCGGGTTGATCGCCTGGAACTGCGAGGCCGGGATGTTCGTCGTCGTGCCGTTCTTGAAATTGTAGATGGCGAGACCGAGCGTTCCGATGCCCATCAGTACGAACATGCCGGTCAGGCTGAGCCAGAGTCCCTGGCCGCTGACCTCCGCCTTCGTCGAGCGGCGGAAGTTGTAGGCGCACGCGAACACGAACGCGGCGATGAAGAGCATGCCGAGGCCGCCGATGTTGCGGTCGGTCTGCTCGTCGGCGAAGAGCGTCATCGTTCCGCCCGCCTGCTCGAACCCCATCCAGAAGAAGATGTTGAACGCGACGAGGATGATGATGACGCTCACCTCCTGCTTCTCCGAGTGCGTCGTGCCCTTGTAGAGCTGGAAGAAGACGACGGAGACGGCCGCGAGGAGCAGGCCGATCTTGAGGGCGCCGGGCGCCGCGGTCCAGACCGGACCGACGAAGTTCCACGCGAAGAGCACGCCGTAGACGACCGCGGCGGTCGACACGCACCAGATCAGGACGTCGATGTAGTCGCGAGCGACAAGCACCGTGGGCGTTCCGCTGGGGAGCGCGCCGGCGCGGTAGGGACCGGCCCCGCCGACCTCCTTCTTCTCGCCTTCGGTGTTCTTGGGGGGCAGGCCCGTGTCGCCGAGGTGCTTCTGACCGAAGACGAACTGCGCGAGGCCGAGCGCCATGCCGACCGCGGCCGAGCCGAAGCCCACCGCCCAGCCGACGCGCTCGCCGAGGTTGCCGCAGATGATCGGCGAGAAGAGGGCACCGAGGTTGATGCCCATGTAGAAGATCGTGAACGCGCCGTCGCGGCGCGTATCGCCTTCGCGATAGAGCCCGCCGACCATCGTCGAGATGTTCGGCTTGAAGAAGCCGTTACCCGCGATGAGCAGGCCGAGGGCGAGCGTGAGCGTCGCCGGGAACATCAGGAAGATCTGCCCGAGCCCCATCAAGATGCCGCCGATGAGGACGGCCTTGCGGCGACCGAGGATCTTGTCGGCGAGGTAGCCGCCGAGCAGCGGCGTGAGATAGACGAGGCCCGTGTAGAGGCCGTAGATCTCGAGCGCGTGCTCCTTGGGGACGCCCAGCGCCTTCGTCAGGTAGAGGACGAGAAGCGCGCGCATCCCGTAGTACGAGAAGCGCTCCCAGGCCTCGGCTCCGAAGAGCACGTAGAGCCCGCTCGGATGTCCCTGCGGCGCGTCGGCTTCCGCGACTTCCGCCGCTGCTTCGTTGGTCCCCATCGTCGAACGCGCTCCTGGTCTACCCCGAAAGGCCGCGCATCCAACCACAAAGCCGGCGCCGGTCAAAGCGCCGAGTCACGGCCTCATCGCCGAGGTCGAAAGCTCTCTACGGGCGCGTCTACGGGCGCGTCTACGGGCGCGTCTACGGGCGCGTCTACGGGCCTCGGAGGGCGCGTCTACGGGCCTCGGAGGGCGCGTCTACGGGCCTCGGAGGGAGGCGAGGACGTCCTCCATGTCCTGCGGAAGCGGGCTCTTCCAGCTCATCTCGTTGTTGGTTGCAGGATGCACGAACCCGAGCTCGGCCGCGTGGAGCATGAGGCGCGGGGCGTTCACCACCGTGCCCCGATAGCCGCGGATGTACACGCGCTCGCCCACGACCGGGTGTCCGGCCTCCGAGAGATGGATGCGGATCTGGTGCGTACGGCCCGTCTCGAGCTGGCAGGCGATGAGCGTGCAGTCTCCGATGGCCTTCGAGTGCAGGCGCTCGACGACCTCGACGTTCGTGACCGCGACCTGCGAGCGCTCGTTGCCGACCGGCTTCTTGCGGCCGCCGCGGTGCTCGATGGACCCGCGCAGGCCGTCGCCGCGGTCCTCGACGAAGTGCGTGCGAATCTGCTGGGTCTTGCAGTCGCCGTGCACGATCGCGAGGTAGCGGCGATGCACCGTGTGGGCGCGGAACGCGTCCATGAGCGATTTTTTCGCGGCCCACGTGCGCGTGAAGACCAGGAGGCCCGAGGTCTCCTTGTCGAGGCGATGCACGACGCCGAGCGACGGCGGGACGCTGCCCGCACGCGTGGAGCTCTTCTCGCGCCGCGCGAGGACGGCCCGGACGCGCTCGTCGAGGGTCACCTCCTCGCCATGCTGCGAGCGCTTGGCGATGGAGGCGCCCATTCCCTCGGGGTCGAAGGGGACCGTGCTGATGCCCGCCGGCTTCTCGACCACGATGACGTGGGGGTCGATGTGAACGAGGGCGCCCGCGGGGAGATCGGTGGCGATCGTCCGGGTGTTCCGGGCCGCGAGGTCGATGGTGACCGTCGACCCCGTATGGACGTAACGGACCGGCTCGGTGCAGGTTTTCCCGTCGATCGCGACCTTTCCCCGCTTTACGAGGTCCCGGGCACGGCCCCAGGACAGCGCAAACCCGGCGCGGACCACTGCATCGAGCGGAGAACCGGCCAAATCCGGTGTAACCGCGAAAGGTTCAAGCTTTTTTTCGACCATGATGGGGGAGAGGCGATAAGAAGGAGCGTCTGGGTTCGCTGGCGCGCAGGTAGCTTGACACGGGTTGCCCCACCTCCGCACAATCGAGTCCAAATCGGAGACGACCCGTGGCCAAGACACTGCTCGCTGTCGACGACAGCGTCACGATGCGCAAGGTCCTCGAGATCACTTTTAGTGGCGAGGACTTTCGAGTGATCACGGCCGAGAACGCTCAGAGCGCTCTCGGAAAGCTCGGGGAGAACCCGGGGGTCTTCCTCGTCGACACCGTTCTGGGTGCCGAGGACGGCTACGCCTTGGCCAAGGAGCTGCGAAGGCGCAGCCCCGGAGCGGCCATCGTCATGCTCGCGAGCCGCTATGCGCCTTTCGATCAGGCGCGTGGAAGGGACGCCGGCGCGGATGACTTCGCCGACAAGCCGTTCGACACGCAGCAGCTGATCGACAAGGTCCGCAAGGTGATCCTGGCGAAGGAAGCGGGCGGCGGAGCCGCGGCTGCTTCCCCGCCGGCCCCCATGCCTGCTCCGATGCCCGCGGCTCACGTCGGCGGCGCACCGCCTCCCGGCGCCGGCGCTCCCTACCGCGCCCCGGCTCCCCCGCAGTCGGCTCCGATGTCCGCGCAGGGCGCGAGCGTCGGTCGCGGCACGCAGCCCTCGCTGAGCGGTCCGGCCTCGGCCGTCCGCACCGGCACGCTCGTCTTCGGCGACCCGGGCAACTCGCCCCCGCCGCCGGCGGCCGCGCCGATGCCCCCGCGACCGGCTCCTCCGGTCACGCACGTCGCGCCTCCGCAGGCCCCCGCCCCCTCGCCCATGGCCACGACCCACGGCAGCGGCAGCGGCGGCGGTGCCGTCGCGGCGGCGGTGAACGGTCATCTCGCCGGCAAGCTCGGCGATCTCGGCCTCTCTCCGGCCCAGGCCGACGCCGTCCTCGCGCTCTCGCGTGAGGTCGTCGAGCG
>Ga0335397_10002250_pt1 | contig 26294 bp, 24 predicted proteins | sample MAT04_FD_205740 | JGI IMG/M metagenome (GOLD analysis project Ga0335397, IMG submission 205740) | Freshwater microbial communities from Lake Fryxell liftoff mats and glacier meltwater in Antarctica - MAT-04 (spades assembly) (version 2) ... | reverse complement strand
AGCGTCGGCGCTGGCCGCAGCGACCTGGTAGCCGGTATGCAAAACAAAGCGCTTATACCCTTCTGTCTCCACGGGCGTACTCTTGTGCGCCAGCAGATCGTTGATTTGCGCGCTCCACTGCAGCGCCGCCGTCAAGGCCTTGTCAGTCTGCTTGGCCTTTGCATACTCTTTCATCTCGCCCGACGTAACGGTCGCCTTGACTTCCGGCAGCAGGGACTGCACCAAGGCGTTCTCTGCGTACTCCGGTGCGATCTCTTCGGTCACCGTGGCCAACGTGGCCAGTTCGTCTTTACGCCCACGCCGCTGGCTGGCCTCCGTCAGCATCACGGCCAGCGCTACCAGCGCCGGCATACGTGCCAGCAGTTGCCACTCATTCGTTGTGTAGTCCGCTTCTGTAGTCACCCTCTCATCCCCTCACTCTCTCACGCCGCCTCCGGCCGTGCCCGAAACTGGGTCATGTACAGATCGAAATAGAAGCCCTTCTTCGCCATCAACTCATCATGGGTGCCTTTTTCGACGATGACGCCGGCGTTGATGACCAGGATCATTGCCGAGTCGCGGATGGTGCTCAGCCGGTGGGCAATGACGAAGCTGGTCTTGCCCTGCATGAGCTTGGTCAAGCCTTCTTGAATGAGTTTCTCCGTGCGTGTGTCGACGTTGCTGGTGGCCTCGTCGAGAATGAGCATCTTGGGCTGCGCCACCATGGCACGGGCAATGGTGATCATCTGGCGCTGCCCCTGGCTCAGGTTGCTGCCGCGTTCGGTGAGCACCGTGTCGTACCCTTGCGGCAGGAGCATGATGAACTCGTGCGCGTTGGCCTCCTTGGCCGCTTCGATACAGTCGTCATCGGTGGCGCCTTCACGGGCGTACTTGAGATTGTTCATGACTGTATCGGAAAAGAGAAAAGCTTCCTGCAACACGGCCGAGATGTTTTTGCGCAGGCTCTCTTGCGTCACGTCGGCAATGTTCTGCCCATCAATTGTGATCGAGCCGCTGTCGATGTCGTAGTAGCGGGTCAGGATGTTGATAATGGTGCTCTTGCCGGCCCCCGTGGGGCCACACAGACCGATCTTTTGCCCGGGCAGCGCGGTAAAGGTGTTGTCGTGCAGAATGCGCCGCCCTTTGACATAAGAGAAGTCCACATGGTCGAACACAACGTGACCGCCCTTTAGTTCGATCGGCCTGGCGCCGGGCTTGTCGGCCACCGTTGTCTCTTCGTCGAGGATGGCAAAGACGCGCGCGGCGCCGGCCGCCGCCTGCAGCACGGCGTTGTAGATTTGGCCGAGTTGTTGGATGGGTGACTGGAGTTGCGCCGAATAGGTTGTGAAGGTAATCACCAGGCCAAACTCGATGGTACCCTGGATCGCCATGATCGAACCGACCAGCGCCACCAAGGCTGCCTGTGTGTTTTGTACGACACCCATCACCGGGCTCGTGATCAGCGCCGTGAATTGCGCTTTAGCGCCCAGGTCACGTGCCTCCAGGCTTAACTCTTCGGCGGCATCGCTGGAACGATTCTGCTGGTTGTAGGCCATAATCGTCTTATCGCCGGCCAGCGTCTCCTCCATATAGCCGTTGGTCTCACTCAGTTGACTCTGCAGCATGACAAAGGCCGGCCCGGCCACACGCCCGAGCAGCAGCGCCACCCCAAACATGATCGGAATTGCGATCAAGGTGACGATCGTCAGTTGTAGGTTGAGCAGGAACATGACCGTAATCGTGACCACGAGCGTTGCCACCGCAGTGATGGCTTGGTTGAGACCGCGCGAGAAGAAATTGTCGATGGTGTCGATGTCGTTGGTCACGCTGCTCATCAACTCGCCGATCGGTTGGCGGTCGTAGAAATTGAGCGACAGCGACTGGATCTTGCCGACCAATTCGGTGCGCAAGCGGTACAGGGCATCCTGAGCCAGAAACTGGATATTTCGATTGCCGATCCAGTTGACCAGGGACATCGCCACCGCCAGGCCGGTGATTGCGATCGCCACGATGGCCAGATCCGTCATCGTGCCGTTGCCGCCGATGATGTCGATCGCGCGACCCATCAGCACCGGCAGCGCGGCGCTCAACAGCACTGCCCCCATGATGAGCGCCAGCGAGAGAAAGAAGCGTGTCTTGCGGTGCAGCATGTAGCGCAGCAGCCGCCAGATCGTTTTGCCGGTAGGCGCACCGGGCTTCGTAGCGTTGGGACGGCGCGGGTCCACGGCCACCTTATTCTTGGCAGTTGCATCGCTCATGGCAGACCTCCCGCCGGCGCTTCTTCAATCTTACCCAGTTGGGATTCGTAGATTTCCCGATAGAGCGGGCTGCTCGTGATCAGTTGGGCGTGGCTGCCTACCGCCACCTGCTTGCCGCCGTCGAGCAGTACGATCTTGTCGGCCGTGAGCACGGTGCTGATGCGCTGCGCCACATAGAACTTGGTCGTTTTGCCCATCAAGCCTTGCACGGCCTCCTGCACGCGCGCTTCGGTGCCGAGGTCCAACGCGCTCGTGCTGTCGTCCAGAATCAGCACCTTCGGCTGGCGGGCCAGGGCGCGGGCAATGGAGAGGCGCTGGCGCTGTCCGCCGGAGAAGTTGGCGCCCCGTCGCGCCACCGGCGCGTCGTACTGCTCGGGGATCTTGCTGATAAAGCTCTCGGCGTCGGCAGCTTGCGCGGCAACCACCATGGCCTCGTCATCGGCGTCCGGTTTTCCATACAGAATGTTGCCGCGCACCGTCCCGCTAAAGAGCACCGACTCTTGCAGCGCGATGCCCACGATGCGCCGTAATTGGCGCTGCGGCAACTCGCGCACGTCGATGCCGTCGATCGTGACCTTGCCTTCTACCACATCATAAAAACGCGGGATCAGGTTGACCAGCGTGGTCTTGCCGGATCCGGTAGCGCCCAGGAAACCGACCGTCTCACCGGGTTCCACGGTGAGGTTGATATTTTTGAGCGCCAGTCCCAGCGCTTTGCCGTCGCGGTCGCGATACCCAAACGAGACATTGTCGAAGACGACGCGCCCGCGCATCTTGCTCAGGTCGACTTGTTTGGCGCCGGGCTTGTCCTGCACTTCGGCCTGGTCGTCAAGTAGTTCGAAGATGCGCCCCACCGATGCTTCCCCGGCTGCCAGATAGGGCACGATGTAGGCGAGCATCGCCATCGGCACAATCGCCGTAATCAGCAGATTGCTGAAAACCACCACTTCGCCGAGATTGGTGGTGCCCAACACCAGGACTTGCCGGCCGCCGAAGTAATACAAGGCCGCGATGCTGATGTAAATCAACCCCATCAGCGCCGGCACAAAGAGTGCGTTGCGATAGGCCGGTTTCAGCGCCGCCTGTTGCAGATCGGCAGCCGCCGTGGCAAAACGCTCGTTCTCGTATGACTCGCGCACATAGGCCTTGACCACACGCACGCCGGCCAGTTGCTCCTGCAAGACATTGTTGACGCCGTCCATCCGCTGTTGGCGGTCGGCGTACATACGCTGTAGTCCGCGCATGAGCAACACAAGGACGACGCACACCACCACCATGATGATGCCCATCATCCACAGCATGTTCGGCGTGATCAGGGCCGCAATGATCACGGCAAACAGGATGGTCATCGGCGCCTGCAGCAGAATCATGACCGCGTAAAGAATGGCGAGTTTGACATTGTTGATGTCGGAGGTCAGACGCACCAGCAGGTCGCTCGTGCGGTAGCGATCCAGGTTGCCAAACGAGAGGGATTGGATTTTGCGATAGGCGGAGACGCGCAGAAAGTTGGCGGTGCCCTCGCCAAAAAGCACGGCATACGCTGCATTGGCGACGGTGAAGACGGTCTGGATCAGGGTCAGGCCGATCATCCAGAGCGACACATCGATCACGACACTAATGTTGCCGGCCTGCACGCCCTCATTGACCAGGCGCCCGTTAAGCGACACAATCACCAGGTTGAGGATGACGCTGATCATCAACGCCACTTGCGAGATGATCAGCGGTCGCCGCGCACCTTTGTAGAACACGAACAGTCGACGAAAGTTTTTGTACATGCCGTACCTGTCCCCTTTCTCATGACCTTAACTCACGCCAGCGGGATAAAATCGACCCCTTCTTCCCCCCCAGCCCAGAAACCGTCGTCGACCGCCAGCAGCGTCAACGCCGGCTTGTGGTCTGGCATCTTGACCCATTCGATGCCGTCGGTGGACCGCCACAGCCCGGCGGGGTCGCTGGCCAGCCAGCCGTGCGCATTGGCGGCCAGGGCATTGACCGCTTCCAGACCCGACGCCACGGGGGAATAGCTGTGGCCGCCATCGGTCGAGCGCCACAAGCCGGTGTCTTCGGCGCCCGCCAGCACGAGGCCACTCGTTACGAAGTCGGGCGCCACGGCAATCGCCAACACGGCGCCCTGCAGACCGTCGCTGCGTTTCCAGCCGAGACCGCCGTTGGGCGAACGATAGGCGCCTTCTTCCGTGCCCGCCAAGACCACATTCCAGCCCGGCCACACACCCACCGGTGCGGGCGGCGTCCAGGCAAGGCTGAGCACCTGAAAGCTCTGCAAGCCAAAGTTACAGACCGACCACGTATAGCCGCGGTCCGCGCTGCGCAGAATACCGCCGCCTTCGCTGGCCGCCAGGAGCACGCCCGTCTCCGCTACGCGCGGATCCGCCACCAACGCGACCACGCGCGCATCCACGCTATCCATCCACCCGGCCTGCCAGGTGGCGCCGTCATCTTTACTAAAGGCGACGCCATGCGGCGCGCCGCCGACGAGCAGGCGGTCCTCGCTGGCGAGACAGCTCACCGGCGAGCTTTGCGGTTGCGCCACGGTCTCGGGCGCGCCATCCACATAGCGGAACAATCCTTCGGGCCCCACTGCCCACAGCCGGTCGCCATGAACAGACAAAGACAAAATAATCGGCATTTGTGTATTTCCAATGCGTGAGTTGCTAAAGAAAACGATTGCGTAGGGCGATTTGGCAAATCGCCCCACGCGCAGTTGATAGGGTACCTATTATGCCACAACGCCTACTGCATGGCTTCAAAGTCACGCCAGTTGATCGAGCACGCAGCGCGGGAACTCATCATCCTCGTGTTGAAGGTCAGACGCTTGTTGACAACTTTACCCCGGAAGATTTCCTTGAAATGGAGATTTATGGGTGATTTCCTTGTCGGGCATTGCCTGCTCCAATGCTAGCAGTTGCGTTCAAGCTACACCTCCCCGGCAGGAATTGCACTATCCTGTGTGACGCTCGAACTCGCCGCGGCGCACCATGCGTGAGACGAGAATGTGTAACAGGGATAGACGGGCGGGTGGATGAGGAAGATCTACAGGATAGCTCCGATCAGCGATGCCAGATCTTGGTAGTCATAGGGTGGGCGCTTGCGCACCGCCACGACACGGATAAGACGAGCGTCTGCATCCACTGCGTACACAATCCGCCAATTGTCGATGCGCAAGCGCAATAGGACAACCGTAGTACTGGCGGCATGATCCAGTCGCTTGCTCGCCGGTGGATGCGGTTCGCCGATCAAGTCATCGATGGCCTTGCGCACACGATGCTTCATGTTGCCGGGCAGGCGCTGCAATTCGTCCCAAGCCTGCGGGACAACATAGAGTTGGTAGCCACTCACTTGAGTTGGTCCCGGACGTCTTCCCAGCGCAGCCAACCAGCACGATCTGGATCGCCGCCAGCCGCATCCAATTGCGCCTGGGATGCGTGAAATGCTTGCACGTCCTCAAGCGTTTCCAACCATTCGATTAGTGAGTCCCAATCATCGGCATCGACCACGGCAAAGCGGCGATCTTTCACGGCAACGTATTGAACTGATTGCAGCGCTTCCAAACCTGTCATCGTACCCTCCTTGCCCGTTTTCCCCTGAACGAATAGGATCATATCACGAAACAGGGGACGGAGTGAAGTTCGACTTGGCCACCGACAGTATCTCCCTGCCTTCTACGGGCGATGGCGCCTATCAAATCGAGGTTCGGGGCTATCGCGACAGCACCTACACGCTGCACGTCGCCATGCCGGCGGCGATTGTCGCTTCGGCGCCACGTGCGGCCGGCGCCGCCAAGCCGCAGCCTGCAGCCCCCATTGTGGCACCCGCCAGTGCCCCTGATAGCCACCAGGCCTTACCCGCCGCGCCAATGACGGCAGACCTGCCGTGGACGTAATTCTTGCCCGTCACGCGGCGCAAGTAAGCCGGGAAGGTAAGAGGGTGATCGGGTGGCATAGGCTGCACGGTGAATCGACGAGGTCTACCAGTCGGAGGCGGCCACCAACTTCCATAATCGCGGCATCGCCTGGCTGCTCTACAGTTATGGGACGCTGTACTCCAAAACACCTGTCTACGGGAGTCCGCGCGGAAAGGAGTTGCTCGCGCCGGCTGGCGCGCACTGGCGTATTTGGGGCGCATAGGGTAAACTGTGAATCCATGCTGCTTGCCCCGCTATCGTGCAGCCAATCCACCAAGCATAGTCTAGAATGTGGCTTTTCTGATGACGAAGTCTGCTTCTGTACCAAACCGCGTGCCTTATGTTGCCGGCCAGGCGGACGCCCGCCGCGATATGCAGTTGGGCGTCAACCGCATGGCCGACGTGCTTGCCCCGACGCTTGGTCCCACCGGTACGCCGGTGGTCTGCGAAGGTAATTCGCGTAACAAGCTCGATTTTTTGGATGATGCCGCCACCATTGTGCGCCGCATCATCAGCCTGGGTAACCCACGGCTGGATGTCGGCGCCATGATCGTGCGTAATGTGGTCTGGCGGGTCGACCAGCGCGCCGGCGACGGCGGCGCGACAACCGCCGTGCTGATGCGTGCGATCTTCGAAGCCGGTCTGCGCCAGGTGACGGCCGGCGCCAATGCCATGCAGTTGAACCGCGGCATCCGCTTGGGCATGGACGCTGCCTTGGCCGCCTTGGCGGCGCAGGCACAGCCAGGTGGCGATGAAACGCTGCTGGCTTCGGTGGCACGCACCGTCACGCGCGACGATGATCTGGCGCGCATCCTGGGTGAGCTGAGCTATTTGCTAGGCCCCGATGCCCATGTGCAAGTCGAGACCTACGTAGCGCCCTACTTGCAGCGCACCTATGTGGCGGGCGCCGTATATGGCGCCAAGATTGCCAGCACTCATTTCTATACCGAAAGCGAACGCAAACGGACAGCCCACGCCGCACCGGCGGTGGCTGTGCTTGACCATGCCCTATCGACCACGGACCAGGCGGTAGCCTTGTTGCGGGCAACCATCGAAAGCGGACGCGCCACCCTGCTGATCGTCGCACCGGAGATTACCGGCGCCGCGTTGTCCTTGCTGGTGGCCAACCATGTGCAGCCGGCCGACAAGCGCAAAGTGGCCATATTGGCCGTCTCCCTGACGTCGGTTGGTGACGAACGCCGATGGACCCCGGATGACCTGAGCCTGCTTACCGGGGCCACCGTGCTTGGCAGCCAGGCCGGGCGTGGTGCGGATAAGGCGACGCCGGCCGACCTGGGCACGGCGCAGCGCGTCGAGTTTGCTGCCGAACGGCTGGCGGTTGTGGCCGAGCCGGCGCGGCGCGGCGCTGTACAGACCGAGATTGCCAACGTACGCAACCGGCTTGACCAGATGCTGTTGGATGATAAGGATCGGCCGGCGTTGGCGCGGCGGTTGGCCACGCTGAGTGGTGGCATCGGCGTGCTCAAGGTCGGCGCCCATTCGCGACTTGGCCAGGAGTTACGCCGCGTGCAATCCGAGCGCACGCTCAAGGTGTTGTCGGCCGTGCAACGCGGCGGTGTCGTGGCCGGGGCCGGGGCGGCGCTGGTGCATTGTGCGGCGGCGGTCCGCCAGATGGCGGCGACCACCAGTGAGGTGGACGACGTGCGGCTGGGGATCCGTGTGCTGGCGGACGCGCTCGTGGCGCCGCTGCGCCAGATTCTGGTCAATGCCGGGGTCGACGCCCCGGCGGTGATTGTGGATCGCATTGTCACGGCCGGCGCCGGCGCTACATTTGATGCCATGCAGCAGAAGGTGGTCGATGCGCAGGCGGCTGGCGTGCTCGACGCTGCCGAAGTTCTCACGGTCGTGCTGCAATCGGCCGTCAGCGGCGCACTGATGGCGCTGTCCACCGATGCCATTGTTTACCATCGCAAGCCGCAGACCAGCCTTGAGCCTTGAGGTATGACGCCAAACCCGCTATTCACTCATCTTTGGTTGGAGTCGCCGCTGTTTGCCGAGGCGCTTGCCTTGGCGCCAGCGGAGGTCGTGATTGTGCTGCCGGCAGCCACGGCGCCGGTTTATGCCAGTGCCGCACCGGCGCAGGCGATGATTGCCGCGTCGCAATTGCTCTACACGGGCGACGTGATGGATGCGTGCCCCAACGTGCGGCTGATCGCACGCACGGGCATCGGCGTGGACAATGTCGACCTGGCGGCCGCTACGGCGCGCGGCATCGTGGTTACCAATACGCCGGACGGACCGACCGAATCTACGGCCGAACACACGGTGGCCATGCTGTTGGCGCTAGCCAAGCGGCTCAAACAGGGGAACGCCAACTTTGCGGCGGGTCACTGGGGTCCGCGCACCGGCGTACTCATGGGCGACGAGGTGCAGGGCAAGACGTTGGGGCTGGTTGGGCTGGGGCGCATCGGCCGGCGCGTGGCGCAGATCTGCCGGTTGGGTCTCGAGATGCGTGTGCTGGGGTATGACCCGTTTGTGACTCCGGAGCAGGCCGCGGTGCTGGGCGTCGAATGGGCGCCGCTGGACCGTGTGATCGCCGAAGCGGACTTTGTCAGTCTGCACGCGCCGCCCACGCCCACAACCCTTCACTTGATGAACCGCGCGCGCTTTGCCCAGATGAAACAGGGATCCTATCTGCTCAACATGGCGCGTGGCACCCTGGTGGACGCTGAAGCACTGCTGGAGGCGCTGGACAGTGGGCATTTGAAGGGCGCCGGGCTTGATGTGTTTGACCCGGAGCCGCCGCCGGTGGCGTTGCAGCTGCGCGATCATCCCAATGTCGTGGCGACGCCGCACATGGCTTCCGGCACGTGCGAGGGGCGGATGCGCATGGAGACGATGGCGGTCGAGCGGGTGCTGGCCTTTTTCCGCGGTGAGCGGCCGCCCGATGTCGTGAATCCTGAGGTGTATCCGCCGGACGCCCCCTGAGAACCGGTCCAATGCCAGACACAGCGCTGGAATGATGATCCACGCATGAACGCAGTGATCGCCCAGTGCGGCGGCCCAACCGCCGTCATCAACACCTCGCTCGTCGCCGTGATCGAGCAGTGGCGCCAGCTTCCCGGCGGCGGCCGCGTTTTTGGTGCGCGCTTTGGCCTGCAGGGATTGGTCACCGGCGACTGGGTGGATCTGACGCAATTGCCGCGCGCGCTGCTGGCGGCCAGCCCCGTCGATCGGTCGTTGGCTGCCCTGGCGGGCAAGGCGGCTGTGGAGGCCGCGCAGGCGGGGCAATCGAGTATCATGGTTGGGCTGCGGGCCGGCGCCGATGGCTGGCGCGCGCAGTCTACCCCTTTGGGCGATGTGATTGGGCGTGAGCGCGTGCTGCCGGCCGGCTTTGTGGACGCCGCCGCGCATGACGTGACGCTAGCGTGTATAGATTTCATTCGTGCGGTCACCGGCCCGTTGCCGCCGGCGCCCATCTTGTGGACAGAGGGAGGGAATCATGAGCACGACGAAGCCGCAGGCTGAGGAGATGCTGCGCCAGGGTTTCCGCTATTTCAACAAGTTCATGCTGCTGATATGGCGCCTGGGCCTCAGTCGCTGGGGGATGCGCAACCGCTACAGCGGCTGGATCATGGTGATCACCCACACCGGCCGCAAAAGCGGGCTGAGCCGCCGAACGCCGGTGAACTATGCGATCCTCGATGGCGATATCTACTGCGCCGCCGGTTTTGGCGCGCTTGCCGACTGGTATCGCAGCCCGCACAGGACCGGACGGCCCAGGCGACCTGGCCTGGGTGTGGCAGGTGGCGACCGTGGTGCTTGGTGGGGCACTGCTGTGGCGGAGAGGCAAACGGAGCGCCTGAATCGCGGATTGAAGGGATGATGATATGACGCGGAAGGAGGAACCCATCCCCTCCTATCCGCGAAATCTCATCATCCCTTCAATCCGCGATCATTGAGACGATCGCGTGAATTGCCGCGACGTCGAACTTGGGTTCGCGTGCCTCGGTGAGGAGGCCGTTGGTTTCCTGTTCGGTGTCGGTCAACTGGGTGTAGCAGAAGCCGGCAATGCCCGGACAGGCCACGATCGCCCCGAACAGCTCGCGTAATTTGTCGACGTATTCTTGCGGTGTGGTGACCGTGCCGTAACCGTACCACTTCGTGCCTGGCTCCGGCGCATAGGAGATGCCGCCGAATTCGGTCAGCATGATCGGCGCGCCGGGCGGCACGTCGTGTTCGGCCAGCAGCGGCGGCCAATGCAGCGGTCGCCCGGTCTCGACAATCTGGCGCAGCGCGTCGTCGCTGCCATAGCGTTCGCGCAGGGTGGCGCCCACGCGCGCGTAGTCATGGATACTGATGATGTCGGTGCGCGTGTGCTCCCAGCCGTCGTTGTCGATGACCGGACGCGTGGGGTCGAAGGTCTTGGTCAGCGCATAGAGCGAGCGCAAGTGTTCGCGCTGGCGTGAATCCTGCGCCAGGCTCGGCACGCCCCAACTTTCGTTGACCGGCACCCACGTCACAATACAGGGATGGCTGTAGTCGCGCTTGAGCACGTCTATCCACTCGCGCGTCAGCCGTTCGGCACTCTCCCAGGTAAAGATGTAGCTGTTGGCCATCTCTCCCCACACGGTCAGCCCCAGGCGGTCGCACCAATACAGGAAGCGCGGGTCTTCGACCTTCTGGTGGATGCGCACGCTGTTAAAGCCCAACGCCTTGATCCACTCAACCTCTTGTTTGAGGGCATCCGGGCTGGGCGCCACCAGGCACGATTCGGGCCAATAGCCCTGTTCGAGCACGGAGCGCAGGTAGTAGGGCCGCCCATTGAGGTGGAAACGCCCATTGTCGATGCCCACGCTGCGCAGGCCAGCGTAACTCTGCACCGTGTCAAGCACACGGTTGCCGTCCATCAGCGTCAACTCGGCATCGATCAGATTTGGCTGCTCGGGCGACCAGATGACGGCGTGCATCTGCATGGCGAGTTCGTTGATCGGCAGCACGAAATCGCGCGCAAGATCCTTGTGCTGTATGCTGCACGCATCATCGATCAGCAGCGTACCATGCAGCGACAGGCGCACACGGAGCGTAAGTGGCTGAACGGGTGCACGGCTCAGGCGCACAGCCAGGCCCAGCGTGGCATGGTGGAGGTCTGGCGTCCAGCGCAAGCTGGCAAGATGGTGGGTGTTCACGACCTCGATCCAGACGGGCTGCCAGATGCCGGTCGTGCGATGGTACCAGATCACATGCGGATCGGGCAGCCAGTCCTGTTTGCCGCGTGGCTGGCCCATATCCAGTGGTTGGTCCTCCGCACGGACGACGATGACCTGTTCAGCGCCATCGACGAGCTCGTTGGTGATGTCGGCGCGGAAGGGGGTATGGCCGCCTTCGTGGCGCGTCACCAACCGGCCGTTGACCCAAACCGCGGCCGTGTAGTCCACCGCGCCGAAGTGCAGAATCACGCGCTGGCTGCGGTCGTTGCGGTCCATCATGAACGTACGGCGGTACCACACGATCGGGTGATGGCTGGGATCATGGATGCCGCTGGCTGCTGATTCGGGCGGAAAGGGCACGGTGATGGTGCGGCCAAACACATCGGCGCGTCGCGGCCAGTGTGCATCGCGGCCTAGATCATCGTCGTCGTAAGAAAATCCCCAAGTGCCACACAAATCGACCCAGTGCTGGCGGGCAAACTGCGGGTTTGGGTGGAGAAGCTCATTCATGACTCTTGCCTTTCTTGCGCGTTGTTTATTTTGCGATGAGCACTGTGAAGGATAGCGGCGGTAGTTCAAGACGAACCGTGCCGTCGACGACCGGCATACCGGCCAACTGCGCCGGCACGATCAGGTCAGGCTGCGCGAACGAATTGGCGGCTTTGGGATCTTGTCCGGCCATCTGGTAAATGGCCGTCACTGCTCTTGGCGCCATCCCTTGCCAGACGATTTCGGCAGGCAACACGTCGTGCTGGCTGCGGTTGACCAGGAAGATCGCGCATTGGCCGTCGCCGGCATCGTAACTCGCCGATACGTCCAATAGCGGTAGATCGCCAACCTGTTTGGTGGTGTATAGCGGCGACTGGGTGTTGACGGCGAGCGCGGCGCCCCGGGCAAAGCGACGGTACAGTTGGAATGGGTAGAAGATGGTCTGTTTGACCAGGCTGTCCGTCGTGGTCAAGATTGGCGCAATGATGTTGACAATCTGCGCCAGACAGCCGATCTTGAGTACGTCGCAGCGACGCAGGAAGACGTTGAGCCACAACGCCACGACCAGCGCGTCCTCAAAGTTGTACACCTCTTCGATGAGATGGGGCGCTTCCGTCCAGTGGCCGTCCATCTCCATGGCTTTGTACCAGACATTCCACTCGTCCCACGACAGGTAGACATCGTGTTTTGAGCGCTGTTTGGCCTTGACGTAACGCAGCATGCCGGAGAGCGTGTCAAGATGGGTTTCAAATTGCTGGGTAAGGCCCAGGTAGCTGCCCAGGTCATCGGCGTTGTTGTTGGCATAGTAGTGCAGCGACAGATAGTCGACCTCTTCCCAGCAGGTCTCCATGACGACGCGATCCCACTCCGGGTAGGTCGGCATGTGGGTGCTCGAAGAGCCACAGGCAATCAGCTTGATGCCGGGGTCGTGCCATTTCATCAGTTTGGCGGCTTCGCGCGCCTTCTTGGCGTAGTCCGCGGCGTCCAGGTGCCCGATTTGCCAGGGGCCGTCCATCTCGTTGCCCACGCACCAGTACTGCACATTGTGCGGCTCTGGGTAGCCGTGACGGGCGCGCAGGTCCGCGTAGTAGGTGCCGGTGGGGGCGTTGCAGTATTCGACCAAGGCGGCGGCCTCGTCGATGGTGCCCGTGCCGAAGTTCAGCCCCAGCATAGGTTGCGTGCCGATGGCCCGGCAATATTCCATGAACTCGTTTGTGCCAAACTGGTTGGTCTCCACTGATTTCCAGGCCAGGTCACGCCGTCGCGGCCGTTGGTCGCGGGGGCCAACGCCATCCAGCCACCGGTAGCCGCTCAGGAAGTTGCCGCCTGGATAGCGGATGATGGGGAAGTCCAGTTCGCGCAGGGCGGCCATCACGTCGCGGCGAAAACCCCGTTCGTCGGCGTGGGGTGAGGCTGGCTCGTAGATGCCGCCATAGATGCAGCGGCCCATGTGTTCGGCGAACCCGCCAAAAATCAGGGGCGAGATTTCGTCGATGGTTCGATTGAAGTCAATAGAGATTTTTGCAGATTTGTTGCTCATACGTGGCGGACCCTATTTATCAATGACAAACGAATTTGGGAAGACAACACACACCGCTGTAGTGTACAGCCTACCGGAGAATACCGGACTTCGCGAGGTGTGTCAATTGGACGCCCTGGGGTGACCCTGGTTTTCAATATTGACGCCTCGAATTGTGTGTGCTAGGATGTAGTCAATCGATGCGCTTTGACCGGCGTTGACAGAGACCAAGTTCTGCCGTTTGCGTCTTTCAGAGAGTTGCCGGAGGGTGCGAGGCAGCAGAGCGCGGCGGATCAGCAGCTCTCGAGCTTCTGGCAGGCAATGGCCAGGCGGTTTCCCTCCGTTAGCGGGGCAATGAGGCAGCGCGACTTGCGCTGTAAACTCAGGTGGCACCACGAAGTCCCTTCGTCCTGAACCAGGATGGAGGGATTTTTATTGGGTAATCTTCAGGAGGAATGACTATGCTAGACATTCGCTGGATGCGCGAGAACCGCGCAGCATTGGCCGAAGCGATGCGCAAGCTCAATGACACCGACGCGCCTTGGGAAAAAGCGTTGGATCTGGATGAACAGCGCCGGCAGATTCTCACCCGCGTCGAAGCCCTGCGGGGCGAGCGCAACACCGGATCCAAGAAGGTGGGCGAACTCTTCCGTGACAAGAAGAGCGACGAGGCGAATACCCTCAAGGGGCGCATGACCGCGATCGGGACGGAGATCGACCAACTGGATGCCGAACTGCGCAGCGTGGACACGGCGCTGACTGATGCCATGTTGCGCATCCCCAACATCCCGGAGCCCGACGTGCCGGTCGCGCCCGATGAGGGGGGCAATGTGGTGGTGAAAGAATGGGGCGACAAGCCTGTGTTCGAATTCTCGGCGCTCCCGCACTGGGAGATTGGGCCGCGCCTGGGCATCATCGACTTTGACCGTGGCGTCAAACTCGCCGGGAGTCGTTTCTACTTGCTCAAAGGGGCTGGTGCGCGCCTCCAACGCGCGTTGACCGACTACTTCATCGACGTGCACGTCGATGAACATGGCTACGAAGAGATCTACCCACCGTTCATGGTGCGCAGTGACTGCATGGTCGGCACCGGCAACCTGCCCAAGTTTGGCGACAATCTCTATCGCGACGCCGAGGAGGATTTTTGGTTCATCCCCACCGCCGAGGTGCCGGTGACCAACATCCACCGCGACGAAATTATCGAGGCGGGCCGGCTGCCCATCTACTACGTGGCGTCCACGCCGTGCTTTCGCCGCGAAAAAATGTCGGCTGGCAAAGATGTGCGCGGCATCAAACGCGTCCATCAGTTTCAGAAGGTGGAGATGGTCAAGTTCGTCGAACCGCAGAATGGGCGCGACGAACTGGAAAAACTGACGCGTGATGCCGAGGTGCTCTGCGAGCGGCTGGGGCTGCCCTATCGTCGCCTGATGATTGCCACCGGCGACCTTTCCTTTGTGGCCTGCATCAAATACGACATCGAAGTGTGGGCGGCCGGTTCGGGTGAATGGCTGGAGACGAGCTCCTGCTCCTACTTCCGCGATTTCCAGGCCCGCCGCGCCAACATTCGCTACCGCCCGGCCGGAGGCGACAAAGCCGAGTTTGTGCATACGCTCAATGGGTCGGGTCTTGCCTTGCCGCGCATCGTCATTGCGATCCTTGAGAACTACCAGCAGGCGGATGGCTCCGTCGTGGTGCCGGCAGTGCTGCGGCCGTACATGGGCGGGATGGAGGTGATCAGAGGATAGGCAAAATGCGCGCGTGTTCCAGCATCGCAAACGACGCAGTTTGCGGCATTTTTCATTGCGTACCGATCGAGATGGCATGGGTACACGGGCGAATTTTGCGTCAATAATATCTGCGGGGCGAGATGCAAGAAAATTTGCCAGATAAAATTGAATCCTCCACGTAGTTCCTGAATCGCGCTTGCAATTGCGCGCGAATTGCCGACATTGTCTGATCGGTGGAAGATGGGCGGTGGGGTGTTGGCTGTATAGGCTGGGATTTGACAGGCGGCGTCCTGGCATATATACTGTTCATCTGCTATGGGACGTCGCAATACGTCCTGGTACATTAAACGTAGAGTAGCAGTTAGTAGAGTAGCAGTTAGTAGAGTAGCAGTTAGAGGTCACGCCCGCGTGGAGGGATGGCCGAGCGGTTTAAGGCGGTTGTCTTGAAAACAACTGTGGCAGTAATGTCACCGGGGGTTCGAATCCCTCTCCCTCCGCCTGGAACTGCAATCGTGAGAAAGTGTGGGGAGGTCGCATAGCCCGGTCTAGTGCGCCCGCCTGCTAAGTGGGTAGGGGTGGTTTCATCCCTCGAGGGTTCAAATCCCTCCCTCCCCGCCACCTTTTTCACGGCGTTGTGATGTACCCGCAGGTTCATATGTCCCCGTAGCTCAGCGGATTAGAGCGCTTGGTTGCGGTCCAAGAGGCCAGAGGTTCGAATCCTCTCGGGGATACCAAGAGACGTGCCGGAAAGGCGCTCCTGTGTACACAGGAGCGCCTTTCCGCTTTTATAGGCCAATTTTATGATCTGAACAGCGCGTTTGTTCTGAATGAGGTGAACCGGAAGCCTCTGATTCACTCTGTGAACCCACCTCCGCGTGACAAATCGAGTCTTTGTGGTCTATGTTCTATTGATCACCGACCCGCTTGACCACGGCGAGGTTGCGCCGGAGTTGACGGGGGCTTTTTGTTTGTGAAGTATTGTGCAGATACGCCGGCAAATTGCCCAACGATCGGCTCTGTGCTAGACTACGGACGCTTTTGTTCTACCATTCGACCATCTGATCGGTTGACCACATGGCGTGGGAGGTTTTCATGAAGTCTTGGCTACGGCAGCGCGTTGGTTTGATGATCGCGCTCTTGCTGGTGGGTGGCGCGGTCTTGGTGGCTTGTTCGCCCAACCCCCGCGAACTCATCATTTCCCCGCAACTGGGTGAACAAATAGAGGCGCGCCAGGCTGGAAATGTGATTGTCAAGGCAGAAGCCACGCCGGCCCCTTTGCTGGCTGACTTGTCGCCCGACCAAGTAACAGCCGGTTTGCCGGATGATGTGCTGGCTGCATTCGCGAATGCCGATGTTGCCGCCGGCGAGCAACTCTATACGACGAGTGGCTGTATCGGTTGCCATTCTCTTGATCCAGCCATCGTGCTCACAGGCCCGACCTGGCATAACCTTGGCAACGTCGCCGTGTCGCGCGTGCCTGGTGAGAGCCCGGCACTCTACATCGACACGAGCATTGTAAATCCGGGCGCGCATGTGGTGGGTGGCTATCCGGATGGCATTATGCCGAAAAACTATGGCGACCTGTTGAGCGTCCAGGATCAGGTGAATCTGCTCAAATTTATTTTGGCGCAGGACAAGCCATAACCCGTGGCAGCAGCGTTCCCGCCTTTGGGGAGGACTTGCTCGGCTTTGTGTGCAATGCGGTGGTGGACATGGTTCGACATGTCCACTTTTTTCTTTCGGTGGACCAGCCTTATGGTGTGTCTTTCCAAAACTAACGAGAAACGTGCTATAATCGGTTGCAATGGCACAAGACCGAGTAAATCCGGGCGTCGCTGAGCGACGCTGCCCCAACTGCGGCACGCGCGTTGCGCGCAATGCCGAAAGTTGTTTTATGTGCGGTTACGATCTGCGCAACCAGCCGCAACGCCGGCGGCGCTTTTCGTGGATTGACGCGCTGCTCGTGCTTGCCGTCGTGGCTGTGCTGATTTTCTGGTGGCGTGTGGGCTCGGAGTCGTCGCAGGATGGCGGTGGCGAAGCCGGCGTCCAGGGTATTCTGCCCACCAGCATTCCTCTGCTCGAAGCCACCGCTACCCCCTTGCCTACCGATACGCCGGCGCCAACTCCCACCGCACCCCCGATTACGTCGGAGACCGTTCTGCTCAAACACGTGATTGAGGACGGCGAAACGTTGCTCTCGATTGCGATCAAGTATGGCATCTCGGTGGAGGAAATCCAGCAAGCAAACGGGCTGACCAGCGAGCTGATTCGCGTCGGTGATGAACTCACAGTTCCCGTCGTCCGTGAGAACAGCGCGACGCAGGGTGGCGGCGCGGCCAGCAATTTCACCTATACGGTGAAGGATGGGGACACGCTCATTTCGATTGCGCTGAAGTTTGGCAGCACGGTCGAGGACATCCAATCCTCCAACAGTCTCGCTGCCAATGCGCTCATTCGCCCCGGCGATCAACTGGTCATTCCGGTGCGCGGTGTGCCCCCCGAAGTGTTACAGGCAACACCGGTCGCGCCGCCGGCAACCGCACTCCCGGGCGTCACGCCCACGTCGGCGCCAATTTATGGTGAACCGCGCCTGGTTGCGCCGCCATCCAGCGCAGAAATCGCGCGCACGGAGCCAATTTTGCTGCAATGGGCCAGCGTCGACGTGCTGAAACCGAACGAGTGGTATGTGCTGCAGGTCTTCCCGCGTAGCCCACAGGCCCGGCCCTTATCGACCGCGTGGACCAAGCAGACGAGTTTCCGGCTTGGCACCGAACTGGCGCCGGTCGAAGGCGAATTGGCCGAATACGACTGGCTCGTCTCCGTCGTGCGCGTCAATCCGACGACCGATACTGGCCTGGCGCTCGAAGCCGCCAGCCCACCGAGCGAGATTCGCCGGTTGGTCTGGAAATAGAACGACTCATGTTCCTACAGGGGGCGCCCATGCAGATCCGTTTACAACATGTAACGATTTCGCGCCCGCCCGGCGCCGACGCCTCGGCGCGCACCTTCTACGGTGGCCTGCTTGGGCTGGTCGAAGTTGAGCCACCGCGTGCGCTGGCGCCGTTGAACCTGATTTGGTATCGGCTGGGTGGGGACACGGAACTCCACATCTTGTTGGAAGAACCATTCGGACAAGACCGGTCGGGGCATCATTTCTGTCTTGCCGTGGACGATGTGGTTGCCCTGCGCGATCGTCTGGAAGAAGCGGGCATCACGGTGGTCGGTGACATCCCCATTCCTGGCCGCCCGCGCTTTTTTGTCCGTGATCCGTTTGGCGCCCTGATTGAACTGACCTCAATTGAGGACAACTACCAGGTGCTGCAGGGCTGACCTTATCCATTGGAGGCTCGATGGAATCAATCCCAAACCAACCACCGCCCGACACCCTGAACGCGCGCATCGGCGTGCTGGCGCGCCGCGAGGTGGAAGCGCGTATCCTGGCGCCCATCATCGAGGCGTTGGCGGGCGAGTTTGGCCGCACACGCGTGGTGGAAATCGTGCGTACTGCCATTATCGATGTGGCTCACCAGCAGGGTGCGCAGCTTGTCACCACGATGGGCGGTGATACGCTCAGCGCATTCGCAGCATCGCTTACCTTCTGGACCCAGGACAACGCGCTCGAACTTGACGTGTTGGAACAAAGTGACGATGCATTCGCCTTCAACGTGACACGCTGCCGCTATGCCGAACTCTACCGTGCTTTGGGAATCCCAGAACTTGGCGCTGTGTTGTCTTGTAACCGTGATGGGGCATTGATCGAGGGCTTCAACCCCGCGATCGACTTGACGCGTACGCAAACAATCATGCAGGGCGCCGATTGTTGTGACTTTCGGTATCGGCGGAGAACGGGCGGGTGAGGATGGCACCGCACGTGATTGAAGGCGCGTGGTTTGGCCGCATTGTGTCTACTTCCGCATTCAGACAAGATGGTTAGGAGCGCCCGATGTATGCACCGCTGACAGCCGGTCTGGCCCACACCTATTCGATCGTTGCGTTTGACCCAGAGGCACAGCAGCTTGGGGTCGCCGTGCAATCGCACTACTTCAACACTGGCAGTGCCGTGCCGTGGTTGGAAGCAGGCGTGGGCGCCGTCGCCACACAGTCCTTTGTGGAAGTTTCCTACGGGCCACTCGGGCTGGCCATGATGAAGGCCGGCAAGACGGCGCAGCAGGCGCTGGCGGGATTGGTCGCCGCCGACCCCCTTGCTGCACAGCGGCAGGTCGCCATGCTGGACATTCATGGCAATGTTGCGGTGCACACCGGTGCGCGCTGCATCTCGGCCGCCGGCCATCACATTGGGGCGAACTTCGCCGTGCAAGCCAATCTGATGTTGCGCGACACGGTTTGGGGCGCCATGGCCCAGGCATACGAACGCGCTGGCGGCGATCTTGCCGAGCGCATGCTGGTGGCGCTGGAAGCGGCCGAAGAGGAAGGTGGCGATATTCGCGGGCGGCAGTCGGCGGCGCTGCGCGTGGTTGCAGCCCAGCCGTCGGGACAGCCCTGGCGCGAGCGCGTCTTCGATCTGCGCGTGGATGACCACCTGACTCCCCTGGTCGAGTTACGCCGGCTGCTCAAAGTGTGCCGTGCCTACTATACGTGGAATGACGCCGAAGCGCTGCTCAAAGCCGAGTTGTTGGACGAAACAATCGTGCGTGAGGCGATCAATCACTTTGCCAAGGCGCCGGACCTCATGCCCAACAACCCCGAGGGCGTCTTCTGGTTTGCTTGTGCGCTGGTGAATGCGGGCTATGCTGAGGCCGCGCTGCCGTACTTCCGCAAGGTCTTTGTCGCACAGCCGGTCTGGCGCGAACTTGTGCCGCGTCTGGCACAGGTGGATTTGATCACCGACGACGAGCAAATCTTGCGCCGGATCATCGAGCTGTGATCAATGTTTGCCATCGGTGTGGCAGTTACCGCGCCGACAAGGTCATCGACCTGGATGGGCCGGTGGCCGTGTGCCCGGCGTGTGGATACCGGCATTCATTTGTGCGCTTGCCGTTGTTGCTCGTGTCCGGGGCCAGTGGCGCCGGCAAGACCGCCGTCTGCAACCAGCTTGTGGGCACGATCGACGCGGTGGTGATGCTGGATGCCGACATTCTCTGGCAACCGGCGTTTGCCACGCCGGAAAACAACTACCGTGATTTTTTCGAGACGTGGTTGCGGGTTGCCAAAAACATCGGTCAGTCGGGACGGCCGGTTGTGTTGTTTGGCGCCGGCATCGGCGTGCCAGCCAATTTGGAGCCTTGCATCGAGCGCAGATATTTTGCCGGCCTGCACACCCTGGCCCTGGTCTGCGCCGACGCGGTGTTGGCGGCACGGCTGCATGCGCGCCCCGCCTGGCGTGAAAGCGCCGGCCGCGGCTTTGTCGACGCCCAACTACAGTTCAACCAGTGGTTCAAGGACCAGCCGGCCATCGATCGGCTCGACACCACCCACGCCACGGTCGCGGCAACGGTGGCTGGGGTAGTTGATTGGATCGAAGGCGTGTTGGGCGCCTATCGGTGAGCGCGCGGGAAAGGGTTATAGCGCGCGGAGGGCTTGTTCCAACACCAACACCGCTTTCCAATACTCTTCCACCAGCACATATTCGTGCGGCGTGTGGTCGAGGTTGCTGTCGCCTGGCCCATAGGCCAGGATCGGGCACTGCCAGGCCGGGCCGACCACGTTCATATCACTCGTTCCCGTCTTCACCACAAAGCCCGGCTGTACATCCGGCGCCACCGTGCGCACGGCAGCGAGAAAGCTGCGCACCAGCGGATTATTGCGCTCCCCGCGCCAGGCTGGCTCGTAGGCGCTGAGGCGTAGCGTGATCTCCGTGCGGGGACCCTTGACCGTGAACGCCGACGGCTTTTCTGTGGCGGGCGCGCGCCCCACAAGCACGGACGCCTCGGCGCCGGTGCGCACCGCCGCCCACTCCGCCAGGGCTTGGGTGAAGGCCGGCATGTCGAAATCGGGCGGTAGGCGGATACCGGCTTGGGCAACGGCGTGGTCGTGCATATGGTCGTCCGAAAAGGTGTGCAGGCGGCGCAGGCTGGGCAGCAGTTGGTCGAACGCCTTGGGTTTCTCGGCATTTGCCAGCGCTGCCTGCCCACTTAGCCAATTCCAGAAATCGACGGCCACGGTCGCCACACCGGCATCCGGGCCAGCCGAGTGCGCCATCGGCTGCGTGGCCTCCAATTCGATCAGCACACGACCCTTGTAGCCAAGTGTAACGCGCGACCAGCCGCTGGGTTCGCCAATTACGCATGCGACCGGCGCCCGCTCCTGGATTCCATCAAAGCGGTCGCGGATAAAGCGGGCGCCCTTGCTGCTGGCCGCTTCCTCTTCCACCGCGCCCACGACGACAAAGCGAACGTCGTGGGCGATGGCCCAGGCGCTGCCCAGCCGGGCCACCGCCGCCGTTGCCGTCGCCAACGGGCCTTTGGCATCCACGCTGCCCCGCCCAAAAAGCGCCGGCCCTTCGGCGGTCGCCTCAATGCGCACCGGGATGTTGCCCGGCACCGTGTCAATATGCCCAAGCAGCACAACCGTCCGCGCGGCGTCGATCGCACCGATCTCACCGACGGCGTTGCCGGCAGCGTCGACAAAGGCACGGTCGTAGCCCATTTGTTGCATCTGTGTGGTGAGCCACACACTGGCAGCCTGCTCTTGGTGGGATACCGAGGGGATCGCCACCAGGCCACGGAGCAATTCAACGGCGGCATCGTGCGCCGGTTCTAGTTTTGGCACGTGTCAACTACCTTCTATGGTTTAGAGAGCACATGGGCGACGGCGGCTACGCCGATATCGATCTCCTCGTCGTTAATGATCAACGGGGGCAGAAGACGCAGCACATTGGCCCCTGCCGGCAGCGCCAACACCCCGTGATCTTCCATCAACGCCTTCAGATAGGGACCCACCTTCTGCCGCAACTCGATGCCGACCATCAGACCGACCCCGCGGATCTCGCGCACGACCGGCACATCGGCCAGCGCAGCGCGCAGCTTGGTCAGCAAGCGCTGCCCCATGATCGCCGCGCGCTCGATGAGTTGCTCATCCTGGTAGGCTTGGATCGAGGCCAACCCCGCGGCACAGGCCAGCGGGTTGCCGCCAAAGGTGCTGCCGTGCGCGCCGATATAGAGCGCCGCCTGCACCTGCTCGGTAAAGGCAATCGCACCCATCGGAAAGCCGCCGCCGATCCCCTTGGCCAGGCAGATCATGTCCGGCTGCAAGTTGAAATGTTGGTGGCCAAACCACCTTCCCGTACGCCCAAAGCCCGTCTGGATTTCATCGATCACCAGCAGCGCGCCCCGCTCACGACACAAGCGCTGCGCGCCTTCCAGAAAGTCGCGTTCGCCGAGATTGACACCGCCTTCGCCCTGCACGACCTCCACAAAGACCGCGCCAATCCGCTCGTCGAGCAGACTATCCAGCTTATCCAGATTGTTGTAGGGCGCATGCGTGACTTCGAGCAACGGCAGGAACGGCTCGCGGTACTTTTTCTCCCAGGTCAACGACACCGCGCCCACGGTGCGCCCATGGAAAGACGAGCGAAACGCAATCGCGCCGGTACGCTTGGTGACCAGGCGCGCGAACTTGAGCGCGCCATCGATTGCTTCGGCGCCGCTGTTGGCAAGAAAGACGTGGGCCAGGTGAGGTGGCAGTACCTCACGCAGCTTCCCGGCGAACCGCGCGCGCACATCGCTGTACAGAAAATTTGGCAACGCCACCAGCGTATGCGCCTGTTCGGCCAGCGCCGCGGTCAGCGCCGGATGGCAGTGGCCAAGCATGGCAACGCCTTGCGCCGAAGTCAAGTCAAGATAGCGCCGGCCGGTGGTGTCCCACAGCCAGCAGCCTTGGCCACGCGCCATGACTGCTTCGCCGCGGCGAGCCGTCGTGCCACCAAGGATTGATTCTTCAATTTGTGCCAGGTCCATCGTTTTGGGTCCAGTCGGCATGGCTAGATAATGTCATCTCGATTCGGCAGATGCCTTCGGGCAGGGGCTTACTTCAAATGCGAGTTCCGAACGATAGAAACAGACGTCGAATTCCATAAAGAAGTTGACTTGTCCCAGAATCAACGGTATGCCTTCCGTCTTCGTCCATGCAAAAGCCATTCGCACAAGTGGAAATGGTGCTATGGCGATGTCGGCCAGCAGCAGTCGAGCTTCATTCTTAGCCAGGTTACCTGTCAGATGAAGCACGATGTCTTGCTCCCGCCAAACAGCACCTAACGCCAGTCCAGCCCGATAGGGCAATACATTAACGGCTGCCCCTGTGTCCAGTAAACCTACCGTTTCCAGCGTCTGCTGTTTGAAAGACAAAATGATTGGCAGGTAGGGACGAAAACTCGCTTCCCCGAGCGCGCTATCTGCCGACACAAAGGGATATCGCCGCCTATCGCGCATCATAGTCTTTGGCTTTTGACTCGTTTAGTGCCTTGATCATCGTTTCGGCTGCATCAAAAGCGTCATACGGTGACCAAATTGGGTAGGCAACGTCTTGCTGAAGAAGCTGACTGCTTTCCTCCTGCGCAAGTTCTGATACCAAAACCTGAACAACGAATAACTTTTCAGATCGTTTGAGTTCGCGCAGTATCGGAACCAATTTCGCCAATTCAAGTTTCATTTTTCCTCGATTCTCTGAAAAGCACACGCACCCAAACCAAACATGATTGCTCGCCCCAACCACTCGATTGTATCATATTCGTGATCGCCATCTCTCTATGTGCGATGCGTCGTGCCAACGTCAACTAATCTGCGTGCCGCCGCCGGCGAGCGCCTTGCTGATCGGCTGCTCCACCCGCCCATCAGCGAAGATCACCTTCGCCACACCCTCCGCAATTGCCTCGACGGCACCCATGACCTTCTTCTTCATGCGCCCCTCGGCGAACTGCATGAAGTCGTTTGCCTTGTTGCGCGGAATCTCGGTGATCAAGGTCGATTCGTCCGGGAAGGCGCGCAGCAGCCCCGGCACGTTACTCAAAATCACCAGCGCTTCCGCCTTGAAGGCGGCGGCCACCATGGCGGCGGCGCGGTCGCCGTCGACGTTGATGGCCTCGCCTTTGTCCGACGCCCCCGGCGGCGTGAGCACGGGGAAATAGCCGGCATCCAGCAAGAGCCGCAGCAAGTTGGTATTGACGCGCTCCACTGTCCCCGTCCAATCGTCGCGCAACACGAGTCGCTTGCCGTCGATGCGCACGCGCAACGTATCTTTGCGCACCCCTTCAAAGATGCGCCCATCCAGGCCGCTCAGACCCACGGCATTGACGCCGGCGCGCTGGAACTTCTCGACCCACATCTTGTTGAGCTGGCCACAGTAGACCATCTCAAAGATCTCGAGGGTACGGCGATCCGTGCGCCGGCTGACAAAGCCGCTTTCGCTGGTGACAAACTCGGGCGGGTGACCCAGCGCCGTCGCGACCGCGTTGGTGGTCTCGGCGCCGCCGTGCACTAACAGCACTTCCGTCCCCGCTGCGCGCAGGCCGGCAATGTCCGCCACCAGGGCGTCGATAGCCAGGTCCGTTCCTCCACCTACTTTGATGACTATCATCGTCGCCCCGATCGCGGATTCAAGTGATTGTTGAGATTGCGCAGATTTTTCGCGCGGATTTTTGGGCATCAGCCGATATATCAGATCAGCACATCAGCACATCAGGTCAGCACATCAGATCAGCACATCAGCACATCAGATCAGCACATCAGCACATCAGGTCAGCACATCAGGTCAGCACATCAGATCAGCACATCAGATCAGCACATCAGATTGGGTGTAGGCCAGCGAAGGTCAGGCCGGCGGTCTCTGGCCAGCCGTGCATGATGTTCATGCCTTGGACGGCGGTGCCGGCGGCGCCCTTCATCAGGTTGTCGATCGCCGCGATCGCTACCACGCGGCCGGTGTCGGCGTCGAACTCAAACCCGACGTCGGCGTAGTTGCTCCCGGCCAAAATCTTGGGTTCGGGGTAGCGATAGATGCCGGTACGCTCCTTGACGATGCGCACGAAGGGCTCGTCACGGTACACCTGGCGGTAGGCTTTGAAGATTTCCTTTTCGCCCACACCGGGCTTGACAAAGACGTGGGCGGTCGCTAACACCCCGCGCACGTTGTCCACCGCTGTGGCACTTAGGTGCACCGCCGGGGCAGACCCCACGCCGCGCAGGGCCTGCAGCACCTCGGCTGTGTGCCGGTGGCCGGTGGGCGCAAAGCTGCGCATCACCCCGGCACGTTCCGGATGGTGCGTGCTGTCGCTGCCGGCGTTGCCGCCCTCGCTGCTCCCCACCTTTAGCTCGCAGATGACGCCGCGGCTTTCGTCCACCAGCTTCTGGGCAAAGAGCGGAAAGATCGCCAGATTGGTGGCCGTAGCATTGCAGCCAACCCCACTCAGGTAGTGTGCATCACGCATCTCGGCGCGGTGCAGTTCGGGCAGCCCATAGACGAACTTGGCAAGCCACGCCGGGTTGGTGTGCGGCTTACCGTACCAGCGCACGTAATCATCCGGATTTTTCAGCCGGAAATCCGCGCTCAGGTCGATGATCCGTTCCGCCAGCCCGGCAAACTCCTCGATCTTGCCCATAGCGCTGCCATGCGGCAGGCATAGAAAGATCAGGTCGGCCGGCTCCAACTCATTGACACTCACAAACTGCAGCCGCGTGCGCCCGCGCAGATTCGGATGCGTAAAATGCACAAAGGCGCCGGCACTGCGCTCACTGGTGACCTGTTTGACGTTAATCTGCGGGTGGTTGAGCAACAAGCGCAACAGCTCGCCGCCGGTGTAACCCGACGCACCCACAATCGAGACGGAAATCGAATCGCTCATCAATGGTTCCTTGCTTCTATCCCGCTGCTCATGCCGTCAAGGAGACCGAGTGGTACGCCGGCCCGTCGTCTTGCCATCCATTGGCGGCGGCCCAACCGTCGGCGGCCACCTTGAGCGCAAAGTCAACGTACTTGGCGGGGATATTGACCCCGGTCGGCGCAATGCTGTTGCGGAACTCCATCGTGTAATTGACTTCGTTGATCAGGAACCCTTGATCCGGATCCTCAAACACGTCAATCGCCACCACACCGCCACCCACCGCCCGCGACGCCGCCACGCAGATGTCGTTCAACGCCGGTGTAACCGGGCAGTTGGTGGCCTTGCCGCCGCGCGCCGTGTTGGTGATCCAGTGCTCCGAGGCGCGATAGATGGCGCAGATGGTCTCGCCGCCGACCACAAATGCGCGAATGTCGCGCTGCGGTTTGCGCACATAC
>Ga0335397_10002247_pt1 | contig 26315 bp, 23 predicted proteins | sample MAT04_FD_205740 | JGI IMG/M metagenome (GOLD analysis project Ga0335397, IMG submission 205740) | Freshwater microbial communities from Lake Fryxell liftoff mats and glacier meltwater in Antarctica - MAT-04 (spades assembly) (version 2) ... | reverse complement strand
GCATGACACCGCCGCAATGCCCCGAGGCCCGTGCGGGAGGCAATTGCGATGGTGCCCACGTCCGCAGACTCTATGGGCACGACGCGGACACATGGCGTTGGACTTTGGCGGTGCGGCTGGCGGCCGCAGCGCCGCGTCGCGCACCGCCTTGCTGCTGCGCCACTGCGGCGCCACTGCTGCGCCACTGCTGCGCCACTGCGGCGCCACTGCGGCGCCACTGCGGCGCCACTGCTGCGCCCCTACTGCGCAAACGTCGTGACGACACCGGCCGGCGTGATCTTGCGGATCTTGGAGTTGCCGGCGTCGGCGACATACACGTTGCCTCCGGCATCGACGGCAACACCGCTCGGGTTCAAGAACCGAGCCGCACTGCCCGTGCCATCGGCACTGCCAAAGATGCCCGCCGAACCGGCCAGCGTACTGACGACGCCGGCAGGCGTGATCCTTCGGATCGTGTAGTTTTGTTTGTCGCCGACATAGACGTTGCCCGCGGCATCGACCGCGACACCATGTGGGTTTTTGAATCGAGCCGCGCCGCCGGTGCCATCGGTGCTGCCGGAACTGCCCGCCAAACCGGCCAGCGTGCTGACGGCACCAGCCGGCGTGATCCTGCGGATCGTTTCGTTGCCGGCGTCGGCGACATAGACGTTGCCCGCGGCATCGACCGCGACACCCGCCGGGAAAACGAACCGAGCCACACTGGCCGTGCCATCGGCGCTGCCGGAAGTGCCCGCCAAACCGGCCAGCGTGCTGACGACGCCAGCCGGCGTGACTTTGCGGATCGTGTGGTTGTTGTTGTCGGCGACATAGACGTTGCCCGCGGCATCGACCGCGACACCATTCGGACCGTTGAACCGAGCCGCACTGCCCGTGCCATCGGTGCTACCGATGACATTCGCCAAACCGGCCAGCGTGCCGACGACACCGGCGGGCGTGATCGTGCGGATCGTGTGGTTGACACTGTCGGCGACATAGATGGTGCCGGCAGCATCGACCACGACACCCTTCGGCCCGGCGAACCGAGCCGCGCTGCCCGTGCCATCGGCACTGCCAGATCTACCCGCCAAACCCGCCAGCGTGCTGACAACACCGGCGGGCGTGATCTTGCCGATCGTGTGGTCGAAGGTGTTGGCGACGTAGACGTTGCCGGCGGCATCGACCGCGACACCCTCCGGGACACTGATCGCTGCCAGCGGCGCTGCAGTCACAGTCAACACCGCGCCGTTGCTGTTCACGCTGCCCGAGGCATTGGTGAACACCGCGCGGAAGCGCTTGCCGCTGTCGGCCAGCACGGTCGCCGGCGTGGTGTAGCTCGTGCTGGTCGCAGCGGTGATGTTGGCCCAGGTCACGCCCGCATCGGTGCTTTGCTGCCACTGCACCGTCGGCGACGGCGTGCCGCCGGCAGCGGCCGTGAAGGCCGCGGTGGCCGGTGCCACGACGGATATGTCGGCCGGCTGCAGCGTGATGCTCGGCGCCGCCGCCGCCGCGTTGACCGTCAGCGTCGCGCCGTTGCTGGTCGCATCGGGGTTCACGCCGTTGCTGGCCACAGCGCTGAAGACCGCGCCGCTGCAACCGAAGGGCACCGCCGTGAGCGTCAGCGCGGCGCTGCCTGCGCCGGCCACGCTGGCCCCCGTGCACACGCCGCTCGCCTGGGCGCCGTTGACCAGGTTGGCGCCGTTGATGCGCCACTGCAGCGCCGGTGTTGGCGTGCCGGTGGCGACGACGCTGAAGCCCGCCGCCGCGCCAGTGGCGATGGTCTGCGCGACCGGCTGCGTGGTGAACGCAGGCGCCGTCGGCACCGCGGTCACGGTCAGCAACGCGGCGTTGCTGGTGACGCTGCCGGCAGAGTTGCTGAGCCGAACGCGGTAGCGCTGCCCGCTCTGTGCCACGGTGGTGTTGGTCACCGCCAGGCTCGGCGCGTTGGCAGCGCCGGACACCGGCGCGAAGGTCACGCCGGCGTCGCTGCTCAACTGCCACTCGTAGACCGGCGTGCTGCCGGTTGCAGTCACGTTGAAGGTGGCGGTTGCAGGCGCGGTCACGCTCTGGTCGGCCGGCTGCACGGTGATCGCCGGTGCCAGGACAATGGGCGTGACGGTGAGGCGCGCCGCGCTGCTGGTGACGCTGCCCAGGCTGTTGCTGACCGCGACACGATAGAACGTGCCGCTCTGGCTCAGCGCGGTCGCGCCGGTGCTGGTGCTGGTGCCAGTGGCGCCGGCGATGGCCGTGAAGGTCGTGCCGTCAGCGCTGCTCGACCACTGGTAAGCGAGCGGAGCGGCACCGGTGGCGGCGACGCTGAAGCTGGCCGCAGTGCCCGCGACCACACTCTGGTCGCCGGGTTGGGTCACGACGACCGGCACTGTCTCGGGCGGTGGCGGCGCGTCGGCATGGCCGCCGCAGGCGGCGAGCGCGAGGCAGACGACCGCCAGCGCCACGCGCTGGATCGCGGCGCAAAGGCCCAAGGAAGAAACCGGTCGCGGCAGGGTGCGGGTGGTGTTCATGGCGTCGGTCCGTTCCTAGAAGGCGTACTGGGCGGCGAGACCGAGCATCTGCGACGACCCGCGGCGCGTGTGCACCTTGAAGCCAGACACGTCGCAGTCGAGGCCCAGGCGCACGCTCGGCGTGATCGCGTACGCGAGGCCGAGGCCGGCCAGCGGTTGGAGGGTCGTCTTGCTGGCGCTTCCGATATCCGCGCGGGCGTAGTCGAAGCGCGTGCGGACCGCCGCGAACCCGCCGCGTGCGACCAGGCTCCACGACGGCGCAAGCGCCCAGCGGTAGCCGCCCGTGATGCCGAAGCCGTTGACCTTGAACTGGCCACCGAACTCGGTGCCGAGCGGCGTGGTGTCGCCGCCCTTGAAGCGGCCGGCGTCGAAGAAGACCGCCTGCACGTCGACGGCGTCGTTGATTTGGTAGCCGAAGAAGAGCTTGCCATGGGTGCTGCTGCGGTCGCACGGGAAAGAGCCGACGCAGTCGACGCGGCCGCGGTCGATGCCGGCGCCGACGCCGATGCTGAAGTCGGCGGCTGCCGCGAACGGGCCGGCGGCGGTCGACGCGACGGCGGCGAACAGATAACGGCTGATGCGGCGGTCGAGCGGCCAAGCAAAGAGTGGGCGGTTTGGCGTCTTCATTGCGGTTCCTTGTGGAGTTCAGCGGATGCCGGCGGGTCCGGTGCGGGGCAACGGGGCGGCGGCGGGATCGAGCGGCAATGCAGGCAGCTGGGCCAGGTGGCGCAACAAGTCGAGCGGCGTCGAAAACTCGAGCGCGGCGGAGGCGGGTGCGGCTTCAGGCTGCAGCACCGCATGCCAGCGCTGCTGCAGCGACTCGGAAGTCACGGTCAGGGCGAAGCGATGCAGCGAAGCCGCATGCCCGCTGCTGCCGGCGGGCAATGGCGCGGCAGCGTCGGGCGCTGGGGACGGCGGCATCGCATGCATGGCGCCGACCATAGAAGTCCAAGCGTCCCAGAACGCGTCCCAGAAAACGGGACTTCTCGACCGCCCCCCCCCCCATCGAGGGAGGCGGCGACGCTCAGCGCAGGCGGTGGAACTTCGCCTCGAACAGGGCGCGCTCGCGCGGGTGGCGGGCCAGGCTGGCACCCAGGGCGCAAAAGAGGCGCTTGCCTTCGACGCGCCACGCCTCGCCAGCGCCCGCCGCGAGCAGCGCATCGATCAGCTGCAGCGCGTTCAGCGGCGGCTGCTCAGCGCTGCCGAGACTCCGTTCGGCAGCCGCCAGCGTTGCCGCGTCGATGTCGCCCCGCGCTGCCTGCACGGCCAGGGCCACGGCGAGCAGGCAGGCCCAGGTGTCGGGCGCCGCGTCGCCACGCGCTTCGGCGGACACGGTTTGCAGGACCACGCGGTGACCCATTGCGGCCATGCGGTGCCGGATCGTCAGCAGGTTGACCCGCTCCTCGTCGCTCAGCGGCTCCGTGGCACAGATCGCCGCGACCTCGGCCGCGCTGCCGGCCGCGCCGCCGCCGTCGTGGGCCAGCCAGGTCAACGTCCATTGCGCGCGGATGCTGAGCGCCGGGGCTTGCCCCTGTGCCAGCGCTGCCCGCACCGGCGCGAGCGCCACGGCCGCCGCCTCGGTGTCGCCGATCAGCAGCGACAAGTCGCTGGCCACGAGCAAGCCAGCCAGCATGCGGTACTGCTCACCCACCTGGATGCTGAGATCAATGAGCAGTGGGCGCACGTCGAGCGCGTCGCCCAGCGCGCCGACGCCGACAAGGCAGTGGTAGCGCGCTTCGACAAAGGCTTGCTCCTCGGCCTTGGCGCTGAACAACGTCGACAGCGCCAAGCCCTCGTCCAGCATGGCGAGCGCTTCGGGCGTGCGGCTCTGGCCGACCAGCACCGGCACCAGATTGAGGATGGCGCTGCGCTGGAGCGCCAGCAAGCCATGCCGGGCGGCGATGCGGCGAGCTTCTTCGAGCGGCGGTGCCGCCTGCGCCATCTGGCCGCCGTGCATGTGGGCCACCCCCGTCACGACGAGCGCGCGGCTCAGGCCGAGCGGGTGGTCGATCGCGCGCATGACGGCCGCGGCTTGTTCGGCGTGGCTGAGTGCAGCCGCGGGTTCGCGGCTGGCAAGGGCGGCGCGCGACAGGCTGTCGAACACGTCACCAAGCTCGTACGAGGGCTCGTTGCCGAAGGCTTCGAGGGCCTGGTGCAGGTTGGCGAGCGCGTCGGCGGTTCGGCCCAGCGCACGCAGAGCGTCGCCGCGCGCCTGCAGCAGCCGGCCGCGTGTATGTTCGCGCAGGCGGGGGTCGGCGAGCCGGGCGCTGATCGCGTCGAGCGCTGTCTGCGCCTGGCCTTCACGAAGCGCGTCCGCGGCGGTGGCCAGCAACAGTTGCAGGTGAAGCGCCGGGTCATCGTCTTCACGCAACAAGCCGGCGGTGCGGGCCAGCGCCTCGCGCGCCCGCGGCGCATCGGCACGCAGGCGCCAGGCCTCGGCGGCGGCGATGTGCGCCGCCAGTGCAGCGGCGGGCGGCGGTGCCAGTGCCAGCAGGCGCTCAGACTGTTCGATCATGTCGGACACGGCATAGCGCCGTCGTGCGGCCTCCAGCGCCAGCAGGCGGTGGCGCTGTGCCGATGGGATGTCACCGCCACGCTCGAAGTGGTCGGCGATGCGGGCGGGGTCGGCTTCGTCCTGCGCCAGCTTGCTGCCCAGGGCACGGTGCATGAGTGCCGCACGTTCGGGCGACAGGCCTGCAGCGATGACCTGCGCGAAGAGGTCGTGCTCAAAGCCATAGAGGCCGCTGGTTTCAGCATGGCGGCGGACGATGCGCGCCCGCAGCGCCGCCTCGAGCGCCGCGACCGCCTCCCATTTGCCCAGCGCGGTGGCGCCGCTGATCAGATCGAGGCGGAAGTCGTCGCCAATGAGGCTGGCCGCGTCCAGCAGCCGCCGCGTCGGCTCGTCGAGCGCATCGACGCGGCGGGTCACGGCGGCGTGCACGGAAGGCGCGATCGGCAGCTCGCGGTAGTCGGCGGTGTCGGCGTCGAAAGGCGTCGCCCAGTGACCCTGGGCGTCAACGTGGATCAGGCCCAGCTCAAAGAGGTGGCGCAGCGTCTCGATCGCGAAGAACGGATTGCCGCCGGTGGCGCGGCCGAGGCGAAGGGCGAAGCGCTCGGGCCGGGCCACGCCCGACAGGCGCGCCACCAGGGTGAGCATGGCCGCCTGGTCGAGGGTGGGCACGGCGATGCTCGCGGCGCCGGGCTCCTGCATCGCGGCGGCGAGCGCGGCGGCAACTTCGGCGCGGGCTTCGCCCGGCCGTGCCGAGACGAGCAGCCGCAACTCGCCGCTTTGGCCTTGCCACCACGCCCACCACTGTGCGCTGGCGTCGTCAACGAACTGCCAGTCGTCGAACAGATGGCTATCGCGGGTGGCGAAGCACGACTGCCAGGCCACACGCAAGGCCTCGTAGAAGCGCAGGCGCTGGGCATCGCCGGTGATCGGCGGCGGTGCCAGGCCAAGCTCGGGCAGCAGGCGGCCCAACTCGGCGCTGACCCAGGTCGGCCAGCTTGGCCGTGCCGACGTGGCGACGCCGACGCCGAGGCCGGCACGCAGCCAGCGCACCAGCGCCGCGAATGGCACGCGAGCGTCGCTGGCGCGCGCCTCGTGCAGCGCGCGCTGCGGGCGACGGGCACAGAGCGCGCGCAGCAGCGTGCTTTTGCCTACGCCGGGCACACCTTCGATGACGGTGAGGCGAGAGCTTGCGAGACGGCGCTCGAGCGCTTCAAGCAGGGAGTCGCGACCGACCGGCTCGGCCAGGTCCGGCAAAGCCACGGCGAGGGCGGCGTGGCCTCGGTTGGGTTCCGGGACGCCCCCCGGCGCGCCGTGGCTGCTTTGGCTGCGGTGGCCGCTGCGGATCCTCTCGGCCAGATCGCTTGTCGCTGCCAGCGGCCGCAAGCCCAGTTCACGGCCAAGGGCGCGCCGGCAGCGCTCGTAGGCCTCAAGGGCAGCTTCGCGTTCGCCAAGCAAGGCGTGCAGGCTCATCAGCCGCCGGTAGTGCCCTTCCTGCAACTGATCTTGCGCAATGAGCGCTTGAGCGACGCTGAGGGCGCCGCGCAGGTCACCGCGTTCCTGCAGCGATCGCGCTTGGGCGTCGGCCTGGGCGCGCCAGGCCTGTGCGAGCGCTTCCCGACGTGACGCCAGCCAGTCGTTGAAGGCGGGCGCGGCGTGGAGCTCAAAGCCGGGCAGCAGGCCGGTGGCGTACAGGGTGAGCGCGGCAGGCGCGTCGCCATTCGTGCAAGCACGTTGGAATGTGGCGATGTCGAGCTCGACCCCTGGCGCCAGGGCGAGCGTCGGCCCGCGGCTGTCGAGCACGCCGTCGAGGCCCGCGTCGCGCATCCGGTGCAGTTCGCGGCGCAGGTTGCGGCGCGCGTCGGTATCGCCTTCGGCGTCCCAGAGCAGCGTCGCGATGCGCTCGCGCGGCACGCTGCCGTCGCTTGCGACCACCGCAAGCAACGCGACACAGCGGCGATCGGGGAAACGAAGTTCGCTATCGCCGACGAACAGACGCGGCATGCCGAGCAGCTGCAGCCGCAGGGCGGAGGTCGGTGGCATCGACGCGGCGCGCATGGCGCGATCATGCGCCAGCGACGGGCCCGGTCAGGCCGGCTCTGTCACCGGCGCCAGGCGGCCCAGATAAGTCTGCACACGCGGCTCGCTCAGCAGTTGGTCAAACGATGCCGCCGGCGTCACCTGGCCCTTGTGCACGAAGAGAAAGCGGTCGCAACTCTCACGCAGGATGTCCAGGTGAAAAGGCTCGTTCGGGTGCAGGCACAAGAACACCAGCCGCTGCTGCGCGCGCAAGGTGCGGAAGAAGTCGAGCATGAAGCCGATGTAGCCGTCCTGGGTGTTGAACTGCGGCTCGTCGAAGAGGTGCACCCGAGGTGAATCGGTGAGCGCGCGTTCCATCAGGAAGCCAGGTTTCCTGCGCTTGAAAGACCGCAGCTGGTAGGACTGGTGGTAGTGGATGGCGACACGGTCGCGCTCGGCGTGGCGCACGGCGTGGATGTCCTGCCCGGCCACGCGGACCTGGCCGCTGCTGGGTTGGTTGCCGCCGGTGATCAGCTCGAAGAGCGTGGTCTTGCCGGACCCGTTGGGGCCCATCACGCCAACGACGCAGGGCTCGTCGATCTGAAAGTCCGCCTCCAGCGAAAACGTCACTTGCGGATTGAAGAGGCCGCGGGTGTAGTGCTTCTTCAGCTGGTCCACTTTCAGCAGCGGCGGGTTGCGCGTATGCAGGCTCATCATCAGACCCCAAGCAGACGGCTGCGCAAGGCGCCGTCGTGCAACAAAGCCGCTGCCGGGCCTTCATGCACCACACAGCCGTGGTCCAGCACATAGGCACGGTCGGCCACCGCCAACGCGCTTTGCACGTTCTGCTCCACCACCAGCACCGCAATGCCTTCCTGCTTCAGCCGCGTGATGGTCCTCATCACGTCCTGGACCACCTTCGGCGCCAGGCCCTGGCTCGGTTCGTCAAAGAGCACGAGGCCTGGTGCGCCGAGCAGCGCGCGGCTGATGGCCACCATCTGCATCTCACCACCGGACAGGTTTTCGCATTCGCGGTGCATGAGGTGTTCCAGGGCGCTGAAGATCTCGAAACACTCGCTCTCCTTCCAGGCGCGGAAGGGTGTCTTCTTGCGCGCGATGGCCAGGTTGCGCGCCACCGTCAGCGTGGGGAAGATGCGGCGGTCGTCGGGCACCCAACCCAGGCCCATGCGGGCGATCTCGTGCGTGGGCCGCTGCGTCACGTCGTGGCCGCTGAAGCGCACGCTGCCGCTGCGTGCGGGCGTCAGCCCCAGCACCGACCGCAGCAGCGTCGTCTTGCCCGCGCCGTTGGGCCCCAGCAGCGCCACCACTTCGCCCGCGCCCACGCGCAGCGACACGTCGAAGAGCACTTGCGTGTCGCCGTAGTAGGTGTGCAGGCGGTCCAGGGCCAGCATTACGCGACCACTCCCAAACCCGCCGCTGAACCCACCGCCGCACCTACTGAAAGCGCGCCCAGGTTGGACCGCTGCACCCACGGGTTGTCGCGCAGTTGCGCTGGCGTGCCGGACGCAATCACCTGGCCCCAGTGAATGACCGACACGGTGTCGGCCAGGCGGAAGAGAAAGCGCATGTCGTGTTCGATGATGACGATGGTGAGCTGACGCTTGAGTTCTGCCACCAGGTCGGCCAACCGCGCGGTGCCTTCTGCGCCCAGGCCCGCGGTGGGTTCGTCCAGGAACAGCAGGCGTGGTTCTGCGGCCAATGCGACGGCAATCTCCAGCGCGCGCCGCTCGCCGTAAGACAAGGCGCCGACGACCGCGTATTCCTTGCCGGCCAGACCCACGCGCGCCAACACGGCTGCGGCCTGCTGCTGCGCACTGCTGTCGGCGCCCAGGTCACGCCAGGGGTTGAAGCCCTGGCGGCGCACTGCCGGCAGGGCCACGAGCACGTTGTCGAGTGCGTTGTAGTCGTTGAACAGGTTCATGACCTGGAACGACCGCGAGATGCCCTTCCTGGCAATCTGCCGTGGCGGCAAGCCAGTGATGTCTTCACCGGCAAAGCGCACGCTGCCGCGGTCGGGTGCAAAGCGGCCTGTCAGCACGTTGAAGCAGGTCGTCTTGCCGGCACCGTTGGGGCCCATGATGCCGGCGAGCTGGCCTTCTTCAAAGGACAGCGACACATCCTGCAGCACCACCTGGTCGCCAAAACGTTTGTGCAGGTGCTGCGCTTCAAACAGGGCCATGGGCAACCTCGCTTTTGGGCAGCGTGGCGGGTTTGACCTTCGGCGCACGCAGGAACCGCATCGCGCTCTGCCAGATCCCGGCAATGCCTTCTGGCTTCCACATCACCAGCACCACAAACAGCAGGCCATACCAGAGCAACCAGGTCTCGGTGCTGGCGCCCAGCACGTCGCGCGCCAGGATGAAAAAGAGCGCACCGATGGCAGGGCCCCAGAAGCTGACCAGGCCACCGCCCACCAGCACCATCATGACGACGAAGCCGGACGAGTGCAGGCTCATCACATTGGGGTAGGCCGACTGCTGCGCCATCGCAAACAGGGCACCCGCCAGCCCCGCCACGGCGGACGCGATGGTGAAGCTCAGCCACTTGTAAAGCCACACGTTGTAGCCCACGAAGGCCGCGCGCACCTCGTTTTGCTTGATGGCCGACAGGATGCGGCCAAAGGGCGAATGCACCAGCCGCCACAGCGCTGCAACGACGAGCGTGAAGATGACCAGGCAGAAGTAGAACAGCGCCTGGTTGCTCTTGAGGTCGAACGAGGCAAAGCCCAGTTCCACCAGCGGCCGTTTGATGTTGAGCAGCCCGTCTTCACCGCCCGTGACGCTGTGCCATTTGATGGACACGAACCAGAAGATCTGCCCAAAAGCGATGGTCAGCAGCGCGAAATAGATGCCGCGCTTGTGCGAGATGCACAGCGCCACCAGCGCCGCCAGCAGCGCCACCACCCCCACAGCGCCGGCCAGGTCGAACCACAGGTTGGCCCACACGCGCTGCTGCAGCAGACCGAAGGCGTAGGCCCCCGCACCGAAGAATGCGCCATGGCCGAAGGACGGCAGGCCGGTGGTGCCCAGCATCAGGTTGTAGCCCAGCGCAAACAGCATCCAGATCATCACCTCCAGCGCCAGGTACTGGTACAGCCCCACCTGCGCCAGCCACAGCGGCGTGCTGGCCAGCGCCAGCACCAGGATGAGCAAGGGCGCGGGGAACAAGGCGGCGCGGCGCGAAACGGGCGTCATGAACGGTTGAGGCTGGACTTCAGGCGAGGGGATGGAAAACACGCAGTGGACAGAAACGAATGTAAGTTCTAGGATTTGAACACGCAAGAATTTTCATTCCCTCGCATTCCCTAACCTCCTTCACCGCAAAGCCGATGACCGACCGCGCCACCACCTTCGAAGAGCTGAAGGAAAACATCGCGCTGGCCTACCCCACCATGTCGCCGCAGCTGCAGCGCTTGTCGCGTTACGTCATCGACAAGCCGCACGACCTGGCCCTGGGCACCGTGGCCACGGTGGCGAAGGCGAATGAGGTGCAGCCTTCTTCGCTGATCCGCTTTGCCAATGCCCTGGGTTACAGCGGCTTTTCGCAGATGCAGCAGGTCTTCCAGAGCCACCTGGTGGAAAGCTCCACGCCCTACCGCGAACGCATTGCGCGCATGCGCCAGGGCAGCAAGGCCAAGGGCACCGACGTGCTGCACACCTTCGTCGGTGATGCCGTCAATGAGCTGCACCATCTGGAAGAGAACGTGCACGCCGACACCTTGAATGCCGCCGTCAAGCTGTTGGCGCGGGCGCCGCAGATTCACGTGCTGGCGCAGCGCCGTGCCTTCCCGGTGGCCTGCTACCTGGCCTACGCGCTGAACCAGCTGGAACTGCGCGCCAACCTGCTGGACGGGCTGGGCGGCATGCTGGGCGAATTTGCGCACGGCATCCAGCCGGGTGACGCGCTGCTGGTGGCGAGCTTTCGCAACTACTCGCCGGCCGTCATCGACACCGCCATGGCCTGCCGCCAGCGCGGTGTAAAAGTCGTGGCCATCACCGACAGCCCGCTGTCGCCGCTGAAGCCCGCGGCCGATGTGTGTTTTGTGCTGGGGGATGACTCAGAGCAGCCCTTCCGTTCACTCGTTGCGCCGCTCTGCCTGGCGCAGGCGCTGGTGGTCAGCACCGGGCACCACTTGGCAGCAGCGGCCAAGCCGAAGGCCAAAGTCAGGGCTAGGGCTAGGGCAGGCGCACGATGAAGCCGCAGTCAACTCCAAATGCCAAGCCAACGATCGACGTCGTCTGCATGGGCCGCGCTGCCGTGGACCTGTACGGCGAACAGATCGGCGGCCGGCTGGAAGACATGCGCTCCTTCGCCAAATACCTGGGCGGCTCGCCCGCCAACACCGCCGTCGGCGTGGCGCGCCTGGGCCTGCGGCCGGCCATGCTGACGCGCGTGGGCGACGAACACAACGGCCGCTTCGTGCGCGAGCGCCTGGCGGCCGAAGGTGTGGACGTGTCGCAGGTGCGAACCGACACCCAGCGGCTCACCGCGCTCGTGTTCCTGGGCATCCGCGACCGCGAGACCTTTCCGCTCGTCTTCTACCGCGACCACTGCGCCGACATGGGCCTGACGGCGGAAGACGTCGATGCGGACTTCATCGCCGCAGCTGGCGCGCTTCTGCTGTCGGGCACACACCTGTCGCAGCCCACCACGCTGGCCGCCTGCCGCTACGCCGTCGCCCTGGCACGTGCAGCCGGCCGGCGTGTGGTGCTGGACATCGACTACCGCCCGGTGCTGTGGGGGTTGACCGGCCCCGGGCTGGGCGAGCAGCGCTATGTCGCATCGGCCGCCGTCAGCGCGCAGTTGCAAAGCGTCGTCGCCGATTGCGATTTGATCGTCGGCACCGAAGAAGAAATCTGCATCGCGGGTGGCACCGGCGATGTGCTGGCCGCGCTGCGCCGTCTGCGCGAACTCAGCCGCGCCACGCTGGTGATGAAACGGGGGCCGATGGGTTGCGTGGTCTTTGAAGGCGCCATTCCTTCCGCTGTCGATGAAGGCATGGCCGGCCCCGGCTTCCCGGTCGAAGTGTTCAATGTGCTGGGCGCCGGGGACGCCTTCATGGCCGGCTTCCTGCGCGGCTGGCTGCGCGACGAAGCACTGTCCACTTGCTGCGCTTATGCCAACGCCTGCGGCGCCATCGTGGTGTCGCGCCATGGCTGCGCGCCGGCGATGGCCAGCTTTGAAGAGTTGACGCACTTCCTGGCGCACGGCGCGACAAGCCGCTGGCTGCGCGAAGACGCGGCGCTGGAACACCTGCACCGTGTGACGACGCGGCTGCAACAGTGGCCCGACCTCACCGTGCTGGCCTTCGACCACCGCTTGCAGTTCGAGGAACTGGCCGGCAGCGGCGCCGACGCCGCTGCCCGCATCGCGCACTTCAAGCGCCTGATGACTGAAGCTGCGCGGCGGACGGGAGCGGAGGGCACACAGAGGCATGGGGTGATCCTGGACGACCGCTACGGCGAAGCGGCGTTCCCCGCCATCACCGGCACAGGCGGATGGGTCGCGAGGCCAGTGGAATTGCCAGGCTCACGGCCGCTGCAGTTTGAAGCCGGCCCGCAGATCGGGCTGACGCTGCGCGACTGGCCGAATGAACACGTCGCCAAGTGCCTGGTGATTTACCACCCCGACGACGATGAGGCCTTGCGCCACGCGCAGATCGAACAGCTGCGCTCGCTGCAGCAGGCTTGCCTGGCCACCGACCGCGAATTCCTGATTGAAGTCATTCCGCCGCGTGAAATGCCGTGTGACATGCCAAGCGACGCGCACACGCTGGCCCGCGCGTTGCAGCAGATCTACGTCGCGGGCATCCAGCCCGATTGGTGGAAGCTGCCGCCGCCCGACAGCCATGCCGCGTGGCAGCACATCAGTGCCGCCATCGAAGCCCACGACCCGCATTGCCGCGGCGTGCTGATGTTGGGTCTGGAAGCGTCTGAAGACACGCTGCGCCGCAGCTTCGACACCGCCGCGCCGCACCCGGTGTGCAAGGGCTTCGCCATCGGCCGGTCGATCTTTGCCGAGCCCGCGGCGGCCTGGTTCGACGGCCGCCTGGACGACGCCGCAGTCGTGGCCGCGGTGGCACAACGTTATGCCCGCCTGGTTGCGCTGTGGCGCGCAGCCAGATCCCCATTCACCAAGAAGGAAATCGCATGAGTTCAACGCAGTTGCCGCGCATCGGCTTCATCGGCATCGGCATGATGGGCCACGGCATGGCCAAGAATCTGCTGGCCAAGGGCTATGCACTCACGTTCAAGGCCAACCGCAACCGCGCGCCGCTGGCCGACCTGCTGGCCGCAGGCGCCCGCGAAGCGGCCAGCAATGCCGCCGTGGCACAGGACAGCGACATCGTGTTCATCTGCGTGTCCAGTTCACCGCAGGTCGAAGGCATCGTGCTGGGCGAAGGCGGCCTGCTCAGCGCCGCACGCCCAGGCCTGCTGGTGGTGGACTGTTCGACGGCGGAGCCTTCGTCCACCGAAAAGTTGCGCGCCGCCCTCGCCGCCAACGGCACACGCTTCATCGACGCGCCCCTGGCGCGCACGCCCAAGGAAGCCGAAGAAGGCCGCCTGAACACGATGGTGGGTGCCGACCCGGCTGACTTCGAACGCCTGAAGCCGGTGCTGCAGGCCTTCTGCGAAAACGTCTTCCACGTCGGCGCGCCGGGCACTGGCCATGTGCTGAAGCTGGTCAACAACATGCTGGCGATGTCGCAGGCGGCGGCCATTGCCGAAGCCGCTGCGGTGGCCGCCAAGTCGGGCTTGTCGCTGGCCAAGTTGTTTGAGGTGGTGAGCGCAGGCGGCGTCAATTCGGGCATCTTCCAGATGATGTTCGGCCGCATGCTGCAAGGCGACCTTACGGGCTTGAAGTTCGCCATCAGCAATGGCCAGAAAGACCTGCGTTACTACACCCACATGGCCGAGATGTTGCCGGTGGCCAGCTTCATGGCCGAGGCGGCGCACCAGAGTTTTGTGCAGGCCGCCAACCTGGGGCATGGCGACAAGTTCATCGCCTCGCTGTTTGAAGCGCAAGAGCAGACCAGCCAGGTCCACATCGTTCCCCGACCCGCTTGAGCGGGCACCACCCCCACGGAGACAAACATGAGCGACGACAAAATCTCTATCCCTGCGAACGTCCCGGCCGACGCCACCCGGCGCCGGCTGCTCAAGACGTCCGCATTGGCCGCAGCCGGCGCCGGCCTCTACGGCGTGGCGCCTTTCCACGGCCCCTGGAAACACAGCCACGCCTGGGCGCAGGCGGCGGCAAAGAAGCCACTCGTCATCGGCCTGACGATGGACGCCAGCGGCCAGTACGCGGCGTCGGGGTCGATGGAACGCCTGGGCGCAATGATGGCCATCAAGGAATTCAACGACAAGGGTGGTGTCATCGGCCGCCGCATCGAAGCCATCCACATGGACACCGAAACCACGCCGGCCACGGGCACGCGCGTGGCTGAACGCATGATCACGCGCAACGAAGCGGGCTTCCTGATCGGCGCCGTGCATTCGGGCGTGGCGAATGCGATTTCCCAAGTCGCGCAGAAGTACGGCTGCGTCTATCTCAACAGCAATTCCAGTTCACCCACCGAATCGGGCAAAGACTGCCACCGCGTCAAGTTCGTCTGGGACGGCAACGGCAGCAACTTCTCGCACGCCATCGTCAAGAACGCGTTGAAGGTCAATGGCAAGAACTGGCTGCTGCTGACCAACGACTATGTCTGGGGCCATCAAACGTCCAAGGCCACGCGCGCCATCATCGAAGCCAATGGCGGCAAGGTCGTCGATGAACTGCTGGTGCCGCAGAACACCCGCGACTTCTCGGCCTACCTGCTGAAGATCCAGCAGATCAAACCCGACGTGGTGGCTACGGCGGTGGGTGGCGACGACATCAAGGCGCTGCGCCAGCAGGTGGTGCAGTTGAAGATGAACATGAAGCCGGCCTGGATCAACAATCAGCAGGACTGGCCGGACGTGTACGGCCTGGGGCCTGACGCGATCTTCGGCGTCTTCGGCACCAACTGGTACTGGCGGCTGGACCTGCCGGGCGTGAAGGAATTTGTAGCCGCGTACCAGAAGCAGTTTCCGGGCATGGCCATCCGCGTGCCGGGCAACGTCTTTTACAACGGCTACATGGCGACGCGCGAACTGCTGCGTGCCGTGGAGCGCGCGGGCTCCACCAACAACCTGGCCGTCATCAAGGAACTGGAAGGCCTGAAGGTGTCGGCGCGCGACCGCATGCAGCACTTCGACGCCTACATGAACCCGGCCACGCACCAGATGCAGCAGACGCTGTACATGGCCAGCTACAACGACACGCCGGCCGAGAAGGACGACATCTACCGCATCCTGACGCAGTCGTCGCCGCAAGAGGTGGAAGACCGCGATGCGCCGGCCAACTGCAAGCTGGAGACGATGGCGGCCACGCCGAGCTACGAGCAGTGAATGCATCAGTGAGCGGGTCAGTGAGCGGGTCAGTGAGCGGGTCAGTGAGCGAGTCAGCCAGCGAGCCATGAACTCGGTCCTCAACCTGCTGCCGCACCTGCTGAACGGCCTGTCGCTCGGGCTCCTGTTCGCGCTGATCGCGCTCGGCTTCATGCTCATCGTGGGTGTGATGGAAACCATCAACCTGGCGCACGGTTCGCTCTTTGCCTTGGGCATGTACGCGGCCGTGTTCATCGTCACGCCGCAGCTCGGCTGGTTTCCGGAACTGCAGGCCGCCTACATGGCGCTGCCACTGGCCACGCGCTACGGCCTGGCGCTGTTGCTGGCCCCCGTGCTGGTGGGCCTCTTCGGCATGGGGCTGGAACTGTGCCTGCGCCGCACTTACGGCAAGGACCCGCTGTACGGCCTGCTGCTGACTTTTGGCGCGGCGCTGGTGATCGAAGAGACGATCCGCGTCGTCTGGGGTTCGGGTGAAAAGCAACTTGCGCTGCCGGACGCGGTGTCAGGCGCCTTCCTCATCGGCGACCTGATCTATTCGCGTTATCGCTTCTTTGCAAGCGGCTTTGCAATGCTGATGATCGGGCTCTTGTGGTTCTTCATCGAGAGGACGCCCTATGGCGCCATCGTCAAGGCCGGCGCGCACGACAGCGAGATGGTGCGCGCACTGGGCATCAACCTGTCCCGGCTGCGGCTGTATGTGTTTGCGCTGGGGGTGGGGTTGGCGGCCATCGCCGGTGTGGTGATGGCGCCGATCTGGGGCATCCGCCCGCAGGTGGGTGTGGACGCCGTGGTGCCCGCCTTCCTGATCATCGTGCTGGGCGGCGTCGGCAGTCTGTGGGGCGCCGTGCTCGCGGGTTTGATGGTGGGCATGGTGGTAGGGCTGACGGGGGCCTACGCGTCGGAGTGGTCGCTGCTGTCGATGTACCTGCTGTTCATCGCGGTGGTGAGTTTTCGGTCTCGCGGCTTGTTCGGGAAGAAGAGCGTGCTCGACACATGAATGCAACTTCATTGCCTCTGCAAGGCAAGACCGCGCTCGTCACCGGCGCCGGCGGCACCATGGGCCGCGCGGTGGTGCGCGTGCTCATCGACGACGGCTGTCGCGTGGCGCTGATCGACCTGAACGCAGAAAGCCTGGCGCCGCTGCGAGCCGAATACGGCGAGCGTGTGCACGCGGTGACTTGCAACATCGCCGACCCGGCGCAGGTGCACACCGCGCACGCTGCGGTCGAAGCGGCACTGGGCCCCGTGGACCTGCTGGTCAACAACGCCGGCATCCTGTCCAACAACAAACTGGAAGCCACCACCACTGAAGAGTGGCGCCGCGTGATGGGCGCCAACCTGGACGGCGCGCTGTTCTGGGCCCAGGCGGTGGTGCCGGGCATGAAGGCGCGGCGCTGGGGCCGCATCATCAACACCAGTTCACTCGCGGCCAAGACCGGTGGGCTGACGGCGGGCACTGCCTATTCGGTGTCGAAGGGCGCACTCAGCGCCTTGACCTTTTCGCTGGCACGCGAACTGGCGCCGCATGGCGTGACGGCCAACGCCGTGGCCCCGGCTTATGTTCGCACGCCAATGGTGACTGAGCAGTTGAACGATGCGCAACGCGCCGCGTTGATGCAGCAGATTCCGGTGGGCCGTTTTTGCGAGCCCGAAGAGTTTGCGCATGTCGTGCGATTCCTGGCTTCCCCGTTGTCGGGCTTCATCACCGGCGAGGTCATCGACCTCAACGGTGGCCTGTTGATGGACTGATGGCAAGCACCCCATGACCGACCCCACCCTGCTCAAGAACCTCTTTGACCTGCGCGGCCGCGTGGCCTGCGTGCCCGGCGGCTATGGCGACATCGGCGCGGCTATCGCCTGGGCGCTGGCGCAGGCCGGTGCGCGAGTGGCCGTGTGCGGCCGCAGCGCAGCGAAGGCCGAAGCTTTGGCAGCCGCGCTGCACGAAGCCGGCCACGACGCCATCGGCCTGGCGATGGACGCGCATTCGGTCAGCAGCATCCGCGTTGCCATAGACCAGGTGGCGCAGCACTTCGGCCAGTTTGACCTGCTGATCAACTGCGTCGGCATCCAGCGCGAAGAGCGGCTGGCCGACGTCACCGAAGAAGCTTTCGACGAAGTCGTGCAGGTCAACCTCAAAGCTGCCATGTTCATGGGGCAAGCCGCAGCCAAACATCAGACTGGTGGCGGCCGTCAGGTGCACCTGCTGTCGGTGCGTGCGCAGCTGGGTTTGCGCGACCGCGGCTATTCGGCCTATTGCGCCACCAAGGGCGCGCTCGTGATGCTGGTCAAGCAGCACGCGATGGAACTGGCGGCGCGCGGCATCACCGTCAACGGCGTCGCGCCCACCGTCGTGCGCGGCGAGATGGCGCGGCACTGGCTGGACAACCCGGTCACGCACCAGCAGGTGCTGCAGCGCATCCCGCTGGGCCGTGTCGCAGAACCGCATGACGTGGCCGGTGCGGCGCTGTTTTTCTGCAGCCCGGCTGCGGGATTTGTCACCGGGCAGATCCTGTATGTCGATGGTGGCATCACTGCAAGTCAATGACTGCAAGTCAATGACTGCGATTCAATAAACCCACAAGGAGACAGCAATGAAACAACGCAGCTTCGCCCAGCACTGTGCAGTCTGGTTGGCCATCGGCGCCAGCGCCCTGGCCCTCCACTCGACCGCCTCGGCGCAAGCCAAGGTGGTATGGAAAGCCTCGGACGTGCACCCGCTGGGCTACCCCACCGTGGAAGCCATCCAGCGCATGGGCAAAAGCCTGGAAGCGCAGACGAACGGCCGCATCTCGATCCAGATGTACCCGTCGATGCAGCTGGGTGGCGAGAAGGAAATGATCGAACAGGCCCAGGTGGGCGCGCTGCAGATTGCGCGCATCTCGGTGGGCGCGATGGGCCCGGTGGTGGACGACTTGAACGTCTTCAACCTGCCTTTCATCTTTCGCGATGAAGATCACATGCGCAAGGTCATCGACGGGCCCATCGGTGCCGAGCTGCTGGACAAGATCAACAACAACCCGGCTTCGCGCATCGTCGCCCTGGGCTGGATGGACGCGGGCGTGCGCAACGTCTATGGCAAGAAGCCGGCCACCACGCCGGCTGACCTGAAAGGCCAGAAGATCCGCATGATGGGCAACCCGATCTTCGTCGAGACCATGAACGCGATGGGCGGCAACGGCGTGGCGATGGGCTTCAACGAGCTCTACAGCGCACTCGAAACCGGCGTGGTGGACGGCGCGGAAAACAACCCGCCGACGCTGTTGGCGCAGAACCACTACCTGATCAGCAAGGTGGTGAGCCTGACCGGGCACCTGATCATTCCGGAGATCTTCATCTTCTCCAAGCGCACCTGGGACGGCCTGTCGGCCGAGGACCAGGCGCTGCTGAAAAAGCTGTCGCGCGAAACGCAGTTTGTGGAACGCAAGCTGTGGGATGAAAAGACCGCCACCGCGATGGTTGACCTGAAGGCCAAGGGTGTGACCTTCCTGCCCGCCGACAAGGCCGCCTTCTTCAAGGCCACCCAACCCATCCGCGACAAGTATGGGGTCAAGTACGCGGCGCTGCTCAAGCGCATCGAAGACACCAAGTAGCGATACGCGGGTGCAACTTGGGCGTAACACGAACCCAACCATGGGTGTGAAAGCAGCGTATTCGCAGGCGATGGAGGCGCTGTACCTGGCCTGCATCGTGGTGTCGGCGACGGCCCTGGTGGCCATCACGCTGGTCATTCCCTACGGCGTGTTCATGCGCTATGTGCTGAGCTCTGCCGCCAGTTGGCCCGAGCCTTTCAGCGTGCTGGCGATGGTGCTGTTTTCCTTCATCGGTGGCGCGGCCGCCTTCCGCGCCAACGCCCACATCTGCGTGCAGATGCTGACCGACGCCGTGCCACCCGGCGTGCGCCGCGCCCTGCTGTGGCTGGCCGACGCGGCCATGGTGGCGACGGCGCTCTTCATGCTGGTCTTTGGCGCCCAACTGGTGCAGGTGACGTGGGGCCAGACCATCGGCGAATTCCCGAGCCTGTCGGTGGGCGTGACCTACCTGCCGATACCGCTGGGCGGTTTCATCACGCTGCTGTTCATCATCGAAAGGCTGTGGCTGGGGCCGCCACCGCCGTCATCGGTGATGCACCGCGACCAACCGCTGGCTGAATAGTGATCCGCAACGCCTCATGACCGAAGTCCTCGTCCTGCTCGGCTCCTTTTTCGTGCTGTGCATGATCGGCATGCCGGTGGCCTACGCACTGGGCCTGGCCGCCCTGATCGGATCGATGTGGATCGACGTGCCGCTGGAAGCGGTGATGATCCAGATCTCCAGCGGCGTCAACAGCTTCAGCCTGCTGGCGATTCCCTTCTTCGTGCTGGCCGGCGCCATCATGGCCGAAGGCGGCATGGCGGTGCGGCTGGTGAACCTGGCGCGTGTCTTCGTCGGCGCGGTGCGCGGCGGGCTGGCACTGGTGAACGTCATCGCATCGACGTTTTTCAGCGGCGTGTCGGGCTCGTCGGTGGCCGACACCGCGTCCATCGGCTCGGTGCTGATCCCGCAGATGGTCAAGCAGGGCTACCCCAAGGTCTTCGCCACCAACGTGACGATCTGCGGTTCGGTGCAAGCGGTGCTGATCCCGCCTTCGCACAACGCGGTGCTGTATTCGCTTGCGGCCGGTGGCACCATTTCGGTCGCGCAACTTTTCATGGCCGGTGTGCTGCCGGGGCTGCTGTTTGGCGCCTGTGTCATGGGGCTGTGCCTGCTGCTGTCGTACCGCCGCGGCTACCCGCGTGGCGAGTCCGTGACGCTGCGCCAGGCGGGCGGCATCGTGGTCAATGCGCTGTGGGGCCTGGTGACGGTCTTCATCATCCTGGGCGGCATCTTGAGCGGCGTCTTCACGGCCACCGAATCGGCTGCGGTGGCCTGCCTCTACGCCTTCTTCGTCACGATGTTCATCTACCGCGACTACCGCTGGCGCGAACTGCCGATGCTGCTGCACCGCGTGACCAAGATGGTGGCGATGGTGATGATGCTGATCGGCTTCTCGGCCGCCTTCGGCTACACGATGGCGCTGATGCAGGTGCCGGCCAAGGCCACGCTCTTCTTCGTCAGCATCGCCAGCAACAAGTACGAATTGCTGCTGATGATCAACATCATGCTGATCGTGCTGGGCACCTTTATGGACATGGCGCCGATGATCCTGATCTGCACGCCCATCCTGCTGCCGGTGGTGTTGAAGTTCGGCATCGACCCGGTGCACTTCGGCATGATCCTGCTCGTCAATTCCGGCATCGGCCTGATCACACCGCCGGTGGGGCCGACGCTGTTCGTGGGCTGTGCGATCGGCAAGGTGACGATCGAAGAAGTTTCGCGCGAGCTGTGGCCGTTTTATGTGGCGATGTGCGCCGCGCTGTTGATCGTGACCTATGTGCCGGGACTGTCGCTGTGGCTGCCGCACCTGTTTGCGCGCTGAGCAAACCGCCTCGACGTTGTATGCCGCATGCGGGTTGCTGGCCCGTCCTACTGCGGCAGCAGGCGCCCGCCTACACCCAGCGTTGTGGCGGATGCTTCCAATGGATGCATCGAACGACGCAGGGAGCAGGCCCACCATGTCAAACGGCACAGACACCAGCAACGGAACCCACAACGACCGTCAGCAGTTGTGGGACCTGATCAAGGGCATCAGATTCGCGATGTTCGTTACCCGCCATGACAACGGCCATCTGCATGCGCGGCCGATGACGACACAGAACCGGCAACTGGATGCAGACGATACGCTCTGGTTCTTCATGTCGCGCGGCGGCGACCCTGTGGACGATCTGGCCGCACAGCCCGATGTCAACCTGAGTTACGCCGACACGGACAAGGACCGGTTTGTGTCGGTGTCGGGCACCGCACGCGTGGTCGAGAACATGGCCAAGAAGACCGAGCTGTGGACAAAGATGGCCCAGGCATGGTTCCCAGGTGGTGTGGACGACCCTGACCTGGCGCTGGTGGAAGTGAAGGTCTCGCACGCGCACTACTGGAACGTGACCGAAAGCAAAATCACCCAGCTGTACCAGATGGCCAAGTCCGTGGTCACGGGAAAGGCGCCGACGCAGATGGGGGACAGCGGCGAAGTGCGGTTGGCCGCCGATGCGTCATCTTCACCAGATCGCGGTGGCGCGACCGGGGCCTTGGCGGAGTCTGAGAAAAGAGCCAATCAGAATCAGCCCGAAAACTTCAGAGACGAAGCGCTGCAGGACAAGCGGGTGCACATTCCGCCATTGAACCAGGGCACAGCGCCCATCCACGGCCTAGACACAAAGTGATGCATGGCGCCGCTGAGGTTAGGGCTTAGGGTGGCGACCGGTGAGCTCGTAGCGTTTGTTGATGCGCTGATCTGATGCGCTGATCGGATGCGCTGATCGGATGCGCTGATCTGAAGCGCTATCCGTCAACGTGCACTCCTGACGACCGGGGGTCGCCGGAGATGTCTCGCTGCGAGTGGGCAGGCTTTGCGCGCATTCGCCGCATGCGCTGGACGCAGTCGGTGCGGTGCAACTCATGATCTTTCCGACCGGCACCGCGCTTGCACTGATCACGCTGCACGCGCTCTGAACGCTCGCCGCGCTCTACGCACTTTTGGCATTGCGGTTCGGAGTTGCGCCCCTCCACACGCCTCCGCACGAGGCCCGGCTCAGTTTGTTCTTCAGCCGAAGGTTAAGGCGTGCCGAAAAACAGGGTCTCACCGCGCAGGCACAGCGCCGCTGTATTCAGCCAGCACAATTGAAACATCGCCGTTGGCGCGCTGAAGCGACGCAAGAACCAGTCGCTGTCAGACTCTGAGCAATGGTTCCGACTGCACTTTCGCTTTCACTTTCGCTTTCACTGACGCTCGCACTGACAGTTGCGCTGTCGCTTGCACTGTCACTGTCCGGCTGCGGGACGACCGACCCGGCGCTCAAGCGGGCCATCCAGAACGTCGCCGATCGCCCGGAACTTGCGCGCGTCCAGTTGCGGCCTTTTGCGGAACAAGGCAACCCCACCGCGATCGCCCAGATCTGCATCGCCTATGGCCGCAGCATAGGCAACCGGGTGCAGGGCGCCGAGCGTGCGCAAGCGTTTGCCTGGTGCCATCAGGCGGCACAAGATCCCGATACCGACGGCCCTCATATCGATTCGCTCTACCACCTCGGGCTCTTCTACAAGTCAGGCATCGGCACCGCAGAAGATCGGGTCGCCGCGTTGCAATGGTTCAAGAAAGCGGCCAGCCTCGGCCACAAAGAAGCTGAAAATGAAGCCCGCGGGCTCGAAGGCAAGCCCAGGCTTTGCACCAACTTCATCACCAACTGCCGGATGTTCTAAGAGGCTTACGCCATGCCGCCAACCGACACGGTCAACGCCCATCGGCGAATTGCCTCCTGGATGCACATCGGGGCGGGCGCGTTCATGGCGGCACTGGTGTCCGTGCTGTGGGTTTGCGCTGCACTCCTCGCGCCCGTTTTCGACGGCACCTTCATTCCTGAACTCGTCAGCGCAGTGGGCCGGCCTGTGGCGGTGGTGCTGCTGGCCTTTGCAGCGCTTGAGGTGGCCGCAGCCGCTGCGCTGTTGAAACGCCGCAGATGGGCGCCGTATGCGCTGTTCGCAGTCGGTGCGGTGCAACTGATGATCTTCCCGATTGGCACTGCGCTTGCGCTGTACACGCTCTACGCGCTCTTGGCAGTGCGGGCTGGCAATGTGCCCGGTCTGCGACCCGACGCGCGCCCCGGTACGGCGCCAGGCGCGGTTTGAGCATCAGCCCCCCACACTAAGGCGTGCCGATGAACAGGTACGCATTGTTCGTGCCTCCACTGCCCCGCCCCAGCCCCACATACACCGGCCCGAAAGGGGTCTCACCGCCCAGGTACAGCGCCACCGAATTCAGCCACCCGCCGCGCTTCTGGCGCGCGTACGGGTCTGCCACGCGTCCGGCTTCCAAGGCAAAGCCCAGGCGCATGTCGCCACGCAGGCCCAGCGGCGCGCGGCCGATGATTCGCTCGGCGCGCACGTGGGCGTAGGCCACGTCGTCACCCAGCAGCTGGCCGCTGGCAAAACTCGTGAGATTGAGAAAGCCGCCCAGGCGGCCGGCTTCCGACAACGGCAACCGCCCGCGTGGCGATCCGACCCAAGATATGCGGCCCGCAAGCACGATGTTGTCGATGGGAAAAGCACCGCGCAGTTCCAGCGCCAAGCGTGAAAAGTCCTGGCGTTGGGACGCGAACCAGCTGGCCTGCACCGCCCAGCCGCTGCGCGGAAAGTACAGCCGGTCCAGACGGTCGATGTCCAGGCCCACGAGCCAGCCGCCGACGCGCGGTTCTGACTGCCCGGCGAAGAGGTCGATGCCGGTATCCAGCGTCTTGCTGGCCTTGCTTTCGCGCCAGCCGGCACGCAGCTGGCCGTAGAGGTCGAAGTTGATGCCCGCCACCAGATCAAGCCGGCTGCGCGAGATGCGATATTCAGCCAGGCGCTGGTTGCCGTCGAAGTAGTCCGCGCGCTCGCGCCTGTATTCGGCGGTGGCGTCGACAAAATAGCGCTGCGTGGCATTGAGCGGCTGGTAGAACTCGATGCTGGCGCCTGATGTGCTGCCGATCTCGCCCGTGACCAGCATCTCGGCGCCCAGGCGGTTGAGCCAGGTCTTCTGGTAGCCGGCGCGCAGCAGGAAGTTGGACCCTTGGCTGAGGCTCGAGTCCAGCCGCAGGCCCAGGCGGAGGTAGTCGGGGCCCCAGCTTTTTTCCACCGGCATCAGGCGCAGCACCTGGCGGCCACCGACGTTTTCCAGCGTGTAGTCCAGCCGCTCGTAGTTGCCGTCGCCGTAGGCGCGGCCGATGTCGCGCGTGAGCGCGGTGGTGTCCAGCGCGGCGCCGTCCTTTTGCTCGATCCAGCGCCGCACCAGCGCTTCTTCGGTGCGCAAGAGGCCCGCCACCTGCACTTCGTCGATGCGCGGCAGTGCCCTTTCGCGCACGGCCACGCGGCGCTGCCAGGTGGCGTAAGTGGCCTCGTCCACCGCCAGGCTGGCCAGCTGCGGCGCGGCCGTCAATGCCGCCAACGCCGCGGCGCGGCCACGGTCTGCGGCTTCGGCATGACGGCCAAAGTCAGCGGCGGTGATAGTGCCCAGATCGGGCTTGATGAGGATGTCTTGCGGCGTCAACAGTGCCAAAGAGGCGCTGACGTTCTGCTCGGTCAAGAGCGCCACCATCTGCGCCGAGATGCTGAGCAGCCCCGACACCTCTTCGGGCTTGAGCAGCGGCGAGCCTACGTTCACGGCAATCACCACCTGCGCGCCACAGCGGTCGCGCACCTCGCGGATCGGCACGTTGTCCACGAGGCCACCATCCACCAGCTTGCGGCCGCGGTATTCCAGCGGCGCCATCAGGCCCGGCACCGACATGCTGGCGCGCATGGCCTGCGTCAGGCTGCCGTCGCGATAGACGACCCGGTCGCCGCTGCCGATGTCAGTGGCAATGATCGACAGCGGCAGCGGCAGGCGGTCGATCAGCGGCTCGCCGGTGTCGGCGCGCACCAGATGGTTGAAAAAGAGCTTGATCTTCTGCCCCAGCACCACGCCGGGCGGGCTGACCGCACCGTTGTCCTTGATGCCGGTTTCGCTGCCGGGCAGAAAGCGCTGCGACAGCCGTTTGCCGCGAAAGTTGAGGTCGGCAAAGTCGGCGTTGTCCTGGAACAAGTCGTCCCAGTCGGCCTTGGCCATCTCCTGGCGCAACTGCGCCGGGCTGAGGCCCGAAGCCCAGGCCCCCGCCACCAGCGCGCCCATGCTGGTGCCAGCGACACAGTCGATGGGAATGCGCAGGCTTTCCAGCACTTCCAGCACGCCGATGTGCGCGGCGCCGCGGGCGCCACCGCCGCCCAGGACCAAGCCCACCTTGGGCCGCACCGCGGTTTGGGACAGCACGCCGCACGCCGCCAAGGCCAACGTCAGGGCGCACAGCGTGCGGCGCCAGGGGAACGGGGAGTTCATTGGCCGGATTCTCACAGCCGTGACAAACCCGCGCCGCTGCTGCATAAAACCGACTGCATGAAACTTACTGCAGGAAGCCGATCGGCGACCGCCGCGCCGCAGCGTCGGGCAGGTCCGCAAGTTCAACCGCGCCGCGCCCGGCCAGGCGGGCGTTGCCGAAGCCCGTCATCCAGGCCCGGCGCATCTCTCGCGGGGCCAGGCCCGACAACCGTTCGAGCACGGCCTCATTCGGCACTTCTTCAAAGCGCTGGCCCCAGCCGTGCTGGGCCCGCATCTGCTGGTACAGGCGCAGCGCAATGGCACGTCCGGCATCGGCGTCGGGGGCAACGATCTCGAAGACGTTCATGCGGTTGAGGATGGGGGCGGGGATCGCACGTTCGTCGTTCGCGGTGGCCACCCAGATGACCTGGCTGGCGTCGATGGCCACTTCGGCAAACTCGTCGGTGAAGGTGCCGGCGGTGTCGATTTCAAGCAGGCTGTACAGCGCGCCCAGCGGGTCGTAGGCGTGTTCAGAGCGCGCCTTGTCGATCTCGTCCACCACCATCACCGGGTTGGCGTAGGCGCCGTCCACCAGCGTCTCGAAGACCTTGCCCGGGCGCGCGCCCTTCCACTGCGACGACGCACCGCTGAGCACCCAGCCGGCGGTCAGGCTGCTCATGCTGATGAACCCGAGGCCCGTGCCCAGAAGCTGCGAAATTTCACGCGCGAAATGGGTCTTGCCGATGCCGGTCGGACCGGAGACATAGTGCCCGCGAACAGGTCGCGGAGCTTGCGCGGATCCACTACCCGTACCACCCGCGTGCCACGCAAGAAGTCGAGGTGCTGGGTCGTTCGCGGCTAGGCGTCGATGACTTCTT
>Ga0335397_10002245_pt1 | contig 26335 bp, 26 predicted proteins | sample MAT04_FD_205740 | JGI IMG/M metagenome (GOLD analysis project Ga0335397, IMG submission 205740) | Freshwater microbial communities from Lake Fryxell liftoff mats and glacier meltwater in Antarctica - MAT-04 (spades assembly) (version 2) ... | reverse complement strand
TGGCCTATGCCCACCGGCTTCGCTCCGCGCTCTTCTATGAGAAAGGCTTATCTGTCAAGGGCACCGTGGTGCCCTTGTGGCTGGTCCATCGGCTCCGCTTCCCCTGTACCGCTCTTCTATCCGCACTCCGGAACATGGGATCCGGGTGCAAGTTGGGGGCCGACGAACAGGCGTGCATCGTGCTGCCAACTCTGCGGCGCTCTCGAGGAGCCAGGCGCGGATCGCAGTCACGACCGACGCGGTGTGGAAGCCGGAGGCACAACGCAACAACCGCAAGAACGCAACAACGACGACGACAACCGCAACGATAACCGCAACGACAACCGCAGCCGCGCCCGCTTACGCGGCGTGGCGCTTGAGGAGATAGTCGGGCGCGTACGGCGCGTCGTGGATCCACAACAGGTGCAACAACACCGCGAGGCGCCGGGCAACGGCCACCACCGCGCGCTTTTTGGCGTTCGGGCCGCCGCGCACCATCAACGCTTCGCCCGCGCGCCGCAAATCACACGGCGGCCCAAACGGCCCGAGGATGTAATGCGCGGCACTCACCAGCAACCGTCGCCCGAGTGGATCCCCGGCTTTGGTGATGCGCAACTGCGGCGCCGACGCACTACTCTCGTCGAGCTTCGGCACGAGCCCGAAATACGCCCCGAGATCGCGACTCTTCCGAAAGCGCTTCGGCTCATCCACGAGCAACACGTACGCCAGCGCGGTGATCGGCCCGACGCCCGCGGGCTGTTGCCACCGCTGTGCGGCAGGATATTCCTTCGCAATCAACGTGCTGCTCTGGGTCTCATACGCCGCAATGGTCGTCGTCAACGCGGTGATACAATATACTAACAATTTACCGCTTTGTGTATCGTGCTCCGTTCTCCCTCTCCTTGCGGGGTGCAGCGCGAGACTACGACGCAGTCAGACTTTGATTTCCACAGGGCGACCGGTAAACGTCACCGGCGACATACCTGTAGATCCCGCCACTCGCACATTGAATTGTCGAGACGTTGGTGGCAGCAGACGTGAAGGCGCTGCGAGCCGCAGTGTGAGCCGGCGCGAACTATCCTGCCACACCATCGCCATGCGTATGTACTCCCCACGACGGTGATCGAAACTGTGCCCGTCGTCTTCATACAACGTCGATTGTCCGTCCTTCCCCGGATACACAATCAACGTTGTCCTTCCATCGCTGGGTTCGTCCGTGTTTTGTTGTAACGGCCCCATTGGCAGCACAGCTCCAGCACGCACATACAACGGCATCGTTGCCAGATCGACTGTTCTGTTGATTTCGCGACCACCCTGCACGCGTTCCTCGGTCCATTAATCAAACCACGTACCGCTCGGCAAATATATGCGGCGATTTGTCGCGCTTTTTTGTACAACGGGTGCAACCAGGATGTCAGGCCCCCACAGATATTCGCCGCCGCGAGCAACGGCGAGGAGATCGTCCGGATAATGCAACCAGAGTGCGCGCATGATGAGCATTCCAGTGTCATGCGTTTCACGCACGGCGGTGTACAGATACGGTATCGGGCGCGATCGAAGCTCGAGATATTTTCGACTGATGCCTTCGACTTCGATGTTCTGTGGGTCATTGGGATTTGCGCGCCAGGCGCCGGCTTCGAATGGGCCGCCATCACTGCTGCTCCATCCCCACGGCAGTTTCAGATGCCAGTTACGTCCATGCGCGCGAAACGGTGGACAGAAGGCTCCGAACTGAAACCAACGCGCGTGCAATTCGGCAGTGTACTCGGCGGTTGGATTGAAACCACCAATGTCGCTGCCTCAGTACGGACAACCCGACAAACCGGTATTGATTGCAATTGGTACGTGAACGGCGAGTGTTTCCCAGCGACTGCGCGTGTCACCTGACCAGATAGATCCGCCAAAGCGTTGAATGCCAGGTAGTGCGTTGCGATGCAGCGCGAACGGACGTTCGTTGGGACGATTGAGTTGATCACCTTCCCGATACATGCGATGTCGATTGAATCGTGAAGGACCATCCAATCCGTCACCTTGATCGGGCCACCATCCATCAACACCAATGTCTGACACGGATTTGTGAATGGGCCAGTAACACGCCGCCTGACGATGGGGCGGCCACCGATCATCGGCGGTGCGCCCCGATGGCAAAGGCTCGGCAGTGCACGGAACTGTGACAGAACCCGTGAGTGTGCGACCTTCGATGACCACATGCACGACAACGCGAAAGTGCTCGGCGTGCAGGTGATTGAGCATCGCTTTCGGATCGGGAAAATTTCCGGGATGCCACGTGAATTCACCGTTCCTTGTGTTCCATCCCGACGGCGCGAATTCGGTGCCGAGGTAGATGAGTGTATCACACGATAACTATTTTTCGCGGAATGATTTCGCAATGCCCAGTATTTCTTCGGGGCCTGCCAGCGTGCGCGAGGACTGCTGGTATCCGAGTGTCCAACGCGACGGCATTTCAGGTAGTCCACTAAAGCGCGCGTATTCGCGCATGATCGTTTTGGGGTCGCGCGAACTGACAATAAAAACGTCGAGTGGAAGTTCGGTCGCGGTCCGTGGCGTAAACACACCGAGATTTCCGGTGAGATCGAACGCGCCGTAGGGTTGATGGATGAACATGGCCCATCCGTCCTGCGATCCAATCAAACATTGCACGGGCGCGCGTGTGCCGTGTGTATCCAATAGAAAAGCGCGCGGCGCTGTGCTACGCGCGCCTTGTCCGCTCCGCATGTCGTCGATGATGCCGCGTCGATCAAACTGTGCGCCGCCTTCGCCCAATCCGAGCAACGGACCATCGCCCAATAGGAAACTCACGCCGGGTTGGGCTGCGTCGAGAATCAGCTGCTGCACCAGTTTGCCAGCAGCAGTGTGCACCTGAATTGTCGGCGGGCCTTCTTTGAAACTGACGACAACATCGCCGGCGCGAATTCGTGCTGCGGCGGCGGCACGTGTTCGCACGCGCATGATTCCGAGTTCGTCCTGTGCGAGCGCTCCGGTCACGGGCACCGGAGTAACGCTTTCGTTCTGCACTGGACGCACCGGCCTGCGCGCTGGGCTTGGCCACAGCGTGGCATGGAGGTGCACGACGTTCGCAATCCCACAACCACGCTCGAGCCTGGCTATATCTTTACGATCGAGCCACAAATGACCACCGCGAGCGGCGATTTATCTGTGCGTCTGGAAGACATCATTCTTATCACCTAGACGAGCTACGAAAATATGTCAGCTTTTATTCCCATCGAGATTGCGGGTATCGAGAAGCTCATGGTGCAACCCGGCCTTGGGGCACACGCGCTCAAACGCCGTTGACCGGGCAGTAGCCGCGCCGGTTCGGTTACATTGAGAATGACAGTTCCTCGCTCACCGAGAAAGGGTCTCATGACACCCCCAGCTCTCCTTCCATTTCAGCGTCAAACGGTCGTCCAGTTGACGCTTGACGCGATTCGGGACCGAATTATTCGCGGCGTTTATCCGGAAGACGAACCGCTTCGTCAGGATGCGCTGGCCGTCGAACTTGGTGTCAGTGGCATTCCCATTCGCGAAGCGCTTCGGCAGCTCGAAGCGGAGGGATTGGTCACATGCAGCCCACACCGCGGCGCGATCGTTTCGTCATTGTCACTCGCCGAAATCGAAGAAGTGTTCGCACTGCGCGCGATGATTGAATCGGAGCTGCTGCGTCTGTCCATTACCCGCATCACCGCCGAGCACATCCAACGCGCCGATGAGATTTTGACAGGTTACGAACGAGCACTGCACGAGCACAACGTGGCGTCGTGGGGCGAGCTGAACTGGGAATTGCATTCGACCCTGTATGCGCCGGCAGATCGACCGCTCACGATGGGGGTTGCGCAGCGCTTGCACCAACACTCCGACCGCTACCCGCGCATGCGACTAGCGCTCACACATGGCGAGTCGCAGGCCGAAGAGGAGCACCGCGCAATTCTTGACGCTGCTCGGCGCCGCGATGGGCGGGCTGCGCGTCCGACGCTTCGCGAACACATCATTGGCGCCGGCGAGCGGCTCCTGACATTCCTGCGCGCCTACCGCGCGTTGACACGCATAGTGCGCGCTGAGCCTTTGACGACTTCGGGGGGCCTCTCGCGGGATTCCTGGTTGTAACAAGCAGCAGCTCGCAAGCGAACGGCCTGACGATGCGACATCGGAGAGGCTTCGACCTGCCATTCTTGCTAAAATGAATTTGATGAATCGCGCCACCGCTTGGGCCCGCACACAAGCGCGGCGCCTGCTCTCTGAAAACACGAGTCCGATACGCCTGGGCGTCGCTGTTGGCGTCGGCGTGTTGTTCGCTTGCACACCGTTTTACGGATTCCAGTTATGGCTCGCGCTGCTCGTCGCGTGGCCGCTTCGATTGAACAAAGTCGCAGTAGCAATTGGCACTCAGTTTTCAATTCCGCCAATGATCCCATTTATCGTGTTGGCGAGTGCGTGGACTGGCGAGTGGCTCGTGCACGGGCGGCCGCTTTCAATTGCACGAGATCAGCTGCGCGCAACCAACGTGAAAGATCTGGCCGCACAAATTGGGTTGGCGTGGACCGTTGGCGGACTCGTGGTCGGCTTCGTCGCCGGCACTGTCATTGGCTCAGTCGTTGCGATTATCGCGGCGCGAAGAGCTCGGAGAGGGTTACCGATCGCAAACCCAGTGCATCCATCCGATCCAGCACGCGACTGACCACCTGCGTCGCGATGGGTTCCTCGTGCTCGTTGATACGCGCGTCGTGCAGCACGAGGATGGCACCTGGAGAAAGCGCGGGTTCAAGTCGAGCAAAAGCTGCATCTGCCGAGGTGCGCGCGGTGCCATCTCGGGCCGTCGCGGTCCAGCACACAATCTCGGTCATCGCACGCTCGGCACCCACCAGTACGCGTGGTGACATCAGTCCCACCGGCGGCCGAAACCAACGTGGGCGCTGTCCGGTCGCCTCTTCCACTGCCGCGTTAGTGCGCAGCAATTCCGCCGTGAGCGTTCCGGGCGACATGAACGGCGTGCGATACGAATGCGACCAGGTGTGATTGGCGATTTCGTGGCCGCGTCGCGCCATTTCCTGCAATAGCTCGGGGTGTTTGGCTGCTCGTTCACCAATCACGAAAAACGTCGCGCGTTGCTGGCGAGCCTCGAGGAGATCGAGCAGTGCGGGGGTCCAACGTTGATCCGGGCCATCGTCAAACGTGAGGGCGAGTTCGCGCCGCCCTGACACGCCGCGATGGAGTGGACGTCCGAAAACACCAGCCGCGGGGAAGCACACGCCGACGACGATGGTGAGCACCAGTGGCAGGCACATTGCAAGCGCCAGCACCGGCCGAATGGCACCGCCGACGGACAGGCCCAGTCCAAACGCGGCCCACGCGATTGCGGCGAAAAAGGCAATTGCGCCCAGGTGAGAGGCGCGGCCGTCTGAAGGCACCGGTTATAATCCAGAGCGCAGTGAGACTCGTCCAAACGGACTCACGATTGGCGTAGCGTTTTCCCCTTGTCCGGTCGCGTTATCGTCGTGCACCAGGTCTCGCGTGTGGTAGTTCATCAGGAGGGCGGCGGGGATGATAACAGAAAAGCAGTTAGGGTCGTCAGGAGAATTGGGGTCAGAGTCGTCACAATGACCGAATTTTTTTGGTACTGGGGTCAGAGTCGTCACAATGACCGAATTTTTTTGGTACTGGGGTCAGAGTCGTCACAATGACCGAATTTTTTGGGTACTGGGGTCAGAGTCGACACCATGACCGAACTCAGCTCGGGGTCAGAGGAGCCAATATGAGCGAACCGCTTTGTGGGGTGCAGTCAGTTGCAATGCGTCGTTGGTCATCACGGGCAGTGTTCGTGCTTTTGCTCGCCTCGACGGCTGCGTGTCGCGGCGCTGCTTCTGTGAGCCCGACCCGTTGGCGCCTCGCGCTCACGCCCCGTTCGTTCTCGCAAACCATCAGCCTGCAGCAACACGTACAGGTTGAGCAGGCTGGCCGCAACGTCGACTTTGAGGCGGTGCTGGACATCACGCCCGACACGGTCACGCTGGTCGGACTCGCGTTCAACCAGCGCGTGTTCACACTCAAATTCGACGGTGTAAAATTGCAGGAGTCGCGCAGCAAAATGCTGCCACGTGAAGTTCAGGCGGGCGATGTGTTGTCCGACCTGCAACTCGCACTGTGGCCCAGTGAGGTGGTGCGCAATGCGCTCCCAGCCGGTTGGACACTGCAGGACAGCATCGGCACGCGCGTTTTGTCGGAGAGTGATACCGTTCGCACGACCATCACGTATAGCGCCAACCCACGCTGGACTGGCACCATCACATTGGCAAACAAACAGTATGATTATCGATTGGTGATTCGTTCGGCGGTGTCCAATTGAACGACGCGTTTTTCCTGAATGCCCTGGGAATCGTTTCGGCGGTTGGCGTGGGCGCCAATGACACGGCGCGTCGAATTTTTGCCGGAGAACCGGGCACACTGGAGAGCTCCGCGTTTTCACCGGGACGAGTGATTCCGGTTGGCGCGGTACTCGCTGCGTTGCCGCCGTTGGAGAAATTTGCGGTTCAGTTTCAGAGTCGCAACAATGCGCTGGCGTTGGCTGCGGCGTTGCAGCTTCAACCGACGGTCGACGCAGCGATCGCTCGATACGGTGCGCATCGCGTCGCCATTATTGTGGGCACGAGTACGTCGGGAATTGGCGAAAGCGAAGCCGCGATCAAGCATTATCGGGCGACGGGGGCGTTGCCGGAGCACTTTCATTTCGCGCAGCAGGAATTGGGAACGCTGGCTGCGTTTCTGTCGACCGTTTTTGGCACAACGGGTCTGGCCTACGTGCATTCGAGTGCGTGTTCGTCGGGAGCGAAAGCCATGGCAAGCGCGGCCCGTCTGTTGCGAAATGGATTGGCGGATGCCGTCGTGACCGGCGGTGTCGATTCCCTCTCGGGCTTCACGATTGCAGGTTTCTCTGCGCTGAATCTGGTGAGCACCAAGCGCAGTAATCCAATGTCGAACAATCGGGACGGCATCAACATTGGCGAGGCCGCCGCGCTGTTTTTGATGACGCGTGAACCCGCGACCGTGCGCCTCGCCGGATGGGGAGAGTCGTCCGACGGGCATCATTTCTCAGCACCTGATCCAACGGGCCGAGGGGCGACGTTGGCAATCAAGGCGGCGCTCTCACGGGCCGGTGTTGAGGCTGGTAGTGTTGAGTACGTGAATCTCCACGCAACGGGCACCCGAGCGAACGATTCGATGGAAGGGGCGGTCGTACACGAGCTGTTTGGCGGCCGCGTTCCCGTCAGCGGCACGAAACCGCTCACAGGCCACACATTGGGCGCCGCGGGCGCATTGGAAGCGGCCGTCTGTTGGCTTACGATGCAAGATGCAAATTCCCGTGGTTTTCTACCGCCTCATCTTTGGGATGGTGAGGTCGATCCCATCATCCCGCCGCTGCACGTCGTGCGCCCGGGTGAATCGCTTGGTCGGCCAGCGCGCGTGACTGCTTCCACGTCGTTTGCGTTTGGCGGCTCGAATGCGGCGCTTGTGTTCGGTCGGGAGTAGTCGGTGGACTTTCCGATCGACGCCCATTTGGTAGTGCCGCACACCGCCCGCATGTCGCTGCTGGATACGGTGGTGCGGGCCGACGAGAACTCACTCGCCGCCAACGCGCGCGTGCGCGAAGACAGTCCGTTTGCCCGCGATGGAGTTGTTGGTTCGTGGGTTGGCATTGAATACATGGCGCAGGCCATTGCCGCGTTTGAAGGCTGTCGTGCGCGCGATCGGGGCGATGCACCGAAAGTTGGCTTTCTCATTGGCAGCCGCCACTACGCGTGTTCAGCGTCCGGATTCGCGGTCGGATCAACGCTGCACATTGAGATTGTTCGGCAATATGAAGAAGGAGGGCTGGGATTATTTGACGGCAAGATCACGGGCGACCACGTGACGGCGGATGCGTCCCTGTCGGTGTATCAACCGGACAACGCGCAGCAGTTTTTGCTGGAGAATGGCGCGTGAGTACCACGGTCGATTCGCCGATGCCGCCAGTCGCCGCCACCGTGTTGGTGACGGGTTCAAGCCGCGGCATTGGTAAAGCCATCGCGCTCAAACTGGCGGCGGACGGATACAACCTCGTGCTGCACTGTCGTTCGCGTCGCGATGACGCGGAACATGTGCAGCGTGAGATTGAGCTGCTGGGACGTTCGTGCCGCATTTTGCAGTTTGACGTGCGTGAGCGCACCGCGGCCTCGACAGCACTGCTCAGCGATATCGAAACACACGGCTGCTATTACGGCGTCGTCTGCAACGCTGGTATCACACGCGACAACGTATTTCCGGGCATGGCCGGTGATGAGTGGGATGAGGTCGTGCACACCAATCTCGATGCGTTTTACAACGTGCTGCATCCGATTGTGATGCCAATGGTACGTTGTCGTGAACCGGCGCGCATCGTCACCATATCGTCGGTCGCTGGTGTGTTGGGTAACCGTGGACAAGTGAACTATAGCGCATCGAAGGCGGGAATCATTGGCGCGACGAAGGCACTCGCGCTTGAACTCGCGTCGCGTCGCATTACGGTGAACTGTGTGGCGCCTGGTTTTATCGCGACTGAGATGACGCAGGATTTGCCGACCGATCGCATTGCCGAATTTGTCCCGCTCAAACGTGTTGGTCTGCCAGAAGAAGTCGCGGCCACAGTGAGTTTCTTGATGTCGACCGGCGCCGCATACATCACGCGACAAGTGATCGGTGTTGATGGAGGGTTGTCATGAACCGGCGCGTTGCGATCACTGGTGTTGGCGCCATCAGCCCGTTGGGTAACGACTGGCCGACCGTGCGCGATCGTTTGCACGAGTTCCGTAATGCGGTCGCCATCGTGGAAGATTGGCAGCAGTACGAAGGACTCAACACAAATCTGGGCGCCGCGGCCGCGCCATTTGATTTGCCGGCGCATTTTGATCGCAAAACAACGCGCAGCATGGGTCGTGTAGCGTTGATGGCGACTATCACCGCTGAACGTGCGTTGATTGACGCGGGATTGTTGAACGACCCGCTGGTAAAGAGTGGCCGCATGGGCGTTTCGTACGGGTCCTCGTCGGGTTCGCCGTCGGCCCTTGCCGAATTTTTGCGCATGCTCACGAACAAGCGCACGGAAGGCATCAACGCGACCACGTACATCAAGATGATGAGTCACACCGCGCCCGTGAACATTGGTGTGTATCTGGGCGTGAAGGGACGCGTAATTACCACATCCAGCGCGTGCACCTCGGGCAGTCAGGGCGTCGGGTACGCGTACGAAGCGGTGAAGTCGGGAAAACAAACGGCTATGATCGCGGGCGGCGCCGAAGAACTTGACGTCACGCAAGCCGCGATCTTCGACACATTGTACGCGACCAGCTGCCGCAACGAGCAACCGTCAACCACGCCGCGTCCGTTTGACAAGGACCGCGATGGCCTGGTGCTGGGCGAAGGCGCGGGCACACTGATTCTTGAAGAGTGGGATCACGCAGTCGCTCGCGGTGCGCGCATTTACGCGGAGATTGTTGGTTTCGGCACGAACTCCGATGGCACGCACATTACCTTCCCGAATTCGGAGATGATGCAAGCTGCCATGCGACTCGCGTTGGAAGACGCGAATCTCTCACCCGAGGCGGTGGGTTACGTAAATGCGCATGGTACGGCGACGGATCACGGTGACATCGCGGAAAGCAAAGCGACGTTGGCCGTGTACGGCGACAAAACTCCGGTGAGTTCGCTCAAGAGTTACATGGGCCACACGTTGGGTGCCTGCGGCGCACTCGAAGCGTGGATGAGTGTCGAGATGATGCGCGACGGATGGTTTTCTCCGACCGTCAATCTGACGGAGGTTGATCCGCGTTGCGCTCCGCTGGATTACGTCACGGGCGAAGGACGCATGGCGCAGTGCGAATATGTCGTCAGCAACAACTTCGCGTTTGGCGGCATCAACACCTCGCTGGTGTTCAAGCGGGTCTAGTTCACGAAGATCAGTACGCGCTTCCTGATTTCTGGTTGCGCGGCCCTTTTCCTTCAACCACACCAACGATGTCGTTTTTTGAGAGCGATCGCCTCTCGGCCGCCGACGCGATTGCTCGGGCGCAACACATCGCCTTTGCACCGATGGTGTTCCAGGCATCGCGCGCATTGCGAACGCTGGGAATCCTCGACGTGTTGTACAAGAATCGCAACGTCAGCATCGATACCATCATCGAGACGACCAAGCTGCCGAATTACGGAGTGCGCGTGCTGCTCGAAGCGGGGTTGGGAATTGGGCTCGTCACCTGCAAGGAAGGGAAATACAACCTGACCAAAACAGGTTGGTTCATCTTGAATGACAAGATGACCGTGGCGAACATGGATTTTTCGCACGACGTTTGCTACGAAGGACTCGAGAGTCTGGATGAGGCCATTGTTTCCGGTAAGCCAACTGGACTCAAAACGTTTGGCGATTGGAGTACGATTTACCAGGGGCTCGCATACCTGCCCGATGCGGCGACGAAGAGCTGGTACGCGTTTGATCACTACTATTCGGATGATGCGTATCCGCTGGTGTTGCCCATGCTGGCGCGCCACAACCTGAAGAGTATTCTCGACATTGGTGGCAACACCGGACGCTTCACCCTGCAGTGCCTGCGGCACTTCCCAGAGATTCGCGTGGGCATCGTTGATTTGCCGAACATGGCACGTTCGACCGCTGAAAACATGAAAAATCTAGGCTTCGGTGATCGGGTATCGGTGCATCCCGCCAATATGCTGGATGCCGAGCATGATTTGCCCACCGGCTATGACGCGGTTTGGATGAGTCAGTTTCTCGATTGTTTCTCCGAAAGTGAAGTCGTCGCGATTCTTGGAAAAGTGCGCGCGGTGATGACCGACGAAACCACTGTATTCATCATGGAGCCGTTCTGGGACAAGCAGACACGCGAAATCGGTGCGTTCAGTTTGCAAATGACGTCACTGTATTTTACCGCATTGGCCAACGGCAACAGTCAGATGTACAGTGCGGAGTTGTTTGTGAAGCTCGTGGAGCAAGCCGGACTCAAGATTATCGAGCAGACCGACAACATCGGCCTGTGCCAGACGTTGCTCGTGTGTCGGAAGGCGTGAGATCGTCTCGTGATTGATGTTCGCAGCGTTGTGCACAGGTACGCAGGACAAACGGCGCCCGCGTTGGCGGGAATTGATCTGCACGTGCGTCGCGGCAGCTTGTTTGGACTATTGGGTCCCAACGGATCGGGAAAGACGACGCTCATTTCCATCATCACGGGAATTCTGCGCGCTGATTCTGGTGCGGTATCGATTGATGGACGCCGACTCCCGCAGGACACGCGCGCGATTCAGCGTATTTGCTCGCTCGTCCCGCAGGAAAATGCGTTTTATCCAACGTTGACAGTGGGCGAGAACCTGCGATTTTTTGCGGAAGTGCAGGTGATTCCATCGAATCTCCTGGGCGAGCGTATCGACGAATCGCTACAGATCACCGGTCTCGAAAACGCGACGGGCATTCGCGCCAATCGGTTGTCGGGTGGCATGAAGCGTCGGCTGAGTATCGCGATTGGCCTCCTCAATCAGCCGCAGTTGCTGCTCCTGGATGAACCGACCGTTGGTATCGACCCGCAGTCGCGGCAGTTCCTGCTGGAGGCCATCCAGAAGATTAACGCTGCTGGTACAACCGTCGTGTACTGCTCGCACTATCTCGAGGAAGTCGAGTTTCTGTGCGATGAGATCGCGATTATCGATCACGGTCGTGTGTTACGACAAGGCTCGGTTCAATCGCTGGTCGAGGAGTCGCGAGATCTCGCACTGTCAGTGCCCGTGCGAACAGCGGGTTTGCAGGAGCTGTTCTTCCACCTGACCCGGACAGAACTGCGGGACGTGGTTCAGTGAGGGTTCTCGCGACGCTGATTCGCAAGGAGTTTCTGCTGTTGCGGCGCGACTGGCATGCGTTGGCGCTGCTATTTGTGATGCCGGCGTTTTTTATTCTGTTGATGTCGCTCGCGATGCGCGATGTATTTGCGACGGGCCGCACCAACACGAACACGTTCCAGTATTACCTCGTGAACGAAGACACCACCGCGTTCGCGACGAGTATCGCCAACGCACTCGGCACACACGCAGTGTTTCAGGCAAGAACGCCCGATGCGGTGGACGCCCGCAAGCGAGCAATTCTTAAAGGCGATGTGCAATTCGAAGTCGTCATCCCCTTGGGCTTTACGCGATCGTTGCCAGACTCGCAGCCGTTGCGCATTTCGGTGGTCTCTGGTGCGAGCGTTCCGCCTCCGGTAAACGAGCTGTTTCGGGCGAGCGTGCGCGAAGCCGTGACGAGCGTTTACCTGCGCGCGCGCGTGGCCGCGCTCAATCCAGGTCTCAGCGCCGGCGGCAGTGATTTTCTGCAGATGGAGAAAATAGATGCGCTGCTCAAGGAAGAAACGCTGTACGAATCGGCACAGCTCGCGCGGCGCCCAACATCGGTTCAGCAAAACGTACCGGCGTGGCTGGTGTTTGCAATGTTCTTCGTGGCGCTCCCGCTGTCGACCACGTGGTTGCAGGAGCGCACGCAGGGATCGCTCACGAAGCTGCGCAGCATTGGTCTGTCACCCGTCGTCTTGCTGGCCGGCAAACTGTTGCCGTACTTGCTCGTGAACATGGTGCAGGTCGTGCTGATGTTGGTTATTGGCGTATGGGTTGTGCCCACGTTTGGCGGCGATGCGCTGACACTTGGCCACTCGCCGCTTGGACTGGTCATCATTGCGCTCGCGACGGGAACGGCGTCCGTGTCGTACGGGCTGCTCATCGCGAATCTCGTGTCGACGACCGAGCAAGCAACCATCGCGACGGGCGCGACGAACCTGTTGTTGGGTGCGTTGGGCGGCGTGATGGTGCCGCGCAGCATTATGCCTGAAGCGCTGCAGCAAATTTCACTGCTGTCGCCGATGTCATGGGGGTTGGAGGGGTTCCTGGATATTCTTCTGCGCGAAGGCGGCGTGCAGACTATTGCGCCAAAGGCCCTGATGCTGGTTGGTTTCGCACTGATATCGCTCACGCTGGCCGGGTTCCGGTTGCAGCGCGCCCGAACTTTTTGAGACGGACACACGATGGTCGACCGCGAAACGCTGAAGCGTGAACTCAAGGAACTCATCATCACCGAGTGCCAGAAGGAAATGACGCCCGATGATATTGCGGATGACGTGTTTCTTTTTGGAGATCCCGCCGGCCCGAATCTTGACTCGCTGGACGCGCTGCAAATCGCGATGGCGGTGCAACGTCGGTATGGCAAACGTATCGAAGGCAATACCGAGACGCGCAATGCACTGGCGTCCGTGAACTCGCTCGCGGATTACATCCTTGCGTGATGCGCCGGTGAAGTGGAGTTCGGGGTCTCCGGTGAAGCCAGGTGTGATTGTACGAGGCATGGGATTGTCGTGTGCGCTCGGCATTGGTGTCGAGGCGAGTTTCAGACGATTGCAACAAGGCGCCGTTGCGCCAATCCCGTGGACCATCAGCACTCTGGGTGACACGTTCACGGCGCCGGTGTACGCGGTGCCGGGTACGCCGCCGCTCGACATGCCGGGCCGAGCGGTCGCGTTGATAGAGGGCGCAGTTCGTGAGGCTGTCGATTCGTCCGGATTGACGCAGTCCGAAATTGCCGCGCTGCCGCTGTTCATCGGGACGTCGGCGTTCTCACTGGACCGCGATGCCACGCGCGTCAACATCGACGAGTCTACGGCCGCCATTGGTGTGCAGCCAGTAATCGCGCACCAACAGATCACGCTGATCGTGCAGCGACTACTGGGGAACAGCGGACAATCGTTCGCCTTTCAAACCGCGTGCACATCATCGGCCAACGCGGTGCTGAGCGCGGCGCGCATGATCGAACTCGGGTGGTATCAACACGCACTCGTGGTTGGTGTTGAACTTGCCAACCTCGCAACGATTGCGGGATTCAGCAGCCTGCAGTTGATCGCCGCCGAACTCAAACCTTTCGATCGAAACCGTCAGGGCATCGTATTGGGCGAAGGTGTTGGTGCGGTCCTGTTATCGGCGGCCCCACGCAATCACGTGGGCATGCACATTCGCGCCGGGGGCACGAACATCGATACGTATCGCGTAACGATGTCCAACCCGGATGGTGTAACAATCGCGGAATTGCAGCGTCATGTGCTGCAGCGTTCGGGCATTGACGCCTCAGAAATTCTCGGGATCAAAGCGCACGGTACCGGCAGCCCCATGAACGACTCGGGCGAAGCAGCGGTGATTCATCGGGTGTTTTCCACCCCACCACCGGTATGCGCACTCAAATCGTATCTGGGCCACACACTCGGCGCTTGCGGTGTGAACGAACTCGTTGTGATGGCAGCGGCGCTGCGCGCGGGTGTGTTTCCGGCCACGCCTGGTTTCGATGAGGTCGATCCCGAACTCAACATCGAACCGACGCGCGAAAGTTTGGTGGCCAGCGATGGGTTGTATCTCCTCAACTACTTCGGATTTGGTGGGCACAACACCGTGATGATTGTGGAGCAGCGCTCATGACGGCGCGTGTGATGCGGTGCGCGGCAGTCAGTCACTACTTTCATCGCCTCGAAGGCGAGTTTCCGTCAATCGACGGGCGTTTGATGGCGGTTACGCGCGAGCGATATCGTCGCATTGATCGGTTTGTACAGCTCACGCTGATGGGTGCGGCCGAGTGTGCACGGAAGCACCTGTTGGCGCGTGACTGCGGATTGTATTTGAGCTCGGGCGTTGGTCCGATCACCAGCAACGTGCTCGTGCAGGATGCCATTCATCGCGATTCGCGCATGCCAATGCCCTTTGGTTTCGTGAACACGCTGGGAAGCAGCGCGTGTTATCACGTAGCGAAGGAATTGGATCTCGCCGGTGAAGCCGTGATGGTAGCGCGTGGCCGTGCGAGTTTTTCAGCGGCGTTGACGTGCGCACAGGCCGACCTCGAGAGTGGAATCGTTTCACAGGTACTGGTGGGCGCGGTCGAGGAGTGCGTGTTACCGGCCGATCGTCATCGCGCGCTGTTGCGCATGGGCAACGAGGTGACGGTGGCCGAAGGGACGCACTGGATTTTACTGGAGCGTTACGAGGGCGAGAACATCGCCATTCAAGAATCACGGCTCGACAATGCGGATTTCGATGGGTACGAGAGTTGCGATGCGGCGCGGATTACGTCATTCGTGGCGGGGCATGACAAGACGCATTTCGGGATTGCGATGAACGGACCGGGGAGCAGCGCTCTGGTGACGCTAGGATAAGGCGCTCGCAGTTCTTCTCTGTGGTATTGTAACAATTGGCTACAGCAATGCACTTGTGACACTGGAACGCGCTGTCAGCGCAACAGTCGGGAGCAGAGGGTGCCGACATTGGTGACCCAGTAACCACTGACTCACAATTTCTCCGGTTGGCAAGTGTTGGCACGTTACACGATAGGCAACGAACCGCAGAGTCCAGAACGGGACGGATCGCTGTATGCGACTCCGTTGCGTGCGAGTGGCGCAATTTTACTTATTGCGGCGCTCGGCTTGTTTATCTACGAGGCCACGAAGTCTGTCCTGCTTCCGAAACTCACGTTGTGGGAGTCACACAGCGTGACCATCGCATTTGGGAGCATAGTGGCGGCGCTGGCCGCATACGGTGCGTTGCGCAGGCAGTCGATGCTTCATGCGCAACTGATGTATCAATTTTCGGAGCGGCTGCGGGCCGAGGCTGATAGCGATGCTCTGCGTCTGAGTGAGCAACGGTATCGACACCTGGTCGAGCAGTCGCCCGAAGCAATCCTGGTGCATCGCTCGGGCAAGGTGCTATATGCAAATCCGGCGTGTCTGCGCCTGGTTGGAGCACAAGAACTGCAGCAGGTAGTAAACACGCTGGTCGCCTCGTGGATTCACTCGGATGATCGGGACGCATTGGCTCGCGGCCTGAACCAGGTCGCGCTGGGCAACGGCGAGGAACGGTTCAATGCCACCTATCGACTCATTTCGCGTAACAACGACGTACACGTTGTGGAAATTGCGTCAGTCCGCATTACGCATGACGCGGAGCTGGCAATACAGACGGTGATGCGCGACGTGACGGACAAGGCGCGTCTCGAAAAAGAGTTGTTTCATCAGGCCTTTCACGACGCCCTGACTGGCTTGTCTAATCGGGCGCTGTTTCGTGATCGCGTGGAACACGCAATTGTGCGCCTTCAACGCGACGGCACACACCGACAGCGTGTTGTTGTGCTTTTCCTGGACCTTGATCACTTCAAGACCGTGAACGACAGTCTGGGGCATGGCGTCGGTGATGCTCTGCTTGTCGCAGTCGCGTTGCGCCTGCTGGCGGTCACACGCGGATGCGACAGCGTCGCCCGCCTGGGGGGCGATGAGTTCGCGGTGCTGCTGGAAGATGCCACGAATCAGGGTGATCCCGCGATTGTTGCTGAACGGATTGTCGAGTGCATGCGCGCTCCATTTATTCTCGACAACACTTCCGTTGCTCTTGGCATGAGTGTTGGTATCGCCACCGCAGAACATGCCCAGGAAACCGACGCTTTGCTGCGAAATGCAGATCTGGCGCTATACGCAGCGAAAGAACAGGGACGCGCACGCCATGTCGAGTTCACCCCATCGATGCACGCGACGGCGGTCGAGCGCCTGTCGATTGAAGGTGACCTTCGTCCGGCAGTTGAGCAGCTGTCGCTATCCGTCGACGCGCCAGACACCGACATCCGGGTTGTCTATCAGCCCGTTGTCGATCTCACTTCGGGAAGAGTGACGGGCGTCGAGGCGCTGACCCGATGGACTCGCCCGGTTGGTGGCGCAGTTCCTCCTTCAGTTTTCATTCCTATTGCCGAAGAGACTGGACTGATTGTTCGTCTTGGCACCTGGATTCTGCGCAAAGCGTGCCGACAGGCCGTTCAGTGGGAAGGGCTCGGGCTCCACGGGCACATCACTATGGGCGTCAATGTGTCGCGTCGTCAATTTCAGGAACCCGACTTTGTCGATGTTGTCCGTGACGCGCTGGTGAGCAGTGGGCTCGAACCGGGTCGCCTGATGCTGGAAATCACCGAAGGATTGATGATGGACGATGCCGACGCCACGCTCATTCGTTTGCGAGAGTTGAAAACCATCGGTGTGCGTCTGGCTGTGGATGATTTTGGAACGGGTTATTCGTCGTTGAGTTATCTGAGACAGTTTCCAATCGATATTCTCAAGATCGACAAGAGTTTCATCGACGGGCTCGGGAATGGGAAAGACGAGTCGCAGATCGCGAACGCCATCGTGACGCTGGGTGCGGCATTGTCGCTGACAACCATCGCCGAAGGTATCGAAGACGCCGAGCAGCTGAGTCGGTTGCAGGCGCTGGGTTGTGAACGCGGTCAGGGGTATTACTTCGCTCATCCGCTCAGCGCTCAGGACGTAGCGGCACGACTTGGCGCGGGAGCGTTCGCCACAGTTGATAGTTGAACGCCGGTCCGCCGTGAGCGTCACTGCGTTGTCACGTCTTCGCCAGTACAGTCACGATCGTGTGTGACCACTGCGCCTTTGGCATGCTCGCCACAAGATTTTCCTCCGTTCGGATCCACGAGCAATCATCCCGCCCGGAGCTATGCACATGCAACAGACAATCTGGAAATTTGCGACCTCAGCGTTACTCGCAACGGGGCTGTTGGTCGGCCCTGCATTCAGCCAACCTTTTGCCACCCTGAATGGTCAGAAGCCAATCATCATCGGCCATCGTGGTGCGTCGGGTTACCGCCCTGAACACACGCTTGAAAGTTACAGACTGGCCATCCAGCTCGGCGCGGACTTTATTGAGCCGGACCTCGTGATGACCAAGGATGGAGTGTTTATCGCGCGCCACGAGCCGATGATGAGTGGTACGACCGATGTTGCATCGAAGTTTGGTGCAAGCCGCAAGTCCACTCGCATGGTCGACGGTGTGATGGTCACAGATTATTTCGCCAGTGACTTTACCCTGGCCGAGATCAAGACGTTGCGGGCGATCCAGCCAAACGCCGGTCGTTCGCAGGTGTACAATGGCCTGTACGAAATACCAACGCTGGACGAGATCATTAATCTGGCGAAGACGGAAGGCGCCGCGGCGGGACGTGTTGTGGGCATTTATCCGGAAGTCAAACATTCGACGTTCCATGCGGCGTTGTTTGGCGCGCACGTATTCGAGGATAAATTGGTCCAGCAGTTGCACGCAGCATTCGGAAATTTTTCCAGCGCTCCTGTTTTCATCCAGTCGTTTGAAGTGTCAAATCTTCAGTACCTGAACAGCCTCACCAACATCAAACTGGTCCAGCTTATTGACGCCGACGACGTCAACGCCAATGGATCGCTGAGTCTCGTGCCTCCGTACGAGCGGCCGTACGATTTCATCGTGAACGGTGACGCCCGCACGTTTGCCGATCTGCTGACGCCACCCGGATTGAGTTTTGTGAAGAGTTATGCCGACGGCATTGGTCCGTGGAAACCGTATCTCGTCAAGACGGTCGATGACGGTATCGATCGAACCGGCAATGGCGTGCTCAACATCAATGACCGTCGTGTTGACGGGAGCACTGGCGTGATCTCGCTGGCGCACGCAGCCGGCCTGTTGGTGCATGCGTTCACATTCCGTAACGACGCGAGCGGATATGGCTTCTCCGATCCGAAAGCAGAAATGGCGTACTACTTTTCACTCGGGCTGGATGGGTTATTCACCGATTTCCCGGACACCGGAGTTGCGGCGCTGGCAGTCGTGCCCGAACCCTCTACCGTTGCTCTCATGGCGCTGGGAATGTTCGTGATTGGTACTGCAGGTTTCCGGCGCGGTGACAAAAAGCGTTTGACTTCGTAAACGGGAATCAGGATGTATACACGTTATTTCGCTTCCGTGCTGGCGCTGGTCTTCGTTGGAGGGTGTGCCTCGCAGCCTGCGTCGCAAGGCGTTTCTCCATCGAAGCCCGCAGCAACAGCGTCAGCCATGCTTCACCCGTTGGTGATCGCGCACCGTGGCGCAAGCGGGCACCGGCCCGAGCACACGCTCGAAGCGTACGCACTGGCCATCGAAATGGGTGCCGATTTCATCGAGCCCGATTTGGTAATGACCAGTGACGGGGTGTTGGTGGCCCGACACGAAAACGAAATTGGCGCGACCACGAATGTCGGTACGGTGTTTCCGACTCGCCGCTCACGAAAAGTGATTGACGGCGACTCGGTAAACGGGTGGTTCACGGAAGACTTTACGCTCGCAGAATTGCGCACGCTGCGTGCGAACGAACGACTGTCATTTCGTTCTCACGCGTACGATGGCCAGTTTTCGATCCCGACATTCTCTCAGGTAATGGCGCTCGCGGATAGTGCAGGACGGCGTCGGAAGCGACCAGTCGGAGTTTATCCCGAGCTCAAGCACCCCAGCTATTTCCGTGCAATCGGACTGCCCCTGGAGCCACGGCTGTTGCAGACACTCAATGCGTTTGGTGTGAACAGTCGCACCGCCCCGGTGTTTATTCAGTGCTTCGAGGTGGAGCCGCTGCAACTGCTACACAAGCAGACTGCCGTTCGACTGATTCAGTTGCTGTCTGGATCGGACGTTCCCGCCGACCGCGCGTGGGCTGGTGACAGGCGCACTGGCAATTCGCTCGCGTCCCCAGAGGGACTTCGCGAAATCGCGAAATATGCGTTTGGTGTCGGGATAAACACGCGCATGGTTGTTGGCAGCGACTCGGCCGCGATTCCAACTCACGTCGTGAGTGACGCACATGCGGCGGGTCTCGCAGTACATGTCTGGACGTTGCGCCGCGAAAGCAATTTTCTGCCAAAGCGTTACGGCGGCGATCCGCTCGCTGAAGTTCGTGAAATGCAGCGCCTGGGCGTTGATGGAATTTTCTCGGACTTTCCGGATGTCGTCGTGGACGGATTGCGGCGGCGGCTCTGAGCTACGCGTTCGCCTTGCGCAGCTTCGCGTACACTTCCGCTTCCAACACCGCGCACTGCCGCAGCATTCCCGCCAGTTTCGCATAATCCATAACCTCGCGATCCTTACACATACGCGCGCACGTCAACGCGAAGATGCGCCACTGATCTCCCGCCGCTGTCAGATCGCGCGCGCAGTCTGCGAGCGCCGCGTTACCCGTGACCTGTGCGGACTCCTGCAGGAATGCTGAGTAGAGAAAGCGAAACCCGGCACCGCCGGTTCCTATTTCTTCCTGCATGCGCACGATGTGGCCCAGCAGCAGCCGGTTGTACTTCGCATTTGTGGCGTCGAGCTTTTCAATCTTGCGCGCTACGAGACGAATGCCACGCACACCAATAATCGGAATCGGTGTGTGCAGCATCATGCCCGTCGTGAATTTGATTGCCTTTCGAATAGCGGGTACGAGGTCGACCTTGCCGGGAATTGACGTCGGATAATACAGCAACCCCTTCGGCGCCAACGCACCACGCACAAATCGCGCTTTCGCAAGCGAATCCGCATCACACTCAACCGGATGCTCAAACACGGGATCGCTGATGAGATACGTGTCGCCGCGTTTTTCATACACGACGAGATTGTGCGCATTGAAATGGAAACGCATGTCGGGCGGAAAATACGGCAACCAGAATACCGACGTCTGCAGGCCCACCGCGCGTCCCGCCGCCAGCTGATCATCAAGCGCGCGCATACCGGCATCAACGCTCTTGAACGTGTCGTACTGCATCGTGATGCCCAACCGTTTGCTCACACCGCGCATGATGCTCCTGGGCGGCATGCGATACGAGATCAGTGGCAATCCGCCCAGTTTCACGAACGGCAAATATGCAAAGGTGAGCCCGGATCCCACACCAAACACCATTGCTTCGGACAGCGTCGTTCCGCGTTCGCGCAGCAATGCCGACATCACACCACTTTCGCAGTGAGCCGTTTGTTTGTGTTCGAACGGAACGGTGGGTGGCGCGACGGTCGTGGACACTACGGCGTGTCGGGCAACAGATCCAACTGATTCGCAGCAATTCCCAACGCATCCGAATATCGCTGGCGAACGTCGGCAGACAGGCTCGCAAACGCGCCGGCTTTCAGATGCCGTTTGACGCGCCACTGGAAATACCCGGTGCTTTGCGCGAGCACGACAACATCCATACGGTTCTTGTACATGTGATACTCCAGCGCTCCGGACTCGCCGCGCATTGCGCGAGCAAACGCATCGGCCGCGAGTCGCTCGCATTCGGCAATGGCCTGCTCGAGCACAATGTCTTCCGCTTCCCATCCGGCGGAGCGCACCACCGTGTAGTTGCCCGCAGCATCCAGCGCGTACAGCGCCTTGCCTTCGCCGTTCATCGCTTTCGTTTCAAACTGCGGAACTTCGTCCTGCTTCACGCGGCAGACGGCGATGCTGTAGCCACCGAATTCGCGGACGACGAAGTTGCGGCGGCGGTGTCGCTGTCGGGCCCACACACCGTGAGCAATATGTATCCCGTGCTGAATCGTCCACTCTCGGGCACAAAACACAACAGGCGATCGCCAACCCGCAGTTTGCCCGAATGAAACAGCTCTTCCAACATGATGAAGATGGACGCCGATCCGGTGTTGCCCTTGGTGGTGAGATTCGTGAACCACCGCTCCTGCGGAATGACAAAGCCGACGCGCTCCATTCCCACGAGTACCTTGTCACGAAAATACATACTGCTGTAGTGCGGCAGGAACCACGTCACGCTGTCCGGGTCAAGCTGCTTCGTACGCATCACTTCCTGCAGCCCCGCTTCGACCGTCACGCGGACAATGTGTTCGTTGAGCTGCTTCGCGTCCTGCTTGATGGCAAACACTGATCGCGTGAGCCATTCATCGGGTTCGAAATCCATCCAGCTCTTGAGCGAACCGTCTGCCATTTTTTCGGCGCCCGCATACATGCAGGTGTCCATCTCGTTGGCGTACGAGCGACCCAGAATCCACTCCATGCGCAACGACAGTCCGGTCTTGGCGGGTTGTGGTTCGATCAGTACGGCACCGGCGCCATCCGACAACATGAAGCGCAGAAAATCTTTCTCAAACGCGAGCGACGGACGCTTTACAAACTCCGTGGGCGAGGCGTCAGCATCACTACGAAAGAAACGGCCGCGCAACGCGCCCGACGCGCGTTCGGATGCCGCAGCAACCGCGTGCTGAAATTCGCCTGCCTTGACGCCGAGCATCGCGTATTTCATGGCGGCAACGCCGCTCAAACACACGCCAGACGTTGCCATGACCTCGATGGGCGGCAAGTCGAGTTCGGCGTGAACCATGCTGCCAATATGAGGAAAAATCTGCTCGGGCAAACTGGTGCCACAGGCCAGACAGTCTATGTCGGTGAGCGCAAACGCACTCGTCGCCAGTTGACGCACCGCGTTGGCCGCCATGGCGGCGCTACTGTAAGTCGGCGCACCCGTTTCACGATTGATCGCATAATGCCGCGACGTGATTCCGTTTGAGCGCAGCACAGGCCCCATCGAACGCGATGCCTTGCCGTTGACTTGCCCGAGCGTTGCTTCGAGATCGGCGTTGCTAACCGGTTCGCCTGGCAGGAAAGCGCCGACTGCGGTGATATAGGCCCGTCCAGTCATTGCTGCGTGTTGCTCACTCACCGGAAGGGTACGCGAAATAGGCTTTCTGCGACGCAACGCGTGCTTTCGCAAATGGAGCCAGCAGCCGTTTGATCAAAATGCTCAGTGGCAGGAACGTGACGATCAACGTAAACAGGAACACGAAGTAGAAAAGTATGAGCGGCTTGCGGGCGGCCGCTCCGGTTGGGCCCAGGGAGCGAAACAATTTTCCCCAAATGAGAAAGCTGCGACGAGCCGTGCGTTCACTCGCGATCAACTTTTCGTTGACGCGTACCGCTCCCAGTCCCTGCAGCAGCCCCTCGTCGATCGGGCGCTTACCCGTCAGCACGTTTGCAATGCGATCACCAAAGCGTTTGGCTGCGACTATCTGCTCGGGCTTCACGCCAGCGCGCGGAATCAAGCCAAAGAGATGCGGCCCCTTGTTCCCACTCAACACCCAAGCCGGCGTCGCGAAAAAACTGGCCGCGGTTCCGGCCTCGTCCACCAGCGCGATATTGCCCACGAGACTGGCACCCGCTTTGTCGAGCAACACCTTCACCTGCTCCTGCGCCATCAACCACATATCCCGGCACGCAATAAGCGTGACCACGGGTTTGCCCTTGAGTAGTCGCTGGCCTTCCACACTTTTCAGGAATCCGGTCACCGGTATCGAAGGCGACAGGAACCAGACCTGATATGCCAGAATGACGAGATCGAACTGCTTGTCGAGATCGGCTTTGAGCGGTTCGAGCTCGCAACCGTCCATGTAGACGGCGGAGGGGAACGTGTCGAAAAACTGGAAAAACGGCCACGGAAACGGGAAAGGCGTTTTCGGGCGCAGTGTTTCGATCGTGACTTCGATATCCGGAGCGAGCAGAGGTGCAATCACCGAACGCGCGACATCCGTGAGTTGACCGCTCTGCGAATATTGAATCAGGAGCACCGAGTTCATGTGGGACTATAGTATGCGAAACGGCGCACTGGAAAGGCCTTGCGAGCTCCATCGGTGAGCGAGGGTTTTTTACCTTCTGCGTGTTCCCCTGTCATATTGAACCGAACATGTCCAAAGCGGACCTGTCCAACAGGGACTTGTTTGACACGGACTTGACCGACACGGACTTGACCGACACGGACTTGACCGACACGGACTTGACCGACACGGACTTGACCGACACGCGCACCGCGCACCCGTCTCCATTAATGATTGCACACGCCCTGTTGCTTGTAGTCAGCCAGTTGGCCACCAGCCAACCGCCCACCAGCGAGTCGGCGTCTGGAAAATCGGCCACCGCCGTTCCCGACTCGACATACAGCTCGGCGGCGCTGGCCAAAATGATCGAGATGGCGTCGCGCGCCAATCGACGAGTGCCGTCAGAACTCCTGGGATATTCCGCGTTGATCGAAAGCGAAGCCGCGTTGCTGGTGAATACGCCGAGCGGACCTGACGGTTCGGTTGCTGGAACTGCGGCGGCGACGACTGAAATGTCCGCACAAATCGAACAGTTCGTGCTGCGAGCCAAATGGGACCGAAGCGGGACGTTTCAACAGCAACAAGTTGGATACCGAGCGCGCTTGCTCGGTCCATCCATTTCGGTGCTCAATATTTTGCCAAAACCGTGGACGGCGCCGGCCTTATACGGAAATCGCCTGTCATTGCTGTTCGGTGGCGCACCGTCTCTCATGTCGGCGGACACCACGCGCCGAAACATGCCGGCGGTGCACCCCTTCGCTGACGATCGTGCCGAATTTTATCGGTTTTCCGGTGGGGATACGGTGGCTACCATCAAACTTGCTCCCGGCGCGGAAATCCCTCTGGTTCGCATTATGGTTGAGCCGATCATCGAGCGCCAAAAGCGGTTGATGGTGTTTGCCGGCGACGTGTACATTGATGGAAATACTGGCAACATCATCCGTTTGCGCGGTCGGATTCGTGTGGGTCCGGTGAAACAATCACCCGCGTCGCGCCTCGTACGATTTGTGGCGCAGGTGCAGGAAGTTGGCTACATCGATTTCGAGAACAGCCTGCAGCAGGGCAAATATTGGCTCCCGTCCAAACAGCGCCTGGAGTATCAGGCGATTACCAGTTTCACCGAAACCCGCGCGACGATTCGTGTGCAATCCGTCTGGCGCGAAATGCAGCTCAATGTTCGCGAAGGCACACTCGCGCTTGCGCCCGACGATTCGCTGGGCGAAGCGAAGTACTCGGTGAAGCTTACGGGCAGTGACAGCGCGAGCAGTTGGAATTCCTGGGGCAACGACCTGGGTGCACTCACCACGCTTGGCAGTGCGCGGGACTTCGATGACGTCGCCCCCCCGGAATTTCGACCAAATGGCAGACCGCAGTTTCGCTTCCAGGCGCGCGGATTGTCGGATCTGGTTCGCGTGGATCGGGTGGAGGGGCTGTTTCTGGGTTTCGCGGGGTTGATCGATTTTCGTGATGCCGCACCGGGCACTTCGGTGCGCATCTTTGGCGGATGGGCGACGTCGGCCAATACCGCCAAGGGTGGGATTGAAGGAGCTCAGGTTCGTGGACCGTGGGTCGTGAATGCACGCGCTGAGCGGCAACTTGCATCCACGAACGATTTTTTACAGTCGTTCGTTGGTGGCGGCGGAAATTTCGTCAATAGTTTGTTTGGAATTGACGATTATGACTGGGTCGATCGCCGCGTGATCTCAACAGGCGTCGCTCGCGAGTTCGGTATCAAGCACTCGTCGGCGTTGCGCGTCGATCTGGCGCGGGGCGACGATCGCGGTTTCAGCACGCTTCTCAAGCACGGAATATTCGGTGGAGATTTTCGTGCCAACCGCCCGGTCACGCCAGGCTCTTATTTCAGGAGCCGAGCGCAGTTTGATGTTGGGCGCAACATCATCACAAGTCCGTTGGCGTCAGGAGTTGGTTTCAGTGTTTCGTACGAACGCGGCGATGGTGATCTGCGGTGGCAGCGTTCGCTGGTACAGACATTTACGCAACAGATGCTGGGGCGATTTGTGTTTGCGGCCCGCGTTGATGGATCGTCGGTCGCCGGAAATAAATTGCCAGTGCAACAACTGCTGGAAGTGGGAAGTGATGAAGGTTTGCCGGGTTATGATTACAAAGAATTTGCTGGCGATCGGGCCGCCATCGCACGCGGAACCGTGGGATATCTCTTGCCACTCCTGGAAGAACCGATTCGTATTGGCCGCTTCACGCTGCCGGGTATCGGCCCGCAGTTGCAAGTTGGTGTGTCGGGGGGCGCAACCTCGGCGAGCAGCTCCACCACGCGGTCTCAGCTGACCGATCTGGGATGGAAGACCACCGACGGATGGCGGGCCACGTTCGACGCGCGAGTCCGATTTTTTGGAGGCGCATTCAGCATTGGCATCTCACGCCCGATTGACCACCGTGCCGTCTGGAAATTTGGGATTGGAGCCGGCGGTGGATTGTAAACTTGACGTGTTCGGACGTTGAACCGCGTGCGAGTATCTGAAGGCCCGAGCCGATGCGAAGTCCGTTAATCGATTAACTGCCTTTGGACTTGACGGACTTTGACCGGACTTTTCGGACGGATGGTGGAATCGTCGCGGCCCCGCGCGGGAATAGCGGTCTCAATTACTTTCTTTCATAAAAACAGAAATTGGCAACTTCAAACCGCCACTTTGTTTCGGATACGAACGTGTCAAAAAGTCCGTGGTGTCCGTAAAGTCCAAAGGCAGTTAGTCAGTTGCAGTTAGTCAGTTGCAGTTAGTCAGTTGCAGTTAGTCAGTTGCAGTTAGTCAGTTGCAGTTAGTCAGTTGCAGTTAGTCAGTTGCAGTTAGTCAGTTGCAGTTAGTCAGTTGCAGTTAGTCAGTTG
>Ga0335397_10002241_pt1 | contig 26350 bp, 21 predicted proteins | sample MAT04_FD_205740 | JGI IMG/M metagenome (GOLD analysis project Ga0335397, IMG submission 205740) | Freshwater microbial communities from Lake Fryxell liftoff mats and glacier meltwater in Antarctica - MAT-04 (spades assembly) (version 2) ... | reverse complement strand
GGTGCGACATAGGCAGAGCAAGGATGCACGCGTTGCGAGAAACCTGCATCAGCATTGAATGCGATTGGCGAAGCGGTTTAGTTCAACGCCTAAAATCACCCGGTTGCCGCCGAGAGACTTTGATTTAACGAAACGCCTGATCGGCAACTCGGGTGCATTTTTTTGTTACCCCAGTTCAGGGCTACAATCAGGTTCCGTGTGAGTTGACGAATGGCAACAGTTTAGGAGGCTCTGGGTTGTTGTATCGAAGTCACACGATCGCGAAGCGGTATGTCGAGCACGCACATTGCCGTCGGCAATCCAGAATATGTCACCATTGCCGCCAGTAATACCGCCATTGTAAAGCACCGAAGCACGCGGCGAAATGTCGTCAATGTCACAAACGACAAAAAGGACCTGACTATGCTTGTCTGTCCGAATCAACGCCTTACAGAAATCAGACAGGCATCGAGTAGATGAGCCTGCCCAAAAAGCGTGTACAAAGACGACGCCACATTTGATCAAATGCGGGTCATGCCTGCCAAGATCAGGATCAAAGGTGACTCGATCGTATGCGTCACCTGTTAGTCGTTTTATGCTTTCCGTCCGGTTAAAGTCTGACATCGCGCACCGATGCACTCTTTTGGGGTAACAGGTATTCGACCGCCGAAGTGCGGTAGAATTTTACCGCATTTTGGCGGCGTGGCGTGGACTTGTCAATCTTTATGCGTCAGAATCTCAAACGAGATGCGACGGATCGCTGGCTGAAACCCCGTGCTACACCGCAATTGGCCTTCACGCTATGCCGCAATCTTCACAATCGAGATTCGACGCCCAGCGAGCCTCGGACTCAGCGCCACGTCCCACGGAACCCCGGTTTCTGGAACAGGTCGCGAATGCCTGCCGGGTGAAACATTTGGCGTACCGCACCGAGCAGTCTTACGTCTCCTGGGTGAAGCGGTTCATCCTGTTTCACAACAAGCGGCATCCGCAAGAGATGGGACCGGCTGAGGTTCGGGCGTTTCTGACGCATCTGGCTGTGAACCGGACGGTCTCCGCCTCGACGCAGAATCAGGCCCTGAACGCCATCGTTTTCATGTACCGCGAAGTGGTGCGGCGCGATCCGGGGGACTTGGGGGAATTCGACCGTGCCAAGCGTCCGAAGCGTCTGCCCACGGTTCTGACACGGGACGAGGTGAAACGTGTGCTGGTCCATCTGGAAGGAACATACGGGTTGATGGCCCGGCTGCTCTACGGTACTGGTATGCGATTGATGGAGTGTGTGCGACTGAGGATCAAGGATGTCGATTTCACACGAGGAACAATCACGATCCGGAGCGGCAAGGGGGACAAGGATCGGACCACAATCTTGCCCGAGTCAATCCGCGAACAACTGGAGTCGCACATCGAGCGGCTGCGTGGACTCTTCGCGCAAGATCGTGAAGCAAATCTGCGAGGTGTCGAGTTGCCGCATGCGTTGGAAGTGAAGTCGCCGAACACGGGGGTTTCATGGCCTTGGCAATGGGTCTTCCCGGCGCGAGACGTTTCTCGCGACCCGAGGAGTGGAATCGTTCGTCGGCATCATCTCCTGGAGGACGGGTTGCAGCGGGCCATGAAACGCGCCGTCCAACTGGCAAAACTCAGCAAGCCCGCCAGTTGTCACACGCTGCGGCATTCATTCGCGACTCACTTGTTGGAGTCCGGCACCGACATCCGCACCGTGCAAGACTTGCTGGGCCACAGCGACGTCAGCACGACCATGATCTATACTCATGTGATGCAGCAGCCGGGACTCGGCGTGCGCAGTCTGAATCAACCGCCGCCGGTGTGGGTGCAGATGAGCACGGCCCACATTTATGGCGATCCCCCGGAGATCGTCTGCACCGAAGACTCCGCGTTCGGTTACGGTTTGGCACCCACTGTCGGTCGAGCCTGGGAAGCCGAGTTTCAGCGATCTCTCTTACCGACGCAGCGCGGCGTGATCTTGCGCACGAGCTTTGTCATCGGGCGAAATCGCGGCGCGGGGAATGGCGCGCTCGCCAAGCTGGGTTTTCTGGCCCGCATCGGTCTGGGCGGGACAGTGGCGACGGGGAAGCAGGGGATGAGCTGGATTCATGAGGTCGATTTGAATCGACTGTTCGAGCGAGCGCTCCTCGATCAAGCCATGACCGGCGCTTACGTCGCATCTGGGCCAAATCCTGTCTCGCAAGGCGAGTTCATGCACGCGCTGCGAAAAGCCATCGGCATGCCAATCGGTCTGCCGGCGACGGAATGGATGGTCCGGCACAGCGCGAAATGGCTGTTGCGAACCGATCCTGAACTGGCACTTTACGGCCGCTATGTCGTTTCACAACGACTCAAAAACGAGAACTTCGAGTTTCAGTTTCCGCTTGTTGGGCTTGCGCTCAAGAACTTTCTTCAATCGTAAACCAGCCCGCCGCGCAAGCAGGGGATTTTCGCGGCTTGAATCATTCGCTTACTTGCGAGTCGGGCTGGTGAGAATGTTCATCCACAGACCGTGCGCGCAAAAACAGCCGTGGCGGAGTGTCGGGAACTCTGCCACGGCTGATCAGTTTAACAGTGACCGGCTGAACGATTAGTAGCGACGTCCGCCGCCACCACCGCCGCCGTATCCACCACCACCGCCGCCGCCGTATCCACCGCCGCCGCCACGTGAGCCGCCGCCGCCACCGCCGCGACTGCCACCACCACCACCACCGCCGCCACCGCGATCTTCGCGAGGACGAGCTTCGTTCACTGTGAGTTTCCGTCCTTGAAAGTCCGCGCCGTTCATGGCATTGACGGCTTCATCGCCACCGTCGGCCATTTCGACAAAACCAAAGCCGCGTGACCGACCGGTTTCCCGATCCATCACGACCGAAGCGGACTGCACAGTGCCAAACTGGCCGAAAGCGGTCCGCAGATCATCCGACGTCGTACTAAACGACAAATTGCCAACATACAGATTCTTGCTCATCGTCACCCTTTTGTGAGCCGAAAGCGGCTCCTCAACCACATGAACCGCCGATGAAAAATCGACGGTGACTTCGGAGGGGTCTCTGGGAAGCCGGGTGACGTGGAGCGGACGATGCTGTCCCGACGATCAGCCTGTGCCGCAACCGCGTATCGAATTCCTGACAGACGGAATGCCACCAGTATCGCGGCGAGCTTGGACAGGTCGGCAGACAGCCGCACCCAAGACAGGTCAACGTGGACAGGAGCAATTCGTCAGAGCCTTCTCCGATCGACCGGATACCGCCGGTCGACAGCAAAGATTATACGGAGATTCCCAGGTTCGGGAATAGAAATCAGCCCCGTGAACGCAAATTCACGAAAAAAATTCGGTGGTGAGTCCTCAATCACGATCCGGCTGAAGTTCGGCGGGAAGAGTTGTCTGGATAGATGCCAGCAAATCTGAGGTTCCATGCTGGTCGGTCCATTGATTGACGTAGTCCCAATCAATGACATCTCGACTAGCCGAGAGAACTTCCCGCACATCCGCCAGGTCGCGCGGGCGATCGGCGTTGAGAATCCAACGCAGTTTTGTAATCACAACATCTTCAACTGTTTGCATCCAGATCGAAGAACCTTCAAAGTGGATTTTCTTTCGTCGTTCAAAGCGTCGCAGGTCGTGGGAGTCTTTGGAAAGGCGAAAGAACTCGATTTGAAAGCCGGTTTTGACGACCGTAGCGATATTCCTGGCCGTGCCCGTCACCGACTCGAAAGAAATTTGACGATCAACCTTAATTTCTGGCTCCAATCTTCGGATCAGCTCGCGGAACGTATCGCTGGAGTGCTGGATCACGAGATCGGCATCTTTGGTAGAACGCGATGGGCCGTACTGATTGCTCGAGAACGAACCCACCACCATGTAGGGGATTTTCAGTTCTTCCAAGATTTGCAACGTGTAAACAACGGCGGCTTCAGGTTTCATGATCGTCCTGCAACGGAGAATAGATTCCCGCCTCATCCATCAGCCGCGCATTCGCGAGCCGGCGCTCTAAAATCCGCTGATGCTCCTCGGAGCTTAATTCCGGGTAACGATTTTGAATTCCATTCAAGGATTGCCGGCAGGCCCATTCAAAAAGTTCAAAGCCTTCGCGAAATTTTTCCGCCGGCGTCAGTTTACGCGAACGCGAAACCTTCTCACGAAAAATATCATCAGCCTGGCTTTGAATTTCCGCGGCGGCCGGGTCACCAGAATCTTGGCTGCGGTCGACCATGCTTCCCTCCTGAAATTATTCTAACCCCAGCACATCCGCCATCGAATACAGTCCCGCGGACTTTGTCGCCAGAAACTTCGCCGCCGTCAATGCGCCGGACGCGTAGCTGTCTCGTGTCTGCCCCCTGACGGCGACTTCCAGCGTTTCGCCCAAGAGTCCGAAGACGATGGTGTGCTCGCCGACGTTATCCCCCACGCGGAGCGCGTGATAGCCGATTTCCGTTCGTTTGCGCAGTCCCGTACGGCCTTGTCGGCCGTGGATGTGATCCGTCTGCCCCATCTCCTGCGCGATGATTTCGCCGAATTTGAGAGCCGTGCCGCTGGGGGCGTCTTCCTTGAACCGATGATGCCGTTCAATGATTTCCACATCGACGCCGCTGGTATGATCGCGGAGCGCTTTGCCGGCATCGGCGACGAGTTTCATCGCAATGTTCACAGCCAAGCTCATGCTCGGGGCCATCAAGACGGGGGTGACCTGTGCCACGGAAAGGACTTCGTCCTGCTGCGCGGGTGTGAGGCCAGTCGTTGCTACGACGAGCGGAATTCGCCTTGCTTCACAGATGCGGGCGATGTGCAGGCAGCCTTCGGGCGTGGAAAAATCAATGATCACATCGACTTTGGGACCGACTTCGCTCGTTAAAGGCACGTTCAGTTTGCCCACACCCGCCAGTTCCCCTGCATCTTGCCCGATCCGTGCGTTGCCGGCGGATTCATATCCGCCAACGACATGAAACGCCGCATCCGCCGCGGCCAATGCGACAATCCGCTGTCCCATCCGGCCCGCGGCACCGTTCACGCCCAACTGAATTTTGTTCGTCATCTGCTGTTCTTCCGTTGGAGTTCAGGCGTTAGCCTGTCTTTCTGGATTTTCATGTGTTGTCTGTAACCTGCACGGTGGAATTTTTTGCCGCCACGGGGCGACAGGCTGAAGCCTGAACTCCAACTGCGTCATGCGTCGCGATGCACCGTCTCGGGGGAGAACGCCGGCAGGCAGATCGCGATGTACTCAGCACCATCAACATCCGGCGTGCCGTAACGCACCCATTCACCGGCACGGGTGATCACCGCCTGACCTGCTGCGACATCCATCGTGCCCGACTCTGACTCCACCCGCAACAGGCCGCGCAGCACAATTGTGTATTCATCGAATTCCGGCCGTTGTCCTGGTTCGATCCACCCGGACGGGCTGATCATCTGGGCGATGCTGACATCTGTTGTTTGGGAATTCATCCGGCCGATGAACTCGCGAATCAGCTTCGGTTTGTTCCCGGCCGCTGTGATCTGTTTAGGTGCGGCGATCAGTTGAGGCATGCGGTCCGTTCCACGTCAGCCCGATGATGTATCGGGTTCTAGGCGACTTCGAGTGCGGCTTTCAGTTCTGCCACGACATCCGGATTATCCTCCACAGCGAGCCGTGCCTGCAATGCTGCCTTGATTGTCCGCGTAGGGTTTGCCGAGTCTTCGAGGCGAACCGCTTCGTTGCCGACAAACTGGTTCGCCTCGAAGACTCGGCAAACCCTACAAAGCAGTTCCCCAAGTGCCCAGGCGGCGGCACCACGGACCAATGGCGAATCGTCATTCAAGACTTTGATCAGCGCGGGAATTGACTCCTCATCACCGTGGTTGCCGAGGACGATGGCCGCATTACGGCGGAGTCCGTGCCAACCGGGCCGGGCGAGAGGCGTAGTGCTGAAGGTCGCATCAAACTCCGCAGCCGTCATTTGGAGGATGTTCAGCGCGGATGCCGGATTCAGTTCGGCGGATGGCTGCCAGGTTGTCTCCGTCGAGACCGGCGACTTGCGATTCCACGGGCAGACATCCTGGCAGAGATCGCAGCCGAACAACCATTCCCCCATGCCTGTCCGGAGTTCGACGGGAATCTGCGACTTCAGTTCAATCGTGAGATAAGAAATGCACTTCCGCGCATCGAGGACAAAAGGCTCGGGAAATGCATGCGTCGGGCAGACATCGAGGCAGCGCGTGCAGGTGCCGCAATGCGTGGTCTCGAACGGCTCATCCGTGATGAGTTCCACATCGGTCAACAGCGCGCCGAGAAACAGAAAACTGCCGAGTCGTTTGTGAATCAGCAACGTGTTCTTGCCGAACCAGCCCAGGCCGGCGAGCCGGGCAAAATCGCGTTCGAGCAGGGGAGCCGTATCGACGACGATTCGCGTCTTGCACCCCGGCGACAATTCGTGCAACTGGTCGGCCAGGCGCTGCAACCGCGCCCGAAGTTCATCGTGGTAGTCGGCCCCGCCCCACGCATAACGGGCGATGCGGCCGTCATTAGGTCCACTCGACGATGGTTCCGCAGATTTGTAGTTCCACCCGACCATGACCACGCTGCGCACCGATGACAGCACATGCCGAGGGTGTTCGTAAGCCGCGGCCCGCCGCGGGATGTAGCTCATCTCCCCCGCGAACCCGCGTTCGATCCATTCATAGAGATGTGAGACCCCCGTCGGTGTGACAGCGGGTGCGATGCCGACCAACTCGAAGCCCAGTTCGTGTGCGAAGGCTTTGAGATTCGCGGTGACGCTTTGCTCGGCGACCATATGTGTGATGCCGATCCGTTTACGCCGGGCAATCAAGCAGAGGCAATTGAACCGCAGATTTCGCAGATGGACGCAGATTTAAATAATCAACGAAGACAGTAACAATTTGATTCCGCCTTCAAATCTGTTTTATCTGCGTCCATCTGCGAAATCTGCGGTTCAAATCTTCTCCTCAGTTCGGCAGCGGCTGCCCGCTGCGCAGATACGCGAATAAATCCCGCACCTGCTCGTCGGTCAGCGTTTTCAACTGGCCTTCCGGCATGATCGATTTCTTCTGCGGCGATAGTTCATCAATGTCGGCCCGGTCGAGAGAAACCGTCTGTCCTTCCGCCGTGCGAATCACCACCACCTGCGGGTCTTGCTCGACGAGGAAGCCCGTGACAATTCGGCCGTCCACTGTGGAAGCCACGAAGGTCTCGAAACCTTCCCGAATCTCAGCACTCGGGTTGATGATGTTCGTCAGCATGCGGCCGATGTCGTCGCGCTTGAATGACGTGAGATCCGGCCCGACCTGCCCGCCGGCATCGTGCAGCTTGTGGCATTTGCCGCACATCTGCATATACAGTTTCTTACCCGGATACGGATCGCCCGGCTCGTTCGCATTCAGCAACTGACCGTACTTCTCCAACTGAGCCTGCATGTCTTCGGTCGAGGCTCCTGTGACTGCGCCGAAATGCTTTTGAATCAGGTCCGCGATCTCGGCATCACGATGGATCGACAGCTTGCGGACTGTTTCCTCGGGCACGCTCGCCGATGTGATCTTCCCCTGGTCGACGGCGGCCAGCAAGTCCTTCGCCCACGGCTTGCGACTCGCCAGCAACCCTTGCGCGAGGCTCCGCAAGTCGTCCGTCATTTGACCATACTGGCCAAGCACCGCGGCGGGAATGCGTTCGTCGTTGTAGGTGGGGAGTGCCGCCAACGCGGCCGCTTTGGATGCGTCATCGGTCGATTTGGTCAGCACGTCGAGCAACACCGGCACACTGTCCGGTTGCTTCACTTCGCCAAACAGCAGAATCAACTGACTGCGGCGATCACTCGACGTTTTCGCATCGGCGATGGCCTGCAATGTTTCCTGAATCGCCCCGGCATCACCTTGGCGAACTTTCAAAGTGAGGGAACCGCCGCCCGCTTTGGATAACGCGTCCACCAGTTCCGGCGGAACATTGCTCATCGACCGGCCGGCGAAGGCCTCTTCAAAACCCTGCATGAGGGCCTTCGTCTGTTCCGGTCCGGGCGATTGCTTAAGCAGCTTCGCGCAGATCGTGAGATCGGCACGATTGCCGGACGCCGCGAACCGCCGCATCAACCGCGACAGAATCTGCTCCTGGGCAATCTTCAATGACCAGACATCGGCCGCATCGAAGAATGCCAGTGTGGGCTGGGGAGATGTCGTCAGATGATGCTCCAGCGCCCACCAGATTTGCAGCGTGAGGCGTTCATCCCCGGCGTCTTCATCACGCGTCAGCAACCCGGCGATAATCGGCAGCGCCTGATCGACGGGGATGCGTTTCGCCGATGCGGCCAGTTGACTGCGGACTTCAATGTTCGGATCGGTTTTCGCCAGCGCAGCCGCTTTGGTGGCGATGTCCGAAGGCAACCGGCCATCGTCGGCGAGCAGACGGATTGTCCACAAGCGGACCTGCGGCTCGGCATGGTCGAGGCACTTCAGAGCCAGTGGTTCCGTGAGGGTCTGGTTGAGGAATGTCGCCCAGAGAAATTCAACGGCGAGCGCACCTTTTGTCGCGAACAGTTTTTCCGCGAGGACCGAACCCCGCTGGTCGTTTCGAGGATTATCGGCGATCAACCGCCGTGCGGTCTCGCGGTGCCAGCGATTTGAGTGTTCGAGTTGTGCGAGGAGTTGATCGTTGTTTGGCGTCGAAGGTCCGCTAAGCGGCAAGCGAGGTTCGGCGTCGCGTCCTTTAATCCGGTAGATCCGCCCGCGGTCTTTGTCCATGCCCCCTTGATAGTTTGACGTGTGTGCCAGTTGCGGGTCGTACCAGTCGGCGACGTAGAGCCAGCCGTCGGGGCCGTCTTTGATGTCGACCGGCTTGAACCATTTGTCGGTGGAGTCGATAGCGAGGCCGATGTCCTTCGTCGCGAATGTGCTGGCAACCTGTGTGACATCGCTCATCACGACATGTGTCAGCAAGGGGGCGACGCCGAAGAGTTTGCCGTGGTATCTCTCGGGCAGGCGGTCACCTTCATAGATCACGAAAGTATGCGTGAATCGCGGGACTTTGGCGTGGGCCATCGCCGGGAAAAAACCGAAGGCATACGGGTTGGACAACGAACCGTGCTTGTTGAAACCCTTTTGAATATAGGCTCCCTGGGCGTAATGGAAGCCGCGTGTATCGCCGCCGTTGTGGCCGGAGAAGATACGCCCGGCGGCATCGATTTCGACGCCGAAGGCATTTCCGCCACCTTCGCAGAAGACTTCGTAAATCTTCTCCTCCGGGTGATAACGCCAGATGTTCTGCCCCTGCGAGTAGACACCTTTTTTGTCACCCGGCCGTTTGACGTTCGCGGAAACCGTGCTGCCTTGCGCGCCGTATAGCCAGCCATCCGGCCCCCAGCGCAGGCTATTCGCAATCGAGTGCGTGTCTTCCAGGCCAAAGCCGGACAGCAGGACTTCGGGATCGCCATCGGGAATGTCGTCCTGATCTTTGTCGGGATAGAAGAGCAGATAAGGCGGATTGACGACGAAGACGCCGCCGCGACCTTGCGCGAAGGATGAGGCGATATTCAGCCCATCAACGAAGGTTTTATGTTCGTCAAACTTGCCGTCGCCATCGGTGTCTTCGTGAATCGTGATCTTATCCTGCCCCTTCTCACCATGCGGCGGCGGTTCGGGAACTTTGTCATACACGGCCCGCCACCATTGGTCCTTACTGAGCAGCGTCAAGCCGGCGGGTTCGGGGTACTGGATGAACTGCATCACCCACAGCCGGCCCCGCTCGTCGAAATTCATGAACAACGGCTGGCGGATTTCCGGTTCCGAGAGAACCAGCTCCAATTCCAGATCGTCCGGCGTGTGCAGTGCGGTGAGTGCCAGCTCCGGCGGCAGCGAGTCCTCCTGTGTCACGCGGTTGATGACGGTGGCGAACGGGCTGAGAGCCGGCGTCTTGATGATCGCGTCAAATGGCTTGAACCCCCTGACCTCTTCTTTCGCCCAGGCGATATCATCGCCTTTGCGAAATTGCCAAGTCCCGGTGGTGTCGATTGATTCGGCTCCCGAGATGAACAGCGGCGCGATCCCCTTGAAGCCGGCTTTACCATCGTTGTCGTAGACGCGCACCGCAATCGTGTTCGGCTCGCCGAGTTTGACGAGATCGCCCGAGACGACATAGCGATGCATGTTGTTCAAGCCGCTGGAATAATTTGGCGGCAGGCCGCCGCTCACGCCGATGCGGGTGCCGTTGAAGAACGTCTCGCAGGCGTTGTCGACCTTGTCGACATAGAGATAAAACCCACGGCCCTTCCAGTCGGCCGGGACTTGAATGGCGCAGCGATACCAGGCGAAGCCGTCATAATCGCCGATCTGATCTTCCCAAAGGCCTGGAACTTTGATCGTCGTCCACTCCGAGCGGGGGGCGTCAGCCCCCTGATTGCGGTCGCCCGTCAGATCACGGTCGTTCGTCGCATTGGACGCCGATTCAAGGGGCTCACGCCCACCGCTCGGAATGCCTTCAGCGGCCCACGCCAACGCATTTTTGAGCAGCGTCACAAACTGCGGCGTCTCGAAGTCCGAGGCGTGACCGAGCGACGTGTAGAACGAACGACCGCCATCGGGACGGGGAAAAATCCAGGCGACGGGTTCCTGCGTGTCGGGCTTGTCAACCAGTTTGCCTTGCAGCAACGGGACAGTCCCTTTGGCCAACGGCGAGACGATATACAGTGAGCCGCGGGTCGGAAATTCTGCGGGGTCAATCCCCTTCAAAATCGGATGCGATTTCTGATCAGGGATTGTCGAGACCACCGTCTTCAATTCGTTGCCATGATGATTCGTGTAGTTGCCGCCGAAGACTTGCGCATCGAACTCGGGCCAATCGCTGAGACCTTCCGGCGGCTTTTGATTGCGCAAGCAGAACGCATGGCTTGCCGTGCGAATGCCGACGACCGGTTTGCCCGCCGCGACAAATTTGCGGATGTGTTCAAGTTGTTCGGCCGGCAACGGTCGCCGACGGACACTCACCAGCAGAACATCAGCGGTGTCGAGGATGTCCAGATTTGGAACGTCAGACTTGTCCTTGGGATTCTCGTAGAGCAGCGTCACACGATAATCTTGGCCCAGATGTTTGGCCGCGAACTCCGGCAGCGTCGTTTCGGTTTTGTATTCGTCTTCGGCCGAAACGATGACGACATGCGGGCGACTGTCGGCGGGGAAGCGGAATTCGCGGCCGTCGAGGAAATCGCCACTGATCAGCGTCGGGCACCAATGCTTTTCAATGTGCTCGACAACGAGATCGGTCCCCGTGAAATGGCTGACGAACGGGGCCTTCGCCGGGTTGTACATCGTGTCTGTCAGGTCGCGCATCAAGGCGACGTTCAGGCCTTGATAGGCCAACTGCCTGATGGAGAATGGCCGGCCGAGGACGCACATGTTGGTATGCACGCCCATCACGATCACGTTCTCGATGCCCCGCTGCCGCATCAAATAATACGCCTCGGCGGAATCGGTGATGGCGTCACCGTCAACGATATCCAGCGTCTTGATCTGCCGCGTCCACGGGAACGGATCGCCCCGCTTCCAGGTTGTTTCGCAATCGCAGCTGCCGTCAGAATCGTCGATCGGCAACTCGCCTTCGCGGTCTTTGTCGAGGTGACACCAGCCTTCAAGTTTCCTTTTCGGCTCCGCGACCGGCGCGGCTTGGGCCAGCTTGCGGCCCGGGTGGTCTTTGTAGAAGTCCATCGTGCCGCTGGGGCAATGGATGATGAAGACACCCTTCTCCCGCGCGGCTTTCAGGACCTCATTCATCCGCGGAGCCATCTCGGCGACCCGCTGCTCGGCGTTCGGGCAGGTGTGATGGTCCCACATATCGCAGACGACAATCGCCGTCTGCGCAGGATTCCAGTCGGCTTTTTTCACTTCCAACTGATACCGACCGGATTTTTCGCCGATTTCGGTCCGCGACCGAAGGTTCAATTCCCGCCCCGCCTGGGCAAATTGACCCATCAACCCCGACACGATGAAACACACAATCTGGACGCGTAACATACAACTCTCCTGCGGAAAATCTGAGTTCCACCAGTGTGATGTCCTCCCGCGGGGATTGCCAGTCCGTGCTGCAACGAGGATCGATGTCCCGTAGGGTTTGCCGAGTCGTCGAGGCGAACCAGATCGGCCATACAGGTTCGCCTCGACGACTCGGCAAACCCTACATCAGCGGAAAACCTTATGAGAGCAGTGGCGTTTTATGCGATTCGCCCTGTTCTTCCCGCACATATTGTGGCACCGCATAGCCCGGCAGGCGGCGGCGAAGTTCCTGGATCAAGGCGCGGCCGATGTCTTCGGCGACCTCGAAGTGAGCCGCACCGGTCACGCGGTCGAGTTGATGCAGATAGTACGGCATCACTCCCAGATCCACGAGTTGTTCGCACAGGTCCGCCAACGTGTCTGCGGTGTCATTCACGCCGCGCAGCAACACGGCCTGATTCAGCGTCGGAATCCCGTGACGAACGAGTTTTTTCAGAGCCACCCCGCAATCGCCTGCGAGTTCGCAGGCATGATTCGCATGCACGACCATGATCGTCGAGAAGCGGCTCGAAACCAGCAATTCGAGCAATTCGTCGGTCACACGACTGGGCAAGACAATCGGCAACCGGGTGTGAATCCGCAGTCGTGTCAGATGCGGAATCTCGGCCAGAAGCTGAATCAGATCGGCCAGCCGGCGGTCGGTTAGCATTAACGGATCGCCGCCGCTGAGAATGATTTCATGAATCGTGTCATCGGCCCGCAGCGTGGCGAGCGCCGGTTCCCAGTCATCGAGCGTGCGCGGCGCGTCTCCGTAGGGAAAGTGCCGGCGAAAACAGTAGCGGCAATGAATCGCACACGCCCCAGTGGCGATGAGCAATGCCCGCCCGGCATATTTCTGCAATAACCCCGGCGCGAGTTCCGCCTGCTGATCGCCGACGGCATCAGTCGTGAAGCCGGGTATCCTCGCGGTCTCGGCATCCAGCGGCAGCACTTGTCGTAGCAAAGGATCGTCGGGATCGACACGCCGCATCCGCGCGAGGTAACTTTCGGTGACCATCACCGGAAACAGTTTTGCAGCGCGGCGCGCGGGGATGCGCAAGTCATCCGGCAGGCCGAGACGATCCATTAGTTGGTCTGCATCACGAATCGCGGTAGCGAGTTCACGATGCCAGGAAGGTGCGGCGACTTGTAGCATCATTACGTTATCTGCGTTTTGGCGGAGTTATGTACCAATAATGGACCTATGAGTCCCTAACTCCGGGTCAGGGTTTTCACAATCTGGGCGATCTGGTATCTTTGCGGAGAATCCCGTAGGACCAGCCGGGCGGCTCGGTGTGTCTACCAAGGTATCTTCCAGCAGAGAAAAAGACCAATGGCGAATATTGATGTCGGCGAACTTCGCAAAGGTTCCAAGGTGATCCTCGAAGGGGATCCGTTTGAGATGCTCATCGTCGATTTCGTGAAACCCGGCAAGGGACAGGCTCTGTACAAATGCAAGATGCGGAACCTCATCAAGGGGACGCTCCTCGACCGTACCTATAAAAGCGGCGAAACGCTGGAAGGGGCCGACATCCGCCGGAACGACGCCCAATATCTCTACAAAGAAGCTGCCGGCTACGTCTTTATGGATCAAGGCTCCTTCGAGCAGCACACGATCCCCGGCGACATCGTTGGCGAACAATCCCGTTTTTTGCAAGACGGCTCGATCTGCGAATTGCTCTACTGGAACGATACACCCATCGGAGTCACGCTGCCCAATTCGGTCGTACTGACTGTGGCCTATACCGAACCAGCCACCCGCGGCAACACTTCGGGCAACATCACCAAGGCGGCCATTGTGGACGGCAACGTCGAAATCCAGGTTCCGGCCTTCGTGGATACCGGCGACCGGGTGAAGGTCAACACTCAAACGGGCGAATACGTCGAACGCGTCCGCGATTAGTTCTTTTGGTTAGCCGCGACGCGGAGGGTTTCCGCAGCGGAGCGCGTTCCTCGAACGGAATCGGGGCATGAATTTCTGGACAATCGTCATCTACGGCATCGCGGCGGTCATCGCTCTCCAAGGCCTGTTGGCTTTGATGGTAGCCCACCGTCAGGCGTCGCTGAACCGGTTTTTCCAGGAAGAATCCCGGCGCAGTGAGCTGCAAGCAGCCGAAAAATCCGAACCCACAGCGATGCCCAACGGTCAGAAATCGAAAGCAGCCTGAAGCAGCAGCCCAGGGATAACCGTCTCCTGGGCGTCCTCTAAGAGTTCAGCATGTCCACACCCCACAACGGCAAACTCTTCATCGAGACCGTCGGCTGTCAGATGAACATGCTCGACAGCGAGCTGGTCGTTGCCGCGCTGCGCAAGCAGGGTTACGAACTCACGCCCGATATCGCCGCCGCCGATACGATTCTGTTCAACACTTGCAGCGTGCGGGAGCATGCGGAACACAAGATTTACAGTGCCCTCGGCCGCCTGAAATTCAGCAAGCAAACACGCCCGCAGCAAGTGATTGGCGTGATGGGCTGCATGGCCCAGAAGGATCAGGAACTGATCTTTCAGAAAGCCCCCCACGTCGATCTCGTGGTCGGCACCGGGCAACTCGCGGAAATTCCGCGCCTGGTCGATGATGTCCGGCGCACGCGCAAACGCGAGGTCGCCGTCAGTCTCGATCGGCGTGACGGCACGCGGATGGAAGTCTCGAACAGTTTCCAAAGCTACGATCCCCTGCGAGAGCCGGAAATGCGGCCGACGCCGTTTCAGGCATTCGTGCGGATCATGTTCGGCTGCGACAAATTCTGCACCTACTGCGTCGTCCCCATGACACGCGGTCCGGAGCAAAGCCGTTCCCCCCAAGACATTCTGCACGAATGCCGCGTGCTGGCGGATCAAGGCGTGAAAGAAGTCACGCTGATCGGGCAGACGGTCAACAGTTTCAAGTTCACCGAAGACGGCCGGACTTGGCGTTTAGCGGACCTCCTGTCCGCCATGCACGACATTAACGGTCTCATCCGCCTGAAATTCGTGACGAACTATCCGCGTGACATGACCGATGATCTGCTGCAAGCGGTCCGCGATCTGCCGAAGTGTTCGCGGTATCTGCATGTGCCGGCCCAACATGGTTGCGATGAAGTCCTCAAGCGGATGAAGCGTGGCTACACGATCGAGCAATACCGCGAAATGTTCGGCCGGATTCGCGCGACCTTGCCGGATGCCGCCGTGTCGAGCGATTTCATCGTCGGCTTCTGTGGCGAGACGGATGCCGCGCATCAGAAAAGTCTCGACATCATCCGCGAATTCCGGTTCAAGAACAGCTTCATCTTCAAGTACAGCCCACGGCCGGGAACAAAGGCCTACGACCTGCTGCCGGACGATATCCCCGAGGATGTGAAGCGGCAGCGCAATCAGGAAATGCTGACGCTGCAAAATCAGATCAGCGCGGAAGACAACGTGCAGTTCATCGGCCGCACCGTCGAAGTGCTGGTGGAAGGCCCGAGCCGTACGGCCGAAAAACGGGGCGAGATCGACCCCACCTCGGGACCGATTCAGTTGATGGGCCGCACGAGTTGTGACCGCATTGTGGTCTTCCCCGGTAATCCGCGGTTGGCCGGTACACTGGCGAAAATCGCTGTGGAAGATGGGACACCGACAACGCTGCTCGGCACCATCGTCACGCGCGAAGTCCAGCACGGTTCGTCGTCGCTGCTGCCGATTCTCGCGTGATCGAATCTCGCTTGCCCTTCGCGGTCGCGCGACGTGGAAGGTCCGCGAAGCGCAAGCGCCTGCGGCGTCGCTCAACGTGGCGAATACAAACGGTGCTGCGCGATATAAACCTCCACCGCGCGGGGCACTTGATACCGCACACTACGGCCGCTGTGAACCCGGGCGCGCAGGTCGCTCGATGAGATGTCCAACCCTGGCATCTGAACTGAGACGATCCACTGCCGCTCTTCAGCAGTGAACTCGCGCGCCAGCTCCGTATCTAATATGGCGGGACGATCACCCCGATTCACGGCGATCACCGTTGCCATCTGTAAAATGCGGTGCGGTTCGCGCCATGTTGGCAGATCATGCACGGAATCGGCACCGAGCAGCAGATGCCATTCGTGGCCAGGCGATTCGCGGTGCAATTGCTCCAGCGTGTCCACGGTGAACGATGGCCCGCTGCGTTCGATCTCGATTCTCGAAATGCGGAATGTTTCGTGACCGGCGAGGGCGAATTCAAGCATCGCCAGCCGGTCTTTCGCCGGAGTCAGATCGCGGCGGTGCTTGTGCGGGGGAACTCCCGCCGGCAGAAACCAGACTTCATCGAGCCGGCATTGTTCACGGCACTGCTCGGCCAGCACCAGGTGGCCGAGATGAACCGGATCAAACGTGCCGCCATAGATGCCGATCCGCATGATGTAATGCGCTGTCCTGAAATGACTGTGCGTATGCTGCTTGCCGCATGGTAATCGGCGACGATTGATCGTGCCATGCTCACGCGTGTCGTGCTGGACCATGCAGAAACTACAGGCGAAGAGTTTCTGCCACGGATTGCACGGATGTCACGGAATACAAAAACTAATTTACCACGAAGGACACGAAGGTCACGAAGTAATGTGCGAGTTTGACAAATCGCGCTTCTTCGCCTTCACCTTCGTGATCTTCGTGTCCTTCGTGGTTCAAATGTGTTTTCTCCGTGATATCCCTGGCAGAATCATCGCGTCCGTCGATCCCGGACTGGCATCCCAAAACCACGCGTTGATACACTGCCGTCCGAGTTGGAACTGTCTCAGGAATATCTTATGCCGACACTCGATCCCGTTCGTTGGAAGCACGCGGCGACATTGGCGCAGCGGTGGACCGTCGAGAAGAAGTTGCCGGCGATCACGTTTCTCACGGGCACGAAGGACGCCGTGCATGGTCCGGTCTCGTTCGGATCGCATTCGGTGGACGGTGCGACGCCGCTGGTCGAGCGGCCCATTTATCTGATTGCCTCGATCACCAAGCCGGTCGTCGCGATGGCGGCGCTGCAACTTGTCGAGCGCGGGCAAATTCGGTTGTCGGATCGCGTGACCGATTACTTTCCGGAGTTCGGCAAGCAGGGAAAGTACAGCGTCGAACTGCGGCACCTGTTCACGCACACGTCGGGCTTGCCGGACATGCTGCCCAACAACGTGGAACTCCGGCAGGCTCAGGCACCATTATCGAAGTTCTTCAGCGAAATCTGTGAGTTGCCGCTGACGTTTCCCGCGGGGCGCGGCGTGCAGTATCAAAGTACGGGGCTCCTGGTCTTGTCGGAGATCGTGCGGAAAGTGACCGGCCGCTCGATGCCCGACGTGCTGCGGCAAGAGATTTTCCAGCCGCTAGGCATGTCGGATTCCGAACTCGGCGTGCCGGATGCTTGGCACGCGGGATTGAGTACGCCCGGCACGTCGGATCAAACCTCGAAGATCGCTAGAATCCCGGAACTGCGCGTCCCCGCCGACCAGGCTGCGGCGACGACCTGGAACTGGAACAGCCTTTACTGGCGGCAACTGGGCGCGCCGTGGGGCGGGATGCTGACCACCACCGAGGATTTCGCGAAGTTCGCGCAATTGATGCTGCGTGGTGGCAAAACACCCGATGGGGCGACCATCTTTTCACCCGCGCTCGTTTCCGCCGCGACGACCAATCAATTGGAGATGATGGTCAATGTGCCGGAGGAAGACCGCCGTTGCCGGCCGTGGGGATTGGGCTGGCGGCTGAATTGGCCCGGTCACAGTGCGAGCTTCGGCGATCTGCTGAGCCGTGTGGCGTATGGACATTGGGGAGCGACCGGCACGTTGATGTGGATCGACCCCGCACGCGGGACGTTCGCCATCATTTTCTCGACCGAGCCCTATGACACCAGCGGCACCCAACTCGTGCAGTTGAGCAACGCGATTGCCGCCGCGTGGGTGTGATTCCAAAGCCCGGCGTTGGCAACGCCGGGACGATTTTGAGAAGTCCCGGCGTTGCTGACGGCGGGCTTTAGCCCGCGACGAGTTGCTGGTTGGCGTCGAGGATCGGGTTGGGAGACGGGAAGTTCCACCACCAGATATAGCCCTCGACGAGATCGCCGTAGTACGGGACGTACTCGCAGGCGGTCTGCAACGGCGAGTAGAAGGCGATGACCCAATACGGTCCGCTGACATACGCCGCGCCGAACCATGTCCAATACATCGGCCCGATCGAAAGCGTGTAAATCAACCAGACCGTCAAAAACTGAACGGCAAATCCGCGAAACGTCAGCAGCGGTCGCTTCGGCAATTCAGGGTTTGGCAAATCGGAAGACATAGCAAAAGTCTAACCAGCGAGTTGATGTGTGGTCAAATCCAAGTTGCGAACTTACAGGTCCGCAAGGTCACGCCATTTTACGCAGTACATCCAGTTTGTGATTTTGCGATCCGCTCTGGACCTGTGACGCCCTTTGCGGTGTAATCTGTGCGAAGCAAAGGGCAGCGAGCATTGGCCGTCCATGCTTCCGTGGCGTCAGGATGATGCCCCGCCCTCGGGAACAAGGACGTTCAGCTCTCGTGCAAGTCTGGTTGCGACTGTCGAAATTCGCCTGGACCTATCGACGCAAGTTTCTTGCATCGATCGTGTTAGGGGCTGTCGTCTCCATCTTCTGGAGTGCCGAGCTGCTCCTCTCGTTTCCGGTGATCAAGGTCTTCCTGCAAGGCCAGTCTCTGCCCGAATATTTCGGACAGGAGATCACCAAAGCACAGGCCGACGTTTCGACCCATCAACGGGAAATCGATTCCCTGCAAACGCAGATCGCCGGGCTGGAAGACGCCGAAGACAAGCGCAGCCGCCTCAATCATGCCAGTTTGTTGAATGATCAGGCCCGTTGTCTGCGGCGGCTCAATGCCGCGGCCTGGAAATTGTGGGGCCTGAGTTGGGTCAATTCACGCATTCTCCCCTACCTGCCGCAGGATCAGTTTCGGTTTCTGCTGGTGGTCTTCGGCATGTTGTTGATCGTCACCGTTTTGAAAGGTCTGGTCACGGTCTGGCAGGATCTGTTGGCGGGGAGCATCGGCGAATTGACGGTCATCGACCTGCGCAAGGCCCTGTTTCGTCAGACGCTCAAACTTGATCCGCAAACCGTGGCGATGGGTGGCACGGCGACTTTAATGTCGCAATTCACCTACGATCTGCAATCACTCGCCGCGGGTTTATCGGAACTCACCGGCCGTGTGGTGCGGGAACCGCTGAAAGGGTTCGCGTGCATCGCGGCGGCGTTCTGGGTCAACTGGCGGTTGACGGCTCTGTCGCTGCTGTTCGTGCCACTCGCGGGTTGGATGTTCCATCGCTTCGGCAAACGTCTCAGCCGTGCGCTGCACCGCGTCATGGACAGCATGTCGCATTTGTACAAGCATCTCGAAGAAACATTCGAGGGGGCGAAGCTCGTCGCGGCGTTCGACGGAGCCGGTCATCAGCGGCGCAAATTTCACCGGCTGAATCGAGACTTCTATTTCAAAGCGATCAAAATTGTCCGCATCAGCGCCATGAGCGGCCCAGCCATCGAACTGCTGATGATGGTCGCCGTACTGGTGGCGATTTTGCCGGGCGCTTATCTGGTGCTACGGCAAGAGACCGGCTTGTGGGGCATCCGCCTGACGACGAGCGAAATGGATATCACCGAACTGGCCGTGCTGTATGTCCTGCTCGCTGGTGTTGTCGATCCGCTGCGGAAAGCCTCCCGTTTTTATGCGATCATTCGGCGCAGCGGCGCGGCCGCGGAGCGGGTTTTCGCCAGGATGGATCGTCCGGCTCTGGTGACGCCGCCAACCTCGCCGCAAGTGCTGCCGGAATTGAAAACCGGTCTGCGATTGCGGCACGTCACGTTTCGCTATGCCCGCCCCGATGCCGATCATTCGCTGGAACGACCGCCGGCTCTGGATGACATCGACCTCACAATCCCCGCCGGAAAAACGGTGGCGATTATTGGGACCAACGGCTGCGGCAAATCGACCTTGGTGAACCTCTTTCCGCGATTCTACGACCCGGAACAAGGGAGCGTTCTGTGGAACGATGTCGACTTGCGGCAGGTGCGGCTGCGTGAGTTGCGCGAGTCCATCGCCATCGTCCCGCAAGATGCCGCGCTGTTCGACGATACGATCCTCGGCAACATTCGTTACGGCCGCTGGGGAGCCTCGGCGGAGGACATGCGAGACGCGGCCCGACGGGCGCATGTGACCGATTTCGCCGAGTTGTTTCCCGATGGCTTGCTGACCCGAGTCGGCGCGCATGGAAAACAGTTGTCTGGCGGTCAGCGTCAGCGAATCGCTTTGGCCCGAGCCATGCTCCGTGATCCGCAACTGCTGATCCTCGATGAACCCACATCGGCCGTGGATGCCAACAGCGAACAACTGCTGTTGCACTCCCTGCGGACATTCGCCCGCGGCCGCACAACGCTGCTCATCACCCATGCTCTGCATCGCGACTGGCTGAGTTTCGTGGATCGCATCGTCGTCATGGATCTGGGGCGCGTGATTGCCTCCGGCACCCATGAGGAACTGATTCAAGCCTGTCCGATTTATCAGCAGCTCTCGCCGGCGGAAACACGAGCGGCGTGATCCCGCATCGTCCTTTGCTGCGGCGAACCTGTTTCTTCGATCTCTTGTCCGATTCCCATTCATGTTCCTCTCGTCTCTCACTCGCAGTCGACCGAACTCCTGGCTGCTCAGGCTGAGCGCCGCCGGCTGTCTGTTTTTACTCGGGTTAGCCTGGGGCATGCATACGCAGTTCGGGGTGGAAGAAATCGATCGGGCGGAGACCTCGTTCAACCTGCCGTTGGCTCTCGCCCCGGCGTCCCCCCACGATTGGCCGGGTGAGTTCGGTTCGACCGGTCATGGGGATTGCCCCCGCGCGCGGCTGCCTCATGAAGATCTATCGGCGGGACAATCCACATGGCGCGTCCCGCTCGTCGGCCCGGAGGTGGGCGGGGCTTGTCTCTGGGGATCACTGGTGATGACGCCGGTGCTCGACCCGACCACACGCTCGCTCGCCTTACACGCCTACACGTTGGATAACGGGCAATTGGCGTGGCAAGTGACGCTGGGGAAAGATCTGGACCTTAAGCCGGAATTGCCACGCCGGGCCGCGACACCGGCCTGTGATGGACAATCGGTGTTCGTGTCGGCGGTCATCGACGGCCGGCTGCGGATGTTCGCCGTGGATTTGCAGGGACGTTTGCGCTGGGAACGTGACGCCGGGCCGATGGCCTGCGAAGACGGCCGGCTCATCTCACCGCTGCTCTTCGAGTCTCTGGTGATCGTGTCGGCCGAATCGCGTGGTGATCGACTCCATCGCTGGCAGTCGACCAGTCATCTCACGGCCCTGCATCGACTCACGGGCGAAATCATTTACCGCGTCCGCCGACCGCCGGGCGATGGGTTCGCAACCCCTGTGCTCGCGACCTTCCGCCATGGCACGCAACTCATCATTCCCTCCAAAGGACGACTGACCGCCTATGACCCGCGGCGCGGCGAACCAATCTGGTGGTCGCGGTGGGATGCCATACAAGTCGCCAATTCCATCGCCTGGGACGACACCACGATTTACGCCGGCAGCGGCGATCCTTTGCCGCAATTGACGGCGATCCGCGCCGACGGCACGGGGGATGTGACGAACACGCATCTCGCGTGGCAAAGTTCCGCTGCCGGTTCAACAACGATCGCACCCGTGCGGCACCGCGATCACATTTACGCGCTGACCGAAGACGGCTGGTTGACGGCCCTGGATGCCGGCACGGGCAAAGTCCTCTGGCGGAAATCACTCGCTGGGAGTTTCGTCCGTTCGCCGATTCCCGCCGGTGACGACCTCATGTGCCTCAACATGCAGGGTGCCGCGTATGTCCTCGAACTCGCTCAGCGGGGCGCGGCGGTGTTCGAGTTGCGATTATCTCCCGGAATCATCGCGGCCCCGGCCGCGACCGATCGGCACCTCATCCTGCGCGATCGCGACGGACTGGTCTGCCGGTCCTGGGGTGACGCGGAGACAACGCCCATCGTCACCGCCCCGGCTCGACCCGTTAAACGGCTGTAGGATTCGGGTGGCACGTGCCTGAGTCCTCGAAGGGCGTGGGGATTGCTCGCAGCCCATGCCCTTCACAAAGCCTCAGGGAGGTGCCACCCAGAATGGTGAGGGCGCTGGACTACCAGAGTTCTTCCCACGTTTCCGGCTGAACCAATGCGTGGCGACCGGCGGGGAACCGGCGGGGGGCCAGCGACGGGATTCGCAGCCACACGCGGTGGCCCTGGTAAATGCCGTCGATGCCGACATGCGGGCCAACTTCGTCGTCGGCACCTAATCCCTGAGCTTGCCAGTAGGCGGACTCGACTTCGTCGAAAAGCACAAGCAGGGCTTTGAAATCGACATGAAAGCGGGACGGCCGCACACCCCCATCATTGGGGCCGCCAAGAATTTCGGTGTGCGAGGCGAAGAGGGTGATTTCCCACACGCCGTCGGCTTCACAGAAATGACAGCCCAGCGGGGCGAGAACATCGACCGCGATCAGCGCCGCGCCCGCTTCGTCCGCCAACAATTGAATCCAATCCGGCGGCGTCTTCATCGAGGGGAACTCTCTGTCACAGTGAACCCACCACCGTTCCTCGGGGTGTACTCACGAACGTCATCGGCGCAACTCTTCTGCGCCGAGTATCTTCTTAATTTATCCCTGTCCAGCATGCCAAGTCAAACGAATGAACGGGAAAAGACCGTAAAATTCGTGTTCAAAACGCGGAAGCCCCACCTTTCCCATTCGTCCTCTCCGGCACCCTCATTGGCGACCCATGCCGCTCGACCTATAATCCGTCAGTGTTCCCCAGCGCGAAACCTCTCCTCTGTGAGTGATGAACCCTGATGACCGACCGTCCCCGGACCTTGCGCGAATTGCGTGATAGCGGCTATCGTTCCCAAAGTGTTAAACAGGAAATGCGACAGAATCTGCTGGCGAAACTCCGCCGCAAGGAACCGCTGTTCCCCGGGATTCATGGCTACGACGACACCGTGCTGCCGCAATTCTCGAATGCGATTCTCTCTCAGCACGATTTGCTGCTGCTCGGTTTGCGTGGTCAAGCCAAGACGAGAATGCTGCGGATGCTGACCTCGCTACTGGATGACGCCTTGCCGATGGTCGCCGGTTCGGAAATCCATGACGATCCGTTTCATCCGTTGAGCAAATTCGCCCGTGATCTGCTCGCCCAGCGCGGGGACGACACGCCGATTACCTGGATCGGCCGCGACGACCGCTATCACGAAAAACTCGCCACGCCGGATGTGACCATCGCCGATCTCGTTGGTGAGATCGATCTGGTGAAACATGCCGAAGGCCGCGAACTGGCCAATGAAGACGTGCTCCATTTCGGGTTGATCCCCCGCAGTCATCGCGGGATTTTCTGCCTGAACGAACTGCCCGACCTGAGTCCGAAAATTCAGGTGGGATTGTTCAACGTGCTGGAAGAACGGGACGTACAGATTCGCGGGTTTCCGATCCGCCTGCTGCTCGATGTCTGCATGGTGTTCAGCGCCAACCCGGAGGATTACACCAATCGCGGCCGCATTGTGACGCCTCTCAAAGACCGGATTGGTTCGGTGATTCGCACGCATTACCCGCCGACACGCACACTGGGCATGCAGATCACCGCAGAGAACGCCTGGACCGACCGGACGGAAAGTCCGCCGGTGATCGTCCCGCAATTTCTCGCGGAGATCGTCGAGGACATGGCGCGTCTCGCGCGCAACAGCCCGCACGTTAACCAGGCGTCGGGCGTGAGCACCCGCATGTCGATCGCGAATTACGAAAACCTGATTTCCAACGCCGAGCGGCGGGCCGTGCTGCATGAAGAATCACCCGTCATCGCCCGCGTCACCGATCTGGCCCACCTCGCGGCGAGTTCGCGCGGCAAGATGGAACTGACGCTCACCGAAGAACCGGGCCAGGAAGATCGGCTCGTCGAACGGCTATTTGAGGAAGCCGTCAAAGCGGTCTTCGATCAGTCATTTGACCCGAAGCAGTTCCGCTCGGTGGTGGAATACTTTGAGGGAGGCCAGCCGATGGAGTTGGGCGATCATCTCTCGACTGCGGAGGCTTGGAAGCAATTGGACAAGATTCGCGGGTTTGCGAAACAGGTCGAACAAGCGGCGGCAAAGTTGCAGCCGGAACTCGCCCAGGGTTCCAGCAGCCGCGCGTTCCATGTCGCCATTGGCGAATTCCTGCTGGAAGGCCTGCACTGTCACAACCGGCTGAACAAGAAATCGGTGACGGGGAAGTCGAAATACGGCGTGTGATGCCGCAGTTTTGGGAATGGATCAGCCTGGGTGGCACGTTCCCTGAGGCTCCGCGAAGGGCGTGGTCTTCGTGGTTGTGACGCCTTCAAAGACTGGAGATATGCCATCCAAATCCAACTGGGCCACGACTGTGTTTCCCCACTGCAAGCCGAGTAGCGAACATGCCGGAAGCGATTCCGCCTATGCTGCCTTGCCCAATGTGCCGTGCGGAGCATCAGCGTGGTACCGCGGTCTGCATCGTCTGCGGAGAAGATCTGCGACTAATCGATTCAGGGAACCCTGGCCCGTTGTGGTGTGAGCTGTTGATCACGATGTTGATCGGGGCTCACGTCCTATTGGTATTGCTGATTTTCTTGCTGCTGCTGAGTCTCGTACATTGAGCTGTGGCGAATCTGCGTTGAGTTTGCCGATCACGCGGACTTGCTCGATTCCGTAGAAAATTCGCTCACTGTTTGAAGTTCGGCTCAAGAAATCTCCCGTTCCCCGGCAATCTGGCGGAGCGGCTGTCAATTCTTGGCGCTCGGATAACCGATACAAACAGCAGAGGGGGAGCGTTCCCTACAAGCCTATTTGTCGGTGGAATCGCTCCGCTCGCTGATTGAAATCGCCGTGACGCCGCAGCCATGACGCGCCGCGCGGCGTCTGTTCTCTTCGAGGTGCAGACCATGACGAAGTGGTACGAACCAGGCCGTTGGTTGTTGATCGCCGCCGTGGCCGCCCATCTGACGGGCTGTGCCCAGACCTCGCAATGGGTTGGCCGCGTCACGGGACGGGATCGAGCCACGGAAGATGTCGCGGAAGTCGATGGTCGGGACGAGGCTTTGTCGAAGCAGAAGGAAAAGGTGAAGATCGCATCCGACAGCAACGGCTCGAAGAAGAAGTCGAAGGCGTCGAAGTACGACGCACCGGACGAGCCAAAGATCGCGAAAAAGTCGCAGACGAAGTCGGGCGAGGAGCCGTCGCGGAATGAGATCGCGCAGGCATCGAAGTCGGATCGCCGCCACGCCGATACATTTGAAGACGAGACCGACGAGCTGCCGATCCGCCGGAAATCGCGGACCCGCGATGAGGATCAGGTCGCATCGGCCGATGAGGACGGGACTTGGCCCGCCAAGCGCGGCTCGATCCTGTCACTGCCGAAGAATCCGTTCGGAGGCCGGGCGCAAGTCGCGGACGAATCCTCGTCACAAGCGGATACCGATGAGATCGAGGTCCGTGAAGTCGCGCTGACGACCGAGGAAGAGGCTCCGGTCGAGGAAGCAGGCGAAATCGCCGCGGCGTCGGCTGTCGCCGGCGACTCGGTGACGCGCAAATTGTCCAAGCTGAAACCGTCGCAGGCGTCCTACACCCAGTTGTGCCCGGCTGCGGAAGGGGATGTGCGCGAGCTGGTGCGCAGCCTGGACGACGAAAATCTCGAACACGTGAAGCGCAGCCTGCATCGCCTGGGACGCCTCGGTCCCGATGCCGCCTCCGCGTTGCCCGTGCTGGACCACTTCCTGACGCATACCGACGGGTATGTGCGGGTTCACGCCGCATTGGCCATGTGCCGGATCGATGGCGTTTCTCCCATTGCGTTAGACACCCTGACCGGTGCCCTCAAGGCGACTGATCCCGGTCTGCGGTCGTTCGCCGCCGCGGTGATCGCCGAGCTTGGCCCGCAAAGCAGCGAAGCCACGCCGGCATTGGCCACCGCCTTGGAAGATCCTGACGCTTACGTGCGGCTGCATGTCGCCGAAGTGCTGATCCGGTATGACGATTGGTCGGAAACGTCACTCGACACGCTGTTAGATTGCCTGCGGCATCGAGACGAGAATGTCCGGTGGTTAACGGCCTACTCCCTGGCGGAATTGGCCCCGCAGTCCCCAGCGGCGGTGAATGCTCTCGTGGTCCGCTTGGAAGACGATTCCACTAAGGTCCGCATTGGGGCTGTCTATGCCTTAGGCGAGATCGGTACGCTCGCGGAAGCGGCTTTGCCCGATCTTCAACGCCACGGCCAAGATGCAAACGCGGAGCTTCGCGCCGCGGTCACTTATGCGCTCGATCAGATTCAAAACAGCGCAAAACAGGAAGAATAGGTAGACTTTACTGATTCTATCCACATTGCCCCGCCGATCTAT
>Ga0335397_10002240_pt1 | contig 26354 bp, 23 predicted proteins | sample MAT04_FD_205740 | JGI IMG/M metagenome (GOLD analysis project Ga0335397, IMG submission 205740) | Freshwater microbial communities from Lake Fryxell liftoff mats and glacier meltwater in Antarctica - MAT-04 (spades assembly) (version 2) ... | reverse complement strand
CGGATGTAAGCGTAAAGCGGATACCAGTACGTCGCGCACAATGTCTCGAGCGCAGCCTGCACCCGAGGCGCCGAGCCCGAGCGCACGGCGGAGATCAGGCTCCAGCGCGTGGGTTGGAAAGCGGCGTCGGCGGTCATGCGAGGACATTCAGCACACCGTGGACTACGGCGCGAATGGAAAAACGTTACCGCCGCGCATGAGATACGCGCGAGATTCGCGGGAAGGTCCGGGCGCCGGGCGACAGGCCGCGGCTACAGACCCGCCGGGTGGCGGATCACGCACCCATGGGCCGGTCGCGAAAGCGTTGACCAGCGCGGGCCTTCCGGCGCGTTCGTCCAGCCCGTGTCGAAGCGCAGCCCCGCGACCACGAGGAAGACGTGGCCTTTCTTCGCATAGATGCTGATCCATTCGCCTTCGCCCGACTCGCCATAGCGCCGGAAGCCCCTCGACGGCATGCTGCTTTTCATCAGGCCCGCCTCGCGCAGGACGTAGGAAACCGCGCCCGAGCAATCGTACGCCGTATCGATCTCGCGGGCGTGCCCGCCGCCGCGGCGGTAGGGCCGACCCGCGATGCGATTCCCCGCGGCGATCGCCGCATGCACCGTCGGCGGCGCCTCGGCGGGCGGGAAAGCGTAGCCCTGCCGCACCACGCCCGTCCTTCCCGGCACCGGACGGAATTGATACGAAGGACCACCGCAGCCGCTCAGGAAGAGGACCGCGCAGAGCGACAGGAGGAGAAGACGAGGCATGAGCATGAGGAATGAGGGCGCGAGAGCGTTGTCTGCACAGGCCCGTAAAGCGGACTGCGCAACGCGGAGGCGAAGCGGGCGGGGAGCCCTTACTTCGAGATTTCGAATTTCCAGGCGACTGGCTGCACGAGGGCCTGCAGTTCCGTCTCGGTGTCTTCGATGGCTTTCTGAGCAGCGGCCAGTTTCTCCGCGTCCCTGGCCTTGCTGGCGGCCCGCCATTCATTGTTCAAGGCCGATTGCAGCTTGCTGATGAGCCCGCTGATTGCTTTGGCCCGGTCGTCCAGCGCGCCTTCAAAGGTGCTGGCGATGTTCCACCCGGCGGCGAGGTCTTGCGCGCTCACCGTCGCTGCGGGTTGGCCATTGATCGTCACGCGATAGTCGCCGGGGGCGAGGCCGTCCACGCGGAGCAGGTATTGCGAAAGCTGGAGCATTTCCGGGAGCAGCGTCACCGAGTTTTTCGCGGAAGAAGGGATCGGCCACGGGCTGGCTTCGTCGAGGCGGGTGAAGCTGAGCTTCCCGTCCTTCGCGCTCACTTCGGTGATCTGGCATCGCCTGACCTCGACCACTTTGCCGTCGGCCTTGAGCGTTGCGGAACTCACTTCACCGCTGGCCTTGAGCCCCTTCAGGATGGTCGCGGCCATGTTGTATTGGCCGACGGGGCCGGGATGCACGGGGTCGCCACCGAGCGGGATCACGCTGGGCGGGATGGGCGGTGCTTTCGGCGGCGCGGGCTTCGCGCCGGGGGCGAGAGCGGGCGTGGCGGGCGGCGGAGTCGCGGGTGCGGGCGGCAGCGCCGCGGCTTTCTTCGCTGCGGCCTCGGCGCCATCGCGGCGGTTCTTGCCCCAGAGATCGATGAGCGGGTGATATTGATCGACGAAGACCACCTTCTCCTCCTCGGCCAGCTTCTTCAGCTCCTCGGTGAAGGGATGGATCTTCTCGCAGCGCGTCGAGCGCCAGTCATTCATCATGCTGCCGTCGTCCACCGGGCTGGACGAAATCAGGACCGGCTGCGCGGGGATCGCGCGAATCCGCGCGATGAGTTCCTTCATCCCCTTGAGGTAGTTTTCCACCTTCCCGCCCACGTCATTCATCCCCAGTTCCACGCTCACGATCGTCGGCTTCCACGCCGCCACATCATCGTCAAAGCGCGCCAGCACGCTCCCCGTGGTATTGCCGCCGATGCCGGAGTTGCGGAAGTGCAGCTTCAACTTGGGCAGGCGCGTGCGGTAGAAAGCTTCGATGTAGTTCGAGTGCTGGCGCTGGGCGGTGATGCTGTCGCCGGCCATGACCCACACATCGCCATCCTTGAGCTGGAGCGAGGGCTCGGCGGCTCGGGCGGGCGTGAAGTGAAAGGTGGCGGCGAGCGCGGCGGCGTAAAAGAGGGGGCGGGAGAGGGCGGGGAGAGTGATCATGGGGGTGAGGTTTTGGGAGAGGCGCTGAATGAAGCCATCGCGCCTGCGCCCGACAAGCAAAGTCGCGTTTGCCTCGTTGGGGAAGAAATTGGGCAGCCGCTCGGAAACGCGTATCTTCCGCGCTCCCGTCCTTTCATGCCCGTCCTCCCCTCCCGTTTTCAAGCGCCGCTCTTCCTCGTGAATGGGCATGCCCAGACGATCCTCCCCGTGCTCCTCTCGCGCCGTGTGCGGCTGGAGACACAGCGCGAACGCTTGGAACTGGCCGATGGCGATTTCCTCGATCTCGATTGGTCGCGCGCCAGTCGGCCTCGGGTCGCCATCCTCACGCACGGCCTCGAAGGATGCTCCACGCAGACCTACATCCGCGGGCTCGGCGCTGCGCTTGGGGCGGCTGGGTGGGATGTCCTCGCCTGGAATTTTCGCGGCTGTAGTGGCGAGCCGAATCGATTGCTTCGCGCCTACCACAGCGGCGAGACAGGCGACCTCGCGACGGTCATCGCGCGAGCGGCCATCGACTACCAGAAGATCGCGCTCGTCGGCTTCAGCCTCGGCGGCAATGTCGTCTTGAAATACCTCGGCGAAGCATCCCCGCATCCGGCGGTCACGGCGGGCGTGGCCATCTCCGCCCCGATCGATCTTGCGGCCTGCGCGCGCCACCTCGATCAGCGCTGGAGCAATCGCGTGTACCTCCGGCGTTTCCTCGTCTCGCTGGTCGGCAAGATCGAAGCGAAGGCGCGGATGTTTCCCGAGCGGCTCGACGTGCGCGGCCTGCGGCGGATGCGCAGTTTCCAGGAGTTCGACGACCGCTATACCGGCCCGCTCCACGGCTTCCGCGATGCGGCGGACTATTGGGCTCAGGCGAGTGCGCGGCAGTTTCTCCTGCGCATCGCCGTGCCCACGCTCCTGCTTAGCCCGCGCAATGATCCCTTTCTCGCGCCCGAGGCTTATCCGTGGCTGGAGGCGGAGGCGAATCCGCATTTTTTCCTCGAAGCGCCGGAGTCCGGCGGCCATGTCGGGTTCCTCGATTTCGCGAATGGTCTGCAGCCCTGGAGCGAGCGGCGGGTGGTGGAGTTCTTCGGGGAAGTGAGCGGACCCCCGCACGAACCTGGCCTTTTCGGTGGCGACATGCCGCCTCCAAACCCGCCGCGGGGAACGAGGCGAAAAATCCCGGTTTAATTCAAAGACGCGCTCCGTCCGGGCGGAAGCGCGCTTTGCAGGCGTTCTCACCGACGAAAGCCGGGTGTCCCGTCCGGGAGAAGTTCGGCAAGCTGGTCATTGAGTGCGTGGGTGATCCCGTTTCTGCGAGAACTCGGCCCGCCGGCTTGCTCGATCTCCAGCGCGCCTTCCCGCGGTGGTCGGCGCAGGGCGTCTTTGGAGTTCCTCGCGCCGCTGCGCCCCGGAGCGCGCCGCACCTTTCGCAGTGACAAGCCCCCCGCCGCGTGCCATCAACTCGTTGGTCGGAAGCACAAATGTTACGCGAGTTTCCGGCGGTCATTCAATTGCGAGAGGAAACTTCCATGAACACGCGGGAAAACTTTGACGATCACGAGTTCATCGACACCGTGCAGGCTTTTTCCGGCGGGCAAAAAATCCTGAACCGCTACCGGCTCGATCGCGTCCTCGGGCAGGGCGGGATGGGCATCGTGTGGCTGGCACGCGATGAGGAACTCGACCGGCACGTGGCGCTGAAGTTTCTGCCGACCATCGTGGTCAACGACCGGGCCAGTCTGAACGATCTGAAACGTGAAACGAAACGCAGCCTGGAACTCACTCACCCGAACATCGTCCGCACCTACGATTTCGTACAGGACAAGACGCTCGCCGGCATCTCCATGGAGTACGTGGACGGCGACACGCTGCGCAACCGCCGGATCGATCAGCCCAATCACGTCTTCGAGCCCGCGCAGCTCGACGAATGGATGCGGCAGCTCTGCGCGGGGCTGGACTACGCGCACCGCGAGGCGTCGATCGTCCATCGCGATTTGAAGCCGGCGAACTTGATGGTCAATGGCAAGGGCCAGTTGCGAATCGCCGACTTCGGAATTTCGCGGAGCCTGGTCGATTCGGTCAGCCAGATTTCCGCGCAGCGCGGCACCAGCGGCACGCTCGTTTACATGAGCCCGCAGCAGCTCTGCGGCGATACTGCCAGTTCATCGGATGACATCTACGCGCTCGGCGCGACGCTCTACGAACTGCTCACTTCCCGCCCGCCATTCTACAGCGGCGACATCCCCGGGCAGGTGCATGGCCGGGTCGCTCCGCCCTTGAGTGAGCGCCGGGCGAGCCTGGGCATTCAGGGCGGACCGATTCCGCAAACCTGGGAGGAAACGGTCGCGGCCTGCCTCGCCAAGGAACCCGGGAAGCGCCCGCAGAGCGCCGGCGAAGTCGCGGCCCGGCTCGGGCTCAGCCCCGCGACCGCTGGATTTTCCAGCACGCCGGGCACGGTGTCATCGCTGGAGAATGCGGAGACGCTGGCCGGAGTTTCACTGCCTCCGATCCCTGCGCGGGAGCAGGCGACGGCGCAGCTTTCTCCCTTCGATCTTTACCAGCCACCCACCGTTCCGGTCGCGCCAGTCGCGCCGGTCGTGCCCCCGCCTTTGCCCGTGCCGCGGAAGCCAGCCATGGCCATCATCGCAGCCGCTGCGGTCGTCATCATTCTCCTCGTCGGGGTCGCCTGGTATTTCGGAGATCCAGGACGCCAGCCCACGGATGGCGCCCTGCCGCAAATGCACGAATCGACCGCCGCCGATCACGGCAGCCCGGATGAGCGGCCCCAAGCCCCCGTCCCGGAGGCGCACGGCAGCATGTTCGTCAAGACCGAGCCGAGCGGGGCGACGATCAAGGTCGGCGATGCGCCGCCTGGGGAGAGCCCGGCTCCGCTGAAGGATTTGAAACCCGGCAAATACGTCGTGGAAATCTCCAAGGAAGGATACGATCCCGTCTCCATCGAAGTCGCGGTGCAGGCTAATCAAATCGCCGATCCGGGCGTCGTGAAACTGCAGCGGAGCACCGGCGCGCTGCACCTCGTCAGCACTCCCGCCGCCCTCGTTTACGAAGTGCGCAGCAAAGCCAATCCGCTCCAGTCCTTCCGCGGCACCACGCCGTTGGATGCGCCTGAGATTCCGGCGGGCGATTATGAAATCACCGTCACCCGCGACGGCTGGCCCGCGCAGAAACAGCACATCACGGTGCAGCGGCAGCAGCCGCAGAACACGCTTTTTGAATTCATCGGCGGCGGGGTGACCATCACCAGCCAGCCCATCGGGGCGAAAGTGATGGTGGGCGAAAAGGAATTAGGCGTCACGCCGCTGCAACTCGCCGACCTTCCGCCCGGCGATGTGGAATACGTCCTCCAACTCGCGGGTTACTCCGCGGCCATCGTTCAAGGCACGATCGAGTCCGGCGGAGCAGCCGCGTTCTCGGCCAAACTCAGTAAAGTGCCAGCCAGGGTGATCGCGAAAAGGTCTCCGACGAAATCGAAGCGGAGCAGCGACGGGGAGTCCAGCGGTTCGAGCAAGACGGGGGAGATTCTCCGCGGCATCTTTGGCGGTGGCGGCCCGCGTTTTATCCCGCGCCGTCCATTCTGATTTTTGCGCTGCACCTTCCAGCGGCGGAAAATTCCCGGGACGGCGACCGTCGGGGAGCGCGCCGGCGGGTGTTCTCCGAGTTACAGGATTCGCTGGCGAATCGGGGTATTCCCGAGTAACGAAGGCGCCCGCCATACCCACCAAATCCCATGCTGACGATCCGCAATCTGAAAAAAAGCCACGGTGGCCGCGTTCTCTTTGAAGAAGCGGCTTTGCAGGTGAATTACGGCGAACGCGTCGCGCTCGTCGGCCCGAACGGCGCGGGGAAATCGACGCTCTTCAACATCATCCTCAAGACCGAGGAAGCCGACTCCGGCACGGTCGAGCGCGATGAATGGACGATGATCGGTTTTCTTCCGCAGGAGGCTGAGGTGTCGGGTGACGAGACGGTGATGGATCTGGCGACGGGACGGGCGGGCGAAATTCCGGCGCTGGAGAAACGGCTGCACGATTTGGAAAAGGCCGGCACGGTGGACGGCCCGGAGTATCTCGAAGCACACGCCAAACACGAGGCGCTGAGCGATCCCCAGGTGGAGGCGAAGGCGAAGAAGATGCTCGCCGGGCTCGGCTATCGCGACGGCGATTACGACCGGCCCGCCAAGGAATTGAGCGGCGGTTGGGTGATGCGGGCGCATCTGGCGCGGCTGCTCGTGATGGAGCCCGACTTGCTGATGCTCGATGAGCCGACGAACCACCTCGATTTGTTGTCGCTGCTCTGGCTGCAAAATTACCTCAAGAACTACTCCGGGGCGGTGCTGCTCATCTCGCATGACCGGCAGTTCATGGACGAAATCGTCGAGACGGTTTACGAGATCAACGAGCGCAAGCTGCTCAGCTATTCCGGCAACTACACCGCGTTTCTCGACCAGCGCGAAGCGGCTTACGAACAGCAGAACGCGGCCTACAAGAATCAGCAGAAGGAGATCGCGAACCTGCGCGAATTTTACGACCGCTTCCGGCAGGTGGCTTCGAAGGCGTCGCAGGCGATGAGCAAGCTCAAGCAGATCGAGCGCATGGAGCTGATCGAAAAACCGTTGCCTCCGAAGAAGCCGTTCCGTTTCCAAATCCCGCAGCCGCCGCGCAGCGGGGCGCAGGTCATGGCGCTGAATGGCATCCACATGGCCTACGGCAACAACGTCGTTTACAAGGGGCTCGACATCAGCGTCGAGCGAGGCGAGCGCACGGTGCTCGTCGGCCCGAACGGCGCGGGCAAATCCACGTTGCTGAAGATTCTCGCCGGCGTGCTGGAGTTTCAGAAAGGCGAACGCAAACCGGGACTGAACGCGAAGATCGGCTATTTCAGCCAGCACCGCTCGGCGACGCTCGACGCCAATAAGACCGTGCTTCAGGAGGTCATGGACGCCAACGGGACGCTGAGCGAAAACGAAGCGCGCGGCATCCTCGGTTCGTTCCTCTTCCGCAAAGAAGAAATCTACAAGAAGACGGACATTCTAAGTGGCGGTGAAAAGACGCGGCTGAACCTGATCAAGTTCCTCGTCGATCCGCCGAACCTGCTGCTCATGGATGAGCCGACGACGCACCTCGACATCCACACGGTCGAGTCGCTGATCCTCGCGCTCGAGCACTACGAAGGCACGCTCGTCTTCATTTCGCACGATGTGCATTTCATCCGCAAACTCGCGACCAAGACGCTGCATGTGAATGCCGGCACCGTCCGCGCGTATCCCGGCGGGTACGATTACTTCCTGGAAAAAACCGGCGCGCTTGGCAACGAACGCGCGGCGTTGACGGCGCAGTAGGAGAATGTGCCGAAAGCCAGAATGTAGCGGTCATTCTGAGCGGAGCAGCGCGCTGGCGGTGGGCTTTTTTTTTGGGGGGGCGGTGCGCTGCGCAGTCGAAGAATCCCGTGAGATAACGGGTGTCGTCTCAAGCGAATTCGCGGGTCCTTCGACTGCGCTCCGCCCACCTTTCCGCCTCCGCTCCGCTCAGGATGACAGCCGTTTTTTCCCGAGCTTCTATCGGCAATCATGCGAACCGCGAATTCATTCGCGGGGTTTGGTTCGGCGGATGAATTCGCCGCGACGAGCGGTCACTTCACGCGGCCACTTTCCTCGTCGAAGAGGAGCGCCTGCTCGGCGCTGGTCGTTGTCGTGCCGCGAGGCGGGGCAGGATTTTTCCTGGCGGCGGCATTTCCCGGCGTGAATTGACCGCGCCGCAAGTCGGTCTTCGACTTGCCTGCGGGGAGCGGGCGAGGGGATTGAGGGGCCATTACATCCGGCGTGCGGCGGCACGGACGAGCGTTTCGTCCACGGTGCGGGAACGGCGGTCGGCGGCCTCGATGAGGCTGAGCATGGCCAGCTTGTTCACGCTGCGGCAGATGCCGCCGGAAAGTTCGTGGAGGGCGAGCATCGCCGGCGCGGTAAAAAGTTCGTCGAACTGGCCGGCGGTCAGGAGGCGGAATTTGACGTATTGCTCCGCTTCCGCGGGGGTGAGCGGGTGAAGCTGGCTGCGCAGGTAGATGCGATTGGCGAGCGAAGCGTAGCTGGGGTGGGTGAGGCGATCCGCGAGGCGCGACTCGCCGAAGAGCAGGCAGGTGACGAGCTTTTCCTGCGGCGTCTCGATGTTGCTGATCGTGCGGATGATGTGCAGGCAATCGGCGGAAAGCAGGTGGCATTCATCGACGATGATGACCAGCCGCTGGCCCTGCTGGTGGAGTTCGATGATGTGATTGCTGAGCTGCTTCACGAGATCCTGCACGCGCGCCATGCCGACGGGCAGCGCAAGGTTCAGCTCGGAGAGGATTTCGCGGAGCAGCCCGGTCTTGCTCAGGCCGGGGGTGACGAGCACGAGCGCCACGCGGTATTTCGGATCTTCAAAATGCTGGAGGAGGAGCTGGCTGACGAGGGTCTTGCCGGTGCCGCTCGGGCCGGTGACCATCCCGAGCGACGCGCGGAATTCGACCGCGAGCGTCATGCTGCGGAAGGTGTCCGCGTGGCCGTCGGTGCGGAAGAAGAACGCCGGATGCACGCAGTCCGCAAAAGGGTTTTCCTTGAGCGCAAAGAAGCTCACGAAATTGCCCGCGGGAGCAAAGGGCACGATTTCCGGGCCGGGTGCGGGCGGCTGCGCGGCGGCGTTTTCCAAGAGATCGATGAAGGAGTCCGAATTGGCCGGGGCTGAGGCGGAGGGCGGAAAGAGCATTGTGGGGCTGGGGTCTAGAGGCTCGGCTTGTATTTCCATGACTGGCTCGGTGGTTGGTTGGTAAAGATTCGCGAGGTCAGGCGGCCGCGGGGCTGGCTTCCGGGCTGCAGTCGGCGGGTTGTCCGGAGTTGACTCCTTCGAGGAGTTGCGCGGCGACCGACTTGATGCGCAGCGCGTTGAAACTGAGCGGATGGCTGAGGACCAGCGGACGGCGATCCTGGGTCGATTGCTCGAGCAGAGGATCGCGAATGAGATGCCCAAAAGTGTGGAGCGCGGAGGCCAGGAAACGGTTGGCGCAGCCGGCGATGCGGTTGCTTACCCCTTCGGCCTGATCTAGTGCCTCGGCTTGGTTGATCAGGAGATGAATGCGCGTCGCGAGCCGGTTTTCGTGGGCGAGCTTGATGACGCCATACGCATCGAGGATCGACGCGAGACCCGGGGTCGCGACCACGATGGACTCCTGCGCGAGGCCGAGGAAATGGGTGACGGCGGGCGAAATGCCGGCGCCGGTGTCGATGATCAGCACGTCGAAGTCCAGGGCGATGCGGAGGAGTTCCCGTCCGAGCGCATCGAGGGTCGAGGTGCTGAGATCCGCCATGCGGCTGTTGCCCGATGCGCCGCAGATCAGGTGAATGCCGCCCGGTGCGGGCAGGATCACCTTTTCCACGGTCGCGCGCCCATCGATCACGTCGAGCAGCGTGACCTCCGGATTCACGCCGGCGTAGATATGGACGTTGGCCATTCCGAAGTCGGCGTCGAAGAGCAGCACCCGGCGCCCGAGTTGGGCGCAGGCCACCGCGAGATTCACCGAGAAGGTCGTCTTGCCCACGCCGCCTTTGCCGCTGGTCACCGCGATGGTGCGGGTGCGCTGGATGGCCTGGTTCAGCTCTGCGCGAATGACGGCCACCGGGTCCCGGAAGTCGAAGAGCCGTTCATGAATCCACCCGGCCAGGTCCCGGCGCCAGGCTTTCATCGGTTCGGTATCCGTGGGGCGCATGCCCAGGAAATCATTGAAGTTCGCTTCGATGAATTGCATTTGCGCGGGCTCGATGACCGGCCGCGGCTCGGAGAGGGATTCCGTGGAATTGTTCATTGACGAGGTGGCTGACGCGTTCGCTGCCGAGGGACCGCGAAACGCGCTTTTCTGCCGATAACCACTAGATATGGTGGTAAGATTTTCAGCTTGACCGCTACTAATGGGGTGACAGCTTTCGGGCGTCAAGCTCGTTCAAGGGTTCTTTCCGCCCTCCGAGTTTCCACGTCATGCCTACGCTCAGCTTTTATTGTGTCATCTGCGGGACCTCGCTCGAGTCGTCCTCCGATTCGCAGTACGATCTGCTCAAGTGCCACGGCTGTTCGCGGCATGTGCCGGTTCCTCGACCAGTGGGCCTGGTGGGGAAGTTCACGAACTGCCAGTCGGTGTTGCCGCCACGCGTGCTCGAACTCACGGTGACTTTTCAGTGTACGAAATGCGAGTCGCGGCTGCGGACCGATGCCCGTTGGGAGGGTCGCCGGATTAGCTGCCCGGATTGCGGCGGAACGACCGAGATTCCGCGCTGGTCCACCGTGCCGAGTTGGCCGCGGTCCCCGGCAGCCCGCGATAAAGCGCGGGTGCCGGCCCTGCCTCCGCCGCTCCGTGCGAAGCCGGCGACGCTGAGCGTCGAGGAGATCGACTTTTTGCGCGGAGAAGCTTCCAGCAAGCCCGAGGCGGCGGCCTGACGCCCGATGGTCAAAACGCCCCACGTCCCTCCCGAGAGTGGTGAGACGGCGTGCTCCGCTTGCGGCGCCACGTTCAAGGCGCCGCTGTCCACCCGGCGCCGGCGGGTGCAGTGCCCGAAATGCCGTGAGGTGGTCTTCATCGAGAGTTCCACCGCCAGGCAACCCCAGCCTGCGCCCCCGGACGCCCCGGCGCCGGGAGCCACGGCGGAGGAACGCCGCCGGATCGATTTGCTCGAGGCGCGGGTCGAGGCGCTGGAGGCGGCTCTGCGGGACTCGATGGCGGCGGGCCGGCCGGCGAGTCCCGGCACGGCGCCGCGAAAATTGCTGTGGCTCACCAGCGAACCCGGTTCCGCGCCGGATTTTTCGCCCGAGCAGGGCCGGGTCCTTTTTCACAACCTCGGCGGTGTGAGAACGCAGGCGATCACGATTCGCACCCCGCTCGGCGACTACGCCGCGCGCACGCGCGCCGAGTGGTTCAAGTCCATCTTCGAGCGCGCCGGGTGGACCGTCCGTGGGCCGGAGGAAATCACGCCGGATGCCGCGCTCACGGGGCTGTCGCTCGCCGTCCCGGACCTGCCCGTCGCCAAGGATGCCGCGGCGACGTGGTTTGCGCTGAAGGCCGCCGGCTTTGCGCCCACCCCCGTCCTGGATGCCGCGCTCCGCAGCCAGCGCGGCGAGGAAGCCGCGGCCATGGCGCTGACGCTCCCGCCGGAGAAGGCGGCGTAGAGAGTCCTTCCTGCGCGCTTTCCACCGCGCGCCGCGCCGCTCATACTGGCCGCGATGAAATTCGTTTCCCTCCTCGCCGTCCTCATGCTCACCGCCACCGTCACCACTTTTGCCGCAGAGAAAGTTCCGCGCGTCTTCGAGATGCGCACCTACTACGCCGCGCCCGGCAAACTCGACGCGCTGCACGCGCGCTTCCGCGATCACACCACCAAGCTCCTCGGCAAGCACGGCATCAAGGATCTCGGCTACTGGGTGCCGACCGATAACACGGAGAACATGCTCATGTTCGTCCTCGCGTATCCGAGCCGTGAAGCGCGCGAGGTCTCGTGGAAGGCGTTTGCGAGCGACCCTGATTGGATCAAGGCAAAGGACGCCTCGGAAGCGCAGGGCAAGCTGGTGAACAAGGTCGAGCAGCGCTTCCTCACGGCGACCGATTTTTCTCCGGCGATCGAGCCGTCGGTGGGGAAAGGCGAGCGCGTCTTCGAATTGCGCACCTACACCACGACGCCCAACAACCTGCCGCTGCTCCACGCCCGTTTCCGCGATCACACCGTCGGCCTCTTCGCCAAACACGGGATGACGAACCTCTTCTACTGGCAGCTTCTGCCCGATCAGGCCGGTGCGGAAAACACGCTGATCTATCTCCTCGCGCACGCCAGTGAAGTTGCCGCCAAAGCGTCCTTCGCGGCCTTCCGCACCGATCCGGTCTGGGTCGCGGCGAAGACCGCGTCCGAGGAAAAAGGCGGCGGATCGCTGACCATCCCGCAACCGGATGGCGTGAAGTCGCTCTTCCTCAAGGCGACGGACTACTCGCCGACGCGCTGATCGTCAAAATTGCGCGGGTGTAGAGGCGGCTCTGTCCCGCTCCGCGGGACGTGCCGCCTCCTTGGGCAAGGCGGCACGTCCCCCGGACAGAGGCGCCTCTACAGCCGCTCCAGCGTCTTTGCCCGGAGGTCGGCCCTCGCCGCCGCGCGCAGCAGCCACCCGCTCAAGCCGCCGGTAATGAGCAACAGCGGGAGCAGGCTTTTGCGGCTCTGCGGGAAAAGGAATTCGCCGGCATTGAAGGAATTCCATGCAGCCTGCATGGAGTTTGCGGGGAAGAAGGTGAACGTGAGCAAGCCGTCGCAGATGCCGATCGGGTTCACGGAGACGGGACCTTTGATCGCGCCGAGGATCATCGGCCTGGCCTCCCCGCGGGCCACGGTGCCGCGCAACTCTTCCTCCAAGGCCTTGACCTGCACGGCGCGTTCCTCCGCGGGCACGCCCTCGTTTTCGAGGTCGGCGGCTTTGTTCTCCAGACGCACCGCGATGAGGGCATCCAGGACCGGCCACGCGCGGTCGTAGGCGAAGAGCGGCCAGGCATATTCGCCGACGATCTGGCTGAAGAAGTCGTCCTTGCGATGGGCGTCGTCGAGGCGCGCGTGGCCGCCGACGGCGAGCGAATTTTGCGCGTCCGTCGCGGTGAGGAGCGTCTGGTGAACGACGGAGATGACGGCCAGCGCGAGCGTGAGCCGCCGCCAGCGCAGGAACGCGACGACCAGGGGCAGCGCGAGGAAGGGCAAGGCCGGCACGAGATAGCGCGGGCCGGCGGAGAAGCCGCCGTGGTAGCCGTTGAAGCTGGCATTGACGAGGAAGAAGAAGGCGAAGATGGCGAGGCAGAGCCGCGCTTCCGGAGCGTAGGTTTTTTCGCGCAGCCACACGTAGAACCCGGAAAGGCTCATGAGCAGGACCGGCGCGAGGAAGAAGATGCCGCGATACGGCGAGATCAGGAGGAGCCCGGCGACGTAGGCCCGGGGCATTTCAAACATGCCCAGCGCGCCGCCTTCGACCTTGAAGAGCGGGTTTTGAAAGTCGGTGTTCAGCTTGAAGGGCGAGCCGAAGCACATCCACCCGTACCAACAGATGAGCAGAAATGGCGGCAGCACCCCGAGGCTGAAGAGCAAGGCGGCGCGCCAGTTCCAGCGGTGCGGGGCGTCGCGCGGCAGGGTGGCGAGCAGCGCGTACAGGCCGAGGAAAATGCCGGCGACGGCGGCGATGTAATTGGTGACGGCGGCGATGCCGGCGCACAGGCCGGAGAGCAGCAGCCAGGACGCGGCGGCGCGCTCTTTTCCCCGCACCCGCCAGAGACCGAAGAAGGCGAAGAGGAGAAAGATCGCCGTGAGATTGTGGTCGAAGAGCAGGGTGCCGAACGGGAAGAAGGTGGTGCCGAAAGCGAAGGCCAGCGTGGCGAGCAGCGCCGGCAGCCACGCGCCGCCGGCCAGTTCGCGCGCGAGCCGGAAGAAGATCACGCATCCGAGGGCCGAGACGAGTCCGACGCTGAGGACCGAGGTGAGCCACGCATTGACCGTGAGCGGCCACCAATGATCGGGATTCACGCCGAGCCATCGCTCAAGGTGATAAATCAGGAAATAAGCCGGCAACGCGAGGAAGGTCGTGCCGGGCGGTTTGTTCGGATGGAAGTGGCCGGTCCACGGCACGTAGCCGATGTCGCCGCTGTTGCACTCCTCGACCATCGCGGAGTTCTTCACGCCCGGCTCGGGCGGCGCTTCGTTCACCGGGAAAAGATTCCACTCCATGTCCACCCACGAGAGGCGGCGGCGTGCGCCGTCCCACTCGTATTCCGCGTGCTTCAGCGGCAGGCGGACGAGTTCGTTGCCTCCTGGCGATGAGGGGTCGCGTTTGTAGATGAGATAGTCGTCGATGGCGAAACGGCCCTGCTCGACGATGGCGCGCACTTCGGCGAAGCGCGCATTCTGATTCCAACCGCCGCCCTGATTGAAAAAGGCGAAGGCCAGAAAGCAGGCGAAGAAGAGCACCCACTCGAAGCGCCGTTGAGAAATCATCGGCGCTGGAAAGGGTTGAGGGGTGGAATCATGCGGAGCGTGCACGGCGGAGGAGAAAATGGCGGGATTCGGCGGCGAGCGGAATCTTTTTTGCAACAAGGTTCGCGCCGGACGGATATTGGGCAGACGCGCCCCCACCGCCGCCATTCACCCCCAAATTATGAAATCCCTTCGTTCGGCCCTGCTTGGTCTCAGTTTCGCCGCCGTCTTTCTTGGCCTCATTCCCGCGCTTTTCGCTCAGGCTGCCGTTCCCGAGAAAGGGGGCGAAAAGAAGCAGGATTCCGCCATGGTTCCGGTCGAGGATGTCGCCGGCTTGCCGCGCGTCTTGATCATCGGTGACTCGATTTCCATCGGTTACACCGTGCCGACTCGCGAAGCGCTCAAGGGTGTGGGCATCGATGATCTGCATGCTTTCGCGGCGTCGAAGCTCGCGGAAATTCAAACCCCGAAGAACGTTCATTTCTCGGGTCCGGGGAGCAAAGCGCTGGCGGAACAGGTGGTGGGGTCGATCAGGCAGGCGCTGGGGAAATAGCTTCAACCCGGAGGGACACGCTCCTGCGTGTTCCCTGAAATTGGGGACGCGCGGGAGCGCGTCCCTCCGGGGGGGGGCGATGGTGACGCGTGCCTGAATTGTTTCCGCATTTCGCCCTTCGCGTGCTGCGAAGGGCGCGCGTATATTTCGCGCCACCATGTCCGCCGACTCCTTCGTTCACCTCCATTGCCACACCGAATATTCGACGCTCGACGGAGCGGTGCGGATCGAGGCGGCGATGAAGAAGGCGAAGGAATATGGAATGCCGGCACTGGCCATTACGGACCACGGGAACATGTTTGGGGCGATCGAGTTTTACCAGGCGGGCAATGAGTCGGGGGTGAAGCCGATCATCGGCTGCGAAGTGTATGTGGCGCCGGATTCGCACACCAAGAAGTCGGCGAATTCGCAACGGGAGTCCGCGTATCATCTCACGCTGCTGGCGCATAATGACGAGGGCTACCGGAATCTGGTGAAGCTGGTCTCGATCGCACATCTCGACGGAATGTACTACAAACCACGGATCGATAAGGAGCTGCTCGCGCAGTACTCGAAGGGGTTGATCGGACTCAGTGGCTGCCTCAAGGGCGAAGTGAACTCGGCGATCATCGAGGACGATTTGCCGAAGGCGACGAAGCTCGCGGCGGCCTATCGCGACATCCTCGGGGCGGAGAATTTTTTCCTCGAACTGCACAACCATGGGATCGAGCAGCAGATCAAATGCAACCGGGTGTTGCCGAAGCTGGCGCACGATCTCGGGCTGGGGCTGGTCGCGGCGAATGACGTGCATTTCCTGAACAAGACGGATCACGCGGCGCATGATGCGCTGATCTGCATCGGCACCGGCGCGAACGTGACTGACGAGCGGCGCATGCATTACGTGGAGGAGGTTTATTTCAAGTCGCCCGCGGAGATGCGGGCGCTCTTCGCCGAGGTGCCGGAGGCGTGCGACAACACGCTGGCGATCGCTGAGCGGTGTGGGCTGAAGATCGATACGTCGCCGAAGTATCCCAACTTCACCCCGCCGGTGGGCAAGACGCAGGAGCAGTATTTGCGGGAGATCACGGAGGTCGGGCTGCGCACGCGTTACGGCGCGGACGCGGACTCAGCCACGGTACAGGAACGTTATGCGCTGGAGATCAGCGTGCTCGAGAAGCAGGGCTTCGTGAATTATTTCCTGATCGTCTGGGACTTCATCCACTGGGCGAAGCAGCGCGGCATTCCCGTGGGACCGGGACGCGGTTCGGCGGCTGGTTCGATGGTGGCTTACGCCATGGGGATCACGGACATCGACCCGATCAAGTTCAAGCTGCTCTTCGAACGCTTCCTCAATCCCGAGCGCGTCTCGCCGCCGGATATCGACGTGGACTTCTGCGTGAATCGTCGCGGGGAGGTGATCGAATACGTGCGCCAAAAATACGGCGACCGCGCGGTTTCGCAGATCATTACTTTCGGGACACTCGGCGCGAAGTCGGTGGTGCGCGATGTGGCGCGGGTGCAGGGCTGGAATTACGGCGACGCGGATCGCGTCGCGAAGATGATCCCGACGGAACTCGGGATCACGCTGGCGGGCTTCGATAAGAAGAACAAGGAAACCGGGGCGATCGAACACACGGCCGGAGCGATCGACAAGAATCCGGAACTCAAGAAAGCGGTGGAGACGGAGCCGGCGACGGCGCAGCTCTGGGACATCGCGACGAAACTCGAAGGGCTGACGCGCGGTGTGGGCGTGCATGCGGCGGGGGTGGTCATCGGGGATCGCGACCTGAGCGAATACATCCCGCTGACGCGCGCGAACGACGGCTCGATCGTGTCGCAATATGCGATGGGTCCGCTCGGCGACGTCGGCATGCTGAAGTGCGATTTCCTCGGCTTGAAGACGCTCACGGTCATCACCGACGCGGTGGTGTTGATCCACAAGCACACTTCCGATTTCAACATCGACCGCATCCCGCTCGACGACCAGGCGACGTTCGATCTGCTGAACAAAGGCGAGACGATCGCGATCTTCCAACTGGAATCCGGCGGCATGACCGGTTGGGCGCGGCAATTCGACATCCGCGACATCGAGGATCTGAACGCGCTCATCGCGCTCTACCGGCCCGGCCCGATGGATCTGATTCCCGATTACGTGAAGCGCAAGAAGGGGCTGGCCAAGGTGAAGGCGCCGCACAAGTTGCTCGATGGAGTGACGAAGGAAACTTACGGGGTGCTCATTTATCAGGAGCAGGTCATGCAGGCGGCACAGGTCATGGCGGGCTACACGCTCGGCGGCGCCGATTTGCTGCGCCGCGCGATGGGCAAAAAGGACAAGGAAAAGATGGCCAAGGAGCGGGTGAAATTCCGCGAAGGCGCGGCGAAATTGCACGGCGTGAAGCCGGACGTGGCGGACGATGTGTTCGACACGCTGGAGAAGTTCGCCGGCTACGGGTTCAACCGTTCGCACTCGGCGGCGTATGCGTGGATCAGCTACCAGACGGCGTATCTGAAGGCGAACTACCCGGTGGAATTCATGGCTGCGGTGATGAGCAACGAAATCTCAAACACGGACAAGATCAGCATTTTCGTCGGCGAATGCGCGCGGATGGGGATGACCATCCTGCCGCCGGATGTGAACAAGAGCGGGCTGAAATTTACACCGGAAGAAGTGAGTGCCGAGGGTGTGGTCGCGGCGCAGGCGGCGCGGAAGATGAAGACGGTGGTGGCACCGGGTGAGGGGGAGTCGATCGAGGCGGATGGGGTGCGATTCGAGGATCTGCCGGTCGCTGGCGACGCGATAGCGCCGGCTGAGCCGGTGGTTTCGGCGACCGGGGAGCGCATCCATGTCGGCTCGATCCGCTACGGTCTGGCGGCGATCAAGAACGTCGGCGAAGTGGCCATGGAAGCGGCGGTCGCCGAACGCGACGCGAAGGGCCCGTTTCTGTCGCTGGAAGAATTCTGCGGTCGGATCGACTTGCGGAAGATGAACAAGAAGGCGCTCGAATGTCTGGTGAAGTGCGGGGCGTTCGACTGGGCCGGCGTGGAGCGGGCGCAACTGGTGGCGGAGATCGATGGCGCGCTGGCCGCGGCTTCCAGCGCGCACCGCGATCGGGCGGCGGGGCAGTTCTCGATGTTCGACGATTTTGCGGCAGCCAAGCCGGCGGGGAAGAGAGCGGGCGGTCCCGTCGTGCCTCCATGGAGCAGCACGGAGAAACTCGCGTTTGAAAAGGAACTGCTCGGCTTCTATGTCACCGGCCATCCACTCGACGACTACCGTTCGGCGCTGGAGAAGTCAGGGATTACACCGATCGGGAAACTCGCGGAGCAAGAGGACAAGAGCACGGTCACCATCGCGGGCGCGCTGACCTCGGTGGAAAAGAAATTTACGAAGCGAGACAACAAGCCCTTCGCCGTGGTGGTGCTGGAAGATCTGACGGCTTCGCTGGAGGTCATGATTTGGAATGAGACCTTCACGAAGAGTCAGGTGCAGCTCGTGCAGGGAGCCGTGGTCACGATCACCGGGCGGCTGGACATGCGGGAGGAAGCGCCGCGCGTGGTGGCGAACGAAGTGAAACCGGTAAAGATGCCCGCGCCGGCGGATAAGCCGGTGGTGCTGTGCTTCGACCGGCAGCAGACCACTGAGGCCGATCTGCAAACGGTGAGGGCGGTCGTGGAGCGCTTCCCTGGTTCCCGGAGACTGGAGTTCCAGTTCCAAGGTCCGGACGGTTTGCGGTTGCGGATGCAGGCCGGGAGCGAGTTTCGCGTGGCGTGGAATGCCGAGATTGCCCGCGAGCTTTCGCCCTGGCTGAAGAGTTGAGCGGGATCCATTCGCCGCCGCCGATCCGCGCAAAAGAAAACCGCCGGGATGTTTCCATCCCGGCGGTTTCTTGTATTAGACTTTTTAAGTCAGCTTAGAACACGAAGCGGACGCCAACGCGGGCCTGCGACGAGTTGCGGTCGTCTTCACCCCAGGTGTAACGGCCTTCGCCGAAAATGCCGATCATCTGAGTGGCGCGCCATTCGAGGCCGCCGCCAGCGTGCAGGGTGCCGAAGCCGTCGCCATTCACTTCGTAACCGCCACCGCCGAAGATATACGGAGCGAGGCAGAGGTTGCCAATGCCGTTGTCGATCGGGAAGCGAGCGATGATCCGGCCGCTGGTCGCCCAGACGCCGTTCGCATCGCCGTCGTGAATGTTCCCATCCACGCCTACGCCGAGGTAGCGGATGAAGAAGTAGTTCAGGGCGATGCCGCCGCCGAACCCATCAGCATGGGGGTTGGACGCGCGACCGTCAGTATAGCTACCGAAGAGGTCGAGTTGGAATTCCTGATCACGGAAGCAGGGCTCCGGAGCCGGGGTTTTGTATTCTTTGCTTTCCTTCATCTCCTGGCCTGCGAAAGCGCTTGAAGCGAGTGCGAGGACCGCGAGGAAGGGGAATGCGATTTTTTTAATCATTGTTTTATCTGGTTGGTTGGGTTTTCCGGCCAAGTTTAGGGGCCGTTGGCCGCAGAGAAGTAGGGAAGTGATACTGCGGTGTAAAGTTTTTTTTCCGAATGAAAACAATGCAAGCGGGAGGGCCACAGGTCTTTCCCGAACTTTGGGTCACTTTCCCGAGCTGGTGGTTTCGGCCAGTAGGGGGCCTTCTCCGGGCTCTCGGTGGGCGGTTTGACGGGTTTTTTTGTGGGTCTGCATTTGCCGCAGATTCCGTTTGTCTTTCGGAGGAGGCGCTCTAGAGTCGCCGTCCCGTTTTTCCCATAATGTTTCGCTCCCAAACCGAAATGAAGATTTTCTGCGGCTCGGCGCATCGCCAGCTTGCCCAGCGCATTTGCGCCTCCATCGGGCAGCCGCTGGGGGACGCGACGGTCGATTCCTTTCCCGATGGCGAGACGTTCGTTAAAATCAACGACAACATCCGCGGGCGCGATGTCTTCCTCGTGCAGCCGACCTGCCCTCCGACGAACCAGAACCTGATGGAACTGCTCATCATGGTCGATGCGGCCCGGCGGGCGAGCGCGGCGCGGATCACGGCGGTCATTCCTTTCTTCGGTTACGCGCGGCAGGATCGCAAAGACCAGCCGCGGGTGCCGATCACGGCCAAGCTGGTCGCCAATCTTCTTACCGCCGCGGGCGTGGATCGCGTGCTCACCATGGATCTGCACGCCCAGCAGGTCGCCGGCTTTTTCGACATTCCGGTCGATCACCTTTTCGCGGCGCCGGTGATCATCCGCTATCTGCGCGACAAGCATTTCTTTAATCCGGTGGTGGTGTCGCCGGATGTGGGTGGTTTGAAAATGGCGTCGGCCTATTCGCAGGCCCTCGGAGCCAGCCTGGCCATCGTCGCCAAGCGTCGCAAAAGCGCGACCGAGATCGAGGCGCTGAACGTCATCGGAGAGGTGGAAGGGCGCGAGGTCATCATCGTGGACGACCTCACGGAAACCGCCGGCACGCTGTGCAGCGCGGCGAAGATTTTGAAGGAACGTGGCGCGACGAAGATCATTGCCGGCGTCTCCCACGCGGTCCTTTCCGATCTCGCGATCGAGCGGTTGAAGAAATCGGAGATCGCCGAACTCATCACGACCAACAGCGTTCCCGTCCGTTCGGGCGACGGCTTCCCGATTACCACGCTCTGCATCGCGGAGTTGCTTGGCGAAGGCATCAAGCGCATTCATGACGACGAATCCGTCTCCTCACTTTTCCGCATCAGCGAAACCGAAAAAGTCTAACCCATATGGCTAAACAACAGAAACTAACCGCGCACACGCGCCTCACCTCCGGCCGCTCCGCGGTCAACAAGATCAAGCAGCAGGGCCTCGTTCCGGCCGTCGTTTACGGCGGGCAGGACAAGCCGGTCAATCTCTCGATCAATGCCCGCGAAATCCGCAACATCCTGGCCCACGCGACCAGCGAACATTTCCTCGTCGATCTCGAAATCGCCGACGGCGACAGCAAGACCAGCCGACTGGCGCTCGTGCAGGAAGTGCAGCACGACCCGATCAAGGGACATGTGCTCCATGTGGATTTCCACGCGGTGAAGGCGGACGAAGTGTTGCACGCGAAGATTCCGGTCGAGACGGTCGGCGAAGCTGCGGGTGTGAAAAACTTCGGCGGCATTCTCGAGATCTCGATGCACGAGATCGAAGTCGAGTGTCTGCCCAAGGATTTGCCGGAAGTCATCACTCTCGATGTCAGCGCGCTCGGCGTGGGCGATGCGATCCACATTCAGGACATCCAATTCTCGGAAGGTGTGACCGCTCGGGCGGACGGCGAATTGACCGTGGTCCGCGTGGCCGCGCCGAAGGTTGAAGTCGAACCCGAGCCTGGTGCGGCCGATGCGGCTGGTCCGGAAGTCATCAAGGAAAAGAAGGATGACGCCGCGGCGGCTCCGGCCGCCAAGGGTGCCGCTCCGGCGAAGCCTGCGGACAAGAAGTAATCCGCCCGCGCCGCGCGTGAAACCATGCCTCCCATGCTCGCACCGGGCCTCCGACTCCTCGTGGGTCTGGGCAATCCAGGTCGCGAGTATCGGGAGACGCGTCACAACGTTGGCTTCATGATCCTCGATCAACTGGCCGCACGCGAACGCGCCGCTTTTCGCACTGAAAAAAGCTGGCAGGCCGAAGTCGCCCGGGCCGGCGACCTCCTGCTCTGCAAGCCGCTGACCTACATGAATCTCAGCGGCCAGTCCGTGCGCCCGCTCAGTCAGTTCTATAAAATCGAACCTGCGCAAATGCTGGTAATTCTCGACGACATGGCGCTCCCCCTCGGCAAGCTTCGGCTCCGGCCCGACGGTTCCGCTGGCGGACACAATGGCCTCAAATCCATTATCGAGCACTTCGGCACCCAGGCCGTCCCTCGGCTTCGTGTCGGCATCGGCGCTGCCGGGCGCGACGCGGTGGATCATGTGCTCGGGCGTTTTGCCTTGGAAGAAAAGGCCCCGCTGGAGCAGAGTCTGGCCCGCGCGCTCGACGCCATTGATTGCACGCGGACCCAGGGCCTCGCCGTCGCGATGAACACTTACAACCAAACCAACCCCAATTAACTCATGAAAAACCGATACGAAGGACTCCTGATCCTCAATGTGAAAGGCAACGAAGAAGGCGCGAAAGAAGTGATCGAGCGCCTCGAAGGCGAATTCAAAAAAGAAGGCGCAAAAATCGAGCAGGTCCAGAAGATGGATCGTCGCCAGTTCACCTACGTCGCCGGCGACCTCGACAGCGGCCACTACGTCAACTTCATCTTCAGCGCCGAGCCGGTCGCCATCGGCAAGCTCCGCGCCCGCTTCACGCTCGATGAGGACGTTTACCGCCAGCATTACCAGAAGCTCGCCGCAAAGCAGGTCGAGAAGGCACCGCGGGTGCCGAAAGCCGCCTAAGCCCCGCGTCCCGCCGCACCCAAAGTGATCCTATGCCCAATCTGAACAAAGTCATGATCATGGGGAATCTGACGCGCGATCCCGAGATCAAATACACACCGAAGGGGATGGCGATCGCCAGTTTTGGCGTCGCCGTGAACCGCGTCTGGTCCAATGAAGCCGGCGAAAAGCAGGAAGAGGTTACCTTTATCGACATCGAGATGTTCGGACGGAAGGCCGAAGTCGTTGGTGAGTATCTGAAAAAGGGTCGGCCGATCTACGTCGAGGGTCGGCTCAAGCTCGACTCGTGGGACGACAAGACGAGCGGGCAGAAAAAGAGCAAACTGAAAGTCATCGGCGAAACGTTTGAGTTTCTCGGGGGCCGCGAGGGTGGAGCGGGAGGCGGCGGTGGCGAAGAAAGCGAGCCACGCAGCGAAGGCCGCCCGCAAAGCCGTCCCCCGAGCCGGCCCGCCGCACCGCCGGCCAAGCGCCCGCCTGCCGATCCGGACCTCGATGGGCCGGAAGACGACATTCCGTTCTAGTAGGACGGGGATTTTCAAGAAGGGCGGGCACCGAAATCCGGTGCCCGCCTTTTTCTTTGCTGTCGAGAGGCCAGCGGGGTCTGGCTACCGCTCGCCGGGAACGCTCATCTCGAAGACCGTTTCAGAGTCGCCGGCCTCCGTGCCGGCGCGCGGTTCGAGACCGAGCGATTGATAAGCGCGCTCGAGAGCGACCGGGTTGTTGCGCAGTTCGGGGAAAACATTCACGAGGCGTTGCTTTATCCAGTGCCGCGCCATTCCCCGCTCGACCGGATGAAGCTCCGGCTCGCGCGAAAAAGCACGTTTGATGAACTGGAAAAGACCAGGTTTGTGTTTCATTGCCGGGGATAATACACGGGACGGTCCATTTGTTTGGGGCAATCTTGTGAATAACTTAGCCGCGCATCCAGCGGCCGACGTGGGCCGCGAGGAAGATGGCGTGAAAAATGGCCAGCGTCGCGGCAGGCTGCCAGGACGGCGGGCGGGCGGATGCGACCACATTCCGTTCCCGCAGACCGAGGGCCAGGCAGCCCGCCAATAGACCCCACGCGAGACAGCCCGGCAGCGGTGCGTCGAAGACCGGCGGGAGCGTCGGCGCCTCCGAGCGCCAGAACCAGAATCCGCGCAACTTCGCGGCCAGGGGCTCAAGGCTGACGTCCGTCAGGGCGGCCAGCAGGCCCGTGCCGAGGGCGATCTGCGCGTGGCTCCAGCGGGGAAAGAACCGCAGCAGCCCCTCGCGGGCGCCGATGATGACGGCGAACCAGAATAGCGGCAACCCAAGCGGCACCTTCCCGAGCCTCACTCCCAGTGTCCGGCCATATTCGATCGGCCCGAGCGGGAACCCCGTCCGCGTACTCACCCAGGCCAGCGCGACCACCGCCACCAGGATCATCAGCCCCCAGCGCCGGGCGGTTCCCAATCCCTCGCGAGTGGCGACGCACAGATACCCATTGGTCGCCGCCAAGGTGATCCACGCGAAGTCGAGATGCAGGAGCAGCCACTGCAACGTGAGCAAGAGTCCGCGATTCTGCACCCACCGCCCGAGTTGGGCATCGCCGAGGCCGAACGTCCAGACCGCGCCGACGAGGAGCGAAACGAGGACGAAAAACACCCACAGTCCCGCAGCGAGCGGTTCGAGGGCACGCGTGAGCGGGGAGGGGGAGGAACGCATGAGCGGCCAGGCCGCACGCGGCCCTTAGCCCCTCGGCTCCGTGGCCCCGATCTCGTGATCGCGCGCCTTCAGGCTGGCGATGGCCGCGCGCACTTCCGTGCGCAAATCCGCGAGCATCTCCCGCGTGATTTCCATCTGCGCGTCCTTGAGCTGCGCCCACTCCGCCGCCGTCGCTTGCAAGCGCGCATAACGCTCCGCGATGTACGCCCGCGCCGCTTCCGTGAGATGCGGCGACTCCAGCTTCGATTCCATCCGGCGCTGTGCTTCGCCCAGCTCCGCGAGCAGGATCTTCTCCGACGGCACGGTGCGCAGCTTCTGCGCGAGACCGATCTTCGAGAGCGTCCAGATGATCCACTTCGTCGGGTCAAACTGCCAGGGCTTCACGCCATTGCGGTAGTCGTGCTGAAACTCGTGGTGATAGTTGTGATAGCCCTCGCCGAAAGTGAAGATCGCCATGATCCAGGAATCGCGGGCCGAGCAGTTCGAGGAATACGGGCGCCGGCCGATGTAGTGGCAGAGCGAATTGATGCAGAAGGTGCAGTGCTGAAGGAACACGACCCGGGCCACGCCGGCGATGAGCACGCCGCCGAGCGCCGAACTCCAGCCGCCCCACGCATATCCCAGCACTCCCGGCATCACGAAGGCCACAAAGACCGCAATCCACTGCACATATTTGTGCTGGAACATCACCATCTCGTCCCGCTTCAGGTCCGGCACATTCTCGTAAGTCGTGCTCGAGTTCAGCTTGAACAGCAACCAGCCGATGTGCGCGTGGAAGAGCCCCTTGTTGATGTCATACGGGTCTTCGTCGTGATCCACATGCTTGTGATGCGTGCGATGTTCGCAGCACCACATCAGCGCCGAGTTTTCAAACGCTCCCGCGCCGAAAAACAGGACCAGCGCCTTGACGATCGGGTGCCCTTGGAAGGCCAGATGCGAAAACATCCGGTGATACCCCAGCGTGATCGAGAACCCGCACGCCGCGAAGAAGAACAGAAACATCGCCACCTGAAACCAATCGAGCCCGAAGAACCAGAGATAAGCGGGCACCGCCGTGAGGGAGAGGAAGAGCGTGCCGATCAGGAAAGAGCTGGTAATCCAGTTAACGCGGGGGAAGGGGATGTTTTTGAACATGAGGCTGAATCGAGAGGGAAAGTGGCTGGAAGCGGAAAGCCCGCTGCTATACCGCTTTCCGCCAGTCAGCGCAACGCCAAACTCGGCCCCCGCGCACAAAATCCGCCCCCCAATTTCTCCTTGCCCCAGCGGGCGGCGATTTGCTAAAGCGATCCCCAGTCATCTCCCCAGAATATGACCGCTGCTTGCGAGAACGATTGGCAAGAGGGCTCCCTCACCCGGAGCGCCCCGCTCCCGCGCAGTCTCATGGTTCCGAGACCCGCCCCACTCCCACTCCCCCGCCCACGGCCCGCCTCCCTCGCCTATGATCGCCCTCCTCTTCGCCAGCGACGACCCGCTCGACTGCTGGGAGAACCCCGACTGCTTCTTCAACGAGGACGCCGCCGGCATGCGCCGCGAACCCGGCGACCCCGGCTACGTCCCCCTGGTCCCCGCCCAGCCCTGAGCCCACCCCGCTCGAAGCCCCGCGCCACCGCCGCACTTTCCCCAGACCCACCAACCTACCCATGAGCACGCAACCATTCCAATACACCACCCGCACCGGCACCCAGAACCAGATCACCACCAGCCCCGACTACCGCGGCACGAAGAGCCCCGAGGAAGTCATCACCGAAATCCAGACCCGGCTCGGCAGCGCCCCGCTGACCATCGCCGCCGTCCTCACCACCTTCCACGAAGTCGTCATCGACTGGTGCAAGGAGAGCTACAAGATCGCCCCCCTCGGCGACCTGCTCGGCTACCGCTTCAGCAGCGGGGGCAGCGAGGAGAGCTCCGACTTCCAACCCACCTTTGAGAACCTGAGCATCGCCCCCGTGGCCGTGTGGGGCGACGCCGGGCGCGGGCGGGCCGAGGCCGAGTTCAGCGCCGAAAATACCGGGCACCAGGGGCGGCTCGTCCCCGTCATCACCCGCGTGACGGACAACTGGAGCAGCGACGTCAACCACTACACGGCCGGCAAAAGCGTGCTCATCGAGATCGGCAACCGCAAGGGCACCCTGCGCTTTGACCGCGCCAATGGGAGCAAAGTGCAATTCCGCAAAGCCGACGGCACGCTCATCGAGGCGAGCGATTACGGCGAGCCGGGCCGCTCGAAAATCACCGCCCAAGTGCCCACCGGCACCACCGGGCCGCTCACCGTGATCGTGACCATGATGCTCAATAACGCCCTGCGCACCGGCGAATACTCCACCAACCTGATCACGGCCTAAAGCCCGCCCCCGCGCGCGCCTCCCGCACCGCTTTTCTCTGGATCGACTCTGGCCGGGGGACACGCGCCCCCGGCCCGTCGAACCTGCGGGCCGCCCCCGTAGAGCCTGCGGGCCGCCCCCGTCGAGCCTGCGGGCCGCCCCCGTCGAGCCTGCGCGCCGCCCCGGTAGGGTCTGCGGGCCGAGGGTGGAGGGTGTGTGGGCGGGCGGCGCAGGGTCGGCGTGCCGCCACCGTAGGGTCTGTAGGCCGGG
>Ga0335397_10002231_pt1 | contig 26397 bp, 22 predicted proteins | sample MAT04_FD_205740 | JGI IMG/M metagenome (GOLD analysis project Ga0335397, IMG submission 205740) | Freshwater microbial communities from Lake Fryxell liftoff mats and glacier meltwater in Antarctica - MAT-04 (spades assembly) (version 2) ... | reverse complement strand
TCAGCTTTGAAATCGCGCGTGGTCAGATCATGGGCCTGGTCGGCGAATCAGGTTGTGGTAAAACCACTCTCGGGCGCACCATCAAGCATCTTTATTTGCCGACCTCCGGCAGCATCAAGTTCAACGGTGTGCAAATAGACCCTCAGGACAAGGCCTATATGAAAGGTTTCGCGCGCCACGCCCAAATGATCTTTCAAGATCCGTATTCGTCCCTTGACCCGCGTATGACCGTAGCCGAGATCATCTCGGAAGGTATGGAAATACACAATATGGGCACGGTTCTGGAGCGACGCAACCGCGTAATTGAGCTTTTGGAACTGGTCGGTTTGAGCCAGGAACATGCCAACCGTTTCCCCAGTGAGTTTTCCGGCGGGCAGCGCCAGCGCGTTGGCATCGCGCGAGCCCTGGCTGTCAACCCCGAATTCATCGTCTGCGATGAACCCATCTCCGCCCTGGATGTCTCCATTCAGGCCCAGATTGTCAACTTATTCAAGGAACTGCGCCAGAAACTGAACCTGACCTATTTGTTCATTGCCCATGACCTATCAATGGTCAAGTACATCTCGGATAAGGTCGCGGTCATGTACCTGGGCAAGATTGTCGAAATCTCAAACTCGCGTGAAATATACAAAAACCCGTTACATCCCTACACCGAGTTCCTGCTTTCATCCATTCCCATCCCCAACCCGCGCATTGAAGCCTCGCGCAAGCATATCGTTGCCGGCGCCGAAATGCCCAGCCCGATCAATCTGCCCAAAGGCTGCAGCTTTGCGCCGCGCTGCAAATATGCTTTCAAAGCGTGCCTGACGGATACACCCAGACTGGTTGAGATTGAATCCGGTCATTTTGCGGCCTGCAGCCTGGCCGCCACGAAAAAGCCACCTGAATAATGGAGGATTTTGTCATGTTTACCAAACCGATGTTGCAAAAACGAGTGGAACGCGCCTACGCCGCCCTGCAAGAATTTGATGTGAATGCCTGGGTTATGATCGGCCGCGAAACGCATTTTACGCCCGAACCCGCACTGCTTTATTTGCTGCCGGCAGCCGGGCTGTCGCTGACCGCGCTGGTCGTCACCAAAACCGGCCAAAGTATCTGTCTGATAGGCGCGCTGGATGCAGAAGAGGTCGAAGCCTACGGCGCCGTTTCTGAAGTCATTACCTACCGGCTTGATTTCGAACAACAGCTGACCGAGATATTAAAGCGCATCATGCCCGCGCAAAAGATCGCGCTTGATTATTCCGAGGTTGACCCATCCGCCGATGGTCTTTCTTACACCCAATACAAACGTTTGATGCGCTATCTGGATGCGGCGGGGTTTAAGGGCGAACTCATCTCGGCCTGCAACATCATGAAACGCGTGCGGGGCCAGAAATCGCCCGAAGAGGTTGCGGGCATCGAGCGCACCGTACTGGCCGCCATGCGCATCTACGATTCCGCCCGCGACTATATTCGCAGCGGTATTTCCGGCGCCGACATCCAGCATTTCTTCCAATCCAAAGTGCGCGAGTTGGACGCAGATTATTCCTGGCCCAAACCCGGCAACCCCTTCGTTTCCATCGGCACGCGTTCAAGCTACCTGTGCAAACGCCCCCCGGCTGATATATTCTTGCAGCCCGGTGACCTGGTCAACGTCGACTTTGGCTTACGTATTGATGGCTTCGGCTCGGACAACCAGCGTTCGTTTTATGTGCTGGGACCCGGCGAAAGTGTCGTGCCGGACGAGGTGCAGCGCGCCTTTGAAGCTGTGCAAGCCGCCATCCGCGCCGCAATCGCGGCCACCGCGCCGGGTATCTACACCACCGTGCCTCGCGACAGGGCCAACGAGGTTTTCGAGAGCCGGGGCTATCCCAAGGTCGGCGGGCTTGGTCACGAGATGGGCACCTTTGCCCACGAAGGCGGCATGCGTTGCGGCTCGGATTACGCCATCGACGAACTCGACTGTCACTTCGAGACTGGTATGTGTTTCACTATGGAACCCGCCATCATTACCTCCCACGGCCGCCTGTGCCAAGAAGAAGATGTCACTATCACCGAAACAGGCTGTCGCCTTCTCAGCCTCCCGCAAAAAGAAGTCTGGATGGTGAGATAGAACAAAATCACTTGATGCGCGGGATTTGCATAAGCAAATCCCACGCATTATTGTGTAAAGCATTCCTTGACGGCCAGTACTGTGACGATCGAACTGCCAGACATCCAGGTAAACAACGGGATGGCTTTCATCTCCCTGTTCCACTGTGGCACATCCGTGCAGAATAGCAAAGTGGATATTACCCGCTCCGGATGCCTCCAGACGCTCAGTCAAGCTCCATGCAGTATCCTTAACAAGATCGACTATGGCATTCTACACAATTTTGCCGGCGGTCTGATTGGCGAGGGCACTCAGGGTTTTCCTGGGCTTTGCTCTGAACATTAGATTTCAACATGAAGGCAATGTCTGGATCGATCTGAATATGGTAGATTGAACAATAGAAATATCGGAACCGATGAAAACTAAGTACATCGTCCAAACACAAAAGTTCTTTAGGATATCCGTTCCCTATAAGGAATTTCAGATTAAATCTTGCCTAATACAACTATATCTTCCTTTGGCATTTTCTTAATTGATAGATAAAGTTTTCTCTTGTTAACTTTAATTTCCGCTAAGGTTACGCACAACAAAAAAGGCGAGGCTCAGAGCCTCGCCTTTAACTTACCTAAAACTTTAGCAACAACAGGCCAACCAACAACTCAGCGTCTTTGCTTTTGCGACGGGGCATCATGGCAATACTCATGCCTTTCAACCTGGCCCACTCGTTCCAGTCAGGCGCTACGGGCAACCCCGCCGTCGATGCCACCAGCGAACCGGTGATATCGGTGGACACCTGCACCACCTTTTCGCTGCCAGTCGAGAACAGGTACTTCACTTGCTCCGTTTCCTCGGTCAGTACTCCCAAAAGAGCCGCGCGGATGATCTCATCCTTGATATCTTCGTCGCCGTCAGACGACTCCAACACAGACGCAGCCGAGTCGCCATAGAGCATCGAAGCGTAGCGCATCTTTTTTCCCATCCGGTTCAGAATGTCCACTTCCACGGTGCCGGCGTAAGCCAGGCACCCGGTAGTTGCATCTTTATTTCATCAATCGGGGAATAGGGGCTGTGACAGTCCCTTAAAAAGCTCTTCAAATCGCGCTTTTGCTCATTTTAGCACACTTCAGCGCTCGCTTGTACGCATGCGAAGTGAAATAATCCGCCAGGTGCGGGGTTTAGATGCTTTCGTTCCCCGCCAGTCCGCGATAAAGTTCTTTGCCTGTGAGCATCACATTTTATCAACCTTCGTTCGTGATAATCGTTTCTCTGTCATTGTGTGCTCTCCGGACACCATTCATAATTCCCGTTTACACACTATATCGTACACCCTCCTCATGTCAAGAACTGGCAACCTTTAAATTAGCCATTATTGCCAACAATTGTCCCCAAGAAAATGAAACCCAACCCCTGGCGTAATTTTATATTCGGCAAGGCTTTATACAAGCCGAAATATCTCCCGAAACTTTAGACCAAACTCTTTCTGATTCTCGCAATTGACTTTGACATGTTATAACATTATAATATGTTTAGAAGTGTGAGGTGCCATGTGAATCACGGTCGAGATCTTTCCCCTTTGTATCATCAGATCAAACAACATTTGTTGGTTCAACTCAATGACGGTCAGCTCAAAGCAGGAGATATGTTGCCATCCGAGGCGCAGCTATCGGCTGAATTTAATGTCAGCCGTATCACTGTACGGCGGGCATTAAAAGAGCTGATCCAACAGGGTATCTTATATACCCAGCAAGGCAAGGGAACTTTTGCAGCTCATGGTCTCATCCGAGAGATGTCGGGGTTCCGGAGCTTTAGCGAGGATATTCGATCCAAGGGGCTTCGACCAAGTTCACAGGTGTTGCGCTTTGAAAAGGTTCCGGCGGAAGTTGAAGTGGCGGCGCATTTAAAGATTGAAACTGAAGAACAAATTTATCTTATTCAGCGCATCCGCCTGGCCGATGATCAACCCGTTGCTTTTGAAACAGCTTATTTACCTGCCAGTCTTTTCCCCAATCTGACCAAATATGATTTAAGCCAGTCGCTTTATCAGCTGCTGGCTGAACAGTTCCACGTGTACCCGGCCTGGGCAGATGCTGAAATTCAGGCCACGAGTGCCACAGCCGAGGTCGCCCAGGCTTTGAGAATGCGGGCGGGTGAGCCTGTTTTGTTGGCGCATCGCCTTTCTTACACTGAATCATTCGACATTGTGGAGTATGTGGTTTCCGTATATCGCGGCAGCCACTTTACGTTCTATACGGGACGCCAGTCCATCGCTTAAGCCCGACCAATCGTTTTTCGTTCAAGGAGGAAGTGATGTCAAAGCTTTACCGATTTACCCTGATTTTTGTGCTGCTTTCACTGGCTCTCAGCCTCGCAGGCTGCGGCCCGGCGGCAGACACAGGCCCAAAGACCGTCAAGGTGTTGGCCATGCAGCAGGCAGGGCCCACACCGGAAGAAATGAATGCGATCGTTGCCAAATTCAACAAGGATAACCCGAACATCAAGGTGGAGATTGAATATGTCTCTTACGATGCCCTGCATGACAAAATTGCCACTGCAATGGCAACCAATCCACCCTCTTACGATGTTGTACTTGTAGATGACATCTGGTACGCCGAGTTTGCCAAGAATGGCTACTTGTGGGATGTAACCAGCCAGGTGGATGACAAGACCAAATCCGCAGTGTTTGCTGCCGCCTGGGATATCACCAGTGTGGGCGGTAAGATCTATGGCATGCCCTGGATGCTGGACGAGAAGTACTTCTATTACAACGAGAAGATGCTGGCTGAGGCTGGCTTCAGCACTCCGCCCACCACGTGGGAAGAAATGCTGGCTCAGGCCAAGGCCATTAAAGAAAAAGGCCTGGCCGAATACCCGGTGGTCTGGTCCTGGGGTCAGGCGGAAGCCGCGATTTGTGATTATGTTGCCCTGCTCTATGGAAACGGCGGCAGCCTGGTGGATGATGCCGGCAAACCCGCATTCAACAATGCCCAGGGTGTAAAAACATTGCAATGGATGGTCGATTCCATCGATTCTGGTATCACCAATCCGGCCTCGATTTCTTATGTTGAAGAAGATGTCCGCAATACCTTTTCACAGGGCAAGGCTGCCTTTGCACTCAACTGGGTGTATATGTATGACATGGCCGCTTTGAACGCCCAAGAATCGCAAATCGTCGGCAACGTCAAAATGAGTCTGATGCCTGCTTTCGCTGGCAATGCGGCACCCAGCGCAACCATCAACGGTTCGATGGGCTTTTCGGTGATCGACAAGTCACCCAATCGCGAGGCCGCCTGGAAGTATCTGCAATTCCTGACCAGCGAGCCTATCCAGAAAGAATATTCAGCGCACCTGCTCCCGATCTACAGCGCTGACTTTGAAGGGGAAGCACTCACTGCGTTGCAAAACCTCAACACTGCAAACCAGGTGACGGTGCCGATGTTCAAAGCACAGTTCCCCTACTCGCACGTGCGCCCGAAGGTGCCTTATTACTCCGAGGGCTCGAAAGCGCTGCAATTAGCCATTCAGGAAGCGCTGACAAAGCAGAAAACAGCTCAACAAGCTTTGGACGATGCCGCTGCCAAGTGGGTTGAATTAGCCAAAAAGTAAACTATGCACGAAGGGATTGGACAGTTCCCTGTCCAATCCCTTCTGAATGGAAATGACCCAGATGCGAAAACCCCTGACCCTTCTCCAGCAAGAAACACGCGACGGATTGTGGATGCTGCTCCCAGCGATTATCGTTATCGCGGTTATTTCACTTTTGCCAGTCCTTTTCACGTTTGTTTTGAGTTTCACCGATACACCCCTTTCCAACCCAATGCCGCAAAATTTTGTGGCATTGGACAACTATCTGCACTTTCTGAAAAATGCTGATTTTTGGAGTTCCATCTGGCGTACCCTATACTTCACAACCGTTTCAGTCGGTTTGGAGCTGCTGCTGGGGCTCGGCATCGCTTTGCTTATCCACGCCAAACCCCTGGGCTGGCAGTTCTTGCGCGCCAGCCTGATCATCCCCTGGGCAGTGCCAACGATTGTCAACGGCGCCATCTGGCGTTGGATTTATAACGCTGACTTCGGCGCCCTGAATGTTGTGCTGTTTTCCCTGGGTTTCATTGAAAAATATCAGGCCTGGCTCACAAAGCCGTTCCTGGCCATGAATCTGGTGATTGTGGCCGATATCTGGCACAGCGTGCCTTTTATCGCCCTGATTTTACAGGCAGCCCTGGCTACCATTCCTGTTGAGTTGGAGGAAGCCGCCATGATGGATGGGGCTACAGTTTGGCAGCGCTTTGCCCGCATCCGTCTGCCGCTGTTGCGGCCTGCCATTCTAGTAGCGCTGGTTGTGCGTACTGTGGAAGCATTCCGTGTCTTTGATATTATCTATGTCATTACCCAGGGTGGCCCGGCTTTTGGCACCGTAACAATTTCTTACCTGACTTATCTCGAATCGTTTACCTACGGTCATCTCGGCTCCGGGTCGGCGCTCTCATTCTTGATCTCTGCTTTTACGCTGGTGATGGCGCTGATCTATATCCGCTTTCTCTACCGCCCGGAGGCGCTGCGATGAAATTCAACCGAAAAATGTTTGCAAAAGTCTGGCTGCTACTGGCAATGATCCCGATCTTGTTCTTCATTTATGCCCCTGTAGCCTGGTTGGTGACATCCTCCATTTCCACACGCGCCGATTTGTTGGCGTTGCCGCCTCATCTTTTTCCTGCCAACCCCACCCTGAAAAACTATACAGATATCCTTATGCCGGGTACGGGTGTTTCTGAAGTCGCCCGGACTTTCAAAGTCACCCTGGTAAATTCGCTAATCGTTTCCCTGACGACCACATTCATCTGTTTGCTGATCGCCTCCCTGGCAGCCTATGCGCTCGCGCGCCTGCGACTGCGTTACAAAAACCAATTTGTCATCGGGATTCTCAGTGTGCGCATGATCCCTGAAATTTCACTCGTGATCCCGCTCTTTATTGTAGCGGCACGGCTGGGATGGTTGGATAGGCCCATCGTATTGATTGTCACTTATTTGAGTTTCTCCCTGCCATTTGCCATCTGGATGTTGACCACCTTTTTCGAAAGCATACCAGTGGAGTTGGAAGATGCGGCCTTGATCGATGGGTCGTCGCGGCTAAACACACTCTTTCAAATTATTTTGCCTCTCGCCGCGCCGGGAATTGTTTCAACTGCGCTGTTCATATTCCTGCTGGCCTGGGATGAGTTTTTCTTTGCCCTGATTTTTACCAGCACGATTGCAGCCAAAACCGTGCCGGTGGCGATTGCCGAATTCACTGGTCGTTATGCGGTGGATATCACGGCGATGATGGCTGGTGGCGTGCTGGCAGCGCTTCCGCCTGTGATCCTGGCGCTAATTTTCCAGCGTTATATCGTTAGCGGGCTTTCGGCAGGAGCCGTAAAAGGATGAGCCAACCTGCAACCATCGGTATCGATATCGGCGGGACAAACGTTCGTGCCGGTGCTGTGACACGCGAAGGACAGCTACTAAATTGGCAGGATGTGCCCATCGAAGCCAGCCAGGGTCCGGAAGCCGGTCTAAAGCGGATCATCGCACTGATAGAACAGGTCAGCTCTGCTGCGGGCATCCGGCCGGAGGCAATTGGCATTGGCTCAACTGGGCCCATCGACCGCCAGCGAGGCGCCATCCAAAATCCATATACCCTGCCCACCTGGGAAGATGTGGATATTGCCAGCCCATTACACAAACATTTTGCCGTACCAGTAACCCTGGAAAATGACGCGGATGCCGCTGCTTTGGGCGAATCATGGATGGGGGCGGGCCGAGGTCTGGCGCGTCAATTGATGGTGACGGTGGGTACCGGGATCGGGATGGGTTTTATCCTGGATGGCAAAATCTACCGAGGACTCGGCGGGTCACATCCCGAAGGCGGGCATATCCCTGTTGACCCATCCGGCCCGGAATGTTACTGCGGCGCACGAGGCTGTTGGGAAAGCCTCGCCAGTGGAACTGCTATTGGCGTTTTTGCCCGCGAATGTGCCACCCGGGAGCCTACGACCCTGCTACAGAAAGCCGGAAACGATCCCGAGAAAATTGATGCGGCGCTGGTAGCCGAAGCCGCGCGCGAAGGCGACCGCCTGGCTTTGCAAATTATGCAACACACGGCCGACTATCTCGGTCTCGGCCTGGTGAGTCTGCTGCATTTATTCCTACCGGATTGTGTAATTTTTACCGGTGGTGTGATGCGATCTTATGCGCTCTATCAATCGCGGCTGCATGAAATTGTCAAACAACACGCGGTGATGGCCCCCATTGATCAAATTCCGTTGCGCATGGCCCAACTCGGTCAGCAGGCTGGTATTTACGGCGCAGCGCGAGCCGTAATGCTTGAAGCAGGGCAGTAATTCGCGAGCAGTACTTAAGTCGAAATATTCAAATCATTGAAAAGAGAGCCTCACTATGACATCGAATCCCTATATAACAGATATTCTCTCCCAACCTGCCGCCTTGCGCGAGGTTTTAGAACATTATCCTGCTGGGCAGATCGAGTTGCTGCGCACGCGCCTACAACAAGGAGATTTCAGCCGCCTGGTGCTAACCGGCATGGGCTCATCCTTCAATGCCGCCTACCCGGCCTGGCTCAAATTGCTGCCGCTTTCCACACCTGCCATCCACGTCAATAGTGCTGAACTGCTCCACTACGGTCAGGATCTGATTGACTCGCGCACCTTGTTGTGGATCAACTCACAATCTGGCCGCAGTGTGGAAATCGTGCGCCTGCTGGAAAACCTTAAAAATTGCCGCCCGGCCTTTCAGTTGAGCATGAGCAATTTTCTCGAGAGCCCGATGGCTCAAAGCGCAGATCTTGCTGTGCCCATCCACGCGGGTGAAGAAGCCACTGTCAGCACCAAAACCTACCTCAATATGCTGGCAATGCTTATGCTCTCTTCTGCACAATTGGCAGGCGAAAACTGGCAGGCTTTGCAGCAATCCATGCGCAAAGCTGTAGATGGCGTCCAGGCTTACCTTGACCAATGGCAGGAAAAAGTTGCTGAACTGGATGGACTGCTCGGTGAAGTAGATCAACTGCTCATCCTGGGGCGTGGTGCATCGATGGGCGCTGTCTGGAACGGATCACTGATCAATAAAGAAGCCGCGAAATGCACCTTTGAAGGCATGAACGTGGCCGATTTCCGTCATGGCCCAATGGAACTTGCATCTCCACGCCTGACGATCCTTATGCTGGAAGGCGCACCGCGAACTGCCAGCTTGAACCGGGACTTGGCCCAGGAAGTAGCCAATCATGGTGGAAAAGTTTTGTGGCTGGCGACACAATCCGAACCTGGTTTGCCTACCCTGCTCCTGCCCTCTGTGGATGAAGCTGCGCGCCCACTGGTGGAAATCCTGCCTTTACAAATGCTGACCATTATTATGGCGCGGCGAAACGGATTTGAGCCGGGAAAATTTCGGCATATCATTAAAGTGACCGTTCAAGAGTGAAAAAGTCAGTTCGTCAAGCCCAGCATTCGCAGATCAATCCTGAGAAATCCATGCCAAATTCCAAAATTTCGTCCCCATTGACCACATCCGGTTCGTTTATTATCGGCTGCAATTACTGGGCGTCACACGCCGGAGCCGCCATGTGGCGTGATTGGGCAGCCTGAAGTTGTCGCCGCTGACCTGAAACAACTGTCCGAAGCCGGCTTGCAGGTGCTGCGGGTTTTCCCACTCTGGCCAGACTTCCAACCCATTACCCAGCTTTATGGACCCGGCGGAATTCGAAAAGAAATCCGTCACGGTGAAGAGCCGCTTAATTCTCCGGCTGAACCACAACTGGCAAACAGCATATCACTCGCTACAGATTGCGGGAGCAATTCATTTGCCATTCGCCATGCCTCATAAGCGATCTCAGCGGGCATCTCCCTTTCTGCAATATCGCATTTTGCTGTCCTTGCTGATCGCGCCCACCAAAACGGCCTCAAACTCATCGTTGGGCTGCTCACCGGTTGGATGAGCGGACGCCTGTTTGTGCCCCCGGCCCTCGAAAGCCGCAATGTCATCACGGATCCAATCGCCATTTTATGGGAAACACGTTTCGTGCGGGCTTTCGTGCGTAATTTCAAAGATCATCCAGCCGTTCTGGCATGGGACCTGGGCAATGAATGCAACTGTCTGGCCCCTGTACCCAATGCTGAAGCCGCCTAGGCCTGGACTTCCGCCATCAGCAATGCCATTCGCGTTGAAGATGCCACGCGCCCGGTCGTTTCCGGGATGCACTCTCTCGACGAGCCAAATGAAGATGGCTCCTGGCGCATCTTCCACCAAGCCGAACTGACCGATGTACTAACCACGCATCCGTACCCTTACTTCACCCCACACTGCGACCAGGAACCCATCAACACCCTGCGCAATGGTTTACATGCCACCGCCCAGACCCGCTGGTATAGTGATATCGGCAATACAGCCGCTTTGGCCGAAGAAGTCGGCACTCTCGGCCCAATGTTCGCAAACGAAGCCATCGCCGCAGACTACGCGCGGATGGCGCTGTTCTCGTTGTGGGCCAACGATTGCCGCGGCCTGTTATGGTGGTGTGGTTATGATCAAAATCTTCTCAGCCACGCCCCCTATGATTGGACCCCTATCGAGCGCGAACTCGGACTGATCCGCGCTGACCGCAGCTTGAAACCAGCGATTGCAGAGTTCGCGAAATTCCGCGCCTTCCTCGAAAAATTGCCGCAATCCCTGCCGCCGCGCATCACGGAAGCCGTCTGCATCCTGAGCCACGGGCAGGAACAGTGGGGCATCGCTTATGCCAGCTTCATCCTAGCTAAACAAGCCGGTTTCGATCTGACCTTCCAATACGCCGACCAGCCGCTCAAAGAGGCTTCGCTATATCTCTTGCCCTCTGTCAGCGGTGGCAGCCCGTTCTCGCGCCGTTTCTGGTATGAGCTGGATGCAAAAGTGCGCGCCGGCGCAACACTCTACCTTTCGCTTAACGATGCCATTCTCTCCCCGTTCAAAGAACCGTTCGGCATCGAAGTGCAAACACGCCAGAAGCGCACAGCGCTGGCAGAATTGACAATTCCTGCCAGCACAGGCTGCCCGATCTTCAAGGTCGCTTCCCCCGCGAAATACCGGCTCGCCTGCGCCGGAGCAGCGATTCTCGGCAGTGAAAGCGATGACAATCCCGCTTTCGCCAGCCACCCCTGGGGAGAAGGGCGCATCTTCTTCCTAAGCGTACCCATCGAAGAGCATGTTTCCAACGCTCCCGGGGCATTCACAGAACCTGACGCGCAGCCTTTTTGGAAGATTTACCGCTACTTTGCAGAAGCTTCGGGCTCCATGCGTTCCCGCTCGGTCACCAGAGACAACACCCTGGTTGAGATCACGGAACACCCCCTGGATGAAAACCAACGGGTGGTAGTGCTCGTAAACTACAGCCCCACTCCGCAGCCCGTGACGCTGACATTTACATCCGGGTGGCATGCCAGGGATGGGTGGTACGGCCTTCTCCCAGCGGATTCCGGAAACAATACGTCGGCAACCAACGATGCTGCGGTCTTTGTCATCTCTCGATAGATCCAGAGAATCACCTTGCACTTCTTCGTTTGATGATTTCCTTTGCGCTGGATTTTGAACTTCCAAGCACAACAAAAGCCCCTCACGTGAGATCATCACATGAGGGGCTCTCATTTATAGGCTCGCAGAACGGTTACAAAATAACCGGCTTTCCACTTTTTGCTGATTCAAGCAAAGCCACAATCGCTGCTGTGTTATTGCGACTATCTTCCAGGCTTACCAGCGGCGCATTGCCTTTCAAGATCGCATCACACATATCTTCCACTTCGCCAAGATACAACTCTCCGCCAGGGGTTTTTATCGTTTGCGTTTTTTGCCCGGTTGTCAGATAAATCTCGTTTTCAAACCCGGGCTTGAATGGGTTGGGAATGTTCAACGTAGCATCGGAGCCAACGATTTCCACCATCATGCGTAGTGGGGATCTGAACCCACTGTCAAATTGGGCATGGATGCCGTTCTTGAACTTCATCTGCCCAACGAAAGTCTCATCACTGCCACCATTACTCAGGATCTGCCAACCAAACACTTCAACAGGTTCAGCGCCGAGCATCGTCCGCGCATATGAAATGGGATAGCAGCCCACATCCCAAATGCTCCCGCCTCCCTCCCGGGTCAACCAGCGGCCATTGTCTTCAGGTTCAAGAGTGTAGGTGAATGCGCCTCTGACAAACTGAACTTTCCCCAACAACCCCGCGTCAATGATCTCTTTTACTTTTAACGTTTGGGCATGGTGGCGATACATAAATGCCTCAGCCAAGACGAGCCCGGTTTCTTTTACAGTTTGATTGATTGCATCCATTTCAGCAAGCGTCAGGGCGATTGGTTTTTCACATAAAACGTGTTTGCCTGCCCGTAAGGCTTTGATCGTCCATTCGGCGTGCATGTTACTCGGCAATGAGTTGTAGATCACATCAATTTCCGGATCGTTAAGCAGGTTTTCGTAACTTGCATGAGCGCGCGGGATGCTCCACTTATGGGCATATTCTTCAGCAGTGGATTGGCTTCTCGAAGCAACCGCCAATAAGCGGGCTTGTTTTGAAGTATTCAGCGGGTTAATCAAATCCTGGTTGATCCGGGCTGTCGAAAGCAATCCCCAATTCAGTTTTTTCTTCATGACAATTTGCTCCTTTTTCGTTAATGATAACGATAGATGCAAAGAATATGAGGTTAATCGAATATCAATCCAATCACATCGTTCTCATCATCCCCTTCGGCCGATACCGCAGCGCCTTCGCCAAAACATGCGAAGTCAAACAATCCGCCAGGTGCGGCCTCTGGATATTTTCACTTCCCCAGGTCCGCAATCGTGCGCGCCACATCGTCCCGATGGTTTTACGGGAGCTTCAAAATGCGGTGATAGGCCCGCGCAGATAAATTCAACCGGCTCATGAACAGCACCATGTGGCCGCGCGAATCAGGCTATCCCCGGTCTCATCCAACTTGCGATAGTCCCGGTTTCTGCACGGGGCAGAACTTGCGCACTTCGGCGATGCGCATGTCGGAGTTACAAACAATGTCTGTATCCTTGAAACGATTAAGTTGGCGCTGTCTGGCAGCTTGCACGCGAGCGCGGATGGCGGCAGAACTTTCCCCCAGTCGGTCGCTACTCAGTTTATCGTAATCCACCATCGGCACTTCAACATGAATATCGATCCGGTCTAAAAGTGGGCCTGAGATACGTTTTTGATACTTGGCAAGATCATCCATGATGAAGTCGTTATCCTGGCAAAGGCAGACGCCGAAGGCAATCGCATTCACTTGCGCACTGCCAAAGAGCGGCGTAACGACCCTGAAACCAGCTTGCGCATTGGCTCGGCCACCGATCCAGAAGCAACCTATCGCCAACACGGTGACAAAGAAAAAGACGTTGCGTTTGGTTACAACGCCCAGGCATATACCGGCGCAGTCTCCGATCAGGCCGGGATCGCGGCGCTAGTGGGGGCTCAACTCGAACACCTGGGAATATGCCCGCCAAAACTGCTCTATGTCAATCGGGGAATAGGGGCTGTGACCGTTGATATCACACTTGACTCTGGCACTGTCTACCATAGTTTCGATCCCCTCAATCGGAGAGTGTTGCAGAATTAGCCCTTGCAAAATAGCGAGGAGTTGTGTCATAGTTTTGTTCCCCACAAAATCCATATCACAACCCCATCGCCACTATGATTCTACAACAATCCATTCAATTTTTCATCCTTTGGCACTGGTCAATCCTGATCAATTTTTTCAACGACTATTTGCTCAACCTGGCGTTGTCACATGCCAAGAGCAATTTACTGGTCAAACTCTCCAGGCTGCTGGATTTTGCGCCCCTGGAAAAGCTCGTGGATCAGTATCACCACGCTGCCGGGCCAGGATCACCCGTTATCCACCCCGCGAGGAAACTCGTGCGGGCTATTTTGGTCAAGTATATTTACGATCTGTCGCTGCGCGAAATGGAAGAACGCCTCTACAGCGACATGATCATCCGCTGGTTCGTGGGCTACACCTTGTTTGATGCTCTGCCAGATCACTGCACCCTGGAACGCTTTGAAATCTGGTTGAAGGATCAACGGCACTTTAGCGTCTTCGATGAAGTATTGCGTCAAATCAAACAGGATTTCCCCGATGAAATCCGCAAGACTCAAATCGGTGACACTTATGCATTACGCGCCAATGCCGCCAGCGAAGAACTGCGCCCAATGATCCGGCACGTCTGCACCAATATTCTCCAGGCAGCCATTGTGGCCTTTCCGCTGCTAATCGACATGTCTTTATCTGGTTTTGCCTGGGATCAACTGCTTGGCATGAACAAGGAAACGACTTTGCCTTCCAAGGAAGAGCAGGCCGAGCGCCTGCAGCGGGTGGTGCTGGCTGCGCTTGAACTGCAACGCCGCATTTCTGCCTTGCTTCAAGAACACACGCAACAAGAATTTCCCGTTCTGCGCAAACAACTGGCAGCCTTGTCAAAAATTATCGCCGACGAAATCTCGGTCATCGATCAATCTGTTCAGCGCTTGCCGCCAAAAGAACAAGGTAGCTTTCGGATTGGCTCTGCCACCGATATCGAAGCCAGTTACCGTAAACACGGCCCTGACCCGGAGGATACCAGTTTCGGCTACAACCTCCAGGTGGCCATCTCAAAAACCGGTTTCATCCATGAAACCAGAGCCTACACCGGCGCAGTTCCTGATCAAACAGGTGTCTCAGACTTGATCAGTGCCCAGGTCGAGCGCCAGGGAAGCTGCCCATCCAAACTCATTTATGATCAGGCTGCCGGGGCGGGCAAAACCCGCGCGGATGTGGAACGGGTCTCCAACGGCCAAACCTTGCTGGTCTCAAAACTGCCGGATTACGAAAAGAATGAAGTGATCTTTGGCTCTTATGACTTCAAGCTTTCTGAAGATGGGAAAACCCTGACCTGTCCAAACCAGCAAGTCTCAGAGATCGCCTATAAGTCCGATTCGGGCGATGGGCGCAACTTTCGCTTTCGCCACTTTCAGTGCTGGCAGGGCAGAATACCCAAGGGAGAAAAAACGCCAGACCTTGCCCGACGCTGTCCATTTTGGGAGAAGTGCCGCCAGCCTGACCAGGGTCCACGCACAATGCGCCTTGTTTTTGTTTCCCATTATCGTAAGCAGGTGATAGACGCCCAGCAGTACAACGATACAGAGCTCTTCTTGTATGAGATGAAGATACGCTCGCGAGTAGAGCGGGTTGTTTTTGAGTTGACCCACTACAACGGCGCGCATGATTGCCGCAGGCGCAGATTGGATAATGCCGACTGGCAAGCCAGGATGTGTTCTACCGCCTACAACCTCAAACATTGGGTGCGCAGGACGGATTTACGAAACGCAAGGATGGCCAAGGCATTACTCCATCTATCGGGTCCGGATACGCAGAAAAGCAGGCCGCGTTTTGGTTTTTTGACCAGCTTTTAGCCCCAAACCATTCAAATAACGGCTTCCACCTCTTAAATCTGCCCAGCCAAGACTCAAAAAAAAGCATCCAGCAATTTTCAGCCGGGTAGAACTCGAATTCTGCAACACTCTCAATTGAGGGATTGAAACTATTGCACATGGGAACAGACGGTCGAGGCATTACATCCTAAAACCACATCATCCCAATTGAGGGATTGAAACATGGCGATCGCTGACGGGTGGGCATTTCTAATTGTCGTCGGTGGGTAATTCTAATTGACGTTAACAGGATTGTGAATAATGCTGATGTTGAAATCCGTTATGTTATTCCGACCCGATCGGAAGGCCCGCATGTCCCTTTTAGTCATTTGCGTACAGACTATCGAAGCGGCTAACAAGGAAAGCAAGCAGGTTTTTGAAGTTCACCATATCAAGGTGCGATTCCTCCCAGCTATGCGATTGCAAGAGCGTTTTGCATTGTTTGCTGCCAATTTCGTTCGTATTGCTGCACATTGGTTGGCGAACCAATGTCCTCAAGTTCCGGATGGCTGGAAAGAAAGTACACACCCTGCCGTAAAAGAACAGGTCAAAGTTGGCGCGCATTCTTTTGCTCGAATTGAATGGTTCGGCTCGGATTGCTTATTAAGGTTCGCCCAGCGCAGTGTTTATGCTGGTAGATCGCTTTTCGTCAGGCGGCAAGTTGCTATTCAGCTCACCTTGCGCATCTAAATCTTGCTTTTTTTCGCTTTTTTCTGCACCTATGGCACTATTTGCACAAAACTTACTCTAAGCGCAAGGCTGAGCGCATCATTGCGGAGTTAGCCGAAAATGTTTTTTGTAAAATAAAAACCGACAAGCTGCTAGGCCAGGTAAATGTCTTTTTAACTTGCACTATTTTTCCTGATGCTTATGGGTGAGTACACAAGTAGTACCAGGCACTAACCGGCAGCGTTTGCCTACTTCAGAATATCCTTCTTCGCTTTCTGCAAATCCTCCAGGATGTCCAGTTCCACTTTCAGCTCGCCCGTCAATGAGGAGATATAGGCCTTCACATTGCGCACCAGCTTGCCAATCTCTCGCGCAGAACGGGCCAGCCTTTCCGGCCCCAGCACGATCCCGGCCAAAAGGAGGATCACCAGCAGCTCGCTGCCGCCTATTCCAAATAAGTTATCCATCTCAGCCTCTATTCACAAAAGCGCACAGTATTATGCTGATCACATATAACACCGTCAGCGGTGCCATCACCAACCCCATGTTCACCGGGTCCACCGTTGGGGTCACTGCTGCCGCCACCACCGCCATCAGCACCAGCGCATAGCGCCAACTCTGGGCCAGCTGCTTCGCACTCACAAACTTCAGCTTGGCCAGGAACATCAACACAAGCGGCATCTCAAAGCATATCCCGATCCAGAACATCAGGCTGGTTATAAACTTAAAGTAGTTCTCCGGTCGCACCTGAGTGGTGATATTTAGAAAATTGGCCAAAAAAGGCACTGCCACCGGCAGCATCACGTACCAGGTAAAAACCACCCCGCCCGCAAACAACAAGGCCGCGAACGGCACCATCACCAACAGCCAGACCTGTTCGCTGCGCTTCAGCCCGGGCAGGATGAATGCCACCAGCTGATACAGGATGATCGGCATGCCCAGCACAAACCCACCCAACAGCGACACCTTCATAAAAATGGCGATATTTTCGGTCAGTTCTATCGATACCAGCTGCGCCGTGCCGCCTATCGGCCCAGCCAGGAATTCGATCAACTGCGACGAAAAGCCAAAGCTGATCCCGGTCGTGATCATCAGCGCAAGGAATGCCTTAAACACGCGCACGCGCAACTCGTTCAGATGCTGCAGCAGCGGCGCGGAGCTTTCCATTTGGACACGGGCCTTGCGGTGTGCTCGCCCAAAAGCGCGCACAAAGTTACGCCAGCCGCGTTTCGGTTTTTGCTCAGCAGTCGTTATGGTCTTCACAGGCCAGGGTTACTCTTTCTTACCGTCAGTTTCTTCTTTGCCTTCCGGGTCTTTGAGCGCGCTGCGGAAATCATGCATGCCCTTGCCCAATTCTCCAGCAATCTTGCTGATGCGCCCTACCCCAAACAGCAGCAGCACTATTACCAAAATAATAATCAATTCGGTCGGTCCTAATCCAGGCATAGCCTTTTTCTCCTTGCCTCGGTCATGTTCCGGGTTTGTTTAAACATTGGAAATATTCGCTGACTGGGAATCAGCACTGCCTACAATCAAACACTCCAATATCCACAGTATTTATTTACACACAGGCTTCGGTCTGCACCATTTTCAAAATTCACTGCGCTGGAAAAACCAATCACAATCGATGGTTTTCTCGCAGGTGGTGTTTTGGAGAAATCGCTTCACAACTGGCCAAGTACCAGTGAGTAAATACCAACTTAGTCTGGAAGTTCCCTACTTAAGGCACAAACTAACCTAGCTGGGCTGCCTCTTTCGACAATGGAACTTCCAATACTTCAGAAAAAGCGCGGGCAGCTCCCCTCGTGAGATGAGCCAAGCCCGTATAGAAATCTGTTTTGGCGTTGCGCTCAACCAATTTACACCAGTTCAAGACCCATACACCCAGGTGTGCGCTTAAAAACTCACGCTGGGCATCCAGCAAATCGTTCAGTTCAGCCATGTTCTCATTTTCTACAGCCTTAAGAGCCAATGTGGCAACATGAGCAAAGAACAATAACTCCAAGCCAATATGATCATCTGGTTCCTGATTGATTTTTTCGGCTTCAAGGCCAAACCGGCGGTACCAACCGCGAACTTTAATAGTTTGTTCCTGAAAAACCATGCGATCTTCACTAAAATAGACCGACTCCCAGGAAGGAACTATCCCTTTGCCCACACCAACAAATAAACGCGTGTAGTCTGCTCTCAGGGTATCAAAAGACTCATCGCTTAGTTCTGGTTTGTTATCTCTGACCCATTGATTCAATAAAACCAAACCCAACCCTGTTTCCTTTTGATTTGCGCCAAAGGGAACCTCGCTAAAAACGTCTTCAGCGATCAGGCTTTGCAACCATTCTTTATCGAGCGGTTCGTAAAGAAGGCGGCCCAACAAGCTAAATACCAATATCTCACCCAACAATATTTCATTCCACTCAACATTTGGTTTATCCATGGTCATCATATTTCCTTTTGGCAGAACGACCTCTTCGCATTATCACAAAGTATATCGTTATAAGTGGAATACCTACAATGGCAATAAGTATTAACGAGTAGGTTATAAAAGTCACAACCTGAATGGTACTCAGGCCAAATTTGGCCAGGCTATTTTGCAGCATAGTATACAAACCAGGCTCCCAAACCGGTGACAACAGGGTTTCGGTTACAGGGTTAAGCAGCGCAGAAACTGCTGTGTTGTTTGCAAGCACAGAAACACGGCCGTCTTCTTGCACCACCACCATACTGCCTGGTTGAATGCCGATTGATTGATCGAGCCTGTTGGAGCGCACCGCGGCCTCTCCATCCAATAAATAAAATCGAGCTGCCTGATTGGGAAGCTTCTCTAGGGCGAACCTGCCAGAAGACCATCTGATTTCCGCTCCAGGCAGGCGGATCAGCAAGGCCTTGTCCTCTTCGCCATGTCCCCACAGCCAGCCAACATCCAGGCGCACAACACCATCCTGAAAAACGGCCGTGGTTTCAGCGGGCATGAATAGCGCGCCTTGCCCCCACGGGAAGGTACGCGTATCTGGGCGGCGTTTTAATTCCGTATTATTTCCGGACTGCAGTGCAATCGTCTGGCTGAAATATCCCGGCGCAGTGATGACCGCATAGCGGTCAGCGGCATCAACCGGGGTAAGCCAGGTTCCGCTAGTAGTATCAACACTGTGCACACTGCCGTTGGGCAGCGTCAGCCAGGCAAATGGCAGCCAAACGGCCTGCTGTTCGCTAACGTTTCCAGTCATAAATTTACCAATCACAGGGGCAACAGTCAGCATAAGCTTCGACTGGGTCGATTTTGCCAGATCGACAGATTCAACATTGCCCACCAGTCCCTGGCCCGCAAGGCTACCAATATCCGGGGAAACCAGATACCGGGCAACTGGTAAATTCTTGAAAACAAAAATTCCTTGTATCGTTTGTGCTTGGTGAATGGGCCCGGCCGGAAGTTCAAGCGCCCAAACCGTCACAGAATCTGTGTAAGCGCCTTGCTGCTGCGAGATCGACCCACCAATTACACCTCTGCGAGACTGCACCCTGATCACCACGCCTTGCGCTTCAGCGCTGCCTGGTTGGTAACTGATTTCCTCTGACTGCATGCCCTCATAATAAGTCCCGTTGACAATTTGGTCAGGCACAGTAATCGCATAGGCAGTGGATGCACGAGACAACACTTCAACATCAACTATTCCTACTCCGTTTGCCCCTGTTATGGCATTGAAATTTCTGGCGCGCCATTCATATAAACGGGTGACAGCCTGCACAGCTACACCCGGAACGGGTTCGCCAGTCTGGTCATCGACCACTGTCACATTGAGTACGCCCGCTGAGCTCACATCTACATTAATCCAGCGGTCATCACTGGCTGTGGCTTCATCTGGCGTTGTTGCCCGTGCCATTAGGCGAACATCACCCCGCGGAAGAAAATATTCCGCAGCATACTGGGCATGGCACGAATCACAGACAATTCGGCCTGCGTCTATCTGATCGGCCGATTCGACGGGGTTATTTCCATCCGGGTTAATTCCCAAATTAATCGAGAAGTAACCATCCGAGTTCAGCACTGCCGGAACGGCAGCCAATTTCTCCGCGCCAGCCCATACTTCAACATGGACAGTGATTTTGGAAACATCGGTGCCAGCATATGTAACCTTTCCGGTCACATTCAATGGGGCTTTCAAATCTGGGCGTGTATAAAAAGTTTCTCCATTGCCAGGTGAGACAATTTTTATGCCAATATTCTTGCCTGGCCTGGGTATACCTGCATTACCTGCGCTTAGTGTGTGCCCAACAATGGAAGTTGGCGCATTCGGCTGCGCTGGGAAGACAGGACACCAATTTAGACTAGCACCGCCTGAATGGCAGGTCTCGCAGCGGACTTCCAATACAGCAGGCGCAATTGAATTGCCTAAAGGGTGATGGCAGACCTGGCAATCCCCGCTGTGACTCGCAGGCGGCGGTGGCTGGTCAAAAGACAACAGCACCTGCGGAAGATCCCACAGACGCACAGATGCATCATCCGCGCCCGAAACCAGCATACCGCCATCTGCAGAAATGGCGACATCATAGATAAAACCAGTATGCCCGGTAAGGATATTTTTCAACTGCCCGTCATCCACTCGCCATAATCGAATAGTTGTGTCGACGGAACCGGTGATTAATGTGCTGTCATCAGGGGTGAAAGCCAGACCAAGCACACTGGCCCGATGCCCTTTCAATGCATGCAGCAAGGTGCCATCCGATACACGCCACAGGCGTGCATTTGCATCGAAAGCCCCTGAAGCCAATATCTTACCATCATGGGAAAATTGCAGCGTTCTTACCCAGTCCTTGTGGCCTTTCAGCGTGTTCAGTAAAACCCCATCTTGCACACGCCACAACCGGATTGTTCCATCTCGCATGCCGGCAGCAATAACAGCCATGTCAGGTGAAAAAGTTACACAGCGCACACCCTCTGTATCGTTGTCCAAAATGCGCACAAGAGACCCGTCATCCGTACGCCAAATTCTTATTGTGTCATCATCTGCTGCCGAGGCAAGCATACTATCGTCTGCGTTGAAGGTAATATTGGTGACCCGGTCAGTATGCCCCAGCAAAGTTCTAATTAAGCTGCCGTCAGTAGTATTCCACAGCTTGATGGTGTGGTCGAAGATTCCTGCAGCCACACTTTTTCCGTCACCAGTCAGCGCCACACTCCTGGCCCATTCTCCCGTTTCAATAAAACGGATTTCTTCACGGCCCGGAAGAGCAAATAGGTGAACCCCAAAGGAGGACCCTACAGCCAAAAGATCAGCGCTGTCTGACAGCGAAACAGCATTGGCCCTTTCCCAAGGCTGTAAGTGAATGATGCCTAAGAGTGCGTCATCCGGGTTTAAGGTTTTCAGGGAAGGAAAATCTGCAGGCGCAAAATGGTCGGGGTGCTGCCCAGGCAGGCCAGGCAAAGTTGGGTAATTTCCATTCGGTAAGAATCCAGCAGGGCTGAAGACTGCACCCACAATAAAAAAATAACCAAAAATAATCCCCGATAATCTCAAAAACCATTTTGATAATATATGAGCCATCAGTCACCTTCCGCGGAATTTCGTGAATACTGTGATAATGTCAAAATGTCTATTAAATATCAAACAGCCAGGGACGATGCAAGCATCATCCCTGGCTGTTTTTGTAGATATTACAGTCCGATGCCTTGATGAGTCAAATAGAAAAGCATACGGCCCATTACTTCCGCTACAAAAACCAGCATAAACGCACCGTAGGTCAAATAGCTCATCATGCGCTCTTTGCCAGTTCGTTCAGCGGTAATGTAGAGGAACGCCCCGAATACACCTGCGCCAAGGAATACCAGCGCCAAACGGAGGAAATAGAGTGCTCCATAAGAGCCCACTATCATGCGGGCACTCGCAACAGCGCTTTTAGGCCCGGTAGCAAGGTAGCCCATATACAGTGGTTGAGTGACCAATATAAGCCCTACCAACACGATACTGGCAACCGAGATGCCCTTAAGAACTGCGCGCAGAAGCTCACATTGAACATCCGCACAGCCCGGATTCTTGGCCTGGATATAGGCATAATTGATCACAAACGCCACACCCAGAGCCAACCCACCTAACAGAAAAGTGGTTGCGAAAAAAGAGACAGGAGTCGCCAGTGAGTTCCAAGCTGGCTGGTTAGGCAGCATGTAAACCTGTGACATGCTGAAAACCAGGGCTACGCCCGCCACCGCGGCCAACCATGCGACAATGTTGCGGCTTGCAAAAGTGCCCCATTTGAACCACTGCATGGCTGAAAATGCGACACCCAACACGGCAAATACCACGCCAGCCAAAATCTCTCGGCTCAACCAGGAGGTTGCCAGGTTGGTTACCGCGCGGGGAGCATAGAGGGGGTTCCCAAGATGAAGCAGGGATGCCAGCATGCCCAAGCCCAGCGTAACAATGATTGCGACCAGAGCGCGGTCGCTCAAACGGTCTGCTTGCTCCATGCCGGCCTTTTGACGGGCATAATAATGGGCGATACCCAAAACCAGGAAAGCGCCTACCGACATTTGAGCAAGGATTGTAAAGGTAACTAATGCCCAATCATGAATACTCATGCTACACCTGTTCCATTTCTAGGATGTGGCCGGTGCCCTGACCACTGGGTTGTGAATGTCGATGGGGTGTTATGACTATCGCCGGATTGGTGAAATGTGCTTCTGGCAGCGGTTCAACTGCATTCTCCGTGCCATACTTCTTACGCATTTCTTCCAGTTCACCAAAGTCCAAAGCGCGCATAACACAGGCATCGACACAATAGGGATTTTCACCCTTGGCAACCAGATCGACACACATATTACACTTGGTCATTTTACCGATGGCTTCATTGAACTGTGGAGCTCCGTAAGGGCAAGCCCATTCGCAGTAGCGGCAGCCAATGCATAGGTCGGTATTAATCAAGACAATGCCATCATCACGCTTGGTGATGGCCGCAGCCGGGCATACCGCCACACAGCTGGGGTTTTCACAATGCATGCAAGCAACCGACATGGCATAAGCAAACATGTTGCTGGGCAGCAGCAGCGAGCGATCCTCCGGATCAGGCACCCATCCACCGCCACCGTATTCATACACTTTACGCCAGGTGATCCCTACGGGTAGATCATTCTTGGACTTGCATGCAATGGAACAGGCTTTGCATCCATTACACACGCTTGCGTCAAAATGGAAAGCATATTGTTTCGCCATCTTAGACCTCCTTCACCGGAACGCGGCCTGGCCATTTGTAATCTGGTAAAAGCTCAATTGGACCGGTGTATTTTTTAACTTCAACATTGCAGCTGTTCCAGCCCTGATGACCCTGCCCGGTGGCAATACCGCCGTTCAGTGTATTGGTGGCGCCAGCCTTGTCAATGCCAGATTCTTCATCAACTTCTGCCCAGGCACCCTCGCCTAGTGTAACCACACCCGGAAGCAAACGCTCTGTGATAAATACAGGGCGAATGACAGTGCCGTGACGGCTGGTTATTTGAACAATATCGCCTGGTTTGATTCCACGCACCTCAGCATCAATTGGATTAATAAAGAATTCCTGAGGGAAGGCTTCTCGCAACCAAGGCACACTATCCAGCATGGAATGTGAGCGGCGGCGATAGTGAATGGTGAAGAGCTGCAAGGGGAAATCACCCTTGACTTTATTTTCCCAATTTGCAAATGTATCTTCGTAACCTTCAATCGGGCGATAGTAAGCCGGGATTGGGCGGATTTCATTGAAGCCAGATTTTTTGACAAAATTAACGATTTCCTGGCAGTGAATTTCCAACTTGCCACTGGTGGTCTTGAGAGGATTGGCTTCAGGATCGTCACGGAAGGCCTTGTGGGCAATAAATTCGTAATTATCGCCTTCTTTGCGAGTAACCGTGTACACGCCTTTTTCTTTGAACTCAGTTAGCGGTATGCGGCCTGATTGCGGTTTTCCCTCAATTCCCATAGCAGTAATATCTTCTGCTGTGATGGTCAATAGAGATTCTTTGGTGACGCCATCATCTTTCAGAACATAAGAACCCGCCAGTTGGTTAAACACGGCTTGCGCAGGTGTCTGCTGGGCAACAATTTTAGGATCAAAGCCAAGTCGCTTGGCAATTTCTATAGCAATCTCTTCATCATCCTTGGTTTCAAAAATAGGGGCAACGACATTCCGCGCCCAAATGAAGTGATCACGATTTCCCTTGAGATACCCGGCGCGTTCCCACATGGAGGTTACGGGTAGTACAAGGTCAGAATACTTACAATTGGTGTTCATGACAAAGTTCAGAGAAGCTACAAATTCAACTTTGCGGTGCGCCTCGATACCCTTGGTCATGCCCACTTTTTGGTTCAGAGAGGAGCTGCCGTCATGCAGAATCATCTGGATGTTGATATCCTTGACTTTCTGATATCCGGAAATAAATTTTTGATTTACAACAGCATCCCAAACTTCATTGTTATTTACAGCGACGTTGATGACACCTTCAGGAGCTTCAGGTGGTGTGCAGCGCTCGCATGCCGCGCCACCAGCGCCAATCAAGAACGGGCCGCCATCAGCAGTGCGTTCCCAACAGCTAACACCGGTGCAGCAGCCGCTCTTACCAATGCTGCCAGTCATGGCGCCCAGGGTCATGAATACTTGCGGCCAGGAGTCGGTGTTGTTGGTGCGGGCAGGTGCCCAGGCGGTCAACAGGGATACACGTTCTGTCTTTGCAATCTCTCGCGCCAGGGCTCGGATCGTTCGCGCAGGAACACCACAAATCTCGGAAGCCCATTCGGGGGTCTTGGGCATGTTATCCGAGGTACCCAGGACATAATCCTTAAAGTTTTCTTTCGGATCTGCGCCCTCGGGCATATGGTCACTGTCAAAACCAACCGTGCAGCGATTCAGGAAATCCCAATCAATCAATGGGTCAGTTTCGGGGTTGTCTTCAACCAGCAAGGTGTGGATCATGCCCAATGCCAGCGCATGATCTGTTGCCGGGCGCACTGGCACCCATTCGTCTGCCAAGATCATGGCAGAATCGTTGTAAAGCGGATCCAGGAAGATGAACTTGGCGCCCGCTTTCTTGGCATCCAGATAATACTTCATGGCATTACCCTGTGCACTCCAGGCCGGGTTACCGCCCCAGATCACAATCAGGTCACTCTTGCGCATGTTCACACGGTCATTATTACTGGTTTCGATCAGTCCATCGCCCAAGCCAATCTTTGGACCGGTGTAATACCAGGTACCCCAAGAGGTGGTGCCCCAAGTTTTTACAGCGCCGCCCAAATATTTGGTGATTGCCGAGAGCGTCGAGCCGACTTCGAGAATACCTTCATTCCCATAAGATTCGATAATGCGCTTGAACTCGCTGGCCATAATATCATAGGCTTCATCCCAAGAGATACGCACCCACTCATCTTTGCCGCGCAGTTCTTTTTTCCCGCCGCCCGGAGCCCAGTTCTTGCGTTTCATCGGGTATTTTAGGCGGTCAACACCAAAGATCTGCTGCTGCTGCGCACGGCCACGCGCGCAGGCGCGAATCTGTGGGTTATCCATGGTATCTGGGTGTGTGTCATCTGTTTTGATCTTGCGCACAACACCATCGACTACATTGGCCTTGAGCACGCAGCGTTGCCCGCCGCAGTTATGCCAGCAAGCTGCAGTAATCCACTCACCTTCTTGCGCTTGCGCTTCAGCTGCAGCTCTGGCAGCTTTAAGCCCATAAGTTGCTCCTCCGCCCGTCACAGCCGCCAAACCACCCAATGCAGCACTCCACTTAAGAAAGCTGCGGCGGGTAAGAACGGTATCGTTCAGGGTTTTCGTGAGGAAATTCTTCTCACTCATATTTTTTCCTCCATTCCATATAAATTATTGCATCTTGCTCTACAATCAGCGCGGCCTTGCGGCTTAAACCAAGCTTTTGCCCTTTGGTTGGGAACTTCAATAAGCACTCTCCTGATCAAGAACCATAAGTTAAATTGACCACGTTTGAGATATTATTCACAACTATCAATACCTTCGCCAATTACTGACTTGGGATCGGCAGGGAAGCCGGGTGAATAGCGCCCAAGCGGGCAATTTGTAGAAAGATGTCAGCTAATAAAATGGCATCAGGTTTTTCCGGAAGCATTTTTATTGTTTCACTGACGTATCGGTAACCACGATAGTGTGATTTCAAGTCTAAAACGCTGTAATCCG
>Ga0335397_10002228_pt1 | contig 26399 bp, 21 predicted proteins | sample MAT04_FD_205740 | JGI IMG/M metagenome (GOLD analysis project Ga0335397, IMG submission 205740) | Freshwater microbial communities from Lake Fryxell liftoff mats and glacier meltwater in Antarctica - MAT-04 (spades assembly) (version 2) ... | reverse complement strand
CGACGCCGACGCTGACGCTGACGCTGACGCTGATGCTGACGCCAACGCTAACGCCGACGCCGACGCCGATGCCGATGCCGACTCTGCCGCCGAGTCTGTCCCTCTCGCCGCCGCTGCCGCCGGTCATCTGCATCCGGGTGGGCTCTGCTCGAGGATCGCGATCGTACCGTCGTGCTTGGCGGTGTCGAGGACGAGGCTGCGCCTCGCCAGAACGCTGCAGGTCCGCGCGCGAGGAACGCGTGCTCCCTTCGCGTTCTGGGGCTCGGTCGCGAGGACGCTTCCTCCGCCTCCTCGACACCGCCTGCGCGCGACTGTGGGGGCCGTTGGGCCTCGAGCACGGTGCGCGGGGCGGAACGGAGAATCAGATGCTCAGGATTTACTCGGTGGCGATTCGGTGTTGTGGACCTGTGGGGCGGATTGCGAGTCTGGTCGCGAGGAGGGATCCGTCGCTGGCTGACCAAATGCGGCGGGCGATGGCGAGTGTGGCGCTCAACCTCGCGGAAGGGGCTGGGTCACAAGGGAAGCTGCGGAGTGCGCGGTATTTCAATGCGCTCGGTAGTGCGCGGGAGGTCGGCGCCGCGCTCGATGTCGCGCGGGCGTTCGGCTATGTCGATGAAGTCGATGGCGCGCTGCTCGCCGGGCTCGATGAGATCCGCGCGACGCTGTATCGCATCGTGCATCGGTGAGGCGAGATGCAGAGACGCGCTGCGCGGGCGGCACGTCTCTGCCCATCAGCGGTGCAACACGCGATACAGCACCGCACGAATCTCATCGAGCTTGCGCACAAGCGCCGCATCGACGCTGCTCACGTAGCCGAAAGCAACTGCCACTTCGAGCGCAGTGCCAACCTCCCTCGCGCTCCCGAGTGCATTGAAATGCCGCGCATTCCGATTCTTGCCCTGCGAGCCGCTCCCTTCGCTGATGTTGAGCGCAACACTCGCCATCACGCGCCGCATCTGATCCGCCAGCGCCGCATCCTTCGCGGCGACCTGACTCGCAATCGGTGCCACCTCCGCACAACGCTGGATCGCCACCGAGTGAATCTTGAGCATGTGAGTTTCTCCGTGTTCGCCTGAGCACGACGGTACGATCAACGACTCGAGCAGCCCCACGCCCCCAACAACCCGCGGCAGCAGCAGTCAATCGAGTCCATCTGTCGCCGCCGCCGTCGCTGTCGCCGCCCCCGTCGCTGTCGCCGTCCCCGCCCCGGTCGCTGTCGCCGTCGCCGTCCCCGTCGCCGCGTCTGTCGCTGTCGCCGTCGCCGTCGCCGTCCCCGTCGCCGCGTCTGTCGCTGTCGCCGCCCGCGCGTCTGTCGCTGCCGCTGACGCCGCCCCTGACGCTGCTGCTGCCGCTGTCGCTGTCGCAAGGGGTCGGGCCGCTCCCGTGTCAGGTCGCTCTACGCTGCGGGGATGGCGATTCGCGCCTCTCGAATTAGGAGTTCGAATACGGTCAACGGCACTTGCGCCCCGAAAGTCTCGACACAGAACTCGCCGGAAGCATCCCAAAACACAACTCTTGCTGCGCAGGAACTGCTGTCCTGACGCCGCGCCTCAAGCTCCATTGCGCACCATCCCTCCATATCGTTCTCCTTCATTCGGGAAATATATCGCACTGCGCCGTGCACCAAATCCATGGTCTCACCGCCTCGCTACGCGGCCGGAATGATCATCCGACCGGTTGCCTGTTGAAATGTTCCCACGATCGCCGGACGTAGTTTGTCACTGTCAGTGCCGCTGCCGCCGCCGCTGCCGCCGTCGCCGCCGCTGCCGCCGTCGCTGCCGCCGCCCCTGCCGCTGTCGCTGTCGCCGCCCCCGCCCCCGCCTCCGCCTCCGCCTCCGCCCTACGGCATCACCGCCGCATACGTCGGCCCCACCGCGCTCAGCCACTGCACCTCGCGTGTCGCCCCGCTCGCCAAATCCACCACCACCAACACGTTCGGTCCCGGCAGCGCGACGAACGCGTGCGACCCATCGGGCGAGACCGCGACGCCGAGCGGAATCGAGCTGCGCATATCCGCTGCACCAAGTGGCCACTCGGCGACGGTCATCGGCGTCGGAGTCGCGAGCGAGACGCGCAACAAGCGACTCGGCCCCGCGCCGATGGTGACCAGTACATCCGTCGTGCCCGGAATCAGCGTCGCGCCGTAAGCAATGCCAACCAGCGGCACCTCAGCGACGATGTTCGGCGCGCCCGGATTGCTGACGTCAATCACCGTATAGCCAGCCGGCATCAGCGAGCGCGTGATGAGCGCGCGGCCCGTTCCGGGCACGAATGCGGTGTCGCCGGGGTCACCGCCGATGCGCAGCGGCGCCGACAAAGTGCCGGCCAGATCGCTCGGGTCGAAGGTGCGGATGGCGCCAGTCCCGTCGAGGTTGATCAGCCCGAGCGTGCCAGTCTCGTCGAGGACGATCTGCTCGGGCAGCGGGCCGACATCCACGCTCTCGAGCAGCGTGCCAGTCACGAGATCGATGATCGAGACGGTGTTGCCGCGCGCGCTCTCGACGCCGAAGTCGGCGGTGAAGGCGCGTGTGCCGTCGGGCGTGATGGCGATGCTCATCGGCGCGCTCGGCGTGGCGATGCGCGCGCGCACCGTTCGGGTCTCGAGATCGACGAGCAGCAGGCCGCCGCCGTCGGGGACGCGGCGCGCGCCGAGCCCGACACCGATGATCGTGTCGAAGAAGCCGGGGCCCACGGCGACGACCGCGGTGCGCCCGTCGGGCGTGATCTCGAGCTCGATCGGGCCAGGCGCGTCGTCGGGCAGCGCGATCGTCGCCTCGCGAGCACACGCGTACGGCGTACCGTCTTTCAGCCGCGCTTCGTCGAACAACGTGAGCGAGCGTGCGAGCCAGTCGGCGGTCACGACGAGGCGCGTCGCGGGTGCGCGCGGGCCGCAGTCGACCGGTGGGCCGGCGTCGGGCGCAGCGTCAGTGCCGGCGTCCGCGACGGCGGCGGCATCGACGCCCGCGTCAACGATGGAGTCGTCGTCGCCGCAGCCGCTGAGCAGCGCGGGAGTCGCCAGCAGCGCGCTTCCGGGTGCAAGCAGTGCGAGTAGCGCGACGTATGCGCGGCGACGTACGCCCGGCGCGCGCCGGCTCACGGCTTCTTGTCCTTGTCGGCGGCCGCGGCGCTGCCCTTGTCCTTGTCCTTGTCGCCGCCCTTGTCCTTGTCGTCGGGGCGATAGATGTAGCCCTGATGTTGGAACACGCAGATGCGGTCGCGGCCGTCCGCTTTTGCCTGATAGAGCGCGCGATCGGCGGCCTTGAGCAGCTGGTCTTTGCTCTTGATGTCGCGGCTCGGATAGAGCGCGACGCCGACCGAGACCGTGACGCGCTGCTCGGTGCCGTTCGCCATGACGGGCGTCTGCGAGACCGCGCGCCAGATGCGATCGGCGACGGTCAGCGCGCCGGCGAAGTGCGTGCTCGGCAGCACCAGCAGGAACTCTTCGCCGCCGTAGCGCGCGACGACGTCGATCTCGCGCAGCCCGGCTTTCAGGCGGTTCGCGACCTCGCGCAGCACGGCATCGCCGACGTCGTGTCCGTGGGTGTCGTTGAACTGCTTGAAGTGATCGATGTCGACCATCGCGCACGCGAGCGGATCGCGATAGCGCTCGGCGCGCTTGAACTCCTCGCCGAGGCGCGTGTGCAGATACCGGTAGTTGTAGAGCCCGGTGAGCTCGTCCATCACCGCGAGCTGCTCGAGCCGCGCGCGCGACTCCTGCACGTGATCGTGCAGGCGCTTGATCCGCAGCATGCCGTTCACGCGCGCCAGCAGCTCGCGCTCGTCGAAGGGCTTGCACACGTAGTCGTCGGCGCCGATGCGCAGCCCCTCGACGCGGCTCTCGGTGTCGCTCTTGGCGGTGACCAGCATGACGGGCAAGAACGTCTCCGCCGTCATCGTCTTGATGAGCCGACAGCAGTCGATGCCGGAGAGCCCGGGCATCACGATGTCGAGCAGCACCAGATCGATGCCGCCGAGCCCGACGCGATCGACCGCCAGCTTGCCGTTCTCGACGACCTCGACCTGCATGCCCTGCGCGCGCAGCAGCTGCGCGACCATCTCGCGGGTGAGCCTGTCGTCGTCGGCGATGAGCACGCGCGGCGGCGTGTTGCGCTCTTCGACGCGGAACGCCCACGGCGGCGTTGCGCTGCGCGGAGGTCGACTGCTCATGCGGGGCTTCGGCGGATCACTCGGCGGCACGTCGGCGAGGGTAGCACTACGGCTCCGCGCGAGAACGCCCGCAAATGGATCACATGCTCGCTGGCTCCGCGATCTGTGTACGCTGCGATCTCCGTGAGCCTGCTCGATCGCGTCGGTCGCTTCCTCGACGATGTGCTGCTTCTCCCCGAGGAGCTGCGCGTCGCGCTCGACGAGGGTGACGCGAGCCTCGCGGCCGGCGCGCCGCGTGACGCCGCGCTGCACTTCGAGCGCGTCGCACGTGAGCGTCCCGCCCTGCCACGCGCGGCGGTGGGCTTGGCGCGCGCGAGAGAGGCGCTCGGCGAGGTGCACGCCGCGCTACAGGCGCTCGAGGCCGCGCGCACCGAGCATCCCGACGATGTCGACGTCGCGCTCGTCGCCGCCACGCTCGCGCTGCGCGTCGGCGATGCGGATGGCGCAGCCGTCGCGGCGCGCGATGCGGCGCGGCGCCTGGCGGGCACCGACGATCAGCGCTTTGCCGAGGCGTGTGTGCTGCGCGCGCGCGCAGAGTCGCTGCGCGGCCGGCCCGATCGTGCGGCGCGCGAGCTGCGTAAGGCGATTACGGCGATGCCGGGCGATCATGCGGCGCGCGTCGCGCTGGTCGAGGCGTTGGTCGCGGCGGGCCGCCTCGCCGCCGCGCGGACCGCTGCACACGGGCTGACGCGCGAGCCGGTCGGTGCGCTCGACGTGCAGCTCGCCGGTCGACTCGGGCGCGCGCTCGCGTCGGCGGGCGCCACCGAGCTCGCCGCGCCGTGGCTCGAGCGCGCCGCCGACGCGGGCGATGCGTCGGCGCTGGTGCTGCTCGCGCAGCGGCAGCTCGCCCTCGGTGAGCTCGGGCGCGCGGAAGAGCTCGCGCGTCGCTCCGTCGCGCGCGGGGCGGGCGCCTCGGCGCTGTCGACGCTCGCGGAGGTGCTGGTGCTCGCGGGACGCGCCGGTGAGGCGAGCGACGCGTTCCTCGCCGCGGCGGCGCGCACGACCGACGACCCACCGCGTCGTCTCGCGAACCTGCGCGGCGCGGCGCGCGTGGCGCCCGCGGACGTCGCGGAGTCGCTGCTGCGCGCTGCCGACGCGATCGATCTCGTGCAGCCGTCCGACGCGGCCGCGCTCGGCGCGCGCAGCCTGGCGCTGCTCGCGCGCGACGACTTCGGCGCGGCGGCTGCGCTGCTCGCCGCAGCGACGGAGAGCGCGGAGGCGCGCGCCGCGGGCGACGCCGAGCCGCGCGTCTTGCTGGCGGGCTCCGCGGGCGAGAACGAGCCGCGCGTCTTGCTGGCGCGCGCGTGCATTGCGCTGCACGAGCGACGCCCGGATGAGGCGCTCGCGGCGCTCGATCGACTCGCCGGAATCGACTCGCCGCGCCTCGCGCCCGCCGACGTCACGCTCGTCGCCGCGCTGCGTCGCGAGTCCGAGCGGGCGCGCTGGCGCGATGCGCACGGCGAGCTCGATCTCGCTGGCGCGCTCGACGCCGTCGCGCGCTTCTGCGCGGCCCGCGGCGCGCCTCTCGCCGACGCGCTGCGGCGCACCACGGCGATCCGCGAGTCGCTCGATCAGCCGCTGCTCCTCGCCGTGCTCGGCGAGTTCAACGCCGGCAAGAGCACGCTGGTCAACGCGTTCGTCGGCGCCGATGTCGCGCCCACCGGGGTGGTGCCGACGACCGCGACGCTGAACCTGCTACGCGCCGGCGCCGAGCGCCGCATCCGCGTCGTGCGCCGCGATGGCACGACGCGCGAAGGAGCCTTTGACGAGGCGCGCGCGCTGCTCGCGGCTGCGGCGAGCGGAGGTGAGGGCGGCGGCGTCGATCGCGTCGAGATAGCGCTCCCCTCGGAGACGCTCGAGCGCGTCTGGATCCTCGACACGCCGGGGACGAACGCGCTCGATCCCGCGCACGAAGCGCTGGCGCGCGAGGCGCTGCTGCGCGCCGACGCGGTGCTGTGGGTGTTCAGCGCGGGGCAGGCCGGCAAAGAGAGCGAAGGCCGCATGCTCGCGCGCATCGCAGCGTCGCGACGCGCGGTGGTGCCGGTGCTGAACAAGGCCGACCGGCTCAGCGCCGACGAGCTCGCCGCCGTGCGCGTACAGCTGCGCGAGGCGCTGCCCGATCTCGCCATCGAGCCGATCGCGGTGTCGTCGCGCGACGCGCTGCGCGCGCGTCTCGCGGCCGATGACGCTGCGTATACGGCGAGCGGCTTCCCGGCGCTGCTCGCCACGCTCGAGCGCGACGTGTTCTCGCGTGCGCGGCCGCTGAAGCGCGCTGCGTGCGCGGGGCGCCTGCTCGAGGTGCTCGACGACGCGCTCGCCATCGAAGAGAGCGCGCTCGCCGACTTCGACGCGCGTCTCGCCGAACTCACGACGCACGCGGCCGCGCTCGCGCGCTTGCCCGCACGGCTGGTCGCGCGGGTCGACGACGTCATCACGCAGCTCGCCGCGGCGCTCGAGCTCGCGCAGTCGGAGGCTGCCGCCGAGGTGCTCACCTTCGTGCGGCCGCGCACGAGCCGCTTCGCGCGTCATGGCGTCGATCGCGAAGATCGCGCGTTCCTCGCCGAGGTCCTCGAGCGTCGCGTCGCGGCCGCGGTCGAGCACGCGTCCGCCGCGCTGATCGCGCAGGTGGCGCAGCTGCTCGTCGATGCGGGCGGCGCGCTCGCCGGTGATGCGGCCGAGGCCCACGCCCGCTGCGAGGCCGCGCTCGATCCGCCGCTCGCGGCGTTCGTCGGCTATCAGCGAGGCTTACTCGCGGGCGGTGCGCTCAGCCACTTCTTCGCCGAGGTGTTACCGCGCGCCGAGCTGGTGCCCGGGGCGATCGTCCCGCACCTCGCGGCCGCGGTGCCGGATCTGCGCGCCGAGCTCCGCCCCGCGCTCCTCGACGCCGCCGCCGAGCTCGTGCAGGCGCTCGAGGGCGCGCGCAGCACCGCGTCGCGCAAGACCTCGGACGCCCGCGAGGCGCTGCGTCGCGGCACCTTCGCGCCGCTCGGCGCGCTCCGCGAAGCGCTCGCCGATCTGGTCGAAGCTCGCGCAGCGCCGGCTCACTGAGCGCGGGCCAGGTCGCGCGTCGCGGGGGCGCCCATGTTCCGAGAATTCGGCGTTGTCAACGCGGATCTGCACCTCGGCCCGTGCCTTGCATAATGCCTTCCCCGACGTTGCTCGCGGTGTCTATACTCAGCGCAGGAGACACGGCCGCAATGGAGATCAAGCAGCAGCTCCGCCTCTCCCAGCAGCTGGTGATGACACCGCAGCTGCAGCAGGCGATCAAGCTGCTTCAGATGTCGCGGATGGAGCTCGTCGACCTGGTCCACGAGGAGATGCTCGAGAACCCGGTCCTCGAGGACGTCGCCGAGCTCGGCGTGCCCATCGAGGCGCCCGCGAGCAGCTCGGCCTCGGTCGACAACGAGTCGCGCGGCGAGCACGAGATGCGCGCGCTCGAGGCGGCGGCGCCAGGCGACATGCCGACGCAGAGCGACCTGTCGAAGGAAGCGGAGAAGAAGACCGACGAGATCGACTGGGAGCGCTACCTCGAGAACCACGCGCTTCAGGCGCCGATGCCGAGCTATCGCGGCAGCGACGAGGAGATGCCCGGCGTCGAGGCGACTCTGACGCGCGGCGAGGATCTGCCTGATCACTTGATGTGGCAAATGCGCCTCACCGACTTCGTCGAAGACGAGCAGCGCTTCGCCACGCTGGTGATCGGCAACCTCACCGACGACGGCTACTTGAAGCTCGAGGACACGCCGCCCGAAGAGGTCGTACCGAAGCTCGCCGCCGAAGCGGAGCTCGATCCGGAGGATGCCGAAGAGGTGCTGCTGATGATCCAGCGCTTCGATCCGGTTGGCGTCGCCAGCCGCGATCTGCGCGAGTGTCTGCTGGTGCAGGCGCACACCTTCGGCCTCGACCAGCTGGTGCTCGACGTGCTCGATCGGCACCTCGGCAACCTCGAGAAGAAGAACTACGCGGCCATCGCCAAGGACCTGAAGTGCGCGGTCGAAGAGGTCTACGACGTCGCGCAGGTCATCGCCGAGCTCGAGCCGCGGCCGGGTCGCAACTTCATCACCGAAGAGCCGCAATACATCACGCCCGACGTCTACGTTCACAAGGTCGGCGACGCGTACTTCGTGCAAGCGAACGACGACGGAATGCCGAAGCTGAAGATCAGCGGCTTCTACCGCTCGGCGATGCAGGGCGACCCGAAGGCCAAGGAGTACATCCAAGGCAAGCTGCGCTCGGCGCAGTGGCTGATCCGCAGCATCGATCAGCGTCGGAAGACCATCGTGAAGGTCACCGAGTGCATCGTCGACAAGCAGAAAGAGTTCTTCGAGCTCGGCATCGAGTTCCTCAAGCCGATGATCTTGCGCGACGTGGCGGAGACCGTCGGCATGCACGAGAGCACGATCTCGCGCGTGACGAGCAACAAGTACGTCCACACGCCGCGTGGAATATTCGAGCTCAAGTATTTCTTCAACAGTGCGATCCGTCGTGACGATGGTCAGGACGACATCGCGTCCGAGAGCGTGAAGCAGGCGATCAAGAAGATCATCACCGAGGAGGATCAGAAGAACCCGCACAGCGACCAGAAGATCGTCGAGATCCTCGCGTCGGACGGCATCATGATCGCGCGTCGGACCGTCGCGAAGTACCGCGAGATGCTGGGGATCCTGAGCTCGTCGAAGCGCAAAAAGTACTTCTGAGTTCGCGCAGCGGCGCTGCGACGGCGACACATACTGTTCACGGCCACACGTACTCCTGAGGAGGCCCATCCATGCGCATCGCGTTCACGTTTCGGAACCTCGAGTCTTCGGATGCAGTGAAGAAGTACGCGACCGACAAGATCGCGAAGTTCGAGAAGTACGTCCACGCGCCGCTCGAGGCCGAGGTCGTCGCGTCGCTCGAGCGTCACCTGCAGTGCGTCGACGTGACCATCGTGTCGGGCGCCAGCCGCTACGAAGCGCGCGAAGAGTCGGCCGATATGTACGCGTCGATCGATCTCGTGATCGACAAGCTCGACGCGCAGCTCAAGCGCAGCAAGAGCGCGGCGACGGCTCGCAAGCGCGGCGCCGGCGGCATCGCGCAGCTGAACGGCAAGAACAAGTAGGGCAGCGGCTGCGTCCATCGCTCGCTTCCCAGTTCGTCAATCACTGGTGCGCCGTGCGAGTCGCGGCGCCCGTTTCTCACCGCGAGTAGGCCATGCGCCTGAGCGACATCCTCCCGGTCGAGCGCGTCGTCCCGCGCATCGACGTCACCGACAAGCGCACAGCGCTACGCGCGCTTGCGCGGATCTTCGTCGCCAGCGATCCCGGGCTGGCGGAGGACGACGTCTATCGCGTGCTGTCGGAGCGCGAGGCGCTGGCGTCGACAGGCGTCGGCAGCGGCGTCGCGATCCCGCACGGGCGGATGCGCGGGCTCGAGCGCATGCAGGCGGCGCTCGCGCTTTGCCCAGGCGGCGTCGGCTTTGACGCGGTCGACGGCGCGCCCGCGCAGATCTTCGTCGCGCTGCTCGCACCGGAGCGCCACACCGGCGATCACCTGAAGGCGCTCGCGCGGATCTCGCGCTTGATGCGCGACGCCTCGGTCCGCGAGCGACTGCTGCACGCCGCCGATCGAGACGCGCTGCTGCAGGTCGTCGTAGAAGAAGACGCGCGGCACTAAAACCTCGCGCGCGACGGGCGTCTACTCGGCCGCGGACGCGAGATTGACGGGCGTACGCGCGAGGCGCGCTTGCACGGCGTGCCAGATGACTTCGTGGGTGAGCGGCGAGGGCAGCGCGACGCAGCCGCCCGGCGCGCCGAAGGCGGCGATCGCATCGCGCAGCGCTTCGCGTACCGAGAGCGCGAGCATCAGCGGCGGCTCGCCGACGGCCTTGCTGCCATGCACGACTCCGGACTGCGTGGCGTGCGGGAAGAGCTGCACGTCAAAGCGCGCGGGCGCATCGCCGAACGCGGGGATCTGATAGGTGCTGGCCGAGTGCGAGAGCAGCTGGCCGTTCGCGTCCCAGAGCAGCTCTTCGGCTGTGAGCCAGCCGACACCTTGGAGGAACGCGCCCTCGATCTGCCCGCGATCGATGTTCTGATGCAGCGAGTCGCCGACGTCTTGCAGGATGTCGACCGCGACGATGCGCTTCATCCCGGAGAGCCCATCGACCTCGACCTCAGCGAGCGCAGCGCCGAGCGCGAAGTAGTGAAACGGCTTGCCGCGGCCCTTCGCGGCGTCGTAGTGCAGCGCCGGTGTGCGGTAAAAGCCCGTCACCGACAGCGGCACCTGCGCGAAGTACGCGTCGCTGACGACGGTCTCGAACGGCACCGCGAGCGCGGGCACGCCGCGCGGAGCGATGAGCCCATCGGCGAAGTGCAGCGTCGACTCGTCGTACGCAGCCGCGTGAGACGCGCCGTGGATGCGCGCGATTGTCTTGAGCGCGACGGGAGCGAGTCGCTCGCGCAGCTGCTCGCAGGCGTTGCGCACGGCCGCGCCGTTGAGATCGGCGCCGGCGGATGCAGCCGTCGGCGAGGTGTTCGGCACCTTGTCGGTGGCGGTCTTCATCGCGCGCACGCGATCGCGTGGGAGGCCGAGCTCGCGCATCGCGATGCCGAGGATCTTCGTGTGTAGGCCTTGGCCCATCTCGGTGCCGGCGTGGTTCACCTGCACGGTGCCGTCGCGATAGACGAGCAGCAGCGCGCCCGCCTGGTTGAGAAAGCCGGCGGTGAACGAGATGCCGAATTTCACCGGCGTGAGCGCGAGGCCGCGCTTCACGAATGGGCTCGCTGCGTTCCAGCGTGCGAGCGCCTCGCGCCGCGCGTCGAGCTGTGCGCTCTTGCGCAGCGAGCGCCACAGCGTCTCGATACGGTCGTCTTCGAGCAGCTGGCCGTAGTGTGTGGTGCGCGTCTCGCCGTCGCCGCGATAGAGGTTGCGCTCGCGCACGTCCTCCGGCGCGAGCCCGAGCGTGCGCGCGATCTGATCGAGCACGTCCTCGATGACGAGCATCCCTTGCGGGCCGCCGAAGCCGCGAAAGGCCGTGTTCGACACGAGATGGGTCTTCGCGACGCGGCCGGTCGCCTCGAGCGCAGGCAGGTAATACGAGTTGTCGAGGTGGAACAGCGCGCGGTCGAGGATCGACTGCGACAGATCGAGCGACCAGCCGCCGTTCGAGAAGAGCTTCGCGCGCAGGCCGAGCAGCTTGCCTTGCGCGTCGAAGCCGACCTCCCACTCCGCTTGAAACGGATGGCGCTTGCCGGTGAGCGCCATGTCGATGTCGCGATCGAGCATCACGCGGACGGGACGCTTGGTCTTCCACGCGGCGAGCGCGACCAGCGCCGCCCACGTATTGCCCTGCGTCTCCTTGCCACCGAAGCCGCCGCCCATGCGCGGCGCGGTGACCACCACCTTGTTGCGCGGCAGGTGCAGCACGTGCGCGACGGCCGCTTGGATCTCTGACGGATGCTGCGTCGACGACACGACCTGCACGTCGTCGTCGTCACCGCGCTCGGCGTAGGCCGCGTGCGTCTCCAAGTAGAAGTGCTCTTGGCCGCCGATGACCGAGCGTCCCCTGAGGCGATGTGGTGCGCTCGCCAGCGCGACGTCGACGTCGCCGCGGCGGATCGTGTGCGGCTCGGTGTGGAACGAGGTCGCCGCGATCGCGTCGTCGATCGTCAGCAGCGCCGGCAGCGCCTCGACCTCGACGACGACCGCGGCCGCAGCCGCGCGACACTGGTTCACGTCTGCGCCGACGACGACCGCGACCATGTGGCCGTGGAACATCACCTCGGCGTCGGCGAGTAGCGACTCGTCTTTGCGCAGCGCGCCGACGTCGTTCGCGCCAGGGATGTCCGCCGCCGTCAGCACAGCGACGATCCCCGGCATCGCACGCGCCGCGCTCGCATCGACCCGCACGACGCGGCCGTGCGCGACCTTGGCGGATACCGGCCAGAGCGTCAGCGCGTTTTGCGGGAGGCGCACGTCGTCGACGTACTGCGACGCGCCGGTGACGTGGCCGATCGCGCTCTCGTGCGCGAGCGCGCGCGAGACACCGGCAGGCGAGTCACTCGCGTCGAATGCGCCCGGGACCGCGTAGTCGATCGCGCCGTCGTGCGCCGTGCTGCTCACGTCGCGCGCGAGCTTCTCGAACAGCGCGACGACGAGCCCGCTGCGGAACTCCTTGCCGCTGCGCACGTCGTCGAGCGGCGTGAACTCGCTGGCGAGCACGCGCGACACGGCCTCGAGCGCCTCGCTTCCCCAGCGCTGTCCGAGCAGCGCCGCCTCGGTCGCGCGCGCGCGCGCCGGGATCGCTGCGACGCCGCCATAGGCGAGGCGCGCGTGGCGCACGATGCCGTGAGCGTCCGTGCCGATGCAGAACGCGGCGGCGACGATGCTGATGTCGAGCTCGCGGCGCTTCGACACTTTGGTCGCGCGAATCAGCCGCGTGAGTCCATCGCGCGCGGCGCTCGGCCGCGGCAGCTCGATCGCGCGCATCAGCTCGCCTGTGCGCATCGCCGTCTTGCGATAGGCGAGGAAGAACCCTGCGAGCGGCAGCGTGCGCTCGCCGGCGGTGCTCGCGAGCACGACGCGCGCGTCGAGCGCGAGTAGCACGGGGGCCATGTCGCCGATCGGCGAGGCAGTGACGAGGTTACCGGCGAGCGTCGCGCGGTTGCGGATCTGGCGCGACGCGAACACCGCGAGCATCGCGTCGATCGCCGGGATCTCGCCGCCGAGCGCTTCTTCGAGCTCGGTGAGCGTCGCGGCGCCGCCGATGATGTACGCGTCTTCGCGCTTCTCGATGGTGCGCAGCGCGTGCACCGCCTCGGTCGAGACGAGGAACGGAAACCGATCGCCGCGCTTGTTGAGCCAGACGCCGATCTCCGTCGCGCCGGCGATCAGCACCGCTTCTGGGTGCTCGGCGATCAGCGCGAGCAGCGCTGCGAGCGTATCGGGTCGGACGAAGCGCGCGGCCTCGCGCGTCTCGTCGAAGGCAAGGAGCGGCGCGGCCTTGGTGCGCAGCGTGAGGAGGTGCGGGTCTTCGCCGGTGCGCGCCCACTGTGCGCCGCGCTGCGTGATGGCGTCGGCCATCGCGTCGCGGATTGGGCGGTAGCCGGTGCAGCGGCAGAGGTTGCCGCAAAGCTGATCGGAGACGGCGGCGGGCGAGCTGCACGCCTCGCGATAAAAGCCCTCGAACATCGAGACGGCGAAGCCGGGCGTACAGAAGCCGCACTGTGAGCCGTGGTGACGCACCATCGCGTCTTGCACTGGGTGCAGCTGCGCGACGTCGTCAGCGCTGCGTGCGGCGAGGCCCTCGACGGTGACCAGCTCGCGGCCCGCCATCATCGGGGCGAGCGTGATGCACGCGTTGATCGCGCGGAACGTGCGCGCGCCAGTCTGCGGATGCGCGTCGACGAGGGCGACCGTGCACGCGCCGCAGTCGCCCTCGTTGCAGCCCTTCTTCGTGCCGGTGAGGCCATCGCCGCGAAGCCAGTCGAGCAGCGTCGTCGTCGTCTGCGCACCCGCGAGCGAGCGCCGTTCGCCGTTGACCATCACGTAGAGAGCGGAGCTCATCACGCGACAATAGCGCAGGTTCGTGAGCGCTTCAGAAGCCGCGTCGCCAGCGTACGAGCTCGGCGACGATCGCGACGGCGATCTCGTCCGGGGTGCGCGCGCCGATCTCAATGCCCACCGGCATGCGCACGCGCTCGATCAGCACCGCATCGAAGCGCTTCGCCTCGAGGCGCGTGACCGTGCGCGCGTGTTTGGCGCGCGAGCCGACACCGCCGACGAACGCGAAGCCCTCGCGCAGCGCCCACTCGATCACCTCCTGGTCGCGCTGGTGATCGTGCGTCATCGCGACGACGGCCGCGGTGCGCGGCAGGCTGCGCCCCGCTTCGTCGAACGGCGCGTCGAGGCAGCGCAAGCGCGCACCCGATACAGCGCTGCGTGCACGCGCGATCCACACCTCGCGCTCATCGGCGAGCGTGACCGCGAAACCGCAGCGCGCGAGCAGCGGCGCCGTCGCTTGGCCGACATGACCCGCACCGACGAGCAAGACGGGCAGGGCGCTCGCTATCGTCTCGAACAGCACGTCGACGGTGCCGCCGCAGCACATGCCGAGCGAGGCGCCGAGCTTGTAGGTCTGCGTGGCGGCCGCGCCCGCGCCGTGCTGTGCGAGTCGCTGCTCGAGCGCGCGCAGCACCGCACGCTCGAGCGCACCGCCGCCCACCGTGCCGACGCAGGCGCCGCTCGACGTGAGGGCGAGCTTCTGGCCCGGCGTGGCTGGCGTGGAGCCGCGGCGCGCGAGCACGGTCGCGAGCAGCACCGTCTCGCCAATCGCGGCGGCCTCGGCGGCGACGCGCAGCACTTCGGCCGCGTCGGCGGTGAGCGGCGCGTGCACGACGTCGCGCGCGCTGTCGTCCTCGACGAGCTGCTCGCGCACACCGCTCACGGTGCCGGTGCTCCCTGCGCCATTTCCGCGAAGCTGTCGGCAGAGAAGTCGCGGAGCAGCGGCGCGAACGAGCGCGACAGCAGGGCTGCGTGGCCCGCGCGCGTCGGCACCACCAGCACGCGCTCGCCGATCGCCGCTGCGCCGAGCGTGCGCTGCGCGAGCGCGACGAGCCGCGCGTTCTCGCGCGTCGTCGCGACACCGCGGGTGTGAACACTAGCGACGCGGCGGGTGCTGTCGGCCGCGAGCCAGCTCACCAGCTGCGCCGAGCCAGCGTAGAGCGCGTCGAGCATCACCACGCGGCGCACGCGGGCAGCCGCCGGCGGATCACGCAGGATCGCCAGCGCCGTCTCGTAGCCGGCGCTGTGTGCGACGAGCGCGATCGGCGCGGCGGCCCAGCGGGCACGCTCGCCCGGCAGGCGCGCACCGAGGGCGGCGAGCGCTTCGCTCAGCCACGCGGCGAAGAAGCCGGCCTGCGCGAACTGGCCGGCGCTGCCGTCGCGCGCACCAAGCGCGAGCTGCGGCACGAGGAACAAAGTGTCGGTGCCGCTCTCGTCGACGCGCGCGCCGAGCCCCCAGCCGTCGCGCACGACGCCGCCGCAGCGCTTTCGCGCGGAGGTCACCAGGGCCGCCGCGCAGCACGACCAGCCGTGCAGCAGCACGACGATCTGCGCGCGTGCTCCGCCGACCAGCGCGGGCGGCAGGTACGCGGCGGTGGTGACCGCGCCGCTCGGCAGCGAATGCGACGCGTGCTGCAGCATCAGCGGCGCCGTCGTTCCGCGCTCCGCTGCGTGTGCGCGCTGCGCGCCGAACACGAGCATCGCGCCGATGAGGAGCAGCGGTAGAAAGCGGCGGCGCACTTCCGCCACCGTACCGTGCTGTCCGTCACCCGCAACCGACGTATGCTGCGCGACGTGTCCGAGTCCATCGTGCCCGTGTCGGTCGAGTCTCTGCTGGCGCACGCGGAGCTGGCGCCGTTCGTCACGCTGCGCGCCGGTGCCGGCGGCGTCGCGCGCGAGGTCGCGCATGCGCGCGTGCAGAAGTCTGGCCTGGTCTTCGCCGGGCACGTGCGCGGCATGGACCCGCGCCGCGTACAGGTCGTCGGCGTCACCGAGACGAGCTATCTCGACACGCTCGACCAAGACCCGCGGCGCGCGAACGTGCGCGGCTTCTTCGCGCAAAAGCCGGCGCTCACGCTGGTCACCTGCGGCGCCGATCCACACGCCGATCTGCTCGACGAGGCAGAGCGCACGCAGTCGCCGCTGGTCGTGTCGAACGTGCGCTCGAGCGCGTCGATTCATGCGGTGCATGGCGTGCTCGACAAGATGCTCGCGCCGCACGAGACGCTGCACGGCGTGCTCGTCGAGATCCATGGACTCGGCACGCTGCTGCTCGGTCCGAGCGGCATCGGCAAGAGCGAGTGCGCGCTGTTTCTCGTCGAGCGCGGACATCGGCTCGTCGCCGACGATCGCGTGATCGTCACGCGTCCGCCGCGCGGCGGAATCGTGGGCCGGCCGGAGCCGCTGCTGCAGCATCACCTCGAGATCCGCGGCCTCGGCATCCTCAACATCCGCGACCTCTATGGCGCGACCGCGGTGCGCGCCGAGATCCCGATCGAGCTCGTCGTGGAGCTCTGCCCGTGGGACGACAGCGATCCCTACGATCGGCTCGGCGTCGATGACGCCTATCACGCGCTCGTCGGCGTGCGCATTCCGCTGCTGCGCATCCCCGTGCGTCCCGGTCGCGAGATGGGCACGTTGCTCGAAGTGGCGGCGCGCAACGAGCAGCTGAAGCGCGCGGGGCACCATGGTGCGCGTGAGTTCGCCGTGCGGCTCGCCAACGCGCTCGGCGTGACCATGCCGCCGCCGCCGCCGGCAGACGACGAGCCGTAGCGAACGGCGTCGCCGCACCGCGTCGAGCCCTACCTCGAAGCGCGTCGCCGTCACGCGCCGCGTTCAGCGCGCCGCATCGTCTCCGAGTGTTATGCTCGGCGCGTGTCCGCCCTCCACGTCGTCGTGGTGACAGGCCTCTCCGGCGCAGGTCGGAGTACGGCGCTGCACGTGCTTGAGGATCTCGGCTTCTTCTGCGTCGATAATTTGCCGCCCTCCGTGGTGCCGCAGATGTTGGCGACGCTCGCGCCAGAGGCCGCCATCTCGAAGGTCGCGCTCGGCATCGACGTGCGCACCGGCGCGTTCCTCGAGGCCGCCGATCAAGTCTTCAACGACCTCACCGCGAGCGGACACGACGTCGAGATCTTGTTCCTCGACGCCGCCGATAGCGCGCTCGTGCAGCGCTACTCGGAGACGCGTCGCCCCCATCCGCTTGCGCCAGGCGGCGACTTGCTCGAGGCGATCCAAAACGAGCGCGAGCGGCTCGCGACGCTGCGTGCGCGCGCGCGCCATGTGATCGATACGACCCGCCTCAACGTGCACGATCTGCGGCGGCTGCTCGTCGATCTCGTCGCGCGCACCGGTGGTCGGCCGCGCATGGTCACGCGGCTGGTCTCGTTCGGCTTCAAGTACGGCCTGCCGGTCGACGCCGATCTCGTCTTCGATCTGCGCTACCTCCCGAATCCGCACTTCGTCCCGGAGCTGCGCCCGAAGACCGGAAAAGACGCCGACGTCGCCGCTTTCGTGCTCGGCGCGCCGGAGACGCAGGAGCTGCTCGAAGACCTGACGCGCATGTTTCTGCGCATGCTGCCGCGCTACGAGCGCGAGGGAAAAGCGTACCTGACCATCGCGATCGGCTGCACCGGCGGGCGACATCGCAGCGTCGCCGTCGCCGAGGAGCTCGGCAAGCGGCTCGGCGATCGCGAAGTCGTCGTCGTGCACCGCGACGCCGCGCGCTGAGAGCAGCGATGGACGCGAGCGTAAGCATGGCGGAGGGCACGTTCGAGATCGTCAACGAGCTCGGCCTCCACGCGCGCGCGGCGACGAAGCTGGTGGTGCTCGCCGGGCGCTTCACCTCACACATCGAGGTGCAGAAAGACGGCCAGTCGGTCAACGCGAAGAGCGTGATGGGCGTGCTGCTGCTCTGCGGCGCACGCGGCACGCGGGTGACGATCGTGGCGCGCGGCAGCGACGCGGCGGAGGCGGTGCGCGCGATCGGAGAGCTCATCGCGTCGCGCTTCGGCGAGGGCAAGTGAGCACCTCGAGCGCGCCGCCAGGTCTGCGGCTGTTGGGCGTCTCCGCGGCGCCAGGCATCGCTGTCGGGCGCGCGTTTCTGCTCGATCGCGGGCGTCTTCACGTCACGCGACTGCGCATCGACGAGAGCGGCGTCGGGCGCGAGATCGAGCGGCTCCACGGCGCGATCGACGCGGCGCTCGCCGAGCTCGGAGATCTGCGCGCGCGCGTCGATGGGCAAGGTGGCGGCAGCTTTCGGCCGATCCTCGATGCACACGTCGCGATGCACCGCGATCCGCTGCTGATCTCCGGCTGCGAGCGGGCGATCCGCGAGACGCGCACCAACGCCGAGTGGGCCGTACGCAGCGTCGTCGACGGGTTCGAGGGACAGCTCCGCGCGGCGAGCGATCCGTATCTGCGAGAGCGCGCGGCGGATGTCGCGCACGTCGGCGATCGCATCTTGCGCGCGCTGCTCGGGCACGACCCGGAGCTGCCGGCGATGGAGCCCGGCGCGATCGTCGTCGCGCGCGATCTCGGGCCCGCGGACACCGCGCAGCTGGTGAGGACCTCGGTCGAGGGGCTGGTGCTCGAGCTCGGCAGCGCGACGAGCCACACGGCGATCCTCGCGCGCACGCTCGGTATTCCGGCGGTCGTCGGCATCGTCGATGCTACACGCCTGCTGTCGCGCGGTGACGTCGTCGTCGTCGACGCGCTGCGGGGCGAGGTGCTCATCGAGCCCGATGCCGCGACGCTCGAGCGCGTCGAGGCGCGGGCGCGGCGCTATCGGCACTACACCGGGCGCCTGCGCGAGCAGCGCGGCGTGCCGTGCGAGACGTGCGACGGAGTGAGCATCGAGCTCAGCGCGAACGTCGAGCTGCCTTCAGAGGCGGCGCTCGCGGGGCACGAGGGCGCCGCCGGAATCGGGCTCTATCGCACCGAATATCTCTACATGGAGCGCGGCGCGCCGCCGAGCGAGGCCGACCAGACGCGCGTCTATTCGGATGTTGCGCGCGTCATGGCGCCGCGGCCCGTCGTGTTTCGCACGTTCGATCTCGGCAGCGACAAGCTGGCCTCGGTGAGCGCGCCGTTCCGCGCGACGAACCCTGCGCTCGGTATGCGCGGTCTGCGCCTGGCCCTGCTGCGCTCGGATCTGCTGCTCGCACAGGTGCGCGCGATCCTGCAGGCGGCGGTGCACGGCGAGGTGCGGCTGATGTTTCCGATGGTCGCTGGCGCAGCCGATCTGCGCACCGCGCGCGCGCTGGTCGACCGCGCGGCGCGTGAGCTCAGCGACGAAGGCGTGCCACATCGGCGCGTGCAGATCGGCGCGATGATCGAGCTGCCGTCGGCCGTCGCGATGGCCGATGTGCTGGCGCGCGAGTGCGACTTCTTCAGCGTCGGCACCAACGACTTGGTGCAGTACACGCTCGCCGTCGACCGCGGCGATCCGAAGCTCGCGGGCCTCGCGCGCTCGTACGATCCGGCGGTACTGCGCTTGCTCGATGCGACTGCGCGCGCCGCCAAGGAGCGCGGTATTCCCGTTGCGATGTGTGGCGACATGGCGGGCGATCCGGTGACGCTGCCGCTGGTGCTCGGCCTCGGCTATCACTCGCTCGGCATGCCGCTGCCGCAGATCCCGCTCGCGCGTGAGCTCATCGCTCGGCTCGATGCGGGGGAGGTGCAGGCGCTCGCGCGCGAGGCGCTGCAGCTGTCGACGGCGGAGGAAGTCGCCGAGCTGCTGCTGAGGCGGCTCGGGGACGTGCTCGGCGAGGTCTGGGAAGAGCAGGGCGTGCGGCTCGGCTAGCGCAGCGGTTCCGCTCGATTCGCGCAGGCGATGGCTAGCGCGGCCGTGCAGCGTCGAGCAGCCGCGCGAGCTTGTTTTCGCTGGCGAAGCCCGTGTGGCGCGCGACGACGAGGCCGTCTGCGTCGAGCACGATGTACGAGGGCACGCCGGCGAGGGCGCCGAGGTCGGTCGCTCCGGCGAGGATCCGCGGCTCAGGCTCGTACGTGACGGTGAAGGTGATGCCGAGCGCCTGCGACCACGGCCCGACGAGCTCCGCGGCGTTGGGCTGCACTGCGACGCCGACGACGTGCGCATCGCCGGCGTGAGCACGCTGAAAGCGGGCGAGCGGGCGCGTCGCCGCCTGTGACACGGTGTCGAACGTCGCGAAGACGAACAAGACGACCGGCTTGCCGCGCAGATCGCCGAGGTCGACGAAGACGCCTTCCGGCGTGCGCAGCGCGAGCTCGATTGGCTCGGCCTCGCGCGCCGCGCGGCTACGTCCGACCTCGTCGCTCGCGCTCGCGCCGCCGCATGCCGCGATCGCGAGAGACAGGAGCGCGACGACCAGCGTCACAGGGCGCGTCTGCGTGCTCATGGCTCGTCCTTCGCCTTTCGCGCGCCTTTGGCGGCGCGCTCCTTGTTCGCGGACTGCTTCGCGGCGTTCGCGCGTGAGCTGCGCACGCGTCGCACGCCGAGCCACACCACGAGCGCGACGCCGAGGAACGCGGCGGTCTGCGGACCAAAGCGGACTAGGCCTTCGAGGAAGCCAACCGGCATCGACACCACGCGTCCGCGTCCGCCACCAGGACCACCGACGCACTGCCACGGGCCGCCCTTCGTGAAGGCACACGCGTCGAGCACGCTGCCATCCTTGCGGATCGCCGTGATCGACACGCGCGGGCCGGTGACGACGACGCGCACGAAGTGATGCGACGGCTCGAACGCGAGCTGATACGGGCGCTCGTCGTTGGTCACGTAGAGCGGCGCGCCGGCGCCGCCGGACAGCACGTATTTCAGCCCGTCGTCGTCGCCGCGCTCGAACGCGTGATCGTGCCCCTCGAAGATCAGCTCGACGCCGGTGCGACGCAGCAGCTCCTCGACATCGGTACCCGCGATCGCTTCGTTCGGGCCGTGGCCGCCGCTCGAGAACGGCCCGTGGTGGATCGCCGCGAAGAGGTGCGCTGGCGCGTCCGCCTGGTGCGCGCGGCGTGCTTCGGACTCGAGCCAAGCGCGCTGCGGCGAGCCGCGCTCGAGCGACTGGTTGGAGTCCATCACCAGCACGCGCACCGGGCCGTAGTCGTACACGTAGAACGCCTCGTCGCCGGGGCCGGCCGGCGTGCGCACGAAGTGTCGATAGAACGGCAGGCCCTCTCCCGACGCGCGCGCCTCGTGGTTGCCGAGCGCCGTGAACACCGGCAGCTCGGCGTAGAGCACGCGCGTCGCTTCGAAGAGCTCCTGCCAGTCTTCGCGGTCGCGTCCATCCGCGACCATGTCGCCGGTCGTCATCACGAAGTCTGCCGCCTCTTCGCGCATGCCGCGGACCACGCGTGCATGCGCTGCCGCGTCCGTTCGCGCGTCGCCGTAGACGAGAAAGCGCGTCGAGTCCGTCGTGCCTGGCAGCGGCGCCGTGGTGAAGCTCCCTTGCGCGGGCGTCTCGGCGCCCTCAGCGATCACCTCGTACGTGTAGCGCGTGCTCGGCAGGAGGCCGCGCAGCACGACCTCGTGCGAGACGGCGGCGCGAGCGTCGACGCGCGTCTCGGCACCGGCCGCGGTGCGCACAACAACCGACGCAGCCGACTCTGCGTCGAGCTCGAACATCACCGCGATGGAGTCGGTGCGCACGTCCATCAAGTACGGCCCCTTCACCAGCCGCGGCGCCGCGCGCGCGACGGATGGTGCGACCAGCTGCGCCGCGCCGAGCGCGCTCAGCGTGAGCGCATACGCCAGCGCCAAGCGCGAGTTGAGGGAGCGCATCATGCCCTCTATAACGCGGAACGTGCGTCCGCTCATGCCTCGAATGGTGCGCGTCCGTGATCGGCTGGACGCGCTCGTCGCGACGCACGACGTCGCGCAGAACCTCGCCGCAGATCCGCTCGGCTTCGTCCATCGCGCCGCGCCCGAAGATCGCGAGGTGGTCGCGCTGCTCGCAGCGACGCTCGCGTTCGGCAACGTGAAGGCGATCCGCGCGAGCATCGCACGCGTGCTGAGCGCGCTCGGTGAGTCGCCGGCCGCGACCATCGATCGCGAGGACGAAGCGGCGCTCGCCGCGCGGCTCACCGGCTTCGTGCACCGTGTGTACAAAGGCGCGGATGTCGCGCGGATGCTCGCCAACGCGGGCGCGTTGCGCCGCGCGCACGGCACGCTCGGCGCGTTCTTCGCGGCGCGCCATCGCGAACATGACGATCTGCGCGAGGCGCTGGCGCTGCTCGCCGATGGGCTCCGCGGCGCCACGCCCGCGCCTAGCCGCGGTCTCGCGCATCTCGTCCCGGATCCGCGAAAGGGCAGCGCGAGCAAGCGACTTCTGCTCTGGCTGCGCTGGATGGTGCGCCCCGCGGATGGCGTCGATCTCGGCCTGTGGGATGTGCCCGCCGCGGCGCTCGTCGTGCCGGTCGACACCCACGTGCATCGCATCGCGCAGAACCTGGGGCTCACGCGGCGGCGCGACGCGTCGTGGCGAACCGCGGAGGAGATCACCGCCGCCCTGCGCAGGTTCGACGCGACGGACCCCGTGAAATACGACTTCGCGATCTGCCACCTTGGTGTCTCGCGCAGCTGTCCGAGTCGACGCGATCCGCTGAAATGCGGCGCGTGCGTCGTGCGCGACGCGTGTCGGCACTGGCGCTGACCCGCCGGATCACTGGTTCGAGCACGACGCACACCAGCGGCACGTGCGCGTGACGCGATTGCAACAGAAGCGCGCAGTGAGATAGCCTCCCGCGGAACAACCGCAGGAGATCGCCATGCGCGCTGCCCATTCGATATCAATTGCCTGCCTCTGCTCGCTGCTCGTCGTCGCGTGCTCGGACTCCGAGACTCCGACGCCTCCCGACGCGATGACGACGGACGGCGGCACGACGCCGGATGCCAACGATGTCGACATGCGGGCGGTGCGTACCGATCTCGGCGACACGGACTTCGGCGTGGTCTGCGGCGGCGATGGCGAGGCTTGCTGTCCCGGCGATCTGTGCAGCGTCGGCGCGTGCACCGCGGGGGTGTGCACGCCGGTCGTCGTGTGTGGCGCTGCGGGTCAAGCGTGCTGTGCGGGCGACATGTGCACCGAAGGAAGCTGTACCGGCGGCACCTGCGTGGTGCCGACCTGCGGTGCGGTCGGCGACGCGTGCTGTGCAGGCGATCTCTGCACGACGGGCTCGTGCGTCGGCGGTACGTGCACCGCGTGCGGCGGCGCCGGTGAGGCGTGCTGCGCTGGCGACGTCTGCGCCGTGGGCGGCGTCTGCGACGCTGGCACATGTGCGACTTGCGGCAATCCGGGCGAGGCGTGCTGCGATCTGGGCGGCTGCGGCACGGGCTGCTGCGTCAGCGACGTGTGCACCGGTGACGGCTCGACGTGCCCAACGGTCGGCGGCACCTGCAGCGGTGGCGCGTGTGGCACCTGCGGCGGCGCGGGCGACGCGTGCTGCACTGGACGACGCTGCACGGCGGCGTCGACGACGTGCACCGGCGGTGGCGCGGGAACGTGCGCGGGCTGCGGCGGCCCCGGCGAGCCGTGCTGTGGCGGCGGCGCTTGTGATACGGGCTTCGCCTGCGGCGGCGCGGGCGTGTGCGCGGCGTGTGGTGGTCCCGGCGAGCCGTGCTGCGCGGGCGACTCGTGCGACGCGGGCTGCTGCAATCCCACCACGGATGTCTGCGTGAACACCGGCACGGCCTGCGGCGGCGGCACCTGCGCGGCGAGCGGCGCGTGCGAGATCTGCGGCGTGCCGGGCGGCGCGTGTTGCCCTGGCGATACGTGCCGCGGCGGCGGCTGCTGTACCGGCGGAGCGTGCGTCGCGTCGGGGACTGCGCCCGCCGGCAGCACCACGATGATCTGCTCCGACGGAACCCTCGGCGCCTGTGGCGGTGACGGCCAGCCGTGCTGCGCAGACGGCTGCAGCGCCGGTGGCTGCTGCGTGCGCGGCACCTGCGCGGCCGACGGCGACACCTGCGCCGGTACGACGCGCACCTGCACCGCGGGCGCGTGTACGGGCGGCGTCGGTGGGCCGTGCGGCGCTGCCGGATCGGCGTGCTGTATGGCGAGACCCAACTACTGCACGGGCGGCGGCGCGGTCTGCGCGGACGTCGGCCCCGGGCCGGACATGTGCGTGAGCTGTGGCGCACCGGGCGAGGCGTGCTGCCCCGGCCAGGCGTGTGACGGCAGCGCGTGCTGCGTTGGCAACGAGTGCATTGCCGACGGCGACAGCTGCGGAACCGGCGCCGGAACGTGCTCGTCGGGCGGCTGCGACGGCGGCGCATGCGGACGCATTGGCGGCGCGTGCTGCAGCGACGGCCTCGGCTGCACCCAGTCGTTCTCGGTCTGCGGCGGTGCTGGACCGGCTGGTGGCGGCAGCTGCATCGTCTGCGGCGGACTCGATCAGCCGTGCTGCGGTGGAACGTGCGCCGCGCCGTACGCATGCGCTGGCGGCCCCGGCGGCGCGACGAGCTGCCGGCTACCGTGAACGAAGCCCACGTGCGCTCAGCGGGCCCGCGCCGCTGAGCGCATCGTCGCTTCCGCGTCAGGTGCCAGCACGCGCAAACGCTGAGCTGCCGGCCAGCACGCGCAAACGCTGAGCTGCCGGCCGCCCGCGCAACGCTCAGCTCCCCTTGAGCACGCCGAGCGCGATCGCAGGCACTTTCAGCCAGCTCGGATGCGCTTCCATGTCGACGAGCTTCTCGCCAACCTTGTGCGCGTTCGTGTGCGTCACGAACCACGGCGGCTTCGGTGACGCAGTGAGCGGCCCGCGCAGCACGCACTTCTCGATGCCCTCGAGCATGAACGTGTTGTGCACCCAGCCGAGGCCACCCTGGATGTCCTCTGGCGTCGAGCTCGGATGCGCGCCCCACGGCGGCGTCACCAGCCCGTACACCAAGCCGGTCCACACGTTCACGCCGACCGCGCCGTAGCGCAGCTCCGCGATGCTCTTCTCGAGCGCGGCCTCGACGCCGCTCTGCGCTTGCGTCTTCGGGTGGACGATCAGCACCGCGCTCAGCGTCCCCCACAGCCGCTCGTTGCAGAACGTCGTCGCGGTCGCGAGGAACTTCGCCGGCTCGCTCTCGTCGAGCGTGGTCTCGCTGAGGATCGGACAGAACGGCTCGGTGACGAACAGCGTCTCGTCCGCCTTCTTCGAGTCGAGCCCGAAGATCAGCGTCCACGGCAGCTCGCCTTCCTTCGCCGTGCCGAGCTTCTCGACCTGATCGCGCCCAGTGGTGAGCGCCTTCCAGCGATCGAACGCGCCCGGATAATACGCCTTCCGCGGCTTCTGCGCGGACAACACGGCGCGCACCCGCGCAAGGAAATCTTTGCGCTGCGGCCACGCGCCCGAGGTCACCAACATCTTGCCGGCGTTGCAGTTGCAGCTGGCGTTGTTGGTCACCATCGACGCGACGTTTTCGGCGACGAATTGCAGCTCCGACTCGCTGAACGCGCCGGGCACGATCACCACCGGCGTCACGCAGCCGAGCTCGCTCGAGATCGGCTTCGTCAGCAGCGGATCGTGCTCGCTCTTGCGCCGATCGCGCTCAGCGCCGGGTGGTCCCCAGACGATCAGATCGTGCGTGCGATCAGAGCCGGTGATGTGCACGTCGTCGACCAGCGCGTGCGTGCACAGATACGCACCTTCTTCACCGCCGCCGCGCACGAAGCGCAGGTAGCCGGCGTCGACCAGCGGCCGGAGCGAGCGCTCGTAGTGCGGCTCGAGGTACTCGTTGACCGGGTTCATCTTCACCAAGCAGACGCAGCCCTCGACGAACATCTTGTAGAGCGCGTCCATCGGCGCGATCGAGCCGACGTTGCCTGCGCCCAGCACGAGCGAGACGCGGCCCTCCGGATTCTTCTTGCCGTAGAACGAGCCGGCCTTGTTGCGCACGTCCGCGGCGCTCAGGCCCTTCTCCATGCGCACCGTCGCGCTGATGCCGGCATAGAGCGCCTTGTCCATCGCGCTGTTCGGAAACACGCGCACCTGCGTCGCACCGTCGGGCGCGGTCGAGAAGCGCGAGTCGTCGAGCGGCAGCTTCCCGTTCTTGCTCAGCTCGTCGAGCATCTCCGCGAGGATGCGGATGTTGCGCACCGTCGTCATCGGGCCGCCGGCCCACTCCTCGAACGCCGCCGACGCGTCCATCGACAGCCCCTTCGCGGCGACCGCCGACTCCGTCCACGCGCGCGCCTCGGCGAGCGTCGTCTCGACGCAGGCGTGGAGCAGCCGCGCCTTCGCGGTGACCGACAGCCGCGCGAACGGCGTCGCGTGCTCCTTCAGCGCCGCGAGCGCCTCATCGAGGCGAGGGTGGGGCGTAGCGGACTTGCTCTGCGCCGTAGCGCTCATCGCGAGGGAGGCGGACATCGCGCGAAGATATCACGCGTGAACGACGAGGTACTCCGTCGGGATCGCGTTGTCCGGCGTCTCCTCGTCCCACGCGAGCGCGGCCACTCGCCACCCACTGTCGTCCTCGAACAGCTGAATGCTGTTGATGCCGCGCGCGAACGGCGCTGCGTCGAGCGCGCTGCGCGCTTCGTAGGTGCTGAACACGTGCGCGATCGCGCCGAAGCGCTCAGTGCGCCGCGCCACCTCTTGCTCGTAGAACGCGCTGGTCGCGAGGTTGCGCGCCGCGGCTGCGATGAAGCCCTCCACGTCGAGCTGCTGCGACGTCGCCCCGCCGAGGCTGCGGTCGGTGCGCAGCAGCCGCGCGCCGGGCAGAAACA
>Ga0335397_10002227_pt1 | contig 26402 bp, 23 predicted proteins | sample MAT04_FD_205740 | JGI IMG/M metagenome (GOLD analysis project Ga0335397, IMG submission 205740) | Freshwater microbial communities from Lake Fryxell liftoff mats and glacier meltwater in Antarctica - MAT-04 (spades assembly) (version 2) ... | reverse complement strand
CCCAACTGGTTGCGCATGGCATCGGTCGCTCCATCTCCCGGATTGGATCGGGGTGAGGCGCGACGGTTCTTCAAGGTTCCGGACGGCACCCTGCTCGCGGTCTACGCGGGAAACCTGGGGCGGAAGCAAAGTTTGGAAATCCTGATCGAGGCGACGGCCTTGCTGCGCCCCTTGCCCGGGGTGGAGGCGGCGAACGTACGCGTTCTGATTGCGGGCGACGGGGCGGCGCGGGCGGAGTTGGAAGCCTGCCTCCGCACTCATCCCGACGCGGCGGTGGAGCTGAGGCCGCTGCTTAGCGACGAGGACTATGCCCGCTTGCTCCGGGCGGCGGACGTGGCGCTCATCACGCAAGCCGCCGGCACGGGCCGGGTGTTTTTCCCCAGCAAGCTCCTTTCCGTCCTGGCGGCGGGTCTGCCGGTGGTGGCGGTTGCTGACGACGATAGCGAACTGTCTGCCGCAGTGCGCGCCGGTGGCTTCGGTTGCACCGTCCGCCCGGGTGAAAAGGCGCGGCTGGCTGGGATTCTCCGGAGCCTCAGCGAATGCAACAGCCCGCTTGAGGGCTGGGCCCGGAAGACGGACTGGGTGCAGCAATTTTCCCGCGACGCAATTTTGCCAAAGCTCGAGCAGATATTGCTGGCAGTAGCGGAGGGATCTTACCAGCGTTCGCCCCCAGAGCCTGTGACTCCACCGAATAGCTAACCTCAGGCGAATCCCGGTACCCCAGTAAGTGTTTCCCCGATGTTCTCGTGCTCGCGCGGGGGCTGTATGACAATAGTTTACCCCTCAATGCAATTCGTTCGCACACTTACGGGAAGATTCTGGGGGACAGGGACAGGGCCGCAAGTGTCCTCGGGACCGGGAGCGTGGAGTGTGTGGGGCCCGACGGCGTTGCTCTTGGGCTTGCTCTGGCTGCTCATCTTCAACCAGCAACGACTGGAATGGACGGTCAACGTGGTCTATTCCTACGGCTGGGCGGTGCCCTTTCTGGCGCTTTATTTGCTATGGGAACGCTGGCAGACCCGGCCGATTGAGCAGCGCCAGCCTCCCGCAGCCGTGCTGCTGTCAATTGCGGGGGTGCTGCTGTTCGCCTACCTTCCGGTACGGATTATCCAGGAGGCGAACCCCGATTGGGTTAAAATCAACTGGCTGATGGCGTCGCTGGCCATGGGCCTGACGTTGGTGGCGTTCACCGCGATCGGGGGAAAACGCCATGCGCTCCATTTTGTTTTCCCGCTTTTATTCTGCTTTACCGCGCTGCCTTGGCCGGTGTGGATGGAAACGTATCTCGTGCAGGAACTGATGCGCGGGAACGCGGCGATTTGCGCGGAGATTCTCACGTTGTGTGGCACCCCGGCGATCGCACAGGGCAACCTGATCCAGGTCGCCGACCACTGGGTCAACGTCGAGGAGGCTTGCAGTGGCATCCGCTCCTTGCAGACGGCGTTCATGATGGCGCTCTTTCTCGGCGAACTTCACCGCTTGTCCATCGTTCGGCGGGTGGGACTGGTGGTGGCGGCATTTGCCGCGGCATTTTTACTTAACCTCATGCGCACGTTGGTGCTGACGTATCTCGCCACTGGGACAGGATCGGCGGAACGCTGGCATGATACCGTCGGCGTGGTCGCCATGGTTGGCTGCCTCGCGGCGATCTGGGGCATTGCCGAATGGATCCGGCACCGTCCCTCTGCGCAACCCGTCGACCCTGCAACGGCACCCTCCCGGGAATTGCGCCGCGCGCCGCTGCCCCTTTGGTTCGCCCTGGCGGGGTGCGTGTGGCTGGTGGGAGCGGAGGCGCTGACTAGCGGTTGGTATTCTTACCATGAAAAACAGGTGCCGCCCGGCGTGGCGTGGCATGTGGAATGGCCGGAAAGTGCCCCGCACTTTCAAAAGGGGGAGTTTGCGGAGCGGACGATGGCGCTTCTCAAGTTCAACGAAGGCTCCACGGCTTCTTGGGAGGCCGAAGGTCAGTATCCATGGCAGATGTATGAGCTCAACTGGCTGCCTGGTCGCGTCTCCAAGTTTCTTTCCAGCTCGCACTATCCGACCGTGTGCCTGCCCGCGACGGGATTGAAACTGGTGGCGGAGCTGGGGACTTGGGATTGTGATGTGAACGGGGTCCGGCTGCCTTTCACCACCTACCTCTTCAGCCAGTCGGGCCGGGATGTGTATGTGTTCCACGCCATCGTCGAGGATCGTCCCCTGCGCGAGGGGGAACACGCCACTTACCGGCAGGTGGATTCCTCGGAACGGCTGCGCTCCGTCTTGCGCGGTGAACGCAACCTGGGCCAGCATGTCATCGGCATCGCCTTGCTCGGGGCCGGCTCGCCCGAGGAAGCGAGGACCGTCGTCGCGCGTTCCCTCCAACGGATGATTGTCCGCGGCGCCTCACCCCAACCCAAGGTGGCTACCCTTACCCCATGAAACTGCCCGCCAAACTTCGCGTAAAACACTGGCTGGCGATCGGCGTGCTGGCCGTCGCTGTGCTCGGCGGCGGCTATTATGTCGCGCGCTACCAAGCTTGGCCGGCGGTCAAAGCCTGGCGGATTGCCCGCATGAATCGCGAGGCCCGCGCGTACCTCGCCCAAGGTGACCTGTCGAATGCCCTGCTGACGGCGCGCAAAAGCCTGCAGTCTTCGACTCAGAATCCCGACGGCTGGCGCGTCGCAGCGGCCACGGCCGCGGCGCGAAATGAGACGAACGCGGTCTGGTATCAGGACAGTCTCTGCCGCGATGAGCCGACCAAAGGGAATTATTTCGAACTCATCCGCCTCTGCCTGCGTTTCGATGTGGCGGAATATGCCCTCGCGGCGGTCAAGCACCTCACTCCCCTGGCGGACAACGACCCGGAGTTTCACCGGCTGGCGGCGCAGGTTTACCGCCGCTCCGGTCAACTCAAGCAGTCGCGCCTGCACTTGGAACGTCTCACCCAGCTGGCGCCGGCCGACCATGCCGCGGAGCTGGACTTGGCGGAAATTGACTTCGCCGCCACTCCCGGGCGTCGGGATCCGGCCTTGCGCGCCAAGGTCCTCGCTTTGGCGGACCAGCCCGATCTGCGTGGCCGGGCGCTCACGCTGCTGCTCCGGGATAACCTCTCGCGGCCGGAATCAGCGGATACGGCAGACCTTGTGCGCCGCCTGCAGCTCACGCCGGAATTGGACCTCCCCGCCCGTCTCCTGATTGTCCAGGGTTTGTCCCGGCTGGGACAGCCGGAAGCCGAGCCGTCGCTCGCGCAACTCCAGGTGGAGGTTGCGACCAACCCCGCGGATGTGACCCGCGTGATCGATTTCCTCGTCCGCAACGGGCGCAGTAAGGAGATCCAGCCTTGGGTGGCTACCTTGCCGCCTGCGACCCGCCAGGACGAAAACGTTCAACGCGCCGTCGCCGAAACCCTCCTCGCGCTACGAGACGCGCCCGGGCTGGTTGCCGCCCTGCGCGACACCACCTGGCCTAAAAACGATTTTCTGCGCGAAGCGATGCTCGCCTACGCCTACCGGGCGCAGGGACGTTCCTCGGATTTTGAGGGGGCGTGGAAACGCGCCTTGCTGGGGGTGGGCTCCGACCTGCGCAAGACTTCCGGGCTGCTCGCACGCGTGGATGAATGGCGCTGGGTGCCCGAGCGGCACGAGGTGGTTTGGAAACTCTTCACGCTCGTTCCGACGAATGAATCGGTCCAGGATATCCTGCTGCGGTGGGAACGCAGTCAGGGCAATACCGCCAACCTGAAAAAACTCTTCACCCGCATCGTGGAAGTCCGGCCCACTAATATCGCGCAGAACAACCTGGCTTACACGAGTCTCCTCCTCGATTCCAACGTGGCGCGGGCGAGCCAGGTGGCCAAGACGCTGGCGCAAGCCCTGCCCCAGAATCCCTATTATGCGACCACCTATGCCTTGGCGCTGTATAAGCAGGGTCATTTCGCGGAGGCGCTGGCTCGCTTGGAAGCCCTGCGGCCCAGCCAGCGGGTTGAGCCGGTCCGGATGATGTATGAGGCGCGGTGCCTCGCCGCCCTCGGCCAGGCCGGTGCGGCGTCGGACCTGATCAATGGCGTCGTGACCGCCGACCTGCTGCCCGAAGAGAAGCGCTTCGTCGAGGAAGTGTATGGTACAATCGCGCGGCTCGATCGCACGCAGGGCAACCGGTCCCGTTTGATGGCCTTTCATCAGGGGCAGGAGACAGCCAGCAGTGCCTCGGGTTGGCTGGCCTTGGTCGCCCCGGGGGTGCGCACCTCCGCCACCTCCGACATGCAACTGGCGGACTCATTTTATGCGGCGTCGGATTGGACCGGATTGGGCGATCTGCTGCGCGCGACGGACTGGAAGAGTGACGACTACCTGCGGTCCGCGCTGCAGGCTTATGTTCTTCGCCGCCAGTCCGCCCTGTCGCAGAGTGACCAGGCTTGGCGGCAGGCGGTGGCAGTCGCGGACCGGAATCTGGCGCGTCTCCAAAATCTTCACGCGCTGGTGAGTGAATGGAAATGGCCCGGAGAGCGGCTCGAGACTCTCAACCTGATTTTTGAGCGAAACCCCGGGGACGTTCGCGTGCTCGCCCAATTGCTCCACCAGTACCGTGAGACGCGCCGCACCGCGGATCTTCAGCGCGTACTCAGCCGGTATGTGGGCGAAAACACGGATACCACGGACGAGTCAGTCGTGCTGGCCTACTACAATCTGCTGCTCGACACCAATGTCGCCCGCTCGCTTGTTGCCGCCCGGAATGCCTTTGAAGTCACCCCCGCCGATCCCGTCCGCCGCGCAGTTTATGCCTTTTCGCTCTCGAAACAACGGCGCGCCGCGGAAGCGGTGCCGGTGCTCGCCGGATTGCCGGCCGGCGCCACGTCCGATTTGGTTTCGATTCCGCTCCTCCGCGCCGTCATTCAGGCGCAGGTCGGGGCCCGGGACGAGGCGCGGGCGAGTCTGGCCCAGTTTAACGCTGCCTCCGCCCTGCCCGAGGAAAGCGCGCTCGCGGCCAAAATCTCCAAGGAACTTTCGGAACAGGCCGCAGCGGCCAAACCGTTGGCGAAGTGAGGAGGTAACCCAATAGGTTACAGTGGAGGAAATCGGCGGGCGATTGTCTGGCGCGAAATCTTAACGAAATCTGCGAAGGCGGGTCCGAGACCCGCCCTACCCATGGCTACAGCAGAATTTTGATCCCCTGGCGCAGATGCGGCCAGTTTTAACAAGGGATGGATTGGACTCAGTCTGTGACTCCCCCGGTAGGGCGGGTCTCCGACCCGCCTTGGCTCGAAGAAAGAAGTACCTGCGGGCCCGGCCGCCAGCGGTTACGGCCGGGGTCCCGCGGCGCGTGACCGGCGCAATTCCGCCGCCTTGGCCACGGACATGAACTCGTAGACCGCGTGCAAGCGCGCGAAATAATAGCCGCGCGCCCCATCGAGAAAGCCCCGCTGGACGACAAACACGTAGAGGAACCGCAACGTGGGCCGGAAGGGTAGCCGCCGGGACCAGCGTTTCAGACGCCGGCGCAGGTTTACGGCAGAGGACTGCAACGGCGGGTCCCCCGCACCGAGGCCGGACTCGACCTCGAGCCGGGCTTCCCAGTTGGAGTAACGATTGTGCTTTTCAATAAAGACCTCGATGGACGGAAAGGCGTAGTGATCCATCTCGCTGGTGAGCCGTCCGGTCGGACCGTCGACGACGATGTGTTCGTGAACCTCGTTATCGCCGCTTTGCGTGGCCCCTTGCACCAGCCGCTCGTAGCGGCCGAGGCGGTGGCGGAAGAGGCGGAGGTTCCAATTCGGATAATAGGAATGGCGCAGCCATGCGCCCATGAACATGAAACGCCGGTTGATCCAGAAGCCCGCGTTACCTCCGCCCCCGGTCGCGAGCAAGGCGCCGATCTCAGCAGCCGCGCCGGGCGGCATCACCTCGTCGGCATCCAGGATTAGGACCCAGTCGTGGCGGAAGGGCAGGTGGTCGAGGGCCCAGTTTTTCTTCTTCGGCCAGATGCCGTTGAAATGAAACTGCACGACCTCGGCCCCGGCGTCCGTCGCCAGGGCGATGGAGCCGTCGGTGCTCTGGGAATCCACCACAAAAATCTCCTCCGCCCAGGCCACTGAGCCGAGACAGCGGGGCAGGTTGGCCGCCTCGTTGCGGATCGGGATAAGGACGGAGACGGGAATTTTCACGGGTGGCATGGACGAAAAAAAACCGCCGCGACTTTGTGAGTCGCGGCGGGGCACCGGGTGGATCTAGCTGGGGAGTGAAGGAATACCCGGTGGCTGTTAATCGGGGAGCTCGAGCAACCAGGTTTAGGACCGTAGCGCGCTCAGGCCAGAGAGGCCGGAACGACGACGGCGGAGCCAAACGATGCCACCGAGAGCGGCGACGCCAAACGCGGCATAGGTCGAGGGCTCCGGCACGGGAGTCGCGAGGCGCAGGAACTGGAACTGGATCGAGGCCGTCGTGGACGAACCGTCAAACAGGGTGCCGGAGTTGTTGGCCACCACGGAGGCGTAGACATAGTTGACGCCATTGATCGTGACATTGCCGACGCCATTCACGGGAACGATCGAGTAGCTCACGCCGGTCAGACCACCCGCTGAGTAAGGAGCCAAAGCGATCGTATAGGCCTGGGTCAGGTCGATCGTGCCGTTGCTGTCGAAGTCGTAGTTGATCACGCTGGCGAGGGACGCGAAATAATTCAACGGGGAGATCGTCGATTTAAACGTGAGGGTAGACGTGGTCAGGGTGTCGGTCGGGAGAGCCAAAAAGATCGGCGCCAGGTTGGTGGGCTGATACACGATGTTGAACGGCGCGGCGGTCGGGGTGCCGGTCTTGATGATTTCCTGCATATCGAACGTACCGTTGTTCGAAACGCTATTGTTCGTGCCGCCGACGAACGGGCCGAACGTGGCCTGCTCGTGAAGGTGGATGTTCACTTGGGCTTGCGCGCCAAGGGCGGAAAAGGCCAGCCCGAGGGCGGCCGCGAGGACTAACTTATAGCTTTGGTTGAGTTTCATGATGGTTGCTTTTAGAGCTCTGACAGAAATCCGCACCGTGCGGTTTTCCTTCACTGCAAATACGGTGCGCTTACGTTGGGGCTACTCAAGGTCCGTATGGGTAATTATACGCTGAAGGGTCCATCGGGGATTCCCCCTAGATTTCTCCCTATTTGCGGGGTGCCACGGAGCGCGCGGGATTGCCCGCGACGACCGCGCCCGGCGCCACATCCCGGGTCACCACCGACATCGCCCCCACAATGCAACGCTCGCCGAGCGTGAGGCCGGGTAACACAAACGCGCGGGCGCCGACAAATGCACCTCGCTCGACCACAATGCCAGCAATTTGCAACGGCAGGTGTTGCTGGCTGAAGTCATGCGTGCCTGTGCAAAGATAGGCCTCCTGCGCAATGGTTGCATCTTCGTGAATCACAATTGGACCCAAGGAGTAGGCATTGGCCCCGTCGCCGAGGCAGGCCCGGTCGTGCAAGGTGAGATTCCACGGTTGCTGGATTCGTGCGCGCTGGTGCACAAACGGCGTGCCGTGGATTTTCGCGCCGAAGAGTCGTAGCACAAGCACCCGCCACGGGTTGAGCGGCTTGGGCGTCCAGCGGCACGTCAAACTCCACGCGAGGTCCCACGCGAGCAACGCGCAGCGGCGGCGGAACGTCCAGGGCGACGCCTGGGCATTCGCTTGGTAGAGGGTCTCCAGATTAGGTTTCATGCGGAGGAAAGGGAAGCACCTGTGAAGGTGGCTCCTGTAACGCGGCGATCAGACTGCGCGCAACCGCGCCAATTTCAAACCGTTCCTGAAACGTCTGGCGGGCCACCTCGCGCATGCGAGCCCGGGCGGCGGCATCAAGCGCCCGCCAGCGGATCAGCAGTTGAAGCGTGCCGGCGGCCGTGTCGGGCTCGGCCAGGCCCGCGCCGTCGCCCGTGACCTCCCGCCAGATATTCACCTGGTCGGAGATGAGCACGGGGGTGCCGCAGGCGAGCGCCTCGGAGACGGCGATGCCAAAATTTTCCTGATGGGAAGGCAGGACAAACGCCTCGGCGCCCCGGAATGCGCCCCATTTCGCATCACCCGTGAGCATCCCGGGCCAAACGACTGTATCGGGCGGACAGTTGGTCGCAGCGCGCTTCTGCAGCTGGCGCAGATAGGCCGCCTCAGCGCAGGGACCGGCGATGACGAGATGAGGCAGCGCGGTCCCCTGAGCAGCGAGCTGTCCATAGGCGTCGATGAGCAGATCGACGCCTTTTTTCTCGTGAATGCGCCCGAGGAAAAGCCAGTAGGGGCGGTCGCGCAGTCCGGGCTGAATTTGAAAAAAAGCCTCGCGCTGCCGCTCCGGCTCATCCGGGGGCGCCGCTGTGCCATATGCGACCACGCATTCGCGATACGTGCTGCCGGGGAAGGATTCCCGGGCGAGCCGCCGCTCTTCCTCGCAGGTGAAGAGGACCCCGGCGGCGCGCTGGAGATTGCGGCGCTCGGCGATCCACCAATAAACCAATTTCTTGAGGTGCTTGAGTGGATAGTGCCGCTTGAACCAGGGATCGAGCATCCCATGGGGAAACCCGTAGTAGGGCGGGAACCCGGACCGGCTGAGCGCCCGATAAACGCCCAGTCCATGGTATTGCCAGAGGCCATGCACGATCACGGCGTCGAATCGCGAGGCTTCCTTTTTCAACCAGGGCAGGAGACGCGGCGTATAACCATAACCGAGGCGGGTCGGCCCGAGCGCGTGCACCGGTGCGGGTATCTCCGCGAGAAACGGTGCTCCCGGCGCATCGAGACAGACAATCTCCGTCGGGTGGCCCATGGCCGTGAGCATCGGTGTCACCCAGCGGATGCACGCCGATAATCCACCCAGCGCCGGATTCATTGAGGAGGTGACGTGGAGGATTTTCACTGGAGGAGTTGGCGATAAACGGCCTCGTAGCTGTCAAGCATCAGCGCGAGCTGCCATCGTTTGGCTTCCTCCAATGCATGAACGCGCCGGGTGGCGCGTTCGGGCCACGCAGCGGCGATGGCCTGGGCGGCGGCGTCAGGATTTTCCGGATCAAAATACACCGAGGAGTTACCTCCCACCTCCGTCATCGGCGCGCGGTTGGAGGCGAAGACGGGACAGCCGCACGCCTGCGCCTCGGCCACGGGCCAGCCGAAACCCTCCGCCCACGAGGGGAAGACCAGCGCTTCCGCCAGGTTATAAAGGGCCTTGAGCTCGGCATTCGTCACCCCTTGGAAGGAAATGACGTGCGCGGCCACCCCCAGCTGCGCCGCCAGGGTTGCGTCCTCCGCGCCGAGTGGCGCTCCGACCATCACCAACTGCGGGATGGGAGTGAGCAACCGCCGTAACCGGGCGTAAATGGTAAGCAGGCCCGCGCGATTTTTGTACCACTGTCCGCCCCCGACGTGGAGCAGGAAACCCCCAGCGCCGGATTCCAGCGTCGCCGGGTTGACGCCTTGCCGGGCGGCGAGCGCGTTCAGCCTCGGGCGGGCCACCGCGGGAGCGATGGGTCGATAGGGATAATTGAGGGAGTTCGGAATGAGGACCGTTTGCTGCGGCGGGATCGCCGTGAGGCGAAGGACATCGGCGCGCGTTTTATCGGAGACGCACGCGATCATGCGCAGGCGGCCGAGGCTGGAGCGAATCCACTCCTGGTAGCGCCGGCCGAAGCGCCCAACGGATTGTCGCGTCATTTCGCCGAGGGCCGCACGCACTTGCAGCAGGTCATGGCAGGTCGCCAGGACCGGCACGCTCCCAGCCGCGGAGACATAGACGGCATTGGCGTGGTCGGTGATATGGACGACGTCGGGCGGGTGTTCCGTGAGCAAACGGCGGAGCTGACGCGGGAACAGCACGAACTTGTCGAAATACCCAAGAAGTTTGGGCAGTCCGCCGTACCGATAGGGCGGCCCAAAACGGGCGAGGCGCAGCGAGGGTGCCGCGACTGTGACGGTGTGACCGAGCCCTTGGAGTCCAGCCTGCAGCAAGTCCGTGAAGCGCTGCATGCTTTCCTGCCGGTCTTCGGGCAGATTCCCCACGAGCAAAATCTTCATCGGGTCTCCGGGGTTAACGCCGAACATGCGCCCGGGCTAGACAACGTGCCGCCCGGCTCGACCACGAGGCGGAGGACCTTCTCCAGCCGTGCGGATGCGGCCGAGATGAGATTCGCCGGGCGATTGATCTTCCCTCCGTCCCGATCCCGTTGAATGCGCGGAGCACCGGTGCTTTGTGGGGGACGCAAGACGACGGGCGGCCGTCGGTCGGAAGGGAAGGGCACCCGGGTGCGGCCCGGAGGCTCGGTGTACGCGGGCACCGCCGGGTTCCCGGCCCCGATGGTGCCGGGATTTGCTGGCGCGGGATTCAGCGCGCCGAGCAGCAGGCCGGCGCCCACGACACAAAAGCCCAAGACCGTGGGGGGAGCCCACTGGCCCTGCAGCACGATGATCGCGGTCGCGGAGAAGATCAGGATGGGGAGCGCCTGCCGATGTTCCCGCAACGCGCGCCAGGCCTTCAGCCCCAACCACATCATCAGCACGAAGCGGAAGAGAATGAAGGCGGGTCCGAGCACCGGGCCGAGTTCCAGGATCACCTTGCCCCATTCTTCCTCCGCCAGCGTAAAGCCGACCTCACCCGAGGTCAGCCGCGCGCCCACGTTGGAACCCATGCCAATCCCATGACCGAAAAAAGGAGCCTCTTTCATGAAATGATACGGGGTGAGAAAGCCACCCATGCTGCGTTCCACGATGCTATCCCAGGCGCCGTCGGGTCCTTCAGACCCGGCCGCGGTGTCCCAGCGAATCATGAAAACCCCGATACTTTCGCGAAAAATGGGGAGTTGGGACAGTCCCGCCACGACGAGGAGCAGCAGGAAAATCGGCCGGACGAGAGACGAAACGCGGGCCGACGTGAACGGCAGCGTGATCAGGAAGACGCCGGCCACGATCCCCGTGCTCAACATGACGGTCCGGCTGATGGAAATAGGCAGCGCGATGGCAATCGCGAGCCCGCTGGCAATGAGCACATACCACGGCAGGCGCTTGGCGCCAGCGATCGCATCGAAGAAAAACGCCGCGCAGAGGGGAAAGAACAGCTGCGGCCCGGTAATGAAGGAGAAAAACCCCGGGGGCCGGATCCGTCCATCGGCGCCAAAGATCTGTCCGATCTCATCCTTGTTTACGCCGCGGTTGATAAAAGCATCCATCGGCGCGCGAAATTGCAGGATCATGACCAAGGTCATCGGAATCGCCACGACCAGCAGGAAAGCCCCCATCCGCCCCACATCCCGCACGTCCAACACCCGCCCCATGATCCAGATCAGGGGCAGATGCAGGTAATTGACCCGCAAGCCGTAGGCGAGGACCAGGTAATGTTCGTTGCCGGCGAGGACGAAGGCCGCGGTGGACAGCAGCGCGAGGGCCGCAATCGCGACAATGAAGCGATTGGTCGGAAAGATTCCCGCCGATAGCGCCAGAGCATAAATCACGAGCAGCACCGGATCGCGCACGATCAGGATGGGGTCGGCCAGCGACGGCAAAAACCACTTGCGGAACGACCCCTCGAAGATGAGGAGCACAATATACGTCCAGATCAGGACCTTGATGGCGTTCTTCATGGTCGGAGATCAGGCGCGGGCGAGCACCTGACTGACGCAGGCGGCGAGGGTTTCCTCATAGCTCGCCCAGGTAAATTCACGGGCTCGCCTTTCGGCCGCCCGCGACATCTCAGCGAGGCGGGCGGGTTCGCGGTGCAGCTGTTCCAGCCGCGCGGCAATCGCGGCCGAGTCGCGAATCGGTACAATAAAGCCCTCCACTCCTTCGTGGATAAAATCGGGCCCGGCGGTGTGGGATGTCGTGATCACGGGCAGACCCATGGCAAGTGCTTCCAAAAGCACCAGCCCGAATCCTTCGAACAGCGAAGGAAATACAAACACATCATGCGCGGCCATTTCGGCGAGAATCTCCTGATGCGGGCAACCGGGGATCCAGCGCGCGTTGGCCAGCTCCCGGTCGAGTGCCGGGCAGGGCTCGAGCGGCTTTTGGCCGATCACCGTCAGGGTGACGGCCGACTGCACCAGTCGGCAGGCCTCAAAGAGGTAGCTGAGCCCCTTGCGCTGACCGAGGGAGCCGACAAACAGCACGCGCAATTTCTTCGGTGAGGACGGAGGGACCACGGGGCGCTCGGCGGGAATAAAGGTGGGGGCGCCATACGGCACGACGACCACCGTCCCCTTGAAATCCGACGCCTCACTGAGCGTTCGCCGCGTGAACGAACTGGCGACGAACACCACGTCGGCGAGGGCCAGCTCGGCGTCCTTGCGCTCGGTTTTGGCGGCACTGTCCTTGTTGCCCGTGAGGGTGCCGGCCCATTCGGGTTCGCGTTCAGCCTCTTCCAGCAGGAGCGAGCGGGCGGCGCGCCAATAGCCGATCGGCAGGTCATACAGTGTGCTCATGCCGCGACGACGCGCCTCGAGAAACGAGAACTGCGCGCCGTCCTCGTAGGCATAGACTCCGCGAAACTGACCGCGGCGAATCCGGCGGGCGACCGCGCGATCGAGCGCCCGGTAAACCGCATCGACACTGAAGCGCCCGGTTTCGTGTTTCACCAGTCCGGGAAAACCCATCTTGGGCGCGAACAACCGGACGACTTCATGGAAGGGCCGCGTATGGATCGCCGTCGCGAGCTCCGGGGGATACGAGCGTCGCCGGAGTTGCCCGATGATCCGGCCGGGCAGCATGCGTTCGAGCACCGCGGGCGCTTGGAAATTCAGGCAGGTCCAGAATTCATCGAGCAGGCCGGCGCGAAACAGCCCGAGCGCCGCGTGACGGACGTTGGCGTTCCCGGTGGGATGGGTGAAAATGAGCATGAGAAAGGGGGCAGGCTGGCCCGGGTTACCCGCGGAGCGGTGCGGCCGGCTTGGGTGGGTCGGTAAAAAAATCGAGCCAGAGTCCCGCCACGACGGGCGGCGCGAATTGGCCGTCATAACCTGTCCGTTGCCGGATGCGGGAGGTCTGGCCGGCGAGAATACGATCCGCCAGCGCGCGCACGCCGGCGCGGATCTCCGGCAGACCGCCGGTCGCGGGCACGACCACACTGTCAGCGGGGGACAGCGCCAGTTCGCGGGTGCCGCCCCGATCCGTCGCGATCCAGGGAAGGCCGGCCGACATCCCTTCTATCAGGCTGAGGGGCATGCCTTCGTTGTGGGTTGAAAAGAGCACGAGGGCGTCCAGCCCGAGCAGGATCCGCGCGTGTTCCGCCGCGGAACGATAGGCGCCATGATAAACCAGCCGGGGCTGATCCGCGAAACGGGACGGCGGATAGTCTTCGCCCGCCCCATGGATGTGCCACTCGATATCCGCGAGGGCAGGGTCGTTGGCCAGGGTCAGGATCGCGTCGATGCCCTTTTCGCGAATCAGCCGGCCACAAAAACCGAAACGCAGCGGACGGCCGGGCACCCGCTCGACGATGTTGCTCGACGCCACCGGCTGTGCCGTGAGGTACGGGAGAAAGCGCGCATCGGTACGCCCGACCGCGGCATCGAGCGCGGCGCAGGTGGCACGGCTGCATCCGACCAACCACGGCGCGCGCCGGAGGACCCGGCGAAACGCGCCCGACCACGTGGCCTGTTCCCCAGCGTCGGCGGCCGTGTGATGATGATGCACGATCCGCGTGGCTGGTCCCGCGGCGAACCAGACGATCCGGGACAGCGCGCTCTGGCCGTTGGTGTAAATCACATCCCAGGCTTCGTGGCGGCAGCGTCGGGCTTCATTGAGGAGCCAGAGGCTCTTGCGCAGCGGACCGGCGGAACCGCGCGCATACCCCAGCTCGCGCAGGGTGATGGCGGGATGCTGCAGCTCCCGGCGCAGCTCCTCGCCGAGGGAATTGCTGGTCGTGAGCAGAAGCACGGTGTGTCCGCGCGCGGCGGCGGCCGCGGCGAGACCGCACACATGGCGCTCAAGGCCTCCGTAAGGCGCCATCTGCGGAACGTAGAAAAGAAACTTCATGGTCTGAGGGAGGGAGCGTCCGTCGTGGCGCGCGCCAGTGATGCCAGAAAAGCGTCGACGGTGGACTGCAGCCGCGACGCGGGTGCGCGACGGGATGCGAGCCACCGGTCAGTTTGGGCTTCGTCGAGCCCGGCGAGGCGCACGAGCAGAGGATCGGCCGCCGCCAGCGGCAGCGCGGAGCCGCGCCGCAGCCGCCAGTCGTCGCGGGGCACGAGGACAGGCAGGCCATGCTCGAGCATGGCCGTGGCGGCCCCGCTTTTGCCGATCAGCGCCCAGGGGTGCACGGCGATGCCGAAATCCGCCGCCGCCAGGAGTTGAGAAACGTCGGAGACTTCCAACTCGCCCGTCACGACCACGTGCACGCCCTGCTGCTGGAAGGGTTCGAGGAGGGCCGGCGCATGCGTGCCCGCCCGACCGATGACGATGAGGATGGGTCGCCGGGCCAGTCGTTGGGCCGTCGCGACGAGCCATTGCGCGGTGGCTCCCGGCTGCCATTGGGGATGAAGCGTGCCAAAAGTGACCGCGACCAGCGGCTTGGGTCCGCTATCGGCGGGCAGCCAACGCGAAAGTGGAGAGATGGAAGCGGGGGAATTCTCCGCGACCGGGACATTCCCGAACAGGTCCAGCACGCCAGCGTCGAAGCCCTCGTGTTGCATGGCCTGCTGATAGGTGGCCTGGGACGTCTGCACGTAATCCGGGTCGAGCTGTTCGAGGAGGCACAACACCCCGCGACGCTGGAGCCATCCGATCAAACGGGCGCGCAGCGAGGAGCCGCGCTCGAGGCCCAGCCAGAGTTCGTGCAGCATCACATGGCACCGGGGGCCGCGGAGTTCCGGGGCCGCCTGCAGCAGCGCCGCGGGCAGGAAGCCGCGCGGGTTGAAGCCATACGCGACGAGCTGCCAGCTCACCCAATCCGGGGCGAGGGTGCGCATGTGCCGGCCCGCGGAGGCGAGGCGTTCGGACCAAGACTGCGTGGCCGGCAGGCGGATCAGCCGCACGTCGTCGGGTGTCAGGTCGGTCGCGCGCGACACGTGCGGATCGTTGAGGGCAATCACGGTGCAATCATGGCCGCGGGTCGCGCATTCCTCCGCGAGGCGGACGGTGTAGTCGCCCACGCCGTCCCGCCCCGACTCAAGCGATGTGCATAGAAAAACGATGTTCACGAAAACAATTGGCGCGGAATTCGCCGCGCCGGGGCTTACGCGCGGCGATAAAACCGCCCCATCAACGCCGCGAGGCCGAACCCCATCCGCAGGCGGCGCAATTTGCCTGCCGGCATCGATTGGAAATGCTGCCCCGCGAAGCGCAGCCAAGCTTTGTGCGCATAGGCGGGAGGCAAACCACGCAGTGCCCGCTGAAAATGACCTCCGCGCCACGGTTTGTTCGGGCCCAGCGCATGCGGGAAGAGAGCCAGTCCCGGTCCGAATGCCATCGCCGCCCGGCCCGCGGGTTGCACGGGATAGTCTGTCATCCAGCACGCCAGGTTGAACGCATCCTGATCGACGGAATTAAACGGCGAGAAAGGGTCGAATGTCTTCAAACGATCAAGACCGCCGATTTCTTCACCCACCAGCGCCATCGCGTGGGTCCACGCGTCGAGAAAGGCCGCATGCGCGCGAGGCACGCCCACAAATCCGCTGTTGGCATACCAGGCCGGCGTGCGACGGATCGCGACGCCGTGGCGGGCGCAGAAAGCACGCCACGCAACGGTCCAAGGATGCCCGTCGCCCAACGGAGAGTTCACATCTTCGCACACTGCGATCCCAGCGTGAACCCAAGGCTCGATTAGGCTCCAGGGGGCTTCGACCACCAAGTCGGGATCGGTGTAGACCGCGGCGTCCGCCCCCGGGGCAAACTCGTCCAACACCCGGCGGATAAAACCCGATTTGTAGCAGCCGAAGTGCATGGCCGTCTCCAGCCGCACAAACACCACGCGCACCTCCCCATGGCGTGCGACTCCGGCGAGTTCTCCCCCGCCTTTTTCCGCGGTGGCCCAAGCCGGGAGGTCGCCGCGGAAGCCGGCCCAGAGATCACCGCGGTAGCCAGCGTGAATGAGCGAATTCGCGAGCGCGGCGAGCCCGTGATGGAAGTCGCCTTCGTAGAGCGTGCAAAGTGCGGTGGTCATTTTCTCTGGATAGCCGCGCCGTGCAGCAAGAGCACAGCGAGCGAATTACACCATGTCACCAGCGAGGCCGGTCGATGGCGAACCGATTTGCGAAAAAACCCGTGGTCCGCCGGGGCTCGCTGCGCCGGAGAAGCAGGCCCGGGGCATACCTCCTTCGCGGCGCCGTCGCTGGGGTAGCTTTCCTCGATGCGATCGCGTGAGCCGTCCTCCACGGCAATGAGCTCCCTATCGCCGAACGTTGTCGCGCGGATGAAATTGATCGTGGGTTCGCGAGAGAGCTCGGCTTGGCAGGCCGGGGTGCGGATGGAAATCAACGGATCAGACACGCGAACAAAAAGGAATTTTGCAGCTATCATCACCTAGCTAAACGAGCAGAGACGCCGGGGGGGCTTGCACCGGTTCGGCGGCAAGGCGTGCACGGTCCCAAGTCACTCCAGTGCGAGCCACTCGCGCCGGTATCCCCACCGCGACGCAGCCGGCGGGCACGTCGCGCGTCACGATGGCGCCCGCAGCCACGATTGAATTTGCGCCAATGGTCACGCCTTTAAGCACTCGAACCGCGGCCCCGAGCCAGACGTGCGCGCCGAGCACCACGTCGGCGGGAGGGTTGATGCGCACCCGGTTCGGTTGCTCGAGGATGGAATGTCCGTCGCTGCAGCGAATTTCCACTCCGGCGCCCAGCATACAGTCTTCGCCCAGCACGATCGCGCGGCCTTCGCTGGCGACAAGGACGTCGCCGATCATGCTCGTGCCCGCTCCCACTGTAAGCCGGCTGGCCCGATCTTCGAGCAACCAGTGGCCACCCCGGATTTCGCAGCCGGCGCCCACGGTCACGTGGTGACTGTCGCCGATAATTTCCAGGTTGAGATCCCAGAGCCGGCACCCCCGGCCAATCTCGAGGTAGTTGCCATTGCCGCAAATCCGGATGCGGGCGTGGCGGCGGATGCTGTCAGCGAGTGCGATGTGGTTGCTGCGGCCGCGCACGGAGAGGGTGCTACCGCAGATTCGCGAGTAAACGCGCGCAGCGGCCAGGCGGAACAGCGAAGAGTTCATGATGTGGAGGGACGCAATTTTAAGACCTCCGTCACCAAAGCGACGCAAGCTTCGGCATCGATGGTCATATCGGCGAGCCGGGGGTCCTTGCCCGCCTCCGCCGCCACGGTGTCGCCTTGCAGCCCCGCGTAACCCAGGCCGAGCTGGCGCGCCATCCGCCAGTAAAGTCCAAGCGTGTAGCGCGGATAGTGCAGCTCGACGACTGTCGCACCGGGTGCGCAAAAGACGAGGTTGGCCAGCGCGGCCCCATGGGCGGACACTATGACGCCCGCTCCGTGAAAAATTTCCGCCTGCTCGGCAATGGTCCGGCCGGTGAGTGACACGCGGGTGAATCCGAGCGGCGCGAGGCGCTGAAACAATTCTTCTTCGTTGCGGATCCGCCGGGCCGGGGCGTCCGCGCGGCTGACGAACAACCGGCTGGGCGAGCCCACCGGCCTGTCCCGGGTGAGGAATGCCGCCCGGATGCCCGCGACCGCCGCGTCGTAGGCGAACATGGCCGGTTCGGTCGCAACGACGAGTTCGTCGCACTCGACGTGGGGGTAAGCCGCGGTGTCCACGATGCGTTCCGGGGCGAGGCCGAAACGCGCGAAGGTCTCGGTGTGAAATGCCATGGACGGACTGGACACGAGGACATGCTCGAAGCCGCCGGGGGCGCAACCCGCGCGCTCCGCGAGCTGGAACCGCGGGACGGCCTCGATGAGCCAGTGAAAATAATTCTGGGAATGGGTTTTTACGTCGAGCAGCAGCGACCGGCCGGGCAAATGGCGGGGGCGACGCAGGCGCACCTGCTCAAATGCATAGTTACAGCCGCGCGCGGATTCCTCCCAGCCTTGCGAAAACGCGTGCAACAGGCGGTCGCGCGCGTCGATGACCGCGAAGGAGGGCTGATAATATCGCGCATGGCGCAATCGCGCCAGATAGAGCGGCGGAATGTCCCACGCGGAGGAACGATGCAGCTCCGCCAGCAAGCCCGGCGGCGTGGAAGGCGAAGGCTCCGGAACCGGCAGAGGCGGGTAGCCGGATTCGATGAGTGTCGCGCCCAAGTCCGGCTCGACGCCGCGCACGCCGTGTTTCGGCGGACCCAGCCAGCGCGAGTTCCACGGGCCGCGGACGAGACCGGCGGCGATAAATTTGCGAATGGGACGTGAAAGCATCAGGGAATTTCGTGCGGGTGCACGTTAACCGCCCACGGCTGGACCGGGGCACGATGTTCACAGACCACCGTCCCGTCAAACCCGGCGGGGCAAAGGGAGTTGATCAGGGCGGCGACACCGAGACGGTCCATTAAGTGTATCAGTGTCGCGACGATCGATTTCACCGCGGCGGGCGCAGAGCTTAAGTACGCGGCTGATGATTTAGGGCTGCCAATCAATTCCCTGGCCTCGCGCAGTTCCAGCATGCAGGATTCGCCAGGGTGCGAGGCCGCGGTAATGGTCGAAGGCGAACAGGCGAAAGTTGGCCCGTTCTTCAGGGGCGATGATGTGGGCGTGGACCCTCCGGCACGAAAATGAGGTGGGGTCGTGGTCATCCCCGCTCGCGCTTCCACTTCACCGTGGACCGCTGGGCCGCCGCCGGGTTGCCATAGGCGATGCAGCCCGCCGCGATCTCGCCGCGGACGTGCGAGCCCGCGCCGATGATGGTGCCGTCGCCGATCCTCGCACCCTTGAAAATAAACGAGCCCAGGCCGATCCACACATGATTGCCGAGGACCACGTCGCGCGCGGGGTTGATGCGCACATCGTTCGAGTCGGAGATGGCGTGGCCGTCGCTGTTGCGCAGTTCGGTATGCTGGGCGATCATGCAGTCCTCCCCGATCTGGAGCAGGGCTCCTTCCTGGGAGATCAGCGTGGCTCCGGTCATGGACGTCTTCGCGCCGATGACCAGTCGGCTGCCGCGGTCCTCGACGCTGATCCGGGCGTGCCGCAACTGGCAGCCGGCGCCGATGAGCAGTTCGACGCCGTCGCCAACCAGACTAATGTCGCAGCCCCAGAGCCGCGCGCCGGGTCCGATGACGAGCCGGCAGCCCGTGCCGGCAATCTCGATCCGCGTGTCGCGCAGGATGGCGTTGGACCGTTGCACGTGATGGCCGTTGCCCGTGACGCGCACGCGCGAACCGTGCAGCCAGGAGTAGGCGGCCGCGACGAGCGGCGAAGAACGAAGGCGGGGAAAGGGCATCGAATAATGAGGGTGGGACTCAGCGGCACTGCCAGCAAGGTTGGGCCAGGATCTCGACATAACGGGTGCTACCAAGCGGCGTGTCCATGAGGACACCCCAGTTGGTGTTGGCCTCGATGAGCACCGGCTCGTTGCCCGGCAATGCGACATCCCAACCAATCATCGCGACATTTGAGATGGGGGCATGCGCCCGCAGGGCCAGGGCGGAAATCCTTTCCCACTCCGGAATGATCACGCCTTGGATGTGGGCCCCCGTATCGGGATGCCGGTCGGAGATGGGGCAATCCGGATCAAGCGAACGGACCGGCCCCATCCGGCCGTCGGCATCGTAGTCAGTTCCCCAGCCCCCGCTGCTCATATTGTCCACGACCGCGCCATGGCGCGGAAAACGCATGAATCCGCCGATCACCTCCGGGAGCGCGTCGGGACTTTCGCGACCCGTGACCACCCGCACGGTGCACAAGGCGCCGGGAGAGAAATTTGCCCAAGCAGGGCCGTTCGTCAGGCACGGTTGCAGTACCCACGAGCCGCCGTGGAATCGCCGGTCCGCATATGCTGCCACGGTGTCAGGCAGCAGTCGGGTAGCATCATCCGCGCGCCAAGCCTGGTCACTGGCGACATAAGTGATGCGGCACGCGCCCTGGCCACCCCACAGGTCAGCCGGTTTCAGGAACAAGTCTGCGGCGGGCAAGGGTGCGTGCCACCGCGCGGGAGCTCCCGCGCCATCGCACTCGGCCAGCACGGCGACGACGGGCAGGCCGTGCGTGGCGCAGAACTGGGCGAAGGGAATTTTGTCCCGGACCCGCTCCGGCTGGGCGTTGCGGTTAAGATATTCCATGAGAACCTTGTTCTCACCGTCGCTGACAAAGAGCTGTGCGCGGGAACGCTGCTCCGGCCGCTCGAGCCGGAAATACTGCTGATCGCCGATTCCGAAATTGTGCGCCACCTGCAGCCACCAACGCCGCAGAACGTCGCGGGGCCCCGAGGGTGCGGCGGTGCGCCCATGGACCGCGGCCTTGATCAGCGCCACGCCCGGCCAGGCGCAGGAACTCGTGAGCACATACAGCCAGCCGCGCTCGGCGACGAGACGCTGCCGGAGAACGGACCGCGCCACGCTCCGGATGCGTCGTACCTGTCGAGCGCGCGGCGTTGACCACGGGGGAAGAGGAGGCGTCCAGGCAAATTCATTGCTGTCGAAACGCCGCTTCAGCCAGACACCCACGGGAAAATTCAGCATGGGTTTAGGCGTTGAGCGCGATTGCCATGAACGCGGCCACCGCGGGGGTGGGCGTGTCGAGCCAAGGGCCGACGAGATCCAGATAGCGGGTTGAGCCAAGCGGCGTGCTGGTGAACACCCCCCAGTTAAGGTTCATCTCGACGAGTACGGGTTCATCGCCCGGCAGGGCAACGTCCCACCCGATCATCGCAATGTGGGGGATGGAGCCATGCGCCCGTAGCGCGAGCGCACGCACGCGATCCCAGGCGGGGATCGCCTCGTCTACGATCGCGGCGTGGGTATCCGGATGGTGGGAAAGGGGAATCCACGGACGCGCGGGGTCGCGGGCCGGACCCAGGCGGCCCGTCGCGGGATTATAGTCGGCCGAGAGCCCGCCGCAGGAGCAGTTATCCACGATGGCGTTACCTTGGGGAAAGCGCATGAATCCGCCCACCACTTCGACGGGGGCGCCGGGGGCCGTCCGTCCGGTGACGACGCGGACCGTGCAGAGGGCGCCGGGCGACCAACGGGCCCAAGCCGGAGCGTTGCGGAGCCGACGCTGCAAAATCCAGGGATGACCTGCCTGCACGCGACCTGAGTAGGCGAGCACCTCAGCAGGGATCAGGTTCTCCCCATTCGTCGCGACCCAGCAGTCGCGCTGCGCGTCGAAGGGGAGCGCGATGATGCCCTTGCCGCCGAAGAGGTCGGCGGGTTTCAGAAATAAATCAGCGTGGGGCAACGGTTGGAATTGCACAGTTTCGCGGCCGTCACTTTCAGCGAGAACTTCAATTGACGGCAGGTGGTGGGCGGCGCAAAAGCGCGCAAATCCGCGTTTTTCCTCGTTTTCCCACAGTCCGGTGTTCCAGTTGATGAGATCCATCAATACTTGGTGTTCAAAACAGGGAATACACAGGCCGACGACCGCTCGCTGTTCGGGTGAACCCAAGAGCAGGGTCTCTTGGTCGGAGATCCGGATGTTGTGGGCGAGCTGCACCCACCAGAGATCGAAAAAACTACGTTTTTGTGCCGGTGTTCGGGACCCTGCCTCGGCCATGGCGCGCGCCGCGAGCCAGGCTTTCAGTCCCGCCATCGCCGGCCACGCCACAGACAGGGCCAGCACGCCGCCCCAGCCACGCTCGGCGACCAAGCGGCGCCGCAGCACGCGTCGCGCTAGCTGGCGGAAGCGCCGCATGTCGCGCTCGCGGCGGGAAGCCCATGGCGGCAGGAGAAGCGTCCACGCGCAGTCATTGCCGTCGAAGCGCCGTTTCAGCCAAATACCTATAGGGAAATTCAGCATGGGAATGGGGTGAGGGGTGAGTGGGACGGAGAGCTAGGCCTCGACCCGCTGAATAGCCTCGAACAGCTGACGCTGGGTGGGCTTGAGCGAGAATCCCTCTGCGGCAGATAGCGCCGCGATGACCTGCCTGCGGTGGAAATCATCGTCGCAAAAGAGGCGTTTCAGCTGCACCTGAACCTCCTCCGGCGTGGTGGCGACGATCACTCCCCGGTTCGAAAACGCGTCCAGAAAATCCCCCGTCGCGGTATTCGGACACGAGGGGGCGATGACGGGCACTCCGGCGGCGAGGGAGTCTACCAAGCGCGAAGGCACAGAGTAGCGGTAGTGATCGCCGTCGTGGTGGATAATCGGAAAAACGGTGCAACGCGCGCCCGCTAGCGTGGCGCACCACGTCGCCTGGTCCAGCAGGCCACAGTTCTTGATGACGGCGCGCAAGGGCGGAGGGAGCGAGCCCGCATCGGCGCCGCTGTAAAGCCATTCGATGCCCGGGATTTCCTTTACCAATTCAAGCCAGGCCGGGAGCAGCGCGTTGCGCAGGAAATCGAGCCGGTGCGGATCGCCGGCGTAGAGGGCGCCGCTCATCATCAGGTACGGAGCGGTCCTGACCGATGACGTCGCAGAGGGACGGACAAACCCCGTGACCAGCGGCAGGACTTCGACCGGCTGGCGGGCGGCGGGTGCAATTTCATCCGCAAGGCGGGACGACACCGCGAACACCCCCGAGGCCCCAGCGATCAATTTGGCCAGGTTGGGCTGGGCGCGCGCATCGAAGCGCGCATGAAAGAGATCCATCATGTGCAGCACATACCGATCGACCCCCGCCGCCCCCAGCACCGCGCGCGCGAATACCGCATGGAGTTCGTCGTAAACAACCACGTAGGCGACCTGCGGTGGCGGCGCGCGATGGACCCGCGTGGCTTGGGCCAGTCGGGAACAGACAAACCGCGGCACCCACCAACGGCGCCAGGCCCGGCGGACAAAGCCCGCGCCCTTGCGAAAGGGATAGCGCGGCTCGAGCAGGATCGGCAGGGACGCGCAGTTCCCGGGTAGGTCGGCGAACGCCGGCGGCGAGTAACCATGAATATGCCACACCGGTGTGGGAAATTCGGCCAGCAATCGCCGGAGTTGAACAGTGGTGCCATCGGAACTCTGCAAACTCGGCGCGTAGATGAGCAGGATGGGAATATCGTTCATCGCGGTAAGGCCGCCGGCGGCGTCGGGTATGGACGGAGCACGCACCAAAAATGATCGCGCAAAATGGGCCAGAAGGCGGGTTCGGTGTAGGCGCTGACGCCGCGGAATCCGGGGAAGTTGACGAGCCAGCGCGACCAAGCGTGCTGCTTGAGAAAACGTTCCCACAACACGGCGGCGATACAGAGGCCGTCCGTGCGAAGGCGCTCCTGCCACCGGACCGGTGGGTGGGTCACGATGTTCACAGACCACCGTCTCGTCGAACTCGGCGGAGCAAAGGGTGCCGGTCAGGGCGGCGACATCGAGACGGTCCATTAAGTGTAACAGTTTCGCGACGATCGATTTCACCGCGGCGGGCGCAAAGCTTAAGTACGTGGCTCAAGATTTAGGCTCCTGATCAGTTCCCGGGCCTCGCCTTCACCCTCGCGATGGGCCCGCGCGACGCGCCGCGACAATCCGCGAAAACGCAGCGCCTTGAGCTGGTAAATCAGCCAGTCCAGGCGTGATTCTTGACGGGGTGCTACCCCCCAGATGTAATTCACGACCACCGCGCTGCCGGCGGAGGCCTTGGCCAGCTTCACAACGTTTTCTTCGGTCAGGCGGCGGGTCGGCATCAAGTGGGTCAGTTTCAGAGCGCGGAACTGCCCGGCCCCGTAGTCCTGTTTGACGATGAAGAACACGAGGTCGGTGTCGTCACCGCGGAAAAAACGATCCCCCGTTTCGCCGAGCAATTGGCGCCGGGGGTCATTTTCGGCAAATGACGCGTAATGTAACGCGATCGCGGTACGCACGAAGAGTCCGGCTCCCGGCGGCACGACATCGAGCGTGTTGCTCCAGCGATCGGAGGGGAAGTCACAGCAGGCCATGCGCCCGAGATTTTCGACGACCGAACGTGGCGGCGGTGTTTCACATTCTGGCAGGATGCACGCGGAGGCCCAGCAACCGAGGGCGGGCCATTGCCGGCCCAGCTCCAGGCCCGTGGCGAGGAAGTCGGGCGCCGGCACGTTGTCATCGTCGAGAAATAAGAGAACCGGAGCCGCCGCCGCGGCGATGGCGGCGAAGCGGGCGCGCACCAGACCGGAGATTTCCAGCCGGATCAGACGGCAACCCAGTCCTGCCGCGCGGGCCGGATCTGCGGTCAGCGGCCGATCGCTCGCGCTGTCAATCAGGACCAGCTCCCAGTCAGGTAGCGGCAGGGTCTGTTGTGAGAGGGCGTGCAGCACCCGGGCTAGGTAATCGGTACGAGGGTTGCGCGTGCAGATCGCAACCGTAAGTTGAGGCACGAGGGAATGATCGGAAGAAGTGGGACGATTCATTGCGAAGAATTTGAAAGAGGCGCGGCCTGGATTATCAGCTGGCAGGCAAACAGCGTGGGAAAGCAACGGGCGAGCGGGCGTAGCACCCGGCGCCGCAGCCGCGGCGGCACGCGGCGGTATTCGTGCATCCACTTGCCGGTAGATCCGTTGACGGCTGTGACCGCGTAGCCACTGCGTTCAAACAGCTCGCCCAACGTGCGACGGGTGAACCAGCGGAGATGCGTCGCATCCATGATCCCCGATTCGGTGTAGTTGAAGCGACCCAGCAGAAGCCGGGCGCGTACCGTCCAGTTAGCCACGTTGGGCACCGACGCCACGACGTACCCGCCGGGCCGCAGTACTGGCCGGACCAAGCGCAACATCGCGCCGGGGTCGGCGAGGTGCTCCAGCACATCGGCGAACACGACGGCGTCGAAGCGGCCCAGGGTGGCGAGCAATTCCGACGTCAAGTAACCGGCCCGCACGTCCACTCCGCGCTGCCGGCCAATCGCGGCGCGCTCCGCATTGGGCTCGATCCCCACGATCTGCGCTTCGCGGTAGTCTTCCAGCAGGCGCGACACCGACCCCGTCCCACAGCCGACGTCGAGCACCCGGGCTCCAAGCGGGACAAAAGCTCCGATCAATGCCGTGGACTCGTCCGGCTCGTAACTCTGATGATCGTAGCGTCCCGCGGCGGGTGGCTGGGCAAGCAGGGCGCCTGCGTGATGATCCGGGTCGTTGGCGGTAGGTGCGGAAGATTCGTTCATGAAGGGCGGCGGGATTTAAATAAGGCCCGGATGTCGTCTTCGCTGCGGCCAGGGTGGGAATTGATGCTGTGGATGATGCTGTGCCCCGCTTCGGCAAGGGTCTCAGGAGCAGCGACGAGCCCTTGCCACTTGGAGGCGAAGAGCCGCGCGGGACCGATGGTGTAATGGATCCGCAGACCCAGTGCATGGACGACGAGGGCCATCAGCACGTCTTCGCAAAAATCGACATGCAGAAACTCGCGCGGTCGCGCAAAGAAGGGGTCGGCGGCGAGCCGCCGGAGGAGTTCGGGCGAGAGGGCATACGCTCCCCCCTGGCACCAGTCGCCGAGGACGTAGCCGTGTTGCATTGCCCGCCTGATCAAGAGCCGGATGCGGCGGCGCCAGCCCCAGAATGAAAAAATGATCCGCTTCGATTCACGATCATGTGACACTCGTTTGGACCGCCAGTAGAGACGAGTTGTGACCGCGTGGCCTGGAGCCCGCCGCGCCCCCGTGGGCGAATCGAAGTTGCCCATCATCCCGAGCGTAGGATCGGCGGCAAAGTGAGACGCGATCAAATGGGCATACGGGCCGATTACGAGTGCGTCCGAATCCAATCGCAGGACGGCACAGCAGGGCTGGTTGACCGCAATCCAGCCCAACGCGTCAATCATCGCCATGTCTAGGCCACCTACCCACCAGTTCCCGCGACCACGTCGCGCGTTGGGCCGCACCGTGGTCGGCAGCCCGCGCGCGTGGCCGATTCGTTGGATGGCGTCGGCGTCGTTGCCGTCATTGATGATCACGGCGACGAGGGGCAGATCGGCGAAGGCGAGGCAAGCGTCCATGAGATCCTCCAACCGGGCTAGTTCCGCCGCGTCTGGGCCGAGGGGAATCAGCAGGCAGAAAGGCGCAGGGGGGACGGACGAGGGAAGGGGAAGAGAAATCATGGGAGTTTTCGCGGGCTGACTGAAGTGACGGGTGCCCTCACAGATGCCAACCGAGGAGCAGGGCGGTCTGTCGGGCAACGAGCTGGGTCGTCACCAACGTGCTGCCGGCGTTTTTGGCGCAATGGCATATGACAGCCGCCAACAGCGTGGGAGTTTTGCGGCTAGTCGTCACTTTCCGCTGGGGGCGTCGGAGGGAATGGCCAAATTGCCGAAATCGTAACCATCCTTCGCCAGATACCGCTGAATCTGGGTGTAATACCCGGGGAGCAGCACATCGACGGTGAGCGGGGGCACTTGCGTCGTATTGACCGCGGAATGGGTGCCAATCAGGGCAAGCTTTCCGTGGTAGAGGACAAAAGTCGGGCTGCCCGAATCGTTGCCCTGCGCCTGCGC